>Ga0306920_100003983_pt1 | contig 18864 bp, 14 predicted proteins | sample flu12Cox44000170_FD_204666 | JGI IMG/M metagenome (GOLD analysis project Ga0306920, IMG submission 204666) | Lab enrichment of tropical soil microbial communities from Luquillo Experimental Forest, Puerto Rico - flux4day.12C.oxic.44.000.170 (v2)... | ecosystem: Environmental > Terrestrial >... | reverse complement strand
CGGCCCCTGAAGCTCGGCGCCGGCGCGGACATGCCGGTGGCGGAGAAGGCCCGGTAAATAGGCGCCGACCTGCCGGTTGCTGAGGGGTAGCGCGTTGCACGAGAGCGCGTGCTATCGTTCCTGCAGCCGACATCGCCGCCGTTGTGCTCGGAGCATGCCGCTAAAGATGTGGCGTGGACATCAGAGTCTCGGCGCGAGCGTAGAGCAGGCTGCTCGCTGAAGGCCGGCGATCCCTGCCCTGCGGCAGACGAATCGCAAGCATTAGGGCTGCATCGAGGGGTGCAGCCCTGATTCTTTTGTTCCCCCCGCCGATCGGGGGCGCGGTTGCGCGTGTGCGGTGATGCCTCGCGCGGTGGTGCCTGGATTGTGGGGAAAACACCCGTCAGGATGTTGCCATTTAAAGCCGTTCGCGTTTCTCCTCCGCAGGCATCGGTCACATTTTTGAACGAAGCTTCGGTTACGACGACGGGAGCCGCGCTGGCTGCCCGTGGGTTGCTTTCGAGCAACGTGGGAAGGGGACGAGGATGGAGCAATCGAGGTGGCGCAGAGCCGGAGTGGGCTATTTCGGGGCCATCTTGATCGCGCTCGCGCTTGCCGGTTGCTCCGATACACCCAAGCCCGAGAGCGAGGTCGGCGCACGCATGAGCCCGGCCACGCCGGGCACGGCGCGCGATTTCGCCGTAAACGTAGGCGACATTGTCTATTTCTCGACCGATAGCGTTGAGCTCTCCCCCGAAGCGCAGCAGACGCTTGGCAATCAGGCCCGCTGGCTGCAGCAGTATTCGCAATACACCATGACCATCGAAGGCCATGCCGACGAGCGCGGCACCCGCGAGTACAACATCGCGCTCGGGGCCAAGCGGGCCCAGGCGGTGCGCACCTACCTGTCTCAACATGGCGTCAATGGGTCTCGCATCCGCACCGTTTCCTACGGCAAGGAGCGTCCGGTGGCCGTATGCAACGACATCTCGTGCTGGTCTCAAAATCGGCGCGCCCAGACGGTGCTCAACAGCCGCGCCGACGCCCGTTCCTGACGAGCGGCGGGCGATGGGGCCCAGGGCCTGCACGCGCTGGAACTCGAGCCAACCAAAGTTTAGCCCCAATGCGGGCGCACTCTCGCCGCGCACAAGGCACTGGCGATCGGGGGAGCGCACTCCATGCTGTGGCGGAAGGTGTTGGCCGGTGTGGCCGGAGGAGTAGCCCTCGCCGGTGCGTCCGGTCCGCAACTGATGCCCGCCGGCGCCCAAAACCGCATGCAGCTTGGAGCACCATCGGGTCCGGCAGCGGAGTTCCAGAGTGCGGTCGGCGACCGCGTATTCTTTGGCGAGGCCAGTGCCGAGCTGGGCACGCGGGGTCGGTTGGCGCTGGAGGCACAGGCCGCCTGGCTCCTGCACTATCCCCACTTGTCCGTGATTGTCGAGGGCCACGCCGATGACGCCGGAGGGGGCGACCACAATCTCGCCATCTCGCAGCAACGGGCGGAGGTTGTGCGCCGTCGACTGATCCAGCTGGGCGTGGCGCCAGAGCGCATCCGCACGGTCGCCTTCGGGCGCGAGCGCTTGATCGCCGACTGTGCGGCTGCTGCGTGTGCGGCCCAGAACCGGCGCGCAGTCACGATCATTGGACCGGCCGCCGATGCGGCCGCGGTCGCCCCGGTACCGGTCCCGGTCGCTCGCGGTGATCTGGCGGCTCGCCGGTTTGAACGGCGCGTCAATTGATCGGTGCCTTGCCGGCGCTCCAATGTGGTGTTGAAGAGAACGGAATGCGCAAATGCGGCTCGGCCCCGGCATCGGCGGTCGAGCAGCAAAAGCAAGCCCTCGGGAATGCCTCGATGACCCTGATTCTGCGACGTTATTGGCCATGTCTGGGCACTGCCGTCCTGCTGGCGGCCGCCATGGCGCCCCTGGCCCTCGCCCAGCAGCTGCCGCAAGGCCAGCCCAGCCGGGGGCAGACGGGCGCGCCGCCAAAAGGCGCGGCCACTCAGGCGCGCGACAGCCAGCCTGTCAACGACAGCGCCCTGCGCCAACGCGTGGAGCAGCTCGAGGAGCAACTCGTCGATATGCAGGTGGCGCTGGGGACGCTCGAGTCACTGGGGCGCGGCACCGTCCCAGCCGGTCCGGGCAGCGGCCGGCAAAGCGCGGGCCCGACGGCGGCCATTGGCGCTGCCGATGCCGGCCGCCTCGACAGTATCGAGACACAGATTCGCGCGCTCGCCGCCCAGCTCGAACACCTGCAGGAGCAGGTTCGCGCCCTCTCGGCCCGCACCGGCGAGCTGCCGGCGCCGAATGCCCAGGCCGCAGTCGATCTCGGACCGGGCCCCCGTCCAGGCCGACCGCAACTCGATGCCGGCCCGCCGCAGCCTGAGCGCACCGGGTTCGGCTCGGTGACCGTCTCGGGCGCCCCCAGAGACGAAATCGACCGCATCCTGAATACCCCGCCGCAGCCAGGCGCGGGTCCCGACACGCAAGTGGCCGCCGCGCCGATGCCGGCAAGCCCCGCTGAGTTGGAACAGAGCCCCAAGCAGCTTTATGAGACCGCCTACGGCTACCTGCTGCAACGGGACTACGGCGCGGCGGAAGCCGCGTTTGACGAATTTCTGCGCCGGCATCCCAACGATCCGCTCGCGGGCAACGCGCAGTACTGGCTGGGCGAATCGCTTTTTGTGCGCGGCCAGTACCGGGCCGCTGCGGGGGCCTTTCTCAAGGGCTATCAGACCTATGGCAAGAGCGCCAAGGCACCCGAGAGCCTGTTGAAGCTTGCCATGTCGCTGCAGCGTCTGGGCCAGAAGGACGCCGCCTGCTCGTCATTCAACGAGCTCACCAGCAAATTCCCAAGCGCGCCGGCGCACGTGAAGACCACGGCCCAGACGGAGCGCCAGCGCGCCGGCTGCTGAGGCTCGCCGTCGCCGGACTTCCCGCAACAGCGCTCCCCGAGTTCGCCGGCGCCGGTCGACCATTGCGGCGCGAGCCCAGGTGACGCCTCGCCGAGGCCCAATCGGAGGCCCGATCGGAGGCCCGATCCGAGGCCATGCGGCAATTTGCCGGCGCCGGCCGCCCTGGACGCTTCTCGGAGGCGCTCCGAAAGCCCGAGTAGGCGCCGCTGGCCTGGCGTTGAGCGAGCCCGCCCCAATTGGATCCCCGGCCTCGCCTCTCGCAATCGCCGCAGTCGGCGGCCCCCGGCGCAAGCGCGTCAAACGGATCCGCATACAACAACGGGTTGGATTTTGCAGCGTTGCGCGACCGATCGCGATATTCCTGCCTATGCTGGGGTTATGCTGGGGTTTCATGAAGGGTTGGCAGATGTGCCATGACTGAGGAAAGGATGTCGATCAGTCCGGATGCGCTCGCCCAATTGTTTGCAGCGCAGCTGCCGGGGCGCCCAGATCAGGCCGTGGCGCTGGCCGTATCGGGCGGCAGCGACAGCCTGGCGATGATGGTGTTGTTCGCCGATTGGTTGCGCCAACAGGGTGGTGACGGCAACCGACACATCGTGCTCACCGTCGACCATCGCCTGCGCGCCCAGGCAGCGGCCGAGGCGCGCGCCGTCGCCGAGCACGCCGCCGCGCTGGGCTTTCGCCACGCGGTGCTGGAATGGCGGGGCCCCAAGCCGCAGACAGGCCTGCAAGCCGCCGCGCGCGCAGCGCGTTATCGTCTTATGGGCGTCTACATGGCCGCGCACGGCCTGAGGACGCTGCTTGTCGCCCACACGCGCGACGATCAGGCCGAGACGCTAATGATGCGGCTCGCTCGCGGCAGCGGTCTTGATGGCTTGGCGGCCATGGCGCCGGCAACCGAGGTGAGGCTCGTCGAGGGATGCGACGGGGTGCGCATCGTGCGGCCGCTGCTCAGCGTGTCGAGGGCTCGGTTGAGAGCAACCCTGCAGGAGCGCGGCGTCGCCTGGCTTGAGGACCCAAGCAACGCTCAGCCCGCCTTCGAGCGCACCCGATGGCGCGCTGCGCGCAGTGAGCTGGAACAGCTGGGCCTCTCAAGCGAGCGGCTGGCCCTCAGCGCACGGCGCCTACAGCGGGCGCGCGCGGCGCTCGAGGCCGTCACCGATGACTATTGCGCCGCCGAGGGCAGCCTGGTGCGCACAGATCCCTTGGGCGCGTTCCACATCGACCGCCAACGGTTGAGACGGGCGCCAGAGGAGATCGCCGTGCGCCTCATTGGGCGTTGCATCACCGCCGCCGGCGGGCTGCACGAGCCGGCGCCGCTGGCTGGGCTCGAGCCGATCCTAGCTCGCGTGTGGGGCGGTCGCCCCGGTGAGGTCGACGGCTGCTGGACGCTGGCTCGAGCCCGGATCAAGGCCAGCGGGGCTGCCGTCGACATCGAACGTGAGCCCGGCCGGCTGGCGCTGCCGGTCGTGACCGTCGCCGCCGGTGCCAAGCTGCTGTGGGACGGCCGCTTTAGCGTCGAGATTGCGCCGGGGTTTGAAGGCCGGCTCAGGGTGCGCGCACTGGGACCTGCCGGGCGCGCCGAGCTCAAGCGCCGAGGGAGGGCCATCAAGGGCAGTCCGGCGCTACTGCTGGCACCCGGCTTCTGGCGTGGGGATGAGCTGCTTGCCGTACCTGCCGTTGCATTCTGGGCGCACGCCGGCTTGCAGCGAGTGATCTCGGCCCACTTCAAAGGCCTGCGCTAGATCGCCGGTCCAGGCAGACGCGGTCGAGCCCACGGCCGGCGCGTTGAAACAATGGGAAACGTTGGGGCAAGGGGAAAATCCAGCAATATCGCCCCTGCGGTGCAACGCGGAATATCGCCCGCCGGGCCAATGCGGCACCCTGTGCTTGGCAAATTTTCCATACACACCTATGTTAAAACCAAGCGCGGACCTCGCCGAGCGGCGGCGCGGCGTGGCAGGTGCCTGGGGCCAGGTGGCACGCAAGTTGCCCTAGGGCATTAAGGAACCCCGATGAATTCCAATTTCCGGAACCTTGCGATTTGGGTCGTCATCGGCCTGTTGCTGATGGCGCTTTTCAACCTCTTCCAAAACCCCGGCAGCAGCCGGCGCGGCAACGAGATCAGCTATTCGGAGTTCCTGGCCGGCGTGGATGCCGGCAACGTGTCGGAAGTCACCATCGCCAAGCATCGCATCACCGGCTCCTACCGCGATAAGAGCAGCGGCTTCACCACCATTGCGCCCGAGGACCCAAACCTGGTCGAGCGGCTGAGCAAGAAGGGCGTGAAGATCACCGCGCGCCCTCCCGAAGAGGATGTCCCCTCCATTCTCGGGGTGTTGGTTAACTGGTTCCCGATGCTGCTCCTCATCGGCGTGTGGATCTTCTTCATGCGGCAAATGCAATCGGGCGGCGGCCGCGCCATGGGTTTCGGCAAGTCCAAGGCCAAGCTGCTAACCGAGCGCCATGGCCGCGTCACGTTTGAGGACGTGGCGGGCGTTGACGAGGCCAAGTCGGACCTGCAGGAGATCGTCGAGTTCCTGCGCGACCCGCAGAAGTTCCAGCGCCTCGGCGGCCGCATTCCTCGTGGTGCGCTGCTCGTCGGGCCTCCGGGCACCGGCAAGACCCTGTTGGCGCGGGCCATCGCCGGCGAAGCCAACGTACCGTTCTTCACCATTTCCGGCTCCGACTTCGTCGAGATGTTCGTGGGCGTGGGGGCCAGCCGCGTGCGCGACATGTTCGATCAGGCCAAGAAGAACGCGCCGTGCATCATTTTCATCGACGAGATCGATGCCGTGGGCCGCCACCGCGGCGCCGGCCTCGGTGGTGGCAACGACGAGCGCGAGCAGACGCTGAACCAGTTGCTCGTCGAGATGGACGGGTTCGAGGCCAACGAGGGCATCATCCTGATCGCTGCCACCAACCGGCCCGACGTGCTCGACCCGGCGCTGCTGCGCCCCGGCCGCTTCGATCGCCAGATCGTGGTGCCGAACCCGGATGTGGCCGGTCGCGAGAAGATCCTGCGCGTGCACATGCGCAAGGTGCCGCTGGCGCCCGACGTCGACGCCAAGACGATTGCGCGCGGCACTCCCGGTTTCTCCGGCGCCGATCTTGCCAACCTGGTCAACGAGGCGGCGCTGCTGGCGGCCCGGCGCAACAAGCGGCTCGTCACGCAGCAGGAGTTTGAGGACTCCAAGGACAAGGTCATGATGGGCGCCGAGCGGCGCTCGATGATCATGACCGAGGAGGAGAAGCTCGCCACCGCCTATCACGAGGCAGGCCACGCGCTCGTCAACCTGTTGGTGCCGGGCAACGATCCCCTGCACAAGGTGACGATCATTCCGCGCGGACGCGCGCTCGGCGTTACCATGAGCCTGCCCGAACGCGACAAGCTCAGCTACTCCAAGCAGTGGTGCGAGGCGCGCATTGCCACCATGTTCGGCGGCCGGGTCGCCGAGCAGCTGATCTACGGCGAAGACCACCTCAACACCGGTGCCTCGAGCGACATCATGCAGGCCACCGAGCTGGCCCGCCGCATGGTCACCGAATGGGGTATGAGCGAGAAGCTCGGGCCTTTGCGCTACAACGAAAACCAGCAAGAGGTCTTCCTCGGGCATGCCATCACTCAGCGGCAGAACATGTCCGAGGAGACGGCCAAGGTCATCGATGAGGAGATCCGCCGCATCGTCACCGAGGGCGAAAAGAAGGCGCGCGAGGTGTTGTCCGCCAACCGCGACAAGCTCGAGGCCATCACGCAGGCGCTTATGGAGTACGAGACCATCAGCGGCGAGGAAGTGCAGGGGCTGATGCGCGGCGAGAGGATCGTGCGCGCCCTGGACGACGAGGAGACCAAGGGCCCCGCTGGCCCGGCCGTGCCGGCCGCCGGCAAGATGCGCCCGCCGCGTCCGGAGCCGGGCACCGGCGGTCTCGAGCCGCAACCCCAGACCTGAAGCGCCCAGACCTGAAGCGCCCAGACCTGAAGCGCTGGGACGTCGAGCGGCGTCCGAGGCGGCGTCAACGCCTTGGTTTGGTCGCTTTTTCCGCCTCTTTTGCCCTCTGCTGGCAAGCTTGTCTGGCTTTGACTTGTCAATGGTATGATTCCTCGGTTGCCGTGCCCGACAGCAGCGGGTCATGCTCGGCCATGCCGCGTCCAGCTCAAGCCTCGCTTGGACGAAGCTAGCTGGACGCAGCTAGAATGACGCTAGAATGACGCGTGAGCTCGGGGGGTAGCGGCCAGCATAGCGGCGTGGTCGGCGACGATCGATCGCCATGCGAGCGAGGGAGCGGTGTGAGCACGACCGGGGGGCGAGGGGCGAGACGGAGCGTGCCGGCGTTGGGCACGCCGGGAAGCAATGCGCCCGAGGGCGGTGTGCCCAGGACCGGGGTGCCTAGCAGCGGCGGGCCGGGGACGGGGGTGCCCAACACGGGCGGACCGAGGACGGGAGCACCCAATCCCACCGCGCGAGCGCGCACGGGGCGAACCGCCTCGCGCTCGCGCCAGCGGTGGCTTGCGACCTTGTCCTTGCTTGCCAAGGTGGTCGGCATCCCGGCCTTCGCAGCCGCGCTGGCCATCGGGCTCCTTTACGTCAAGCTCCTGCACGGTCCGGTCTCGCTCGGCTTCCTTATCCAGCCCATCGAGAGGGCGATCGGCGAGGAGGTCGCCGGACTGCGGGTGCGGGTCGAGGGAGCAGTGCTGCGGCTCGGCGAAAGCGGCCAGCTCGAGTTCGAATTGAAGAATGTGCGCGTCGCCGACGCCGGCGATGTACCGCTGGCGCTCGCTCCATCGGCAACCGTCTCCCTCAGCCGCCGGGCGCTCATGGTTGGCCGCATCGCGCCGGAAAGTGTGGATCTCGTCTCGCCGCGGCTATCCCTGTTTTACGGCGAGGATGGTACCCTCTCGCTCAAGTTCTCCAAGCCGACCGAGGTCGCCGGGACCGAGCGCGCGAAATCGCCGGGCCTGCGCGGTGCGGGCGAGACGCCTGCGATGGCGGCCGCGGTCGCCGGCGGCGAGGATGATGGCGGGCTGGGACGCGTTGATCTTATCAAGGTGCTCTCTCAGTCGTCCGCACGGGCGCGAAGGGGCGAGCTGGCCAGCGCCTACCTGCGCGAGGTCGGGCTGCGGTCGGCAACCGTCGTCATCGATAATGGCGCGCGCAAGAGCATCTGGCGGTTGCCGGAGCTCGACATCGATCTCGACCACCGCCGCAGCCGCAGCTCGATCGCCGGCCGCGCCAAAATTGAATCGCTGTCCGGGCCCTTCAGCCTCAATTTCCGCACCTACGAGCGCGAGAATGCCAATTCCCTGCAGCTGGCAATGTCTGTGCAGGGAGTGGTCCCCCGGGCCCTGGCGCGCACGCTGCCGCAGTTCGCGGCGCTCGAGAGCTTCGATGTGCCGGTGTGGGGCGACGCAAAGCTCGAATTGTCGAGCACGGGTGAGATTCTCAGCGGCACGATCGGCATCGATGCAGCCCCCGGCCAAGTGCTGCTGCCCTGGCTGACGGCGACGCCAATGCGCATTGACGGTGGCCACGTCGCACTGTCCTACAGCCGCACTGCACGCCGGTTCGAGCTCCAGCCGTCGGTGCTCGTGTGGGGTGACAGCCGCGTGCAATTCACCGGCAGCATCGTTCATGTGCAAGGACCTGAGGGCCCCGGCTGGAGTTTCGAGCTCAAGTCGGCCGGCGGCTGGATTGGCGCCGAGCCGCCGCTGCTCCAGCGGCTCGATCTCGACGATTGGACCGCACGCGGCTTGTTCTCGCCCGAGCGCGGCCGGGTTGTGCTCCACGACTTCAGGCTGCGAGCTGGCGGCGGGGAGGTTTCCGCCGCGGGCGACGTCAAGGACATGGCAGGTGTCATGCAGGCCAATCTCGACGGCAAGATCGGCCCAATGCCGGCCAGCGTCTTCAAGACCCTGTGGCCGGCTGTTCTGGCACCCAAGTCGCGCGACTGGGTGGTGCAACGGCTGGTACGCGGCTGGATCCAAGGCGGCGCGTTTCGGCTGACGTCCGGCGGCGCCGGCTGGGCCCCCAACACCGGGCCCGAGCGCGGGTCCCTCACCTTGGAGGGGGCCAACCTCGGATTCGCGCTTGTCGACCAATGGCCCGTGCTGGAGGCGCCGCGCGCCCTGCTACGCCTCGACGACAGCAACTTCGAGCTGACGGTGCCGGATGCGGCCTTTACGGTTCCCGACGGCCGCAAGTTTGCCGTCAAGGGCGCCTTCACCATCGACATGACCGAGCCGCTGCCGCGCACAGGCAAGGTCGCCGTGCGCGGACACGGGCCGCTTTCGCTGGTGCTGGAGATGCTCGACGTCGAGCCGCTGCAACTCTTGCAGGCGAACGGCATTGCGCTTGCCGGTATCGACGGCAAGGTCGACAGCCAGATCACCCTCTCCATGCCGCTCGGCCAGCGGCTCGAGCCGCGCGACGTGACGGTTGAGGGCAAGGCGCGCATCAGCGAGGGACGGCTGGGCCAGCTGTTCGCGCCGTACGAGGTGCACGGCGCCAACGTTGCCATCGACATGACTGCTACGGCCGTTGAGGCGAGGGCAGACATGCTCATCAACGGGGGTGTAGCAGCGAAGGCGAGCTGGCAACACGTGTTCGCGGCCCCGCCCGACAAGCAGCCGCCCTTACGCATCAGCGCCGTGCTCGACAACAGCTACCGCAACCAGCTTGGGCTTGACATCAACGACATGGTTGAGGGCGACGTCGGCGTCGACGTGACGGTCGTCCGCGAGCCGCAAGGGGAGCACCGTGTGCACCTGCGCGCCGATCTCCTCAATGCCGACGTGGTGCTCGAGAGCGTCGCCTGGCGCAAGCCCAAGGGGCGGGCGAGCGTGTTCGAGTTTGACCTCGTCCGGGGCGCTCCCACCTATCCGATCGAGCTCATGAACGTCAGAATGGTTGGCGACGACGTCGCCATCGAGGGCTGGATGGGGATCGGGGCCGACAACAAGCTCAAGGAATTTCGCTTCCCCAACTTTTCCCTCAATGTGGTCACCAGTCTCGAAACCCATGGCAAAGTGCGGTCGGACGGGATCTGGGAGGTGAGCGCGAAGGGGCCCACCTACGACGGCCGCGACCTGTTCCGCTCCTTCTTCGATGTGGCTCAACTGCGCGATGCGAGCAGCAAGGTGCGCCCGGGCCTGGATTTGCGCGCGGAGGTCGACACAGTCGTCGGCTATTCCGACACCACGCTGCGCAACGTGAAGATGTCGCTGCAGAAGCGGGCCAACAAGCTCACCTGGCTCGACATGCGTGGCGTGCTCGAGGGCGGCAAGCCGTTCGTTGCGGAGGTGCGCCAGGCACCAGGCCAGTATCGCCGGTTGCGCGCCGAAGCCATGGACGCCGGCCAGCTCTTCAAGCTTGTCGGCTTCTACCCCAACGCGGTGGGAGGCGCGGTCAATCTCGAGGTCAATCTCGATGGACAGGGTGCAGCGGAGCGCACCGGCACGCTGTGGGTGCGCGATTTCCTGGTGTTGGGCGATCCCATCATCAGCGAGGTCCTGCAAAACGCCGACGGCACTCCATCCGGCGCTCGCCGCACCGTCATGCAAGAGCAATTCGATTTCGAGATCATGCGCGTGCCCTTTTCGGTCGGCCACGGCCAGTTCGTGATGCACAATTCGGTCATCAACGGCCAGCTGGTGAGCGCCTCGATGCGGGGCACAGTCGACTTCAGGGCGCGGACGCTCGATGTCGGCGGCACCTACGTGCCCATGTCAGGTCTCATGCGGGCGCCGGCGCCGATCCCGTTGCTCGGACCGCTGCTCACCGGTCCGCGCGGGGAGGGCATCTTCGGGATTACCTTCGCCATCCAGGGCTCGATGGCGCGACCGCAGGTGATCGTCAATCCGCTTGCGCTGCTTACGCCCGGCATCTTCCGAGAAATCTTCCAGATGACGCCCGATGATCCGCGCGTGGTGCCGCGCGACAAGCCGGCTCCGAGAGGTGACGCATCGCGGTCCTGGAGTGTTCCCGCGGCCAGCGTGTCGGGCGAGGCATTGGCCTCGCCTGCCCTCACGCCGGAGGTCGGTGGCAGCTGGTCGGCCGAGACGAGCGGGGCCGGTGCGAGGAAGAAGTAAGCGGCGCACGCAATGCTGGCGTGCCCATCTGGCTTTGCGACCGCGCTTGCGATCGGGCATCCTTTCCTCCGGCACCCGCGACAGGGGGGTGGAGGCAATGCAAAAGCGCAAGCTCGGCAGGTCGCAGATCGCAATTGCGCCGTTCATGTTCGGCGGCAACGTCTTCGGTTGGACCACGGACGAGGCGATGTCTTTCCGGCTGCTCGACGGCTTCGTCGGCGCGGGTTTCAACGCCATCGATACCGCCGACGTCTATTCCAAGTGGGTGCCGGGCCACAAGGGCGGTGAATCGGAGACCATCATCGGCTCATGGCTGAAGGCACGGGGGGGTCGCGACAAGGTCGTTCTCGCCACCAAGGTGGGCCTGGAGATGCCGGGCATCGGCCAGGGGCTCAAAGAGAGCTACATCCTCGCCCGGGTCGAGGAGTCCCTCAAGCGCCTCAAGACCGACTACATCGATATCTACCAATCGCATCAGGACGACCAAGCGACGCGGTTTGAGGAGACGCTCGGCGCTTATCAGAAGCTCATCGAGCAGGGCAAGGTGCGCGCTATCGGCGCCTCCAACTATCAGGCGCCACGCTTGTCCGAGGCGCTACAGACGAGCGCGGCCAAAAAGCTTCCGCGCTACGAGAGCCTGCAGCCGCTCTACAACCTCTTCGACCGCGCCGACTTTGAGAAGGAGCTGGAGCCGCTGTGTCTGAAGGAGGGAGTAGGCGTCATTCCCTACTACGCGCTGGCCGCCGGCTTTTTGACAGGAAAGTACCGGTCGGAGGCCGATCTCGGCAAAAGCCCGCGCGGTTTTCGCGTGAAAAACTACCTCAATGATCGAGGCCGGCGCATTCTCAGGGCGCTCGATGATGTGTCGGCAGGCCTCGGGGCAAGGCCGGCGCAGGTGGCGCTGGCGTGGCTCATGGCCAGGCCCAGCATCACCGCTCCCATTGCGAGCGCCACCAATGCAGCCCAACTGGAGGACCTGCTCGCCGGCGCGCGCCTCAAGCTCGACCGGGAGGCCATTGCGCTCCTCGACACGGCTAGCGCCTGAAGCGCTGCCGCACCGGCGCATTGCCGAGAGGGGACTCAACAAGACTCGGAACTGCGCCTAATACTCGCCCCCGCACCGGCGCGATGTCGGCGTAGACATTGTCGGGGATAGCAAATGAACCAACGTGCACTCGCAGCCGAGTTCATCGGCACGTTCATGCTCATGTCGTCCGTGCTCGGGGCGGCCTTCTATTCGTTTGCAGCGCCTTCGGGCCCCGCCGGCATCCTGGGCATCGCCCTCTCGATCGGCATCACGGTGATGACGCTCACCTTCGCGGTCGGCCACATCTCGGGCGCACACTTCAATCCCGCCGTCACGCTGGGCCTCGTGGCCGGCGGGCGCTTCAGCGCCAACAACGCCGTCGGCTACATCGTCGCCCAGTGCGTGGGCGCAGTTGCCGCGTGCGCGTTCTTCGCACTCGTCGGCAAGACGTCTCCAACGTTCGCGGCCAACGGCTACGATTCGTTGTCGATGATGGGGTTTGGCCTGGCTTCCGTGTTCTTGGTCGAAACGGTGCTCACTGCCTTTTTCCTGATCGTGATCATCGGGGCTACGTCGAACCGCGCGCCTGCGGGCTTCGCCCCGATCGCCATCGGTCTGGCGCTGACAGCCATCCATATTGTGGCCATCCCGGTCTCCAACGCCTCCGTCAATCCGGCGCGCAGTCTGGGCAGCGCCCTGTTCGGCGGCACGCTGGCGCTGAGCCAGGTCTGGCTCTTCTGGGTGGCGCCGATCCTGGGCGCCGTCATCGGCGGCACCATCGCACGCTGGCTGCAGGAAGCGGGCACCTCGTAACGGTGACGGCGTCAGCCCTCCTCCCCCGCGCCCACACGGAAAGTCAGCCAAGCTCGCATGACGCGGTTGACCGCGTCGGCTTGTTCCAGCGCGGAGAATGCTTGCACCCAATGACCACGAGCTTGGCGCCAGGGATGCCCTCGGCGATCTCGCGTGCCATGTCCGGCGGCATGCCCGGCGGCAGACCGTCCTCGCGGAGGACAATGACGAGTGAGGAGTGTCGGGCATTTGCTGCATGCCAACACGGCGGCAGCTGTCGCCCCGCCCCATGATGGCGGCGTGCTGGCGGGTTGGCGCCTCGCTCCTGTCGGCGGTCATCTGACCCTATCCTGCCGGTGAAGGTCTTGTCGGCCAGGCGGTGCTTGTGAACAAGAACGCGCAATCGGCTCGTCCTGCACGGGTGCCCGCGCCGTCGCAGCGGGCCAGCCCGTTGCGGCGCAGCCGCGCATCCCTTCGCTCCGACGGGTCGGCGCGGCATCCCATGTCGAGGAGAGCAAGCTTCGTCACCCTGGGGCGCCTGGCGGAGACCGCGTAGGCAATATCCCGCCCATTGACAGGTCAATGCGAACTGCTCGGCGCTTGGCCCGGATCGCGGGCGATACCCACATGTTGGCCTGACGCGTATGATCGGCAACGCTGATGTTGGCGATGTCGGCCAGCGCCGCCACCTGCGGCGCCCAGAACGCCTTGGTAGATACCAGCCCCGGGATCATTGCTCCCTCGCCTATCGCCGCCTGCACATCTGCCCATGCTCCGCCTTCGCCTTGGCGGCCACGCCCCAAGCAGCCGGCGCAAGGCGCAATAGTTGTGACAATGGCATGTCGGGGGCATCGGCCCGCGGCAGAATGGCCCAGCTTCTATGCTGTAAGCCGATCCGGGATCTGCTTGCGTTGTCACGCGAATTGTGCCATTGAGCCGCCAACTGACGGGCGCAGGGGATCGCTTTCATAGCCTCTTTTCCCCAAGCTTTGCGCTTTCCCGTTAGGCCCTTTGTGGCTGTTACCCCTGCGCTCTCCGTTGTTGATGCCTGCGCCCGCGAGGCGGTGCGCAAGCGTTGGCTCACGAGAAGAACGCACGGAGACTCGTTCTTTTGCAAACCACAACCTTCGCTGAGCTCGGGCTCAGCGCGAAAGTGCAGGCCGCCATCGAGGCTGCCGGCTATACCGAACCAACTCCCATCCAAGCTCAGGCCATACCGGTTGCCGTGACGGGGCGCGATGTGCTCGGCATCGCCCAGACCGGCACTGGCAAGACCGCTGGTTTCGTGCTGCCGATGCTGGCGCGCCTCGAGACTGGGCGGGCGCGGGCGCGCATGCCTCGCTCGCTGATCCTGGCACCGACCCGCGAGCTCGCGGCCCAGGTCGAGCAAAGCTTCCAGAAATACGGGATCAACCACAAGCTGTCGGTGGCGCTGCTGATCGGCGGCGTCTCCTTCGATGATCAGCTGAAAAAGCTCGACCGCGGCGTCGACGTGCTGATCGCTACCCCGGGCCGGCTGCTCGACCACTTCGCGCGCGGCAAGGTCCTCCTCACGGGCGTGGAGATCCTCGTCATCGACGAGGCCGACCGCATGCTGGATATGGGCTTCATCCCGGACATCGAGCGCATCTGCAAGCTGCTTCCCACGCGTCGCCAGACGCTGTTCTTCTCGGCCACCATGCCGCCGGAGATCCAGCGCCTGGTCGATACCTTTCTCAAGCACCCGGTGCGCGTCGAGGTGGCGCGGCCGGCGACGGCCGCCGCCACCATCACGCAGCTCTTCCGCTTTTGCCCTTCAACGGAGGATTGGGAGAAGCGCGAGGTGCTGCGCGAGCTCATCCGCTCCGAGCATGTGAAAAACGCCATCATCTTCTGCAACCGCAAGCGCGACGTGGCGATCCTGCTCAAATCGCTGCTCAAGCACGGCTTCAACGCCGGCGCGCTGCATGGCGACATGGATCAGATGAGCCGCATGGCGACGCTCGACGCCTTCCGCGAGGGCCGCATTACCCTGTTGGCTGCAAGCGACGTGGCGGCGCGCGGGCTCGACATCCCGGATGTGAGCCACATCTTCAACTTTGACGTGCCTTGGCAGTCGGACGACTACGTGCACCGCATTGGCCGCACCGGCCGCGCGGGCAAGGAAGGACGCTCGCTGACCCTCGTGACCCCCGAGGATTTTCGGCAACTCAAAGACATCGAGAAGATGCTGGGCGCGTCTGTCACCTGGATCGGCGAACCGCCGAGCGAGGAGGACATTGCCCTGGGCTCCAAGCGTCGGCGCGGCCGCTTCGGTCGCGGCGGCCAGCCGGGGCGCGGGCGCGACCGCAGCCGTGGACACAATGGCCCGCGTCAGCGACCGGAGCGCAACCGTGCGGCGGTCGCCGATCGCAACGGTCACCCTCGGCCTCTTGCACGGGCAACGGATCGGCCTGCGCCAGAGGGACGGCGGGGCGATCACGGTCAAAAGGGCGCCCAGCGACCTGGCGAGGGCAGGCCCGGCGGCCGCGGCGAACGGGCCCATAGGGCTGAGGCAGCACGCGCCGAGGGCAGGTCGCCCAAGCAGCCGCGGCAGGCCCATGAGGCCCGCCGGCCTTGGGAGCCGCGGCCGCCGCGTTCACCCGATCGGGAGCAAGAACACCGAGTGCCCTCACCCGTGGGCCTCGGCGATCACGTGCCCGCGTTTCTGCGGAAGTCGACGCGCTCAGCAAATTGAGTGCCAGCCGACCGGCCTTCGCTCACGTTGCCACAAGCGGGCACCAGCGAGTGTTGGGGAGGCCCCCTGATGCCCGCCCATCGCGCACGGCGCGCGGGTCGCGATGATTGGCCCCCTCAGTGGCCATCCCAAGAACGAATGCGCCCCCGACCCCGTTCTCACTTTGTTGTCTGTTGAGCATTGTCAGAAAACTTTGCAGGATGGCAGTTCTGCTACACCCCAGCGCCGGGTGATGGCGTCGGGGCACGAGCTGAGCTAATGGTCGCCCTTTGCCCGTTGGCGTTGCTTGGGCGTGGTGTGGGCGGCGCGGCGCCCCGCCTCCAACGCTCCCCGTGCCCAATCGAGCATCTCGTCAGGCTCGTCGAGGAGGCGTTCGGGCACCCGCCAGTAGGCGCCGAGGCGCACTGTGCGGCCGCGGGCCGCGTAGGTGAAGGGCGCGAGCCCCTCCGCCTCATAGGCGCCGCGATTGCCGTCATCGACCTTGAAATAGAGTGTATCGCGTAGGATCAGCGCGAAGATCACGCCGTCGCAATAGAGCCCTTCGCCACTGAACAGCCGCCGCGTCGTGATGTGGCCAAGCCCACGCAGTTGGCCCTTCACGAATTCGAGAAAGTTGGTACTCGGAGCCATGCGGGCTCAGGCTCCCTCCGGCGGCGCCTCGAGCCGCAGGCACTCGATGATGGTGTTCACCACGCGCTTCGGCGACAAGGCGATGCAGACGACCACGGGCCGCTCTTCGGCGCCAGGCTCCTCGAGCGCCGCGAATTGGCTCTCCAGCAGGGAAGTCGGCATGAAGTGCTGTTTGCGCGCCTGTAGGCGCTGCCTGATCAGGGCCATGTCGCCCTTGAGATAGACCAGCCGCACGCCCTCCCTGGCGCCGACAATGCGGCTTCGATAGGCGCGCTTGAGCGCCGAGCAGGAGACGATGCCATGCTCGCCGGCGGCGCATCGCGCGTCGATCCACTCGGCGATGGCCGCCAGCCATGGCCAGCGGTCTTCGTCGGTGAGGGGGATGCCGCGGCTCATCTTCGCGATGTTGGCGGGTGGATGAAAGCTGTCGGCATCGCGGAACGGCCAGCCAAGCCGCTCAGCGAGCGCGGCACCGGTAGTGCTCTTGCCGCAACCCGAGACGCCCATCAGCACAATGACGAGTGGTGGGGTCGATACCGCGGACATGGTCCTTCGCTTCCCGTGCGAGGCGAGCCGGCATGCTACCAGAGCCAGCGTCGCGCGGACACCGCGGCCGCCGCTTGATCAGTCACTCTTCGGCGCCTTCACGTGATCGCCAAGGCCCATGCGCATGACGGAGAGCACCTTCGCGACGAAGGTGTCATCTTGGCGCAAACGGAGCGCACATAGCGCCTTGGTGAGCACCTCGGCCGGCACGGCCGCGTCGATGGCCGCCTGCGCGGCCCGGCGGCGTTCCCCGGAGTCCCCCACGTGGCCCGAGTAGTCGCCAGCGACGGGGCCTCCGACAGCGCCGTCACCCCTGAGGTCGGGTAGCCCTTGGCGCTCACGTGAATTGACCCGGGGGTCTGCTTGCAAGATGGATCCGCTGGATATTGCTATCGATGTGTCCGCCGCTCCGCTGAGTTGGTGAGCAAACCGTTAACGGCTGGTTGTTAGCGGACTCCGCGCAGATTGTCTGGGCGGAGACGCTTTGATGGAAAAGCGGCGGTGCGTCGGGTGCGGCGAGGCATTCCGGCCGCGGCCGCAGGTTCACTGCGGTAAGACCAGAGTGCCGACGTAGCCGTCGGCGAAGCTGGCAGCGAGCCAAGCGACGGAAGGATGCGGATTATCGCGACAACCAGGCGCGCGCTCATCGCGCGTGGGCTGAAGGGAATAGCGCCTATTGGCAGGCCTATCGGACGGCGCACCCCGACTACGCGCAAGCGAACCGGGACCCAGAGCTTGGCAATGTCGACCCCCCATTGGGGATCTCAACACCGGTCCCAATCCGGGCAACAACCAACCCGTTTGCAATTACCGATCCGTGCTCGTTCTGTTCATGGGGCCACGGGCCCAACGCATATTGTTCGATCCGCGCTGCCAGCATTGCTTCGTCCCGATTGCCAACTCCTTTCAGCGCTGCGGCGCAGGATCTATGAGGCTGGCCGCATGTTGCGGCCACCTCCGTGGATGACACCACCGATGTTGATTGCGGTGAAGCCACCAATCTGGTTGCGATGAGGACAAGCCTCACCGCAGCACCTTGTCATCGGCTCGCTTGGGAATGAGATATCCAACGCCACGCACGGTGTGGATAGCGACCTGAGCCCCCCACTCCTCGAGCTGTTGACGCAAGCGATAGACATAGACCTCGACGGCGTTGGGGCCACCCTGCTCGTCGGACTTTCCAAAAAGTTGCTCTTCGAGATACCGCTTGGGCACGACACGGCCGTGACGCTGCATCAAGAGCTCCAGCACCGAGGCTTCGCGATGCGACAGAGCCTTTGCCACGCCGTTGACGCACACCTCCTTGCTACCGGTGTCGAAGGTCAGGTTCCCGATTTGCAGGCTGCCACCGAGATACTGGGCAGGACGGCGCAGTACGGCCTGAAGGCGTGCCAGCAGCTCTTCAAAAGCAAACGGCTTGGAGAGATAGTCGTCGGCTCCCTCGCGGAGACCTTCGACGCGTTCTGCGGTGCTGTTGCGGGCCGTGAGGATCACGACCGGCGTGGCGTCGCCGCGTTCGCGCATCTCGCGCAAAACCTGGCGTCCGTCTCCGTCGGGTAACCCGAGATCGAGAACCATGGCCGCATAGCGCACCCGCTCTAGCGCGGCACGGGCATCTGACGTCGTGGCGCACGCGTCAACATCGTATCCGGCCTTAGTAAGGCCTGCCGTCACCAAATGCGCGAGCCTCTCGCTGTCTTCAACAACCAACAGCCGCATGTTTGATCAAGCTCTCGGGGTTCGTGAGCCGAACATTTTGATGGCGATGGCGGGTTGCTCCGCCGCGTGGTTCCCAGCGCCATTGGGCGCGTTGTCTGGTACCACATCGACCCCGCTTGCGATCGGAACCAACTGCTGGGCCGAAACCAGGCGCAACAAGAACTGCGCTCCGCCCAATGAACGATCGTGCACGCTAATGCTGGCCCCATGGGCTTCAACGATCCGGCGAACGATCGCCAGACCGAGCCCGGCGCTTCCTTCGCGCTGGCGGTCGCGTCGCCAAAAACGCTGGAAGATGAGCTCGCGCTCGGCAACGGGAATTCCGGGGCCTCGATCCAGGATACTCACCTGACCGCTTTGCTCGACGACAATCTCGACGTCGGTGCCCTCTCGCGTGTGATTGATGGCGTTCTCAACGAGGTTGCGGATGGCCATACGCAGCAATTCCGAATTGC
>Ga0306920_100003982_pt1 | contig 18864 bp, 18 predicted proteins | sample flu12Cox44000170_FD_204666 | JGI IMG/M metagenome (GOLD analysis project Ga0306920, IMG submission 204666) | Lab enrichment of tropical soil microbial communities from Luquillo Experimental Forest, Puerto Rico - flux4day.12C.oxic.44.000.170 (v2)... | ecosystem: Environmental > Terrestrial >... | reverse complement strand
TCGAGATCGGCGATCTGCTGGCGCGCGCCGACCTGTACGAGAAGCCCGGCAAGTGCCAGCACGCGTTCTGCATCACGATGGACCGCGCCGACGACATTCGGGTGCTGTGCAACGTGCGCTCCGACGAGTACTGGATGGGCACCATGCTCCACGAGTTCGGGCACGCGGTCTACGACCAGGGCATCGACCGCGGCCTGCCGTGGCTGCTGCGCGAGCCGGCCCACATCCTGACCACCGAGGCGACCGCGATGCTGTTCGGGCGGCTGTCGAAGAACGCGGCCTGGCTGACGCGCTACGCCGGCATGCCGGCCGACGAGGCGGCGTCGGCGGGCGAGCGGTCGCGGCGCGCGATCCGCGAGCAGCTGCTGGTCCAGACCCGCTGGGAGCTCGTGATGTGCCACATGGAGCGGGCGCTGTACCGCGACCCGGCCCAGGATCTGAACCGCCTGTGGTGGGATCTGGTCGAGCGCTTCCAGGAGGTGCGGCGTCCCGAGGGCCGCGACCATCCCGACTGGGCGAGCAAGATCCACTTCTGCGCGGCGCCGGTCTACTACCACAACTACCTGCTGGGCGAGATCATGGCCTCGCAGATCCAGCACACGCTCCTGCAGGAGGTCGGAGGTGGGGGGGCGGAGGCGTGGGCGCGCTACGTCGCCAGTCCCGACGTGGGGCGCCTCCTCGGCGAACGCCTGTTCCGCTCCGGGCGCTCGCGGCCGTGGCCCGAGACGGTGCGCCGCGCGACCGGCGAGGCGCTGAACCCCGACGCGTTCCTGGCCGAGCTCGCGGCCACCGGGTAGACCACGCCCCCGGCGCCGGCCGCTCCCCGCTCGAGTGCTCAGCCGCTCGACGGGCTGACCGTGCTCGACCTCTCGCGGGTGCTGGCCGGGCCCTACGCCACCCAGATGCTCGGCGACCTGGGCGCCGAGGTGTGGAAGATCGAGCGCCCGGGCGGCGGCGACGAGACCCGCGCCTGGGGCCCGCCGTTCGTGGACGGCACCTCGGCCTACTTCCTGTCCGTCAACCGCAACAAGAAGAGCGCGGCGCTCGACCTCGAGTCGGCCGGCGACCGCGCCGCCGTCCTGGGCGCGGCGCGGCACGCCGACGTGGTGGTCGAGAACTTCCTGCCCGGCAACCTCGCGCGCCTCGGGCTCGACCTCGCGGCGCTGCGGCGTGCGCGGCCGCGGCTCGTGACGTGCTCGATCACCGGCTTCGGTCAGGACGGTCCGTACGCCTCGCTGCCGGGCTACGACGCCGTGCTCCAGGGTTTCACCGGGCTCATGAGCGTGACGGGAAGCCCCGACGGGCCGCCCACCAAGGTGGGGGTGGCGGTGGTCGACGTGCTGGCCGGGGCCCACGCCGCGGCGGCGATCCTGGCCGCGCTGGTGGGCGTGTCCCGCGGCGGCGCCGGCGCGGCGCTCGATGTCGCGCTGTTCGAGGTCGGGGTCGCGGCGCTGGTCAACGTCGCCCAGTCGGCGCTCAGCAGCGGCGCGCCGGCGCGCCGTCACGGCAACGCGCACCCCACCATCGTGCCCTACCAGACCTTCATGGCGGCCGACGGAGCGCTGGTGGTGGCGGTCGGGAACGACGAGCAGTGGCGGCGCCTGTGCGGGGCGCTCGCCGCCCCCGAGCTGCTGGCGCGCTCGGACTGGGCGCTCAATCCCGGGCGCGTGCTCCATCGCGACGAGGTGGTGGGCGAGCTGGCGCGCCGCATCCTCGCGCGCCCGCGCGCCGAGTGGCTCGAGCGGCTGCGCGCGGCGCGCGTGCCGGCCGGCCCGGTGCGCGAGGTGCACGAGACCCTGGCCGATGCGGCGCTGGCGTCGCGCGGCATGATCCATCGCGCCCCCGGCGGACCGGCGCTGCTCGCGCTGCCGTGGCTGAGTGATGGCGGGCGCGCCCCGCTGCGCCTGCCGCCGCCGCGGCTCGGCGAGCACACCGACGCGTTCCGCGCCCGCTTCGCGCCCGACCCGGCGGGCTGACGCACGCTCACGGCGTGGCCCCGTCGCGCCGACGGTAGGTGAGCACGCGATAGGGCGAGCGCGAAGCGTAGGTCGCGGCCTCGGCGCCCCAGCGGTAGACCGTCTCGCCCTGCTCGGGGATGTCCGCCACCCCCACCACCGCATAGTGCTGCTTCACCTCGTCGAGGGTCCAGAGCAGGATGTGGGTGTCGGAGTCGGGGCTCAGCTGCCACGACTGGGGCACCAGCACCAGCACGATGAAGCGCGGACGGGCCGCGCCGATCTCGCGGATCATCTCCTCCTGCATGCGCCGGGAGTAGGGCTGGGCCTCGACGAGTCCATACGTGTAGACGTAGCCGGTGGCGGCGCGGCGCCCGGAGTAGAAGTAGATCTCGGGCTCGGAGCCCACCACCGCGATCCGATCCGCCGGCGCGGACTGCGCCGCGAGGTAGCGCCCGATCGCGAGCGCTTCGGGGAATGGATTGGTGCCGTAGATCGCGCGCGCCACCCGGTCGGCGGGGAGCTCGAACCAGATCGCGCGCTCGTTCCACAGCGTGAGGCCGACGGGCAGCGCCACCAGGAGCACGGTCAGCGCGGGCGCGAGCGGCGCGGTGTGGCGCCGCGCCGCGACGCCGGCGATCGCCAGCTCGACCGCGGCGCCGGCGAGCAGCGCCACCGCCGGCAGGACCAGGACGAAATAGTGCGCGCGGAAGTAGAAGCCGGGCACCACGGCGAGCCCCGAGAACGCCGCGAGCGCGGTGAGGAAGCGGGCGCGCGGCCGGTCGGCCGGGCGACGCCACAGCGCGATGAGCCCCCCGGCGGCCAGCGTCCACAGGAGCGGTGACGGGGCCAGGAGCTGGGGGAGCTCCTCGGTGAGCGCCGCCCCGGCGCGCGGCAGCGAGCGCTCGCCGATGTACTGCGCCGCGTAGGAGATGGTCCAGAACCAAAACCGGCCGAACACGCCGGCCGCCGCGAGTGCCAGCCCGGTGAGCGCGATCGGCAGCGCGGCGCCGAGCAGGTAGGCCGCCAGGCGCGCGAGCCGGGGTCGTTGCGCGACGTCGGCCGCGCCGCTGGCGGGGCCCGCCCGCCACGTGTCGGCCGCGACGACGGCGAGCCCGAACATCGTGAACGCGGCGCCGTGCTGCTTGATCATCGGCGCCAACCCGAGCAGGACGCCGGCCGCGAAGAAGCTCCCCACCCCGCCCGACGCGCGGGCGCCGAGCAGGACCAGGATGCCGGCGAGCGCGGGGACGACGACGAAGTGCGTGGCATGGGCGGCGAGCCCCAGCACCGAGGGGCTCAGCGCCAGCAGGGCGTAGCCGATCGCCGCCGCCAGCGCGCCGAGCCGTCCGAGCAGGCGGCGTCCGAGCAGGAACACCAGCACGATCGCGGCGGCGTTGACCAGCAGCAGCCCGAGGTGCACGCCCCGCCCCGACGGGCCGAACAGCGCCAGCACCGCGGCGTAGCAGGCGTAGATCCCCGGGAACTTCATGTTGTAGGCCTGCGCGTAGGGAGGAACGCCCTCGAGCATCATCCGCCCGATGTAGGCGTACTCCCCTTCGTCGCGCTCCAGCGGCACGTCGAGGAGACGGATGCGGATCACCGCCACGAAGGCGATCACCAGCGCCAGCAGCAGGAGCTCGAGCCACCATCCGCGCCGCGGGGCGGGAGCCTTCATCGCCAGCCCTCGACGACCCCCAGGGCCAGGTCCTCGAGCGGATTGACCGGCTGCGCCGTGAGCGGGGGCACGGCGGCGGCGCGCGACCCGTGCGCGGCGAGGAACCAGGACAGCTCCTGCCCCCAGCCGCGCAGGTAGGGATCGCAGTTCCAGCCGCCGGGGCCCCCGGGCGCCGGCTGCAGCGCTGCGGGCGGGTGCGCGGGATCGGGCGCCGGCAGGGCTCCGGCGAGCCACACCCGACCGCCGGCGGTCAGGGAGCGCGCCACCGTGTCGAGCACCGGGCCCATCGGATCGGGGCCCGACATCGCCGACTTGAGCAGGTCGTAGCGATGGAGGCGCAGATCCGCAAGCGGCGGAATGGTCAGCCATTGGGCGCCGCCATGATAGTAGTGGTGGAAGCCGACCCCGGCGTACCACGGGGCGACCAGGATCAGGTCACGGGGAGCGGCGCGCCGCTCGAGCTCGCGGGCGAGGAGGTCCACGTTGGTGCGACGCTCGCGCACCCGCCCCCAGCCGGGCACCGCGAGCGCCAGGGCGATCACGGCCGCGGCGGTCACGGTCAGGAGCCGCCGCGCCGCGCCCGGCGCCGACGCGATCACGGCGTCGAGCAGCAGGGCGATCGGGCCGAGCAGCGGGACGTAGTACCACGGCTGGGTCGGGAGCCGCGACGTGCCGAGCACCAGCAGGAACACGGCCGCCGAGGCGGCCGCGGCGAGCGCCGCGAAGCGTGGAAGATCGGATCGCGGGACGGTGCGTCGTCCGCCCCGCGTTGCGGCGGCGGCGAGCCACAGCGGCGCGAGCCAGAGCCCGGCCGCGATGGCGCTGCCTCCACCCATCGCCACGGCGAGCATGGTGGCGAGATGCGCGGGGCTGGTCGGCCCCTGGTTCACCACGTTCCAGTCGCGCGCCGCGCGCAGGTCGGCGGCATAGGGGAGGAGCGAGGCGGCCGCGGCCGCGCACACGATCCCTATCGCGGCCACTGCACGGGCGTCACGGCGCCGCGCGGCGAGCCACAGCGCGGCGCCGCCGAACCCCGAGAGCAGGAGGGCGTTCTGATAGGTGAACTGGACGCTCGAGACCGCGGCCACGCCGGCGAGCACCACGAGCGGGAGGCGGGGCGACGCGAGCAGCCGCCAGATCAGCGCGAGTGCCAGCAGCAGCAGCGCCAGGCCCGGCCCATGGGGACGGATCGAATCCGTGGCGCGGATCGCCACCGCGTTGAGCCCGATCAGCGCCACGGAGAACAGCGGCGCCGGGCAGCGCAGCTGCCGGGCCGCGATCCAGATCGTCGCCAGCACCGCGAGACCGATCAGGAAGCCCAGCACGCGCAGCCCCGTGTCGCCGTGGCCCCACGGCGTGGCGAGCCAGGCGCGCACCAGCAGCGGGGCGGCGATCGGGTAGCCGTCGTAGCGCAACGAGCGGCTCAGCTCGGCGAGCGAGGGGGAGGCGGCCAGCTCGACGGTGTTGACCTCGTCGCGCCACAACCCGCCGGCGTGCCGCGCGAACTCGACGTGGAGCACGACGGCCAGCGCCGTGAGCGACAGCGCGACGCCCCGCTCGAGGGAGCGGCTCGGGCGCCCGGCGATCGCACCGGGGCGCGGACGCGACCAGGGGGCCATCGACCCATACTAGCGGGGGCCGGCGTCGCAGACGACCCGGCGCCGGCGCCAGCGGTCGATCGCCCGGCGCGCGCGGACGCGGCGGCCACGGTGCAGGGGCGCGGGCGCGGTTGCCGGAGGGACGCCGCGATGCGATATTGCGGCGGTCCCCGTCGGCGGCGTCCGGCATCCAATCGGCAGCCCGGAGGAGCACCCATGAGCGCACCCAGCATCCCGCCGGCCGCGCCGGCGCCGCGCGGCCTCGAAGGGGTGGTGGCCGCGCAGACCCGGCTGTCGCACGTCGACGGTCTGGCCGGCGAGCTCATCATCGGCGGGTACGAGCTCAAGGAACTGGCCGGGCACGTCAGCTTCGAGGCCGCGGCGCACCTGCTGTGGAAGGGGGCGCTGCCCAGGCCCGCCGAGCTGGCCGCGCTGCGCGCCGAGATGGCGCGCCAGCGCTCGCTGCCGGCCGAGACCCTGGCGATCCTGCGGGCGGCCGCCGGCGCGGCGCCGATCGACGCGCTGCGCATGGCCTGCGCGACGCTGTCGCTCGACGTCGCGAACCCCGACGACATCTCGCCCGTCGCCGATCTCGCCGACGCGATGATGCTGACCGCGCGTTTCCCCACCATCGTCGCCGCCCATGCCCGGATCGCGGCCGGACAGGAGCCGATCGCGCCCCGCGCCGACCTGCCGCTGGCCGCGAACTTCCTCTACATGGTGTTCGGGCGCGAGCCCGACCCGATCGCGGCGCGCGCGCTCGACACCTACTGGGTCACGGTCATCGACCATGGCATGAACGCCTCGACCTTCGCCGCGCGCGTCATCGCCAGCACGCGCTCCGACATGGTGAGCGCGGTGACCGGGGCGGTGGGGGCGCTCAAGGGCCCGCTCCACGGCGGCGCGCCCGGGCCGGTGCTCGACATGCTGGTCGAGATCGGCAGCGCCGCCAACGCCGAGGCGTGGATCACGAAGGAGCTCGACGCGGGACAGCGCATCATGGGCTTCGGACACCGGGTCTACAAGGTGCGCGACCCGCGCGCCGAGGTGCTGAGCCGCGTCGCCGAGGAGATGGGCGGGGCGCAGCTCCACGACCGCCAGCTGTTCGACCTGGCGCGCGCGGTCGAGCAGACCGCGCTGCGCGTGCTCGAGCAGCACAAGCCGGGCCGCAATCTCAGGACCAACGTCGAGTTCTACACCGCGCTGGTGCTCCAGTCGCTGGGGCTCAAGCCGCGCGGCTTCGTCGCCATGTTCGCGTGCGGGCGCGTGGCGGGATGGTGCGCCCACGTCATCGAGCAGCACGCCGCCGACCGCCTGATCCGGCCGCAGTCCGAGTACGTCGGGCCGCGCGGGCTCAAGGTCGCGGCCGGCGGGAGCGACCCCTCGTCGTGAAGCGCCGGGCCGGTGTTGCCGCGGGGCCGCGCGGCTAGCTGGCGGCCAGGACCTCGGTGGTCTGCTCCCGGGGCACCGGCTTTCCGGTGCCGAGGAACTTCGTCTCGATCTCGGCCCACGGCAGGGCGGCGTCGCCCTTCAGGCCCCGGAGTCGCTTGATCTCCTCCTGGTACCAGCGAATGACGGGCTGGCCGATGCGCAGATCCGCGAGCTCGACGGCCAGGTTCGCGGGCTCGAGCAGGCACACCCAGCCGCGGTCGTACGGGCTGTGGATGAGCCCCGCGGCCTCCTTCGTGAGCGCCGTGTTGACCCGGATCACCTTGCCGCTCACCGGGGCCTGGAAGCGGGCGATCTGTGCGCCGCGCCGCACCACGAACAGCAGGTCGCCGCGGCGAACGCTCGCTTCCGGCTCCGGGAGCTCGACCCTCTCGACCTTCCCCAGCGCCTTGCGGGCGAAGTCGTCGAGGCCCAGCCATACCAGACCGCTGGGGTCGATGCGCGCCCAGGTGTGGCCGGGGGACAGGAACGCGCCTCCGGGGACGCAATACTCGCGATCGCCGACCGCATCGGCGACCGCGGGTGCGACCACCCGGACCGTCGGCCGGCGCTGGGCCTCGAGCCGTGCCTCGCGACGCAGCGCGAGCCGGTTGGCGAACGCGATCAGCTCCTCCTCGGTGAACGGCTTCTGCACGTAGTCCACGGCGCCGTACTGCAGGGTCGCCACCGCGGTCTCGATGGTGCCGAAGCCGGTGATGACCGCCACGTCGAGGTCGGGGCGCAGATGCTTCACGGCCTTCACCACCTCGACGCCGTCCATCCCCGGCATCTTGAGGTCGGTGAACAGCAGGTCGTACGGGTTGGTGCGCACCAGGCCGAGCGCCTCGGGGCCGCTCTCGACCGTGTCGACGCTGAATCCCGCCAGCACCAGGATCTTGCGGAAGCTGTCGAGCACGATCGGCTCGTCGTCGACCGCCAGAATGCGGGCACGGGCATTGGGCACCTCGGCACGCCTCAGGCTCTTCGCTTCGTCCGCGATGTCGAGATTGAGCGAGATCTCGAGCGCGGCGCGGCGGGCGCGGTGATCGCGGGCCGCCTCGATGCGCCTCGCGATCGCGCGCACGCCGACGTCGATCAAGACGAAGGCCACGAACATGAAGACCACGATGAGTGCGGTCATGGTTGTTCCTCCTCTCCGGCAGCGGTCCCGGACAGGACCCTCCGGGTCAGTTCCAGAAGCTCGGTGGTGTCGAACGGTTTGGCGAGAAACGTGGTCGCCCCGGCCGCCCGCGAGCGGTCCGTATTCTCGGCGGTCGGATAGCCGGTGATCGCCACGATCGGCAGTTGCGGGCGGCGGCGGCGGATGTGAGCGAGGACCTCGAGCCCCGGCTGTCCCGGCAGCATCAGGTCGCAGAACACGACCCGGCAGTCCTCGAGTGCCGGATGCCTCACCGCGGTCTCGCCATCGCGGGCGACGGCCACGCGCAGGCCCTCGTGCTCGAGTACCAGGCGGATGGCATCGCACACCACCGGTTCATCGTCCACGACCAGCACGTCCCAGCCGGAGCTCATGGCGCGCCTCGCGCGCCCGCGGGAACCGGGGCGGGCATCGCGGCCGGGGGTACGGGGGCGCTGGGGCCCACCGCATAGGGCAGCCGCACGGTGAAGCGCGTGCCCCGGCCGGGCTCGCTGTCCACGTCGATGGTTCCCTCGTGCGACTCGACGATGCGCCACGTCACCGCGAGGCCCAATCCGGAGCCGCGCCCGCCCTTGGTGGTGAAGAACGGCTCGAACAGGCGATCCAGGTGCTGGCGCGGGATGCCGCGCCCGGTGTCCTCGATCTGAAGCTCGGCGAAGCGCTGCGGCCCGGCCTTCTCGATCGCCTCCCAGCGCGTCCAGTGGCAGTCCCGGCGCGTGCACCACTCGATCGGTCCGGCCGCTCCCGCCGAGACGGCGAACGTCGGGCGCCCGCACTCGGCGCACCGGCGGCCCGGGTCGTCGAGTCGGCTGCGGCACAGCGGGCAGAGATAGAGGGCGGGGAGGCCGGTCCCGGCGCCGTCCGAGAGGCGGTGTCTGGCGCGGCCGTAGACCGGATCGAGGTGGACGATGGTGTCGCGATCGCCGACGCGGCGGATCACCCGGATCGAGGACCATCCTCCGATCCGCACGGCCGGGTCGAGCAGGTCGCAGCCCCTGGGGCAGGTGGCCTGACGGATCGCGGCGTGCCCGCGCGCCGGAACCGTGGCCGTGCGGGTGGCGAGCTGGATGGTGCCGCCGCGCTCGCCGACGGCGTCGGCGGCGTTGACCAGCAGATTCACCACCACCTGCTGGATCCGGTTCGCGTCGGCGGGGACGGGCGGGAGATCGGCCGCGAGCGCGAGCTTCAGCTCGACCCGGTCGATCGCGAACTGATTCATCACGATCGCCACGCCGTGCCGGACCACCTCGTTCAGGTCCGCGGGCTGGCGCCGGGGCGGCGTCTGCCGCGAGAAGTCCAGCAGACCGCGGACGATCTCGCGGCAGCGCTTGGTCTCGCGAACGATGATCTCGAGGTCGCGCTGGACGTCCGGATCGCCCCGCGCCCGCTTCTCGAGGAACGAGGCATAGGTGAGGACGCCGGTCAGGGGATTGTTGAGCTCGTGGGCCACGCCCGCGGCCAGCCGTCCGATCGACGCCAGCTTGTCCGCCTGGGTGAGCTGGCGCTGCGCCTCACCCAGCCGCCGCGTCATGTCGTTGAAGGCGCGGGCCAAGTCGCCCAGCTCGTGCCGGGCGCGGGCGGGAATCGTGGTGTGGAGATCGCCCTCCGCCACCCGGCGTGTGCCGGCGATCAGCGCCGCCACCGGCCTCCAGATCAGGCGGTCGCCGAGCCACCACAGCAGCAGGCTGCTGGTCGCGATCGCGAGCACCAGCAGCAGTCCGAGACGGCGCTGGTCGCGGGCGACCTGGCGGTCGGCGTCCGCCATCGACAGGTTGACGTCCAGGACGCCCAGCACGGCGTCCTGCCGCGCGTGCGCGTGACAGGCCGCGCTCCAGCAACTCGCATCGTTGCTGATCGGCCGTATCATGCCCAGCACCCGGTGGCCACCGGCGCCGCGATAGATCCGGCTCCGCTCGCGCATCGTCAGCCGTTGGAGCGGCTGGTCGGCCTCGTGGCACGCGTAGCAGGCCTCCCCGCGCTGGTCGACCGAACGGCCGATCTCGGCCGGATCCGACGAGAACATGATGGTGCCGGTGGCGTTGAACAGGCGCACCTTCTCGATCCCTGGCTGCGCCCCGATCGTGCTGATCTCGCGATGCAGCGCGTCGCGACGGTTCTCGAGCATGTCGACGTAGGTGCTGCGGCTGATGGTCTCGCTGAGCTGGTCGGCGCTGCGGGTGAGCTGCGCGAGGAGCGCGGCGGAATGGGCGCGGAGGATCAGTCCCGACATCACGCCCAGGACCAGCGCGGTGACCGCAGCGACCGCCACGATCGTGAGCCAGCCGATCCTCATGGGCCGCGCTCAGCCGCGGGCGGACAGCGCCGCCCGCCGCTCCTCGGGAGCGAGCGCCGCAGGTTCGCGTGCGCGCTCGGGAAAGATGGGAAGGAACCGGGCCGCCAGCGCGAACACGGCGAAGCCGATCGCGACCAGCCCGACGGAGACGGTCATCTCCATCCACGACGGGAGGTAGCGGGTGCCGCTCGCGCGTTCGAGCCCGGTGACGCTCACGTTGAGGCGGTGCATCACGAATCCCAGCACCGCGAGGAACGCGCCCATGACCAGGCCGTTTCGCGACCGGCGCACCCGGCCGATCGACAGCAGCAGCACCGGCAACACCACCCCGAGCCCATATTCGATCTGGAACATCCGCGCCTCGTAGGTGGTTCGGAAGGCCTGCGCGATGGCGCCGCTCTTGACCAGCAGGTCGAGGCGCAGCAGGCCGTAGAGCCCCAGGACCACCACCATCGCCCGGCCCAGGGGTTCGAGCAGCTCCATCTCCAGCTCGCGGCCGAACGCGCGACCGCTGAGGTGGGACTCCAGGATCACCATGCCGAGTCCGGCGCCGATCGCGGAGAGGTAGAACAGCACCGGCAGGAACGGCGAATACCACAGCGGATGGAGCTTCTCGGGCACGATCAGGAACAGCGAGCCAAGCGACGACTGATGGAGCGTCGATAGCATCACGCCCAGGATGACGAGCGGGGTATTGACGGCGAGCAGGATGCGGCGCGGGGTCACGAGTCTCACGCGCTCGAACACCACCGGCGCGAACTCCAGCGACAACACGGCGGTGTACAGCATCACGCACCACGCCACCTCGAACATGACCGAGTGCGGGTTCCAGAACACCACCGCGTGCCAGATGCGCCACGGCTGCCCCAGGTCGTAGAGCAGCGCCAGGGACACGAACAGGTAGCCGAGGAATCCGGTCAGCACCGTCGGCCGCACGATCGGCTCGAAGCGATGCAGGTTGAACAGGTGGACGGTCGCCATCAACGTGAAGGCGCCCGCGGCGAGCCCGACGCCGCACAGGATGTCGAACCCGATCCACACCCCCCACGGGAACTGGTCGCTCAGGTGGGTGGTGGCGCCCAGCCCGCGGGTGAAGCGCACGAACGACACATAGAGGAACAGCGGCACCAGCAGCGTGAGCACGACCGGCCAGAAGCCGATGCGCGGCGACCGATGGGGCCGCTCGCGGCCCGGCGCCGTGCGCGCCATCACGCTCATGGGTGGCCGCCTTTCTGGTCGTCGCCGCCCGGCATGGTGGGCGGCTCGACCGTGCCCGCCGGACCCTCGACCGTCCGCACGTAGTCGCGCCGCTTCGTGATCCAGTGGACCCCGTAGAGGAAGGCGGCTCCCAGCAGCACGACGTCGGGCAGCTCGGAGAGCACCCGCCAGGTGAGCATCGGCATCGGCTCGTTCGGCAGGTTGTCGGGCATCCCGAGCCGCGCGAATGGAACACCGGCCAGCATCAGGACCGAGGTCCCGCCCGCCTCCTCGAGCCCGTAGATGTGATCGACGTAGCGGCCGGGCTCAGCGGCGATCCGCTCGCGCGCCTCGCGGATCAGGGCCGCACGATCGCCGAAGCGGGTCGCGCCGGTCGGGCAGACACTCGCGCACGCCGGCGGCTGGCCGTGCCCGAGGCGCGCGAAGCACATGACACACTTGCCCACCACCGGGACCGGCCGGTCCCATTGATACTTCGGGACCTTGAACGGGCACGCCATGATGCAGTAGCGGCAGCCGATGCACTTGTCCGCGTCGTACACCACCGGACCCTGGTCGGTCTTGCGCATCGCGCCCACCGGGCACACCGAAACGCAGGTCGGACTGAGACAGTGCATGCACAGGCGCCGCACGTTCACGCCGCTCCGGTTCTCGACCACCGTCCAGGTGTAGGCGGTGGTCCGGTCCTCGATCGGCAGCGGCAGACCGTTCGACTCCTTGCAGGCCGCCGAGCAGGCCCCACAGCCGATGCAGCGCGTGGCGTCGAACAGAATCCCGAAGCTCATGGCGTCCCCATCACCGCGACGTGGCAGCGCGCGCAGCGCTCGGCGTCCTCGACGCCGAACGCCGTGGTCCGGTCGTGGCACTTGCCGCACGCGGCGCGCTCGTGCATGGCGGCGGCCGGCATGGCGAGCGACCGCATGCCGAACGTCTCGGGGTGGCAGGACGCGCAGCTCACCCCACCGCGCAGGTGCGATTCGTGGCGGAAGGTGACGCGGCCGGGCGAGGCCGGGCTGCGCGCGTAGACGATCGGTGGGGGGACCCCGCTCTGCCGCCTCGCGGGACCCGACGCCACGACCTCCTGCCGCGTCGACCTGCCAGAATGACAGGAGAGGCATGAGGAGGGGTCGCGCACGCCGAACGCCCGGTGGCCATCGTGGCAGCGGCCGCATGAGCCGCCAACATTCATCTCGACGTGGCTCGTGCGATGGGTGGGCGAGAGCATGAGGAAGGGTCGCGGGTGGCAGCCGGTGCACTTGCGCCCTGACAGCTCGAAGTGCGTCGAATGCCGGAAGACGACCGTGCTGTCGGGGCTTACGTGATCCCGGTACGGGATGTCAGGCGGAAGGCGGAGCTCGGTGGGAGCGGTGGTCGAGTCGATCGCTTGCGTGAGAGCGCGAGTGGAGAGCGAGGTGCAAAGTAGCACGGCGAGTACGACCAGCTTTGCTCTTCCTGCATTCGGCACCCAGCCCTGGCGCGGCATGGGCCACCTCCTCGCCAGCGCGAACTGCAACCGGCGTGCCGCCCCGGGGATGCGCTCGCGACCGGGATTGACGGCGGGCCGCCGCCGGCGCATCGTCGGTGATGACGAGCGATCACCGCGCCGATGCGGTCGCGGGCGGCGCGCGCACCGCAAAGGAGGCGACCAGAGGTGGCCATCCGGGTGGTACGGCTGGGAAGCCCGCGACTCCCCGGTGAGGGTCTTCGCCTGGGCACCGTGCGCCGGCCGCCCCGCGGCGTCCCCAAGTCGGAGTACGCGTCGCGAAACTTCTATGACGCATGGCTGCCCGAGCTCGCGCCCTCGGACGAGCTGGTCCGGATCGGGCTCCGCGCCACCGACGAGCGCACGTGGCGGGCCTTCACGAGCAGGTTCCGCGCCGAGATGAAGCGGCCCGCGCCGGATCGCCTCCTCGCACTTCTCGCCGCCCTGTCACGCGCGGCCCATTTCTCGGTGGGCTGCTACTGCGAGGAGGAGGCGCGCTGCCACCGCTCGGTGCTGAAGGCCCTGCTCCTGGAGCACGGGGCCACGCTGGCCTGAAGGGGCCGATCGACCGTGCTCATCGTCATCCTGATCTCGAGCCTCGCCGTCGCGCTCGTCGTCCTGCTGGGCGTCGCGGTGACGCGGCTGGTGCTCTATCCGCTGCTGCCCGCCGACCTCGGCGGCGTCGAGAGCCTCGACACCCGGGCGCACCGGATCGCGATCCCGCTCGCCGACGGCGATCACGTCGAGGCCTGGCACCTGCCGGGCGCCGGGCGCGGCGCGCTGCTGCTGCTGCATGGCTTCGGGCGCACCCATCAGCGGATGTGGCGCTACGGAGCGTTCCTCCACCGCGCCGGCTACGACATCCTGACCTTCGACTTTCGCTCCTCGCGACGGCGCGACCGCAAGCCCACCACCCTCGGCCATCACGAGCTGCTCGACGCCCAGGGGGCGCTCGACTGGCTGCGCGCCCTGCCGTCGCTCGACGGCCAGCGCATCGGGCTGCTGGGCGAATCCCTGGGGGGATCGATCGCGCTGCTGCTCGCCGCGCGCAATCCCGACATCGCCGCCGTGGCGGTCGACGGCGCGTTCGCGCACGCCACCCAGGCGCTCGAGGACAGCTGCGAGCGCTGGGCCGGCCTGCCGGGCCGGCCCACCGCGGCGTTCCTGCGCTGGGTGGGACGACGGCTCACCGGGCACGATCCGGGCGGCGTCGACGTGGCGGCGGCCGCGGCCACGCTCGCCGACCGGCCGGTGATGGTGATCCACAGCTCGGAGGACGACCGGCTCTCGCCGGCGCACGCCACCGCGCTGTGGCACGCGGCGGGTGGCCGCGGGCCGCTGTGGCTCATCCACGGCGCCGGGCACAACGAGGGCTGGCGGCGCCAGCGCGGGCTCTACGAGGAGCTGCTGCTCGCGTTCCTCGAGCGCCCGCTGCGCGGCGAGGGGCCGGGGCTCCCGGGCGGCCCGCGCGCCACCGCGGTGGTGCGGCGTCCCCACGCCTGGACCCGCTGGCGCCGCGCGTTCAGCGGCTGAGCCGCCGTGGCCACCGCGCTCTCGGCCCGCCTGCGCCTCGGAACCCAGGGCTGGTCCTACGCCGACTGGCTCGGATCGTTCTATCCGCCGGGCTCGAAGCAGGAGGACTTCCTGCCCTTCTACGCCCGGGTGTTCGACACCGTCGAGCTCGACACCACGTTCTACCATCCGCCGCGCCCCAGCGTGGCGCGCTCGTGGGCGCGCCACACGCCGCCGGGGTTCACCTTCACCGCCAAGGTGCCGCAGCGCATCACGCACGAGGCGCGGCTGGCGAAGATGGGCGAGCACCTGGCCGAGTTCGCCCGCGCGCTCGAGCCGCTTCAGGAGAAGCTCGGGCCGCTGCTGGTGCAGATGCCGGCCGAGTTCACGCGCGAGCCGGGCACGGTCGGGCTGCTCGATCGCTTCCTCGCCGCCACGCCATCGGCGGTACGGCTGGCGGTCGAGTTCCGGGACCGCAGCTGGCACGTGGCGGCCACCGCGGAGCTGCTGCAGCGCCACCGCGTCGCGCTGGCCTGGACCGAATGGCGCGAGCTGCCGCGCTGGACCGAGATCACCACGGATTTCCTCTACCTGCGCTGGCTCGGGGACCGCCGCGACATCGAGCGCTACGACCGGGTGGTGGTCAACCGCGCGCGCGAGTTCGAGTCCTGGGAGCGGGACCTGCGGCGCGCGCTGCCGCGGGTGCGCGAGGTGTTCGGCTACTTCAACAACCACTGGGCCGGCCACTCGCCGGCGAGCGCCAACGAGATGAAGCGGCGCCTCGGCCTGCTGCCGATCGAGCCGCGCGAGCAGTGGCCGCAGCGTGAGCTGTGGTGAGGGCTCGAGGCGCCTCGCCGCCGGGGGCGCCCGGGCGCGGGTCCGGCGCCCGGCCGCCGCTCCCCAGCGCCGGCCTCCCGCCCCACACTTTCCCTGTTCCCGCAGGGGTCGCGGTCCTATAGTTGATATTCGAGCGTCGGGGCCCTCAGTACCGGCTCAGCGCCACCGCCCCGGCGGTGCCGTCACGCGGTTCGGCCCGGTGCCGGCGTCGGCCGGCGGCGAGGTCGTGGCCTTTGCGCTCGCGCCGGTCGCGCCCAATCCCAGCCGCGGCGCGGCGCGCATCGACCACGCGGTGGCGCGCGAGGCGCGGGTGCGGCTGACGGTGATCGACGTTCTGGGGCGCGAGGTGGCGACGCTGGTCGACGGGATGCAGACGCCCGGGCGGCACCAGGCGATCTGGACCGGCGAGAGCCCGCGCGGGCGCGCGCGGGCCGGGCTCTACTTCGTGCGCTACGAGACCCCGGCGCGGGCATTCGTGCGCCGGTTGGTGCTCGCGCCCTGACCGATCACCGCCGGGGCTGCCGCGCGGCGTGGTTCCCGGCCGCGCGGCGGCCCTGATCAGGTGCTCAAGCGGGATGCGGCGCCAGCGCCTTCGCGAACCCCCGGACCCGGAACGACAGCGCGAGCAGCAGGAGGCCGAACAGCAGCGCGTAGGAGCCGATCAGCCACACCACCGCGAGCGCTCCGGCGCCGGGGCGGGCCATCAGCAGCACGCCGAAGGCCACCGAGCACAGCCCGGCGAGCACCAGCATCCACTCGCCCTGCATTTCGTGGCGCAGCCGGATCGCGGCGACGATCTCCAGCACGCCGGTCGTGATCGCCCAGATCGCGATGTAGAACAGCAGCGCCACGGCGGTGATGCCGGGCTCGAACAGCGTCAGGACTCCGACGCCGATGCCCGCCAGGCCGCCGAGCAGCAGCAGCCACCGGTTCTCGCCGTCGTGACGATGGGTGAGCGCGGTCCACGCGCCGAGCACGCCGTCCGCCAGCGCGAAAGCGCCGAACACCAGCACCAGCGATGCCAGCGTGATGCCGGGCCGCGCGAACGTCAGAACCCCGAACGCGATCGCCACCAGCCCGCGCAGCAGCAGCATCCACCAGCTCCGCGACAGCGTGTCCGCCAGGCCTGCCTTCAGATGTTCTCTGAGCGCCATCTCTCACCTCCACTGCGGCCCGCGGGCCGCGTGCCTCAGCGTCCCTCGCCCTTCGGTCCTTCCCTGCCGGCGAGCGTGCCGAGCCCGCCGATCGCCGCGTCGCGCGCGGCGTCGATCTGCGCTTCGGGCCCCGAGAGGTAGAGGCGGCCGAAGGCGCCGAACAGCTGCGCGTCGATCAGCTTGACCCGCGCCGCCTTGAGCGCCTCGTTGCAGGCGAAGGCGATGTAGCCGGCCGGCTCGGTCTCGAGGATGAGCAGCGACTCGCCCGCGATCAGCATGTCGCCGTAGCGGATCTTGTTGATGAGCTGGGCGTGGTAGGGCTCGACCGCGCGGATGACCTGGTCCGACACCACGCGCGGCTTGACGCGCTCCTTCTCCTCGAGCTCGAGGTAGTCGAGCACCGCCTGGCCGCCGAGCCGCACCTGGCCCTTGTCGAAGTCGTGGATCTCGAGCAGCCCGAAGGCGCGCTCGACCACCATGATCGCCGGGGTGCAGCGGGTGGCCTTGAGCGCCACGTCCATGATGCGGTTGATGATCAGCCCCGGGGCGGTCTCGATGAACATCGACGCCACCCCGGCAACCGGCAGGAAGCCGCGCGCGGTGGTGCCGATGAAGGCGGCGAGCTGGGGCTGCAGATCGTCGATGAAGACGTAGGTGCGCAGCGTGACGTCGGCCATGACGCGGCACCTTAGCGGCGATGACGGGGGGCGTCAACGACCGGCGGGCGCTTGACGGCCGGGGACCGCCCGGGGCATATTCGCCCCGTAGAGGGCGAATCGTCACATTCGCCCCCTGGAGGGCGAACGGATGCAGGGGCGCGTCTGGCAGGCGCTGATCGCCGACCTCAAGGCCTCGCGCAAGATCCCGGCCCGCGAGCGGGCGGCGGCCGATCGAGCGGTGCAGCGGGCGATGACCCGCACGCTGCGGGGGTATGGCGGCCACTTCCGCCTCGCGCCCCAGCGGCTGCGGGGCGACGAGCTCCAGGCGGTGCTGCGGCCGGGCGCGCCGGTGCTCTCGATCCTCACCTACCTGCGCGCCCAGCTGGCCGCGGGCGGGGCGCCGTCGCTGGCGCTGCGGGCCGGCATCGGGAGCGGCGCGCTGCAGAGGATCAGCTCGAAGGGCCCGTTCGCCTCCGACGGCGAGGCGTTCCATCGCGCGCGCGCGGCGCTCGAGGCCGCCGATCGCGGCGGCGGCGCGCGGCTCACCGCGTGGCGAACCGGGGATGCCTTCTTCGACCGGGTGTCGGACTCGATGCTCGCGCTCATCGACGCGTTCGCGGTGCGCTGGACGGCGCCGCAGTGGGAGGCGATCGCCGGGCGGCTCGAGTCCAAGGCGCTCCAGACCATCGCGCGCGAGAAGGGCGTCGGCTTCCAGTCGGTCTCGAAGCGGCTGCGCGCCGCCTCGTGGAGCGAGGTCCACCAGGCCATCGCGCTGCTCGAGGAGCTGGCCGCGGTGGCGGGGGACGGGTCCGGGGCGGCGGGCGTGGCCGCGGAGCGCCGCCGCGCCCCCTCGCCCTCGAAAGGGTGAACGCGCGCTTTCGCCCTGCGGAGGGTGAATGATGCACGAGCCTGCGCCGCTGCTGCTCAAGCTGTTCGCGGCGCACCTGTTCGGCGACTACATCGTCCAGTCCCCGCGGGTCGCGGACCAGAAGCATCGCGGCGCGATGCTCGGCCTGCACGTGCTGCTCCACGGCGCGCTGCTGGCCCTGGTCGGCCTGACCGAGCCCGCGAGCACGCGGCTGTGGCTCGCGCTCGCGGCCCTGCTCGCGGCGCACGCGGCGATCGACGCCTGGACCAGCCGCCTCAAACCGCGCGACCTCCGCCTGCTGGTGATCGATCAGAGTCTGCACGCCGCGACCCTGATCGGGGCGGTGGCGGTGGCGCGCCCGCTCGAGGCCGCGGTGTGGGCCCGCGCCGCCGCGGCGGCGGGCGGCGCGGCGCGGCTCTGGACGCTGCTGGCCGGAGCGGGCGCCGCGGTGTGGATGGGGGCGGTGGTGGTGGGCCGCTGGGTCGAGCCGTTCGCCGCCCACCTCGGCGAGCGCCATCCGGGGCTGGCGCGCGCCGGGCGCATGATCGGGCTGATCGAGCGCGCGCTCATCTTCATCGCCGTGCTGCTGCGCATCGAGGCCCTGGTGGGCTTCGTGGTCGCGGCCAAGGCGATCCTGCGCTTCCCGGAGATTCGCGAGCCGGGGCACCAGGCGCTGGCGGAGTACTACCTGGTGGGCTCGCTGGCGAGCGTGCTGTGGGCGGTGGTGATCGGCGTGCTCACCCGCTGGGCGCTGACCGGCCGCCCCTGAACGACGCCGCGCCGGAGCGCCTCATCCCAGCTCGGCGAGACGCTGCCACAGCGACTCGACCTCGGCGCGCAGGCGTTCGTACTCGCCGACCAGCTCCTTTGCGCGCGTCCCGTCGTGATAGATCTCGGGATCCGCGAGCTGCGTCCCGAGCGCCGCGATCCTCGTCTCGCGCGCCTCGATGTCCTTTTCGATACGCGCGGTCTCGCGCTCGCGCTTCTGCCGCTCGGTGCGCTCGCGCTTCGATTCCACACCA
>Ga0306920_100003980_pt1 | contig 18865 bp, 13 predicted proteins | sample flu12Cox44000170_FD_204666 | JGI IMG/M metagenome (GOLD analysis project Ga0306920, IMG submission 204666) | Lab enrichment of tropical soil microbial communities from Luquillo Experimental Forest, Puerto Rico - flux4day.12C.oxic.44.000.170 (v2)... | ecosystem: Environmental > Terrestrial >... | reverse complement strand
GCGGGACGCTCCCCGCGAGCGGGCGCGGGATCTTCGAGCAGCTCGCCGACGACAGCCTGGACGGGATCTGGGCCTGCGACGGCGAGCTCCGCTGCCTCTACTGGAACGCGGCGATGGAGCGCCTCTCGGGGCTCCCCGCGGCGCGGGTCATCGGCTACGGCATCGTCGAGGTGCTCGCCCGCGTCGCCGACGGCGAGGTGCGCGCGGCGATCGACGAGGTGCTCGCCGGCGCCGACGGCGCGACGTCCGAGCTCGGCCTGCGCGGCGCGGCCGAGCCGCGCACGGTGATGCGCGCGCAGCTCCTGCCGGTGCGCGGCGACGCGGGCGAGGTGGTGGGCGTCGCCGCGACGGTACGCGACGCGACGGCGGAGCAGCGCGTCCGTCAGGAGCTCGGCGAGACCGAGGCCCGCTTCCGCAACATGGCCGACGCCGCGCCCGTGCTGCTCTGGATGTCGGGCACGGACGGCCTGTGCACCTTCTTCAACCACACCTGGCTGGCGTTCACCGGGCGGACCATGGCCGAGGAGTGCGGAGACGGCTGGGCCGCGGGCGTGCACGCCGAGGACCTCGCGGGCTGCATGGCCACCTACCTCGAGGCCTTCGGCGCCAGACGGGTGTTCGAGATGGAGTACCGCCTGCGCCGGCACGACGGCGCCTATCGCTGGGTCCTCGATCGGGGCGCCCCCCGCTACGCGCCCGACGGCCGCTTCGAGGGGTATATCGGCTCGTGCGTCGACATCACCGAGCGGCGTAAGCACGAGGTGGAGCTGCGGGCTGCCGTCGAAGTGAGGGACGACTTCCTGTCCGTGGCCTCGCACGAGCTCGGAACGCCGCTCACCGCCCTCAAGCTCCACGTGGAGAAGCTGGAGCGGATGCTGGCGCCGGCGCGCGCCCCGCTCGACCCCGAGCCGTTCCGCGTGCGCGCCGGCCTGATCCAGGCCGAGGTGGCCCGCCTCGACCACCTCGTCGGCTCGCTGCTCGACACCACCCGGCTCGCCGTCGGCGGGCTGCCGCTCAGGCTCGAGCGGCTCGAGCTCGGGCCCATCGTCGATCGCGTGGTGCGGGAGCTCGGCCCGGTGGCGGAGACCGCCCAGTGCGCGGTCACGCTTCGAAACCGCCCGGCGCTCTGCGGCCGCTGGGATCGCGAGCGCCTCGAACAGGCGCTCACCAACCTGCTCAGCAACGCCTTCAAGTACGGCGCCGGACGCCCGGTCGAGGTGACCGTCGACGGCGACGGCAGCGCCGCCAGCGTCGAGGTGCGCGATCACGGCGTCGGGCTGCCGGCCGATCAGCAGGAGCTGATCTTCCAGCGCTTCGGCCGGGCCCCGCACACGCGCGGCTTCGGCGGCCTCGGCCTCGGCCTCTGGATCGCCCGCCAGTCGGTGGAGGCCATGGGGGGGACCATCGGCGTCCGCAGCGTCCCCGGCGAGGGCGCCACCTTCGAGATCGTGCTGCGCTGCGACGCTACTTGAGCGCGGTCTCGATGGCCGCGCGCAGCCCCGCGTTCGACGGCTCGGTGCTGGTCGGGAACGACTTGATCACCCGACCGGTCTTCCCCACCAGGTACTTGTGGAAGTTCCACTTGGGCTCGCCCCAGTCGGCCGACAGGAAGCGGTAGACGGGCGACTGCCCCTCCCCCTGCGTCTTGACCTTGGCGTACATCGGGAAGGTGATGTCGTAGTTCTTGGCGCAGAACGCCTTGATGCCCGCCTCGTCGAGCGGCTCCTGGCCGCCGAAGTCGTTGGAGGGGAACCCGAGCACGGCGAAGCCCCGGTCCTTGTAGACGCGCCAGAGCTCCTCGAGCTCCTTGTACTGCGGCGTCGAGCCGCACTCCGAGGCGGTGTTGACGACCAAGAGGACCTTCCCCTTGTAGTCGCTGAGGCTCTGGGTCTGGCCGTCGATCGTCGTCACCGATATGTCGTGCAAGGACATGCGAGGCTCCTTTTTCCTAAGCTTAGACCTCTCCCGGTGGTTGGCAATCGTGGCCCCCGATCGGCCCGGGATCGCGTAACCTGCCGCCGTCGCATGCGAACGGGACGGAGGCCATGGGTCGGGTCACCGACGCGCTGACGCGCAGCGGGGTGTTTCGCGCCGCGGACGTGCGCGAGCTCGCGGCGACCGCGCCGCACTGGAGCGAGCGCCAGCTCGGCGCCGGGGAGATCATCTGGTTCGAGTCCGACCCCGCAGACGAGCTCGCGCTCGTGCTCGAAGGCGGCCTCGAGGTGACGGTGGCCGGGCAGGCGATCTCGCACGTGGGGCCGGGCGAGCTCGTGGGCGAGGCGGCGGCGTTCGTCGCCGGCGAGCAGCGGACGGCCGCGGTCCGGGCGCGGGTGCCGACGCGGCTGCTCGTGCTGCCGCAGGAGGGGCTCCGGGCCATGCGCGTCGACCACACGAGCGTCTACGACGTGCTCCTGGCGCGGGCGCTCGACGTCACCGCCGAGCGCGTCGAGGCGACGCTGGCCCGCATCTCCGAGGAGGCGGCGCGCGGCCCCTGGCCCGCGGGGGTCGACGGCGGCGCGACCCGCATGACCCGCGTGCGGCCCGCGGTGGGCGACGACAAGGTGCCGTCGGCGCTGCCGGCGCTGCGCCTGCTCCCGGTGCTCAAGGGCGCCGACCCCGCCGCCGTGCAGGCCATCGAGCGGGCCATGACCCCTGGGCGCATCGCCGAGGGGGACGCGCTGGTCGTCGAGGGGGAGGTGGGCGACCAGCTCTGGCTCCTCGGCGACGGGCGGCTCGAGGTGTTCCGCAACGTGCCGTCGGCGCGCGGGCTGCGGCTGGCGACGCTGCGGCCGGGGGCGCTGGTCGGCACCGGCGGCCTCTTGCTCGGGCGGCCGCGCAACGCCTCGTGCATCGCCGCGCGCGACGCCTGGGTGTTCGGGCTCGACAAGCGCGCGTTCGAGGGGCTGCGCGGCGAGCCGGGGCGCCTCCTGCGCGAGGCGCTGCTGTGCGCGCTCCGGTCACAGCTCCGGTCGGCGGGGACGCGGCTGGCGCGCTTCGAGGCCGCACGCGCCGAGGGGGCGGCCAACCGCCCGCTCGACGACTTCCTCGGCGCCGCCGGCGGCGCCCTCGCCTACCAGGGGGGCCTGGCGATCGACACGGTCTCGCTCGCGACCTTGCCGTTTCGCGACGAGGTCGAGCCGGACCGGCCGGAGGCGCGGCGCCTCCTCGACTACGTCCGCGGCTCGATCATCGGCGCCGACGAGGCGCTGACGACGCCGTTCGGCAACCTGCGCGTCAGCTACGCGGACCACACCGACTCCGGGCGCTGCCTCACCTTCATCGAGGACTTCATCCGCGACGAGGTGATGCCGTTCTACGCCAGCACCCAGACCGAGCAGTCGGGGACCGGCCGCCAGACGACGCGCTACCGGGAGGACGCGCGCGACATCATCCGCGACTGCGTCGGGGCCGGGAGCGAGGACGCGGTGATCTTCTGCGGGTCGGGCGCCACGGGCGCCATCAACAAGCTCGTCGACATCCTGAACCTGCGGCTGCCGCCCGATCTGAACCGGGCCTACAGCCTCGACGGCTACATCCCGATTCACCGGCGGCCGGTGGTGTTCATCGGCCCCTACGAGCACCACTCGAACGAGCTCCCCTGGCGCCACAGCCTGGCCGAGGTTGTGGTCATCGACGACGACGCCGAGGGGCGCATCGACCTCGCCAAGCTGGACCAGGCCCTCGCGCACTACGCCACCCGCCCGCTCAAGATCGGGAGCTTCTCGGCGGCGTCCAACGTCACGGGCATCGTCTCCGACGTGCGTGGGGTGTCGGTGCTGCTCCACAAGCACGGCGCGCTCGCCTTCTGGGACTACGCCGCCGCCGCCCCGCACGCGCCCGTCGAGATGGGGCCCGACGACCGCCCCGACGGGCTGCTCGCCTACAAGGACGCGGTGTTTCTCTCGCCGCACAAGCTGGCCGGCGGTCCCGGGTCGCCCGGCGTGCTGGTGGTCAAGAAGAAGCTGGTGAAGAACAGCGTACCGACGCAGCCGGGGAGCGGCACCGTCGTGGTGGTCACGCCCGAGTCGACCGTCTACCGGAATTCGGCCGAGCGGCGCGAGGAGGCCGGCACGCCGGCGATCATCGAGTCGATCCGGGCCGGGCTCGCGTTCGGGCTGCAGCGCGCGGTCGGGTACGACACCATCGCGGAGATGGAGCGCGGCTTCGTGCAGCGCGCGATCGCCGCCTGGCAGCAGAACCCGAACCTCCGCCTGCTCGGCAGCCCCAATGCCGAGCGGCTGTCGATCGTCTCCTTCATGGTGCGCTACGGCCACCACTACCTGCACAACAACTACGTCGTCACGCTGCTCAACGACCTGTTCGGTATCCAGGCCCGCGGCGGCACGTCATGCGCGGGGCCGTACATGCACCGGCTGCTCGGCATCGGCGCCGAGCTCTCGCGCGAGGTGGTGGCCCTCGTCGAGCGCGGTTTCGCGTCGATCATGCCGGGCTGGGCGCGCGTCGGCTTCGATGCGTACCTCTCGAACGTCGAGTTCCGCTACATCGTGACGGCGGTCGACCTGTGCGCGCGCTACGGCCACCTCCTGCTCCCCGACTACGAGCTCGACCTCGAGAGCGGGCAGTGGCGGCACGTGCGCGAACGGCGGCCGCCGCTGGCGCGCCTCGGCGACCTCCGCTACGCGTCCGGCAAGCTCGAGTACCCGTCACACCACGTGCGGCTCCCCGAGACGGCGCTCGCCGCGCAGCTCGAGGCCGCGCTCGCCGTGTTCGAGCGCGCGCAGGACGCCGCGGGCACCGCCGCGCCCCCCGCGGCGCCGGTGCGCGAGGGGGAGTACGAGCGCCTGCGCTGGTTCGTGACGCCAGAAGAGGTCGCGCACGACCTCGACCGCGCCGCCTCCCGGGCCCGTCGCTGAAGACCTCCCGCCCTCAGTGCGGCGGCGCCAGCTCGCCGGCCTCGATGGCAACGGCGAGGCGATTCCCCGGCGGCGGCAGCGGGCAGGTGGCGTACGCCGTGAACGCGCAGGGGGGCGAGTAGGCCTTGTTGAAGTCGAGCACGACGTGCCCGTCCTTGGGCGGATCGGCGTAGAGGAAGCGGCCGCCGCCGTAGGTCGCGTGCCCGGTGGTCGCGTCGCGGATGATGAAGAACAGCTGCGTCTCGCCCGGCTCCAGCACGGGGTCGAGGCGCAGCGTCTTGCCGCCGAGCTCGAACACCGCGGTCCCGGGGCTGGGCATCGGCTCGACGGTGCCGAGCACCGTCGGGACGGGGATGACGAGCGGCGTGGCGCGCGCCTCGAACCGCGCCGTCACCCGGTAGGCGGGGTCGATGGGGTACCAGGTCGTCCCCTTGAACGAGCGCCGGGCGGCGCTGTCCATGTCCTTGAGCCGCACGCCAAGGCGCCCGCCGCGATCGATCACCTGCATCGTCAGCCTGCCGAGCGTGAGCACGTCGGGGTCGGCGCCGCTGGCGTCGCTGCGGAGCGCAGCGCGCGTGACCGGCTTGCCGGCGAGCGTGACCGTCACGCCGCGGTCGACCTCGACGCTGACGTGCCCCCCCTCGAGGACGAAGGCGCCGGCGTGCGCCGGGGACGAGGCCGGCAGCACGAGCTCGTTGCCGGGCGCGGCGCCGAAGCGGTTGCGTCCCGGCGCGAGCCAGAAGAGGCCCGCCACCGTGAGCCAGCCGCCGTCGGCCTTGAGCTTGGCGACGCGCTCGGCGCGCCAGGCCTCGATCTGCTTGCGGTAGCTCTCGACGTCGCCGTTCGGCGTCTGGCCGATCAAGCCGCCGGCGGCAATGAGGAGGGAGAGCAGAAAGGCCAGCGTCACGCGTCTATCTTAAGATTAGAAACACGATGAGGCTCGTCCTGTCGCTGCTCGTCGCCTGCGTGGCCTGCGCCGCCTGCCGGCGTCCGCCCGCGCCCGCACCGACGCCCGCCGGGACGGCCGACGATCCGCTCCCGGCGCGCATCGGCGATTTCGTCGGCGGTCCGCTCGTCCGCGACGACGCCGCCACCCGCCGCGCCTACGCGCGGGGCGCGACGCGGATCGAGGTGACGCTCGCCCGCTTCCCGATGACGGCCGCTCAGTACCGGGACTGGGTCCGCACGAGCACCGACGGGTACCCGCAGGCCGCGCTCGGCCTCCCTGCCGGGGACGCCAACGGCTTCTACCAGTGCCGGCCGGACGATCCGCAACGCTGCGATCTGCTCGTTCAGCTGCGCGCCGGCGTCCACGTCGAGATCCGCGGGGGCGGAACGTCGAGCCGCGCCGACGTCGACGCCATCGCCCGCGGCCTGCCGCTCGGCCTCCTCGCCGCGAGCGCGCTGTAGACGGAGGCCCCCAGGCCGCGCGTATACTCTGCGCGTTTTCGCGGGAGGGAACGCATGGCGCGACCGAATCCGCTCGTCATCGCCTGTCTCGGGATCGGTGTCCTGGTGCTCGGCGTCGAGATCACCGCCATCTACCGATCGCACCACCACCCGCCCGTCGCGACGCACGAGGGGGAGCCCAGGGAGCCGGAGCTCGCGGCCCCGCCGCCGCCCGCGGCGCCGCTGCCCGTCCAAGCGGGGCCGGCGCCGGCCACGCCGCCGCCGGCCCCGCCGATCGAGCTGGCGGCCGCCGGCCCGGCCGGCGAGGTCCCGACCCGGCTCCCGCAGTTCACGTCGCCCGACGTTGAGACGGTCATCCGCACGGTGGACGAAGAGGTGTTCGAGCAGCTGGCGATCCCCGACGCCACGCGTGAGGCGATCCGCCGCCTGAACTTGGAGCACCAACTGAAGCTGCACCTGTTGCGGGCGGGTGACGGGAGGGTCACCAGTGAGCAGCGGCTGGACGGTAATGACGCAAACGTCATTACCTTCAAGCAGACGAGGCGCGAAGCCCTCCAGGAGATACTGGGACCGGATACGGAGATACGCTTCGAACGCGCGGAGCGAGCCGCAACCAAGCGCCTCCGCAACCGACTGCGCGCGCAGGCGCTCGGTGGTGACGTATCTCCCTCTGCAGCACCGCCCAGCCCGCAGTAGCCGAGGCCCGTCTGTCCGTCGCTGCCTGACAGACGCGACGCCAATTTTTTTGCCTGCCCGGTGCTTCCGGAGCGACTTCTCCCCCGCAACACAGTCGGGTCTGGAAGGCGCTCGTCAGGAGGTTCCCATGCGCACTGTCAGTCGATTCCTGGATGCTTCTGGTTTACTGGGGCTTCTCGCCGCCGCCTCGTTCATGGGTGGGTGTCTCGGCAATACCGAGACCGATCCCGTCGAGACCAGCTCGCGGGCCTCGGTGACGACGCCGCAAACGCCGCTCATTGGAACGACGATCACGCCGTTCGTCGAGTCGTTGACGACGTTCAACGGCCGCCGCGTGAACGCGACGGCGACGGTCAACGTCAACATGCAGGAGTTCCAGCAAAAGGTGCTGCCCACGTCGTTCTATTCGCACCTGCCGGCGCCCTACAACAACGGCACCTTCCTCTGGGGTTACAACATTAACGGCGCGGGCCCGAGCTGGCCGGCGCGCACGGTCGAGGCCCGGCAGGGAACGGCGACGACCGCTGCCTACACCAACAGCCTCACGAACACGCACCTCCAGAGCCTGCTCACGGTCGACCAGGCGCTGCACTGGGCCGACCCGCTCGGCACGACCGCGCGCAACAACTGCGTCAACGGGCCGCCACTGGCCGCTCCCTGTACGCAGCCCTACGCCGGCCCGATCCCGACGGTCGTGCACCTCCACGGCAACGAGGTCCTGTCGCAATACGACGGACACCCCGACGCGTGGTGGACGCCGGGCCTCGCACAGAAGGGCCGCGCCTTCCAGGGGACCACCTACAACTACCTGAACCAGCAAGAGGCGACGACGCTCTGGTTCCACGACCACGCGCTCGGCGTTGTCCGCCTCAACGTCTACGCCGGGCTCGCGGGCTTCTACTTCATCCGCGACAACCGGGACACCGGGTTCGCGAACAATCCGATCGCCCTGCCCGCGGGCGATCAAGAGGTCGAGCTCATGATTCAGGACCGGCAGTTCGACACCAACGGCCAGCTCTACTTCCCCGACTCGGACAACGCCGCGAACCTGAACGGACCGCCGGCCAACCCCGACAAGCACCCCTACTGGATTCCGGAGTTCTTCGGCGACGTCATCACCGTCAACGGCAAGAGCTGGCCGAAGCTGGCCGTGCAGCCGCGGCGTTACCGGTTCCGCATCGTGAACGCGGACAACGCCCGCATGCTCATCATGGGCCTCTTCAACCAGCAAGGTCTCGACATGCACGTCAACGGCCCGCCCGGCCCCGCGATCTGGCAGATCGGCTCCGACGGCGGCTTGTTCAACAGCCCCATCAAGCTCAATGATCCGGCGAACGGCCCCAATGCCTGCGCCGGATCGCCGATCGGCAACAACAACGACGTCCAGGCCGGCGCCAAGTGCCTGTTCCTCGCCCCCGCGGAGCGCGCCGACATCATCGTCGACTTCGCCGGTCAGACGGGGAAGACGTTCACGCTCAAGAACTTCGCCGTCATCCCCTTCCCGAGCGGCGGCCCGGTCGGCTACGGCGGAGCGGATGCGACGCAGGACGGGCTCGTCATGCAGTTCAGTGTCAGCCTGCCGATGCAAGGGACGGACACCACCTTCAATCCCGCGGGCAACCACCCGCCGCTGCGGGCGGCGCCGATCGTGAACATCAAGTCCATCGCGCCGAACAAGCTGCGCCAGCTCATCTTGGTCGAAGAGGAAACGGACACGGCGAACCCCGACGGGCCCGGGTCGCCGGTCGCGGACGGCAGCCCCGTCGAGAGCCTCGTCAACAACACCAAGTGGAATGGCAACCGCGAGGGGACCACGACCATGGTCCCCGGCTCCGTCTCGAACGGTAAGGGCGTCTCGGCCACCGAGACTCCGCAAGAGGGGGCGATGGAGGTCTGGGAGGTCGCCAACCTCACCGTCGACGCCCACCCGATCCACATCCACTTGATCCAGTTCCAGGTGCTCTCGCGCCAGCCCTTCGACGTCGACACGTACTTGACGGACTGGATGGCGGCTTTCCCGGGCGGCACGTTCAACGGATTCAACTTCCCGGCCGGCGTCTACATCCCCGGCTTCGGACCCCCGCTCACCTACAACGTCCTGAACTCCGCGGGGGCGCTTGGTGGGAACCTCAACTTCGACGCCGCCAAGTACCTCCAGCAGGGCGCCTGTGCGGGCGGGGCCTGCCCCTCGCGCGCGCCCGATCCGCTCGATGCGGGCTGGAAGGATACGATCAAGATGTTCCCGGGCGAGATCACCCGCCTCGCGCTGCGATGGGCGCCACAAGACGTGCCGGTCAACGGCGCGCACCCGGGCGTCGATCCGTTCCCGTTCGATCCGACCAACGCTCCCGGGTACGTCGAGCACTGCCACATCCTCGACCACGAAGACAACGAGTTCATGCGCCCGCTGCTGATCGCCAAGTAGCGCGTGCTGCCCAACCCCGGCCCGGCGACGGGCCGGGCGCGTGTTGTGCGACTGGCCAAGCGAGAAGGTTGCCCTCTCTTGGACGAACCGGACGACATATTCCCCGACGACGGACCGGGAGCGCCGAAGGCCTTCCGGCCTTTCGTCGTGGCCATTCGGGTGCTGCTCTTGCTGCTCGCCGCCGGCGCGGCAACCCTCGCGGTCGCAATTGCCGTCCGCGAGCGCGCCGGCGGCGAGGTCAGCATTCGCTACGCGTGCCCCATGCACGGTCAGGTGCGCGCCGCCACCCCCGGCGAATGCCCGATTTGCCGCATGGCGCTCGAGCCGATCGGCCGCAACGCTGACCCTTCGCGCCGGGAGATGGCGGCGATGGGCGATCTGGCCGCCGTCGAGAACGTGCGCCGGCACAACATCGTCGACTTCGTCCGCCTCCGCAGCCCGCTCTTCGACGGACGCGAGATGCGGGCGCCGGCCAGCGTATCTGCGGATGGCGTGATCGAGGCGCTGTTCTATCGCGACCAGATTGAGGCCATTGAAGTCGGCGAGAGCGGCCACTTCACCCCGAGCGCGAGCCCCCGCGAGAACCTCCCGGTGCGCCGGACGGAGGACCCGGCGACCTTCTGGGATCGCTCCACCTCGCTGGTGCGATTCCGCCTCGACCGCGCCGCGAGTCCGGTCGGCACCGTCGGCTGGCTGGAGCTCGCCCCGCGACCCCGGGAGATGCTGACCGCCCCGGCATCAGCGGTGGTCCAATCGCCGGAGGGGCCTTACGTGCTCGCCTGGGTCCAGGGATTCTCGTTCGAGAAGCGCCCGATCCAGATCGGCGAGACCTTCCAAAGGCAGGGATTCGCGGTGGTGTTGTCGGGCCTCAAGGTCAACGATCGGGTCGTCTCGCGCGCAACGTTCTTCATCGACGCCGACCGGCGACTCGCCGGCGACGCGTCCGCCGGAACCCAGTACGGAGGGGCGCCGTGATCGGCCGGCTCGTCGCCTGGTGCGCGAGGCACAACCGCCTGGTGATCGTGGCGGCGCTGGTCGCCGCCCTCGCCGGAGATCTCGCCCGCCGCCGGCTGTCGCGCGACGTCGTCCCCGACCTCGCCGACCCGCAGATCGGGATCGTCGCCGACTGGATGGGACACCCCGCGCCCGATGTCGAGCGCGCCGTGACGGCCGTCCTCACAGAAGCGGTGGCCGGGCTCCCCGGTGTCAAGGCCGTGCGCGGCTCGACGATGACCGGGATGGCCTACGTCGACGTCGTGCTCGCCTCGTCCGGCGGCGTCGACGAGACTCGCCGCGCCATCGTCGCCCGCGTCGACGGCGCCCGCCCCCGCCTCCCCCCGAACGTCCGGCTCTACGTCGGGCCCGCCGCCTCGAGCACCGGCTGGGTGTTCGAGTACGCGCTCACCGACCCCGCCCTCGTCTCGTCGATGTTCGACATCCGGAAGTTCCAGGAGGAGGTGCTGCGCCCGGCCTTGAGCCGAATTCCGGGCGTGGCCGAGGTCGCGTCCGTCGGGGGCGATCTGCGCGAGGTGCGCATCGACATCAAGCCCCGCGAGCTCCGCGACCGGGGGCTCGCCACCTCCGACGTGCTGGCCGCGCTCCGGCCCGTGTTCGCCGCCTCGGGCGGGGTCGCCGCGGGAAAGACGCTCGCCGATCTCGAGGCGGTCCCCGTCGGCGCCGGGGCCGGAGTTGGTGACGTCGCGCTCGTGCGGCTCGGGGAGGACACCCAGACCGGGATGGCGGACTTCGCCGGCGTGCGCGCGGTCGGCGGCATCGTCGTCGCTCGCCGTGACGCGGACGTCGCCCGCGTCATCGAGGAGGTCAAGCGCACGATCGCCGCGGAGTGCCGCAAGCTCCCCCACCGCGCCGCCGACCCGGAGCGGCTCGATTCGGGCGCCGCCGCCGACGTGCACGTCGCGACCGTCTACGACCGCTCGGACCTCGCGACCCGCGTCCGCCGCACGCTGCTGCGCGCCCTCGCCGAGGAGGTCGGCGTCGTCGTGCTCGTGATCCTGATCTTTCTCCTCCACGGCCGGAGCGCGCTCGTTCCGCTCGCCACGCTGCCGGTCGTCCTCCTGCTCACCTTCGCGGGGATGTGGCTGCTCGACGTCCCGGCGACGATCATGAGCCTCGGGGGGATCGCGATCGCGCTCGGGATGGCGGTCGACGCCGACATCGTCGCGCTCGAGGCCTGCCATCGCCGCCTCGAGGCCGACGGCGGTTCGGCGGTGAGCGGCGACCGACGGCGCGCGCTCGTCGCCGCCGCGCAGTCCTTCGCCCCCGCGATCCTCACCTCGCTCGTGATCACCGCGCTGTCGTTCCTCCCCGTGTTCGCGTTCGCGGGCGAAACGGGGCGGCTCCTGCGCCCGCTCGCGCTCACGAAGACGCTCGTGGTGGCGGCGGCCGCGGTCGTGACGCTGACGCTGGCCCCGGCCCTGCGCGATCGCCTGCTCGGCGGGCGCGTGGTCGCGGAGTTCGACAACCCGCTCACCCGCGGCCTCGTCCGGCTCTACCGGCCATTCGTCCGCTTCGCCTTGAGCCGCCCCGCCCTCACGCTGGCGACGGCCGCGCTGGCGGTCGTCTCCTGCCTCCCGATCGTCGGCCGCTTGGGAGGGGAGTTCCTGCCGCGCGTCGACGAGGGGGACCTGCTCTACATGCCGACGACCCGGCCCGGCGTGCCGCCTGATCAGGCGGCCTTCCAGCTCTACTGGCAGGACCACGCCTTGAGTCGGTTCGGCGAGGTCGCCACGGTGTTCGGCAAGGTCGGGCGCGCCGACACGGGGACCGATCCCGCCCCTTACGCAATGGCCGAGACGGTCGTCCGCCTGCGCCCGCGCGCGGAGTGGCCAAAGATCCCCCGCACCCGCTGGTACTCGGGCTGGGCGCCCCGGCCGCTCGCACGCCTCCTCCGACTCGTTTGGCCCGACCGAACGGCGCGGACCACCGCCGAGCTCGTCGAGGAGCTCGACAAGGCCGTCCGCCTCCCCGGCTGGACCAGCGCCTGGACCGCCCCGGCGCGCGCGCGCATGGACATGATGGCGACCGGCGTGCGCACGCCGGTGGGCATCCGGGTCGTATCGCCTGATCCGCAGCGCCTCGACCTCCTCGGGACCGCCGTGCGCGCGCTCGTCGCCGATCTGCCGGGCACGCGCAGCGCCGTGTTCGAAGCGCTGGGTGGCGAGACCTGGCTCGGATTCGACGCAGACGAGGCGGCGCTCGGGCGCCATCACGTCGACCGCGCCGAGGCCCTCGCCATGGTCGATCTCATCACCACCGGCGGCCAGCTGGGCGAGATCGACCTCGACGACCACCGGCTCCGCGTCCGCATCACGCCCGAGCCGCCCGACGTCCGGCCGCGCGGTCAGGCCGACCAGCTCCGCGAGCTCACCGTCCGGGCGCGCGACCCTGACGGGGGTCCCGGCCAGCCGGTGCCGCTCGGCCTCGTCGGCCACCCGAGCTACGTGCGCCGCGCCGCCGCGCTCCGCACCGAGCACGGCCAGCTCTGCGCCTACGTCTACGTCGACCTCAAGCCGGGGGTCGACGTTGCCCGCTACGTCGAGGGTGCCCGGCACGAGGTCGACGCGGCGGTCGCCGGGGCCCGGCTGCCGCTGCAGGCGGGCGAAGCGATCGAGTGGACCGGCCAATACGACCTCCTCGTCGCCGGCGAGCACCGCCTCGCCTGGATCGTCCCGATCGTCGCGCTCACGATGCTCCTTCTGCTCTACCTCCAGTTCCGGAGCCTCACCGAGGCCGTCATCGTGCTCGTGTCGGTGCCGTTCGCGCTCGTGGGGAGCGTCTGGACCCTTTACCTCCTCGGCTACCCGCTGTCCGCGCCGGTCTGGGTGGGGCTCTTGTCCGTCGTCGGCCTCGCGATGCAGACGGGGGTGGTGATGGTCGTCTACATCGACGAGGCGTTCTTCCGGCGCGTGCGCGAGGGGCGGCTGCGCGATCGGGTCGACATCGTCGCCGCCCACGCCGAGGGGACCGTCCAGCGCCTCCGCCCCAAGATCATGACGGTGACGACGATGGCCGCCAGCCTCCTGCCGCTCCTCTGGGCCGACGGCGCCGGCGCGGACATCATGAAGCGCGTCGCGGCTCCGATGCTGGGCGGGCTCGCGACCAGCGCCTTCCTGACCCTGGAGGTGCTCCCGGTCCTCTACACGATCTGGCGCCACCGCCAGCTCAGGCGGGCGAAGGAGCTACGGGTCCCCCTCGAGAGCATCGTGGGGCCGCGGGCGGGCGCTCAATTCCTCGATCCCGGATCGAGCCGCGATTCGATGCGCGAGTCAGGCACCAGCCAGATGAGCGCCACGAAGACGTAGAGCCCGAGCGAGATCCAGTGGTTGACGAAGGCGAGCGGGATCGCCGCCGCGTAGAACAGCGGCGAGAGCCTCCCCTTGACGTCCTTCCCGATGGCGGCGGCCAGCTTCGACGACGGACCCTCGGCGGCGATGATCGTCCGCGCGAGGATGTAGTAGGCGATCGCCGCCGCCAGCATCACCGCGCCGTACACCGCGGCCGGCAGCGGCGCGAAGTGGTTCTCGCCCATCCACCCGGTCACGAACGGCACGAGCGAGAGCCAGAACAAGAGGTGGAGATTCGCCCAGAGGATCCTGCCGTTGATCCGCCCCGTCGCGTGCAGCATGTGGTGGTGGTTGTTCCAATAGATGCCGAGGTAGGCGTAGCTCAGCACGTAGGTGAGGAACACGGGGAGCGTCGGTCGCAGCGACGCCCAGTCGGTGCCGTGCGGCACCTTCAGCTCGAGCACCATGATCGTTATCAAAATCGCGATCACACCGTCGCTGAACGCTTCGAGTCTTCCCTTGCTCATCGTCCGCGGATCACCATAGCCGGAGTTTCAGGCAAAGCATTACGCCTGACCACAACACGCGGATGGTATCCCTTCAGGGGCGATGCGAGATCAAGCGGGCGTGCTGTTCCTCGACGACGACGAGGACCTCCGGGACACCTTCTCCGACCTCGTGCGCACGGTCTTCGACCGCGATTGCCACGGCCTCGGCAGCTACCGTGAGCTCGTCGCCCTCGGCGATCGGGCGCTCGGCTGCGACCTCGCCATCCTCGACATCAACCTCGGGCCCGAGGTGCCGAGCGGGCTCGACGCTTACGGCTGGCTCCGCAAGCACGGCTTCGCCGGGCGGATCGTGTTCCTGACCGGCCACGCGAACTCGCACCCGCTCGTCGTCGAGGCCAGCCACCTCGGCGACGCCGAAGTGATCGCCAAGCCCGTGTCGTTCGAGGCGCTGAGCTCGCTGCTCGAGCGAAGGGAGGCACGCGAGGAAGGCCATCCGTGATCTCGCCGGCCGAGCTCGCCCAGCGCAACGCCTGGCGAGGAGCCCTCGTCGCCGCCTCGCTCAACGCGGTGGCGATGCCCTTCGACCTCCTGCTCGCCCGCGCCATCCCCGGCCTCCCGATCTGGCCCAACCTGCTGTCGGCGGCTGTCGGGGCGGCGCTGGTCGTGGTCCTCATCGTCCGCCGGAAGACCACCACCGTGCGCGGCGCGGCGGCCGCCTTCCTGGTCAACACCGGCGCGACGCTGGTCGCGCTCTGGGCGACGAGCGCGGCCTGGGCCAGCGCGGGCCCGCGCTGGATCCCGTTCCAGGCCAACAAGCTCGGGGCCCTCGCCGCCGCGCTGCTCGCGCCCGAGCTCGGCTCGGGCCTGGTGGCCATCGGGGCCTACGTCGGCATGGTGCCGCTCCGCTACCTGACCTTCGCGGCCCCGATCGCCAAAGCGTTCGCCGTCGGTGAGCCCTGGACCGTGCTCATCTACGGGTTGTTCGGCATCGCGCTGCTCATCTACCGTCTGCAGGGGCAGGCGCTCGAGCGGCGGGTGCTGCGCCTGTACTCGGAGACCGCCGCCACCGAGCGGCTCGCCCGCACGTTCCTGGCGGTGCGCGACTTCACCAACACGCCGCTGCAGACGATCGAGCTCGCGACGGAGGCGATCCGGCAGACCCACCCCGAGCTCGGGCCGACGCTCGATCGGATCGACCGCTCCGTCGATCGCCTGTTCCGCCTCAACCACACCTTCTCGGCGTACGAGTCGCACCTCAAGTGGACCGACGACGACGTCTCGCTGGATCCCGACGCGCTCGTCGGCGGGAGCGGCGTCAGTCCGGGATGACGTCGACGCAGAGCACGTAGGGACGCTGGCTGCCGGCCGCGCGGAAACGCGCGCTGAGCGTGCGGCACAGGCTGCCGCTCGCGAGCGACACGTAGGGATCCGTCGTGTAGCGCTGCAGCTCCACGTCGACGAGGACGTAGAAGTACTCCTTGAGCGAGTGATCCGTCCCGCGCGGCGCGGGGTGGAACATGGCGCCGCTCGAGCGGCGCGCGAACGCCGCGCTCGACACCGTCTCCGTCACCTGCAGACCCGCCTCGTCGAGCACGTAGCCGCACTCGATGTTGGGGCTTTCGCCGACGATGCGGGCCAGGATCGCGTCGAAGTCGGCGGTCTTGGCCGTGGCGAGATCGGCCACGATCCGGTTCAGGATCGACGTCAGCCGCCGGTGGCGGAGCTTGCGCTCGTTGATCTCGTCGACCATGTGGCTCTTGAACGCGCGGGCCAGCGCGGCCACCTCCTTCGACGCCTTGGCCAGCCCGCGGTCGTCGAAGGCGTCCGCCTCCCGCGGCCGCCCGAGAAAGTAGCCCTGCAGCAGGTCGGCGCCGAGCTCGAGCGCGGTCACCGCCTCGGCCTCGGTCTCGATCCCCTCGGCGACGACCAGCGCGCCGATCCGGCGGCAGAGGCTGACCAGACTCTTGAACGTCTCCTGCTTGTAGAAGTCGGCCTCCACGCCGGTCACCAGGCTCCGGTCGATCTTGATGATGTCGGGCCGAAACAGCGGGATGCGATCGAGGTTCGAGTGTCCGGCGCCGACGTCGTCCATCACCACCAGGAACCCGCGCTGGCGCAGCCGCTGGGCGAGCACGCCGAAGCTCGCGACGTCGTCGAGGCGCGCCTCGAGGAACTCCACGGCCACCCGCCGCGGCTCGAGCCCCGCGGCGCGGACCAGCGCCTCGAGGTCGGCGGGGAGCTCATCGCCCCCGGGCATCGCCGCCAGATCGAGGTTGAGGAACAGGACCATGTCCTGGGTGCGCCCGGGCAGCTCGGCGAAGCGCGTGATGGCGCTCCGCCGGCAGAGATCCTCGACCTCGGCCCCGAGCCGCTCCGCCTCCGCCATCTTGAACAGCGACGCCGGCGGGATCAGCGCGCCCGCGCTGGTGCCGAGGCCGCGCGCGAGCGCCTCCACCCCGACGACGCTGCGCTGCCGCACGGAGAAGATCGGCTGGAAGTGGCTGGTGACGGCCTTGGCCTCGACGAGCCAGCGGATCGGCCCGACCATCCCGAGGTTCGTGCGGCGCAGAAACGCGGCTTCCATGAGCGGCTATTCCCGCTCATCGGTTCCAAGATGTCTGACCTGAGCGCCGGGCGCGCGATTTGACCAACTCGAAACAAAGCGACGACCGTAACGCAGCCCGCGAACAGGCACCGGGGGAGGTGAACCTGTCGCGGGCTGCGCACGGACGTGTGTGACCTACGCGAGTTTGCGCGCCGACTGCGTCGAGCCGATCCCGAAGGAGCGGCACGAAATTGGCGCGACTTTCCTGCCGTTCGCGCAGGTCACACGTCGCTCCCTTGGAGCACGCGGCGTGCCACGCGCAACTACGCGTTTTCCCGTGGAGGCGCCGCAGGGAGCGGCCATTTCGTGCCGGACGGCGGCACGAATTGGCCATCTCCGTCCGCGGCCCGTCAGTCGAGGCGGCGGCTGACCGCCTTGCGGTGGACGCCGAGCAGGCGGGCAGCGGCGCTCCGGTTCCCGCCCGACAGCTCGAGGGCCTCGGCGATGAGCGCCTCCTCGATCGCCTCCAGCTTGTTCTCGAGCCGGAGCCGGAGGAGGCTCTGCGCGGCCTTGCGGAGCGCCGCGGCGTCACCGTCGGAGGCGGCCGACCCCGGCGCGACGGGTCCGTCGGCGAGCAGCGGCGCGAGCACCTCGGGCGTCACGAGGTCGTCGTCGGCGAACACCATCAGGCGGTCGATGAGGTTGCGCAGCTGTCGCACGTGGCCGGGCCAAGGGGCGCGCATCAACGTCTCGAGGGCCCCGGGCGAAAAGCGCAACTGTCGGCTCTGGCCGCCGACGAAGTGGGCCACGAGGGCGGGGATGTCCTCCGGCCGCTCGCCGAGGGGCGGGACGCGGAGCGGGAGCACGTTGAGGCGGTAGAAGAGGTCCTCGCGAAACTTCCCGGCCCGCACCCGCTCGCCGAGGTCGGCGTGTGTCGCGGCGACCACGCGCCCGTCGAACGCCAGGTCCGCCGGCGCGCCGACCGGACGGAAGCGCCCGCTCTCGAGCACCCTGAGCAGCTTCGCCTGCAGCGTCGGCGACAGCTCCGCGACCTCGTCGAGGAACAGCGTCCCCCGGCCGACGAGCGCGAAGGTCCCCTGCTGGTTGCGGTCGGCCCCGGTGAAGGCCCCCTTGACGTGACCGAACAGCTGCGACTCCATGAGCGTCTCGGGGATCGCGCCGCAGTTGATGTCGAGGAGCGGCTCCGCAGGGTGAGGGCCGAGCGTGTGCAGCGCGCTCACCACCAGCTCCTTGCCGGCGCCCGTCGGGCCGGTCACCAGCACCGGGCGGTCCGACAGCGCCGCGCGCCGGATCGCCTCGCGCAGCACCGTCATCGGGCGCGACAGGCCGACGAGCCGCGCCTCGATCGGCGCGGCGTCGGGGCGGCGCGCGCGCAGCTCGGTCACCTCGTGCTCGAGGCGCCGCCGGACGCCGATGCCGGACAGCACGGGGAGCACGAGCTCGTCGCAGAGATCGTCCTTGAGGATGTAGTCGTAGGCGCCCACCCGCATCGCCATCCGGATCTCGGAGATCTCCTGGTGGACGGTGACCACGATCGGCACCACCGTGGTCCGCTCGCGGATCTCCTGGATGAGCGTCAAGCCGTCGCGGTTGCGCGCGTCCTGCGACAGGCGGAGATCGACGAGCGCGACGTCGAGGAGCTGCGCCTCGAGGACCCGCCGCGCCTCCGCCAGGCTGGCCGCCTCGTGCACCTCCACGCCGCCCAGCTTGGCGACGATGCTGGCCAGCACCCGCCGCGCGCTCGCCTGATCGTCGACGATGAGGACCTTCATCACGGCGCCTCCGACAGGGCGCCGAGCGGCAGCGCGCCGGGCACCTCCACGCCGAACACGGTCCGCTCCCCCTCCCGGCGGACGCCGATGTTCCAGCCGAAGCCGCGCACGAGGCGCAGGGTGACGGCCAGCCCCAACCCCACCCCGCCCGCGCGGCCGCTCACGAAGGGGTTGAAGATCTCCGGCGCGAGGTCGGCCGACACCCCCGGCCCCTCGTCCCAGACCTCGAGGCTGACGCCGCCGTCGCCGTCGGGGCGGGCGCGGATGCCGATGGCGCCGCCGGACGGCACCGCCTGGGCGGCGTTGCGC
>Ga0306920_100003978_pt1 | contig 18866 bp, 15 predicted proteins | sample flu12Cox44000170_FD_204666 | JGI IMG/M metagenome (GOLD analysis project Ga0306920, IMG submission 204666) | Lab enrichment of tropical soil microbial communities from Luquillo Experimental Forest, Puerto Rico - flux4day.12C.oxic.44.000.170 (v2)... | ecosystem: Environmental > Terrestrial >... | reverse complement strand
GCACGCGGCCAAAATTATGTGGCTGGGCCGTAGGCGGGTCAGGAAAAGGTGAACGAAGTTTGATCCGGGTCGATATCCCATCCGACCCCTGACGACTCCGGACGCGAACCCGCCATGCTGCGCCGCACGATGCGCCAAACGGGTAAAATGGTGGATTGGCTTGAACTTGCGCCGCGCTTCCTCCGCCGTGCGCCCCACATCCGGATGTACACGTGAAAAACCCTGTTGAATCAACGACCTCCCGCAATCCTGCCCCGCGCGTCGGGATGGTTTCCCTCGGCTGCCCGAAGGCGCTAGTCGACTCCGAGCAGATCATTACCCAGCTGCGCGCCGAGGGTTATGAAATCTCGGGTTCTTACGACGGTGCGGATCTCGTGGTCGTCAACACCTGCGGCTTCATCGACGAGGCCGTGCAGGAAAGTCTCGACGCCATCGGCGAGGCGCTCTCCGAGAACGGCAAGGTGATCGTGACCGGGTGCCTCGGCAAGAAGGCGAGCGCGAGTGGCTCGAACCTGATCGAGGAAGTGCATCCGAAGGTGCTCGCCGTGACCGGCCCGCACGCCGTCGGCGAAGTGATGCAGGCGGTGCACAGCCATCTGCCCAAGCCGCACGATCCGTTCGTCGATCTCGTGCCGGCCGCGGGCATCAAGCTCACGCCGCGCCATTACGCGTACCTGAAGATTTCCGAAGGCTGCAACCACCGCTGCACGTTCTGCATCATCCCGTCGATGCGCGGCGATCTCGTGTCGCGCCCGGTCGCCGAGGTCATGCTCGAGGCGGAAAACCTCTTCAAGTCCGGCGTGAAGGAACTGCTCGTGATCTCGCAGGATACGAGCGCCTACGGCGTCGATGTGAAGTACCGCACCGGTTTCTGGAACGGCAAACCGATCAAGACGCGCATGACGGATCTCGTCGCCGCGCTGGGCGAGCTGGCCGCGCAATACGGCGCCTGGGTGCGCCTGCACTACGTCTATCCGTATCCGAGCGTCGACGAAGTCATTCCGATGATGGCCGACGGCCCGTTCAAGGGCCACGTGCTGCCGTACCTCGACGTGCCGTTCCAGCACGCGCATCCCGAGGTGCTCAAGCGCATGAAGCGCCCCGCGAATGCGGAGAAGGTCATGGAGCGCGTGAAGGCGTGGCGCGAGATCTGCCCCGATCTGACGATCCGCAGCACGTTCATCGCCGGCTTCCCGGGCGAGACCGAGGAGCAGTTCGAAACGCTGCTGGACTTCATCCGCGAAGCAGAGCTCGACCGCGTGGGCTGCTTTGCCTATTCGCCGGTTGAAGGCGCAACGGCGAACGAGCTCGACGGCGCGCTGCCCGACGAGGTGCGCGAGGAGCGCCGCGCGCGCTTCATGGAAGTGGCGGAGCAGGTGTCGGCGAAGCGCATCCAGCGCAAGGTCGGCAAGACTCTCAAGGTGCTGATCGACGAAGTCAACGCCGATGGCGGCATTGGCCGCACCGCGGCGGACGCACCCGAGATCGACGGCGTGGTCTACGTCGCGCCCGCAACCAAAGCGTCGAAGCGCTACAAGGTCGGCGACTTCGTTTCGGTGAAGATCACCGGCGCGGATGGCCACGATCTCTGGGGCGAGGTCTGACCGGCATGACGGGCGCGGGTGCGCAAGTCCTCGCCTACGGCGAGGCCATGATCGAGTTCAACCAGGCGTCGAAAGACCGCCCGGAGTATCTGCAAGGCTTTGGCGGCGACACGTCGAACTTCGCCATTGCGGCGGCGCGCCAGGGCGCGCATACGGGCTTCGTCTCGGCTGTCGGCGACGATCACTTCGGACGCCTCCTGATCGACCTGTGGACGCGCGAAGGCGTCGATACCTCGACGGTGCGCGTGGACGTCGCGGCGCCCACGGGCGTCTACTTCGTCTCGCATGGCCCGAGCGGCCACGCCTTCGACTATCTGCGCAAGGGCTCGGCCGCCAGCCGCTACGCGCCGCGCGATCTGCCGCTCGACATCATTGCGGCCGCCCGCGTGCTGCACCTTTCCGGCGTCAGCGTGGCGATCAGCGACAGCGCCTGCGACGCGGCGCTCGCGGCCGTCGAGCATGCGCGCGCGAACGGCGTGCGCGTGAGCTTCGACACCAACCTGCGCCTGAAGCTCTGGCCGCTCGCGCGTGCGCGCGCCGTGATGAACGAGGTGCTGCGCCTCACCGACATCTGTCTGCCGAGCTGGGACGACGTGGCGGTGCTCACGGGCCTCGAAGACCGCGACGCGATCGTCGATTGCCTGCTCGGACGTGGCGCACGCGTGGTCGCGCTCAAGCTCGGCAAGGACGGCGCCTATGTCGCCACGCCCGAAGAGCGGCGCGTCGTGCCCGGTCACGTGGTCGCCGCCGTGGACGCGACAGGCGCGGGCGACTGCTTTGGTGGCGCCTTTGTCGCGCGGCTCGTGGCCGGCGACGATCCCTTCGCGGCCGCGCGCTATGCGAACGCGGCTGCGGCGCTCTCGACCCTGGGTTATGGCGCCGTTGCGCCGATCCCGCGTCGCGAGGACGTCGAGCGACTGCTGGCCAGTCAATCGACTTAGCCAGGCGTGCTCCCATCGAAGGAGCGAAGCGCGCCAGAAAGATCATTCACACAGGCAGGAAGACGAGGAGAGAGACGATGGAACGCGAAGTAGTGGTGGCAAGCGGTGTGCGTACGGCGATCGGCGACTTCGGCGGCAGCCTGAAGGACTTCGCGCCGACCGATCTCGGCGCGCGCGTGGTGCGCGAAGTGCTCGCACGCGCGAACGTGGAAGGCGACGCGGTGGGTCACGTGGTGTTCGGCAACGTCGTGCACACCGAGCCGAAGGACATGTATCTCGCTCGCGTGGCCGCGATCCATGGTGGCGTTGCCCAGCATACGCCCGCGCTGACCGTGAACCGTCTGTGCGGCTCGGGCCTGCAGGCGATCGTCTCGGCCGCGCAATCCATCTTGCTCGGCGACGCCGACATCGCGATCGGCGGCGGCGCGGAGAACATGAGCCGCGCGCCGTACTCGATGCCGGCCGCGCGTTTTGGCCAGCGCATGGGCGACACGCAGCTCGTCGACATGATGACCGGCGCGCTGCACGACCCGTTCCAGACGATCCACATGGGCGTGACGGCGGAGAACGTCGCGAAGAAGTTCGGCATCACGCGCGAGGCGCAGGACGCGCTTGCGCTCGAATCGCACCGCCGCGCCGAGCGCGCGCTCGCCGAAGGCCGTTTCAAGGATCAGATCCTGCCCATCTCGATCAAGTCGAAGAAGGGCGACGTGGTGTTCGACGCCGACGAGCACGTGCGCCATGGCGCCACGCTGGAAGACTTCTCGAAGCTCAAACCAGTGTTCGCCAGGGAGAACGGCACGGTGACGGCCGGCAACGCGTCGGGCATCAACGACGCCGCCGCCGCCGTACTGCTGATGAGCGCCGACACCGCCCGTGCGCGCGGCGTGAAGCCGCTCGCGCGCCTAGTTTCGTACGCGCATGCGGGCGTCGATCCGGCGTACATGGGCATCGGCCCGGTGCCGGCCACGCAGAAGGCGCTTGAGCGCGCCGGCCTGAAAGTCAGCGACCTCGACGTGATCGAGGCCAACGAAGCGTTCGCGGCGCAGGCCTGTGCGGTTTCGCAGGAACTCGGGTTCGACCCGGCCAGGGTGAATCCGAACGGATCGGGCATTTCGCTCGGCCACCCCATCGGTGCGACGGGCGCGCTCATCACCGTGAAGGCGCTTTATGAACTGCAGCGCGTAGGCGGGCGCTACGCGCTCGTGACGATGTGCATCGGCGGCGGCCAGGGCATTGCGGCGATTTTCGAGCGTATCTGAAGCCCGGCTCGCCCAGTCCGCCGCGCAAGTGAAGGAAGGACTCAGATGGAAGTTGTGACGCAAGCACAGCGGCCGCCGCGCGCGGCCGCCCGAAGGGGCATCGGCCGGCACGCGTGCGGCTGGATCGTGGCTGCTGCTGCGGCGGCCATGGCGCTCGCGGTGCCGCTAGCCGCGAGCGCGCAGGACACAGGCGCGCCGCCGCCGGTGAAATCGACGCTCAAGCCGAACCCCGAGTTCGCCAGATTGCCGCAATACGTCGGCACGCTCGGCAAGCGCCAGATCGTCATGCGAATTGGCGCCAGGCCCGGCGATGACGATCCGACCGGCGTGCACGGCGAATACCAGTACACGGACACCGGCGAGGTGAACCTGATCGCCGGCGACCGCGACGGCGCCACGCTCGAGGCTGAGGATTCGAGCGACGGCACGCATATCGCCGGCAACTGGGTGGGCACGTTCGCCGAGGACGGCTCGCTCACGGGCGAGCGCATGGCGCCCGATGATTCGAACCCCGTGCCGTTCGACCTGAAACCGCTTGCAGCGGGGGCAGCGGCTCCGGCCGTTTCGACTGGTCTAACCGGCACACCCGGCGCACCCGGAGCGGCCACGGCAGCCCCCGCATCCGCAGCAACGGGCGCGCATGCCGTGAACGGCGTGAGCAATCTCGTCATCGGGCAATAAGCGCTGCCGCGGGTGTTAATCTTCGGTATGCGACGTTGCGCGCGCCATTGCTTAACCCGCGCGCCGCAACGTCATCGCGCCTCAACCGTATACGCTCCGACATGAAGAAATCCGACTCCAGCCGCGCGTTGCAGACGCGCATCGTCCACCCGCAAGACGACCTCACGCCCGGCTTCGAATCGTTTGCCGCACCCGTCACGCGGGCGTCGACCGTGGTGTTCCCCGACCTCGCTTCGGTCCGTGCGCTCGACTGGCGCAACGATGCGCAATGGCGCTACGGCCTGCACGCCACGCCCACCTCGGCCATGCTCCAGAAGCGCATCGCCGAAATCGAAGGCGGCGAGCATGCGTTGCTGCAGCCATCGGGTCTCTCGGCCATCTCGAACGTCTACTTCGGACTGCTGAAGTCCGGCGACGACGTGCTGATCCCCGATAACGTCTATTCGCCGAACCGCGACCACGGCGACTGGCTCGCGCGCGACTTCGGACTTACGGCGCGCTACTACGATCCGATGATCGGCGCGGGCATCGCCGACCTGATCCAGCCGAACACGAAGCTGATCTGGCTGGAAGCGCCTGGCTCGGTGACGATGGAAGTGCCCGACGTGCGCGCGATCACGGCGGCGGCGCGCGCGCGCAACGTCATCACGGCCATCGACAATACCTGGTCGGCGGGGCTTGCGTTCAAGCCGTTCGAGCACGGCATCGACATTTCTGTGCAGGCGCTCACCAAGTATCAGTCGGGCGGCAGCGACGTGCTGATGGGCGCGACCATCACCACCGACCGCGATCTGTACCTGAAGCTCAAGGCCGCGCGCATGCGGCTCGGCATTGGCGTCTCGGTCGATGACTGCTCGCTCGTGCTGCGCGCGCTGCCGAGCATGAAGGCGCGCTTCGAGGCCCACGACCGCACGGCGCTCGCGCTTGCGGGCTGGCTCAAGACGCGCCCCGAAATCGCGGTGATGCTGCATCCGGCGTTCGAAGACTGCCCGGGGCACGCGTTCTACGAACGCGATTTCACGGGCGCGGGCGGCCTCTTTTCCGTGGTGTTCGACGAACGCTACAGTGCCACGCAGATCGATACGTTCTGCGAGTCGCTCGAACTCTTCGCATTGGGTTGGAGCTGGGGCGGCGCGCATAGTCTTGTCATGCCATACGACGTCGGTTCGATGCGCACGGCTGCGAGCTGGCCGCATCGCGGCACCTTGGTGCGCTTCTACATCGGGCTCGAAGACGAAGCCGATTTGCGCGCGGATATCGAGCGCGCGCTCGCGAAGCTTGCGGAGAAAGCAAGTACACCTGAATAAGCCGCGCAAAACAACAACGGCCGCTCGCGTCCACAGCGACACGAGCGGCCGTTCGTGTTTCTGGCCGCGGCGAAAACAGAATCAGAACAGACGCAGCAGCCCGTCGAGCCCGACGAAGTTGAACGCGACGCTCGCCGCCTCGCGCACCACCGGCTTCGCCCGGAACGCGACCGACAAACCCGCCACGCCCATCATCTTCAGGTCGTTCGAGCCGTCGCCCATCGCGATCGCGCGGCGCGGCTCGATGCCGATCTGCGCGCAGGTTTCGGCAAGTGTGCGCGCCTTCACGTCGGCGTTGACGATTTCGCCAAGCACACGGCCCGTGAGCTTGCCGTCGACGATTTCGAGCGTGTTCGCGCGCGTGTAGTCGAGCCCGAGCCGCGCTTTCAGGCGCTCGGTGAAGAACGTGAAGCCGCCGGAGACGAGCAGCGTCTTCAGGCCTGCGGCTTTCGCGCCCGCGAGCATCTGCTCCGCGCCCGGCGAGAGCTGCAGGCGCTCTTCGTACACGCGCTCGAGCGCACCCGCGTCGAGCCCCTTGAGGAGCGCTACGCGGCGCGTGAGGCTTTCGTTGAAGTCCTTGATCTCGCCGCGCATCGAGGCTTCGGTAATCGCCGCGACTTCGGCCTTCAGGCCGCAGAAGTCCGCGATTTCGTCGATGCATTCGATCGTGATGAGCGTCGAGTCCATGTCCATCGCTACGAGGCCGAAACCGGCCAGCGCGCGGCCGGCTTCGACAAACGCGTAGTCGAGCTGGTGCGTGCCGCAGTAGACCTCCAGGTCGGCGCGCTGGGCCGGCTCGGCGTTCTCGATGCGGACCGCGTGGGCGTCGATCGGCGTGAGGCTGCTGCCGCGTGCGAGGCCGAGGAGCGGCTTGTGATGGACGGTGTCGAGCGGGGCGGGACTCTGGATGACGAGGTTCATGGCTGGGCTGGCAAGGCCCCTGCGCGGCGACGTTGGGGCGATTGGATGAAAAAGGATTGCCTGTCGCGCGCGAAAGCTGCTGCGGCGCGCACGGCAAAGCTAAACATTGTAACTTCCCGACGCCTGCCGCGGGCCACATGCCCGATCCGAAGGGGGGGGCTGGGCATGCCGGATGTTTCCCTATTTGCCGGGCGCCCGCGCACAAGCTTTCAGCGACGAAAGCGCTCATTCGATGCACAATGAAAGCTCGTGCGGCGGCCCGACGGGGGCGGCCGCCGCGCGCCGTCAACCGAACGTGTCGCGACTCGCGTCGCGCGATGCGTCATGCGCCCCAGGGCGCGCCAGGGGAACCGGTATGCAGGACGCTCTCAAGGCCCCAACGAGGACATCTGCCCGAACGCCGCGCGGCGAGCGGGCCCTGACATCGGACGCCGCCGCGCCGGCCACGCCTGCTGCGTCCGTGCACCGCTCGCCTCGTGCCACACGGCGTCGACGCGACGACTCCACCGAATGCGAAATCGACGGCATACGCATCACGAGTGCAAGGCGCGTCATCGATGCGGACAGCGGCACGCGCAAGCTCGAACTCGTGCGTTACTACGAGCGCGCCGCGCGCTGGATCCTGCCGCATCTGCGCGAGCGCCCCGTGTCGCTCGTGCGCGCGCCGCGGGGCCTTGGCGGCGAGCTGTTCTTCCAGCGCCACCGCGGCCGCGCGCCGCTGCCTGAGCTCACCGAACACGAAGGGCTCGACCCGGGCCATCCGCCGCTGCTCACGATCGATACGGCGAGGGCGCTGGTAAGCGCCGCGCAGATGGACGTCATCGAGCTGCACACCTGGAACGCCAGCGTCGGCGACATCGAGCGGCCCGACCGGCTCGTGTTCGACCTCGACCCCGATCCCGCGCTCGGCTGGGACCGGATGATCGAGGCGGCGCAGCGCACGCGCGCCTTGCTCGCGGAACTCGGGCTCGAGTCGTTCTGCAAGACGAGTGGCGGCAAGGGGCTGCACATCGTCGTGCCGCTCACGCCGGAGGCGGGCTGGGACGACGCGAAGGCGTTCGCGCGTGCGGCCGCGCAGCATCTGGCCTCTGTGTGGCCCACGCAGATCACGGCCAGCATGGGCCCGGAGCACCGCAAGAAGAAGATTTTCGTGGACTACCTGCGCAATGCGCGCGGCGCGAGCACGGCGCTCGCGTATGGCGTACGGGCGCGGCCAGGCATGGGCGTTTCCGTGCCGATCGACTGGGACGAGCTCGACGCGACGACGGGCGGCGCGCAATGGACGCTCGCGACGATCGATGCGCGTTTCGCCCAGATCGAGCACGCCGATCCCTGGGCGGCTTACGGCCGCGTGCGACAACGGTTGACCGCGGAGTTGACGCTCAGCCTCGAAACGGGCGGCAAGTAGCGGGGCGGTGCGCGCCGTGGCGCTTCTCGCGGAGTGGGACGCAGCTTGCGCGCGACCGGCAAGCGGGTGCCGGGCGGGTGTTGGGCGCCGCGTATGCGCAACGGGTGCATAACGGGAGCAAATCGGGCGAAGCCCGGCGCATGGGCAAGCGTCATCGGGCGGCAAGCAAATCGCGCACGATGACAAGCAGGATAAAACCTGGTCCGTTCGATGCATGCGCTCGGCGCAAGGCATCGCGCCGCGCGCTAGACTGGTAACAGATCATCCGCCGCACGAGAGCGGAGCGTCGTACTGGCCATTGCGGCTTGCCGCGATCGTTGTGTACGCCGCCATCGCTCGCGGGCTCGGCCGTTCCCGCCAGGAGGTGACGCATGCCTTGCCGCAGCTCCCGCCATACTCGCCGCCGCCGCGCGGCGCTCGTCCAGTTCGTCATTGCCGTTTCGTGCGCGGTCGCGCTGCCCGCGTTCGCGGCCACGCCGATCACGGTCACCTCGAAGGCCGCAACCGACGGGCCGATCCGCTACACCGTGCGGGTCGCATCCAAGCAGTTCGGCAACGCCCAGGAGACACGCACGCTGCGCTCCGGCGACACCGACGACTTCACCTGGCGGACCACGCCGCCGGGCGGTGCGGTCGCAACGCCGCAAGGCTGCCCGGACTACGCCACGCTGCCGCTCGACGCGAACGGCGCGATGGTCCGGCAGACCCAGCTGCGTCTCGCTCCGATCGTGGCGAGCAACGGCACGGCTACGGTGCAGGTGAGCTTCCGCGCCCAGGCGCCGCACGGCACGCAGTCGGTGTCGAGCAACGGCGCACAGCTGACGTGCCCCGCTGTGGTGGCGCATAGTGAGGTCGCGCACCTCACCATGCCGACCAACGGCACCGCGAAGACGCTCACGCTCAGCGACGGCACGCAGATCACGATCTCGGCGCAGCGTTAGCGCAAGCGCGCGGGGTGTGCAACGGGCAGCGCGCCGCGCGTAGCGCCGCCTCAGGCGCTTACCCGCGTGCCCGGCGCTCGACGAGCCGCGCAACGAGAAAGTGATGCTCCGGCGAGAACAGCCGCCGGTACGCAAGCAGCACCGCGCCCACCGTGCCGAGCGCCGACGAAGCCGCGATCAGGAACATGATCACGATCTGGTAGCGCACCGCCTGCAGCGGCGATTGCCCCGCCAGCACCTGCCCCGTCATCATGCCGGGCAGGCTCACCACGCCGACCACGGCCATCTGGTTGAGCGTCGGGATCATGCCGGCGCGCACCGCCTCGCGGGCGCTCGCCTGCGCGGCTTCCCAACGCGTCGCCCCCAGCGCGAGCGCGCTCTCGACCCGGTCGCGCCGCGCGGTCAGCTCCTGCATCATGCGCTCCACGCCGAGCGACACGCCCGTCAGCGTGTTGCCGAGAATCATGCCGAGGATCGGAATCGCATATTGCGGCTCGTACCACGGCCGGATGCGGATCACGACGAACAGCCCGACCGCCGCCACGAGCCATGCGCTCACCCAGATAGAAACGATGCTGTCGGCGCGTTGGCCGCCGTAGGTGCGCGCGCCGCGCTGCGCTCCCGCGACGCCCGCGATCAGCGTCATCAGCGCCATGAGGGGCAGCACGACATACCAGCGGTTGAACGCGAACACCCAGCCGAGCACATAGCCGATCGCGAGCAGTTGCACGACGGTGCGCACGGCCGCCCACGCCAGCTTGCGCTCGAGGTCGAGCTTGAGCAGCACGGAGACCGCTCCGTTGACGAACACGAGCAGCGCCGCGATGGCAACATCGCCGATGCCGAGGTTCTGCAGCACACCGGGGCTCATTGCGCGGCTCCCTGGACGAGTGCCGCACGCGCGGCGGGTTCTTCGAGCACGCCGGCGCGCATCGTCAGATGCCGCGCGCCCACGCGCGACGCCTGGGCGGGATCGTGCGAGACCCAGACCGTGGCGCGCGCGGAGCGCGCCTGATCGAACCAGCCGGCCACCAGCGCCTCGACGGCACGTGCCGACTCGGGGTCGAGCGAGGCGGTCGGTTCGTCTAGCAGGAGCGCCTCGGGATCGAGCTGAAGCACGCGCACGAGCGCGACGATTTGCGCTTCGCCGCCCGAAAGCTCGGAGGTGTTGCGCGCGAGGAAATCGCTGCCGCGGCCGGCGGCGGCGAAGAGCGCACTGGCGCGCGCGGCGTCGAATCGCTCGTCGCGGTAGGCCGCGAGCGTGTACGGGTAGCGCAGGTTGTCCTCGACGCTGCCATCGAGCAGCGCAGGCCGCTGCCGCAGGTAGGCGATATGCCGCCGATAGTGGACAATGCGCGCGCGCGTGACGGGTTCGCCATGCCAGCGCAGCTCGCCGCCGTCGAGCGGGTCGAGCAGCGCAAGCGCGCGCAGGAACACGCTCTTGCCCGAGCCGGACGGTCCGGTCAGCACGGCGCGCTCGCCTGCGTGCAGCGCGAAATCGGTGGGATGCAGCAGCCACTGGCCGCGTTGCGCATCGCGCCGGGCAACCTGGTGCGCCTCGACGAGCGCCGCGCCTTCGGCGTGGGGTGGGGGAAAATGATGGTGTTTGAGCATCGAAAGATTGCAAACAAAGCCCGCATGCACGCCACGCGAGGCCGTCAGGGCGCGGCAACCGGGCACGCTGACTGCTCTTGCGGTATTGCAGCATGGCAGGCGAAACAACAACGCATAACGTGGAGTACGCATGACATCACCGCAGCCCAAAGCCTTCAGCCTCGGCCGCGCGCTCGCCAGGATCATCGCATGGCTCGTCGCGGTTGTCGTCGTGCTGATCGCCGTGCTCGCCGTCTTCATCTTGACGTTCGACTGGAACCACGCCAGGCCCTACGTGAACGAGAAGGTGAGCGAGGCCATTGGGCGGCCGTTCGCGATCGAAGGCGATATCAAGGTGGGCTGGCAAAGGCCGCCCGGCGAAACGGGCTGGCGCGCCTGGGTGCCCTGGCCGCGCTTTTCCGCCACGCAGATCGAGATCGCCAATCCCGACTGGACGAAGTCCCCGCATTTCGCCACGCTCGACGAGATCGACTTCGAGGTGGCCGTTCTGCCGCTGATTGCGCACGACATCGTGATTCCGGCGATCGAACTGGTGAATCCGGCCATCGACGTCGAGCGCCTTGCCGACGGGCGCAACAACTGGACCTTCAAGCTGCCCGCCTCGAGCGGACCTTCGACGTGGCGTCTCGATCTTCACGACATCACATTCTCGTCCGGCAATATCGCTGTGAACGACCAGCAGACGAAAACCGACGTGAAAATCGCGGTGAGCCTGCTCGTCCAGGGCATCCCGATCGGCAAGGTGATGGAGGAGCAGGAAGCGGCGTCGCGCCAGGGCTCCGCGCAGGTGATCGGGCGCGCGGGTGCGAACCGGCTCACGCAGCAGGTGCGCAAGGAGCAGGCCTCGGAGGCGGCGGCTGCCAGCGCGGCGAGCGCAGCCTCTGCGACGAGTGCGGCGGTCCCGGCGAGTGTCATGGGCGCGACCGGCGCCGCAAGTGCCTCACCAGGTGCGCCTGCCGGTTCGCAGGCGCTCTCCGCGAGCGCTGCCGGCGTTGCATCTGGCGCCAGCGGCGCCACCCAGCTCCCCGTCGAACAGCCGTTTTACGCGATCGGCTGGACGATCAAGGGAACGTACAACAAAACGCCGCTCTCGGGCGATGGCAAGCTCGGCGGCGTGCTCGCGCTGCAGGACGCGAGACGCCCGTTCCCGATCCAGGCCGACGTGCGCGCGGGCGACATGCATGTCGCGCTCGTCGGCACGCTCACCGACCCCATGCATCTGGCCGCCGTGGATCTGCGGATGTGGCTGCAGGGGCAAAGCATGGCGCATCTCTACAACCTCACCGGCGTGACACTGCCCGAAACGCCGCCCTATGCCACCGAAGGCCGCTTCGTCGGCAATTTCCAGCGCGGCGCGAGCGTGTTCCGCTATGAGAACTTCACGGGCCGCGTGGGCGGCAGCGACCTGAACGGCACCGTCGTTTATCAGCAGCGCGCGCCGCGGCCGCTGCTCTCGGGTGAACTGGTCTCGAATCTGCTGCAGTTCTCGGACCTCGCGCCGATCATCGGCGCGGACAGCAAGGCGAGCAAGATGAAGCGCGGCGACACGCTCACGCAGCCGGCCGACCGCTTGATTCCCGTCGAACCGTTCCGCACCGATCGCTGGAGCGCCATCGACGCCGACGTCAGGTTCACGGGGCGGCACATCGTCAAGCAGGGCAGCCTGCCTGTTCAGGACCTCTACGCGCACGTCACGATGACGAACGGCGTGCTCGTGCTCGATCCGCTGCAGTTCGGCGTGGCGGGCGGCACGCTCGGCACGCGCGCCTCGCTCGATGCTGGCAGCACGCCGCTCAAGGCGCGAGGCACGCTCGAGGTGCGCCATCTGAAGCTCAAGGAGCTGTTCCCGAACTTCAAGTCGATGCAGTCGGCGCTCGGCGAGATCAACGGCGATGCGTCTCTGTCGGCCAGCGGCAACTCGCCGGCGGCGCTCGCTGCGACGTCGAATGGCGAGGTGAAGCTGCTCGTCACGCAGGGCGCGATCAGCCGCCTGCTCATGGAGGCGGCGGGCCTGAACGTGGCGAACGTGGTCTACGAGAAGCTGTTCGGCACGCGCGACGTAAACATCAACTGCGCGGCCGCCCATTTCGTCGCCACCAACGGCGTGCTCGATCCGCGCGTGTTCGCGCTCGACACCGACGACGCCGTGATCAACATCGACGGCCCGATCGACCTGCGCGACGAGTCGCTGGACATGAAGGTCCATCCGCACACCAAGGGCTTGCGCGTTTTCACGCTGCGCTCGCCGCTCTACGTGAGGGGCACCTTCAAGAACCCGCGCGTGGGCGTGGATGCCGCCGCGCTCGCGCTGCGCGGGGGCGCCATGGTCGGCCTCGGGCTCATCAACCCGTTCGCCGCGCTGATTCCGCTGATCGCGCCGAGCAACAACAAGCCGCTGCCGTGCGGTGAACTGTTCGCGCAGATGAGCCAGCACCCGGTGGCGCCGCCGCCGGGCCAGAAGATGCACGCGCCGCCGAAGCCCGCCCTCGCTGGCGCCGCCGCGGCTGACAAGGGCTCGAAAACGAACCCGGCGGCGAACCCGGCGACACCTGCCGCGCCGTCACAGCACAAGCCGCAGGAGGGGCAGGAACCGCTCTACAAGGGAAGCTGATGCGGGAAGCGGACGCGAAAAACCGCTGCGCCGGGCAATCGACCCGGCGCAGCGGTGCGGTGTACTTCGTGGAAGGCGCGGCCCGACGACAACCCTGGTGACTAACGCAACGAGCGCGGTGCCGTGTCGCCGGCTGCATCCTGGCGGCGCGTCACGCGCCGCGTGGTCATGGTCGGACGCGCCGCGCCGAACTCGGGCAGGACCCGGCCGCGCGCGCGGCTCGCGAAGACGAGAAAGCCGAAGCCGTCCGCTTCATACCAGTAACCGCCGTTCTCGAGGCCTTCGATCGGCTGCTCGAGTGCGTGTGCAATCGATTCGATGCAGCGCTTGCGCAGTTCGCTCGTGCCCGGATAGGGCGGCTGTGCGCCGCGTACGCTGCACAGGAGCACGTCGAGCCCCGGCAGGATGTGCGCATAGAGCACGGGCTCGTCCTGCGCGCGCGCCCGCGCGATCTTGGTGTCGAGTTGGCCGAACGGTTTGAAATGGCTCAGCACGGCGAGAAATGACTCGTCGCCATCTGCCTTGACGCGTTTGCGCTTTTTCGGGAAGGACATAAAAATTCGCCTGAAAAAGGTGGATTGCAAAACTCGCAGCGTTCCCATGCGACCACTCCCGGACTGGTGCGCCGCACGTCGATCCTTTATAGCACACGGATTTGCAGGGTTCACGAGGATACAGATGGGGACGGTCCGCTTTAACGGCGCGCGGACCGCCTGAAGCGATCCGCCCTTGCTGCCCCTGTCCAAAACCCTCATTGCGTTCGCAAACGCCATGCCGGATCGCACGTCGCGCTCATGTAGATATCCCGGCGCTCTCTCGCTTGTCTCCGTCTCAATAATAGACCTGTGTGTGCGCGTAGTGTGGCGAATTGCCGCAAAAAAACGGGTTTTCCACGAGGCGAGGTGTGGGGTGTCACATACATTGTCATCCTGAAAATTCGCGCAGATAATGTTGCGGTTCTGGTGCCCGCAGGCGCGTCAGGTCCGCTAGCGTCGCGCGGGCGCACGCGGCGCGTGAGATGACAAGAAGCGTGGCGATAAGCACGGCGCGCCGCCCAGACGCGCCACCGAACCAGACCGACACATGAAACTCTTTGCCAAGGGGCTCTTGCTGATCGCGATTCCGAGCGTCGTCGAACTGGCGCTGCTCGGCATCGTGTTTGACACCCAGGGCAAGGCCGCACTCGCGGCGAAGCGCGCCGAGAACACCCAGCAAATCCTTTGGCAAGCCAATAGTCTCGCCGACCCCCTGCTGCGCGAAGCCGTGCGCGTGCGCACCGGCATCGTGCTCGAAGATCCGTCGTTCATCGATCGCCACGCCGTCTGGACCGAATTCTCCGATCGCATCACGCTGCTCGCGCGCATGGTCGCCGACAATCCTGCGCAGCTCGCGCGCGTCGAGCGCATGCGCAACGCCGCCTATGCGTGGCGCAAGGAAGCGGGCGATATCGCCGATGCATTGCGCATGGGCCATAGCGCGCCGTTCGCGCGGGCGGCGGGCGACGGCTTGCCGCCCGAGATCGAGACGGTGCGCGAGGTGCTCGGCGACTTCATCGCGGAGGAAACGCGGCTCGACGAGGCGCGCGCGGCGATGCTGCGCGAAACACGCGAGCGTCAGCTGGACGCGCTCATTTTTGCGGTGGTGGGCTCGATGCTGATCTGGGCATTCACGGCCATGGCGTTTGCGCGCAATGTGGGCGTGCGCCTTGCCGCGCTCGGCGCGAATGCCGAGCGCCTGGGCGAGGGTGCGCCGCTCGCGCCGCCGCTCTCGGGCAACGACGAAATCGCTGCGCTCGACGCCGTGCTGCACCAGACGAGCGCGCGGCTGCGCGTGGCCGAGCGTGAGCAGGCCGCGCTGAAGGCGCAGCTCCAGGCGCGCGCGGCCGACCTTGCGAGCGCGAACGAGAATCTGCGCCAGGAGAGTCAGGACAACGAGATGTTCATCTACAGCGTGTCGCACGATCTGCGCTCGCCGCTCGTGAACCTGCAGGGTTTTTCGAAGGAACTGCAGGTGTCCTGCGACGACCTGCGCGCGCAGATCAACGCGGCGGGCTTACCCGGGCACGAGCATCGCGCGATGGCAGAAGTGCTCAACGGCGATGTCGACGAGTCGCTGCAATTCCTGCGCCAGGCGGTATCGCGCGCGGCGGCCATCATCGACGCGCTGCTGCGCATTTCACGCGCCGGGCGGCTCGAGTACCGCTGGCAGCGCGTGAACATCGCCCGGCTCGTCGAGCGCGTGCTGGGCGTGCTTGCCGGCGAGCTCCCGCAGGCCGCGCGCATCGACGTGGGCGAGCTGCCGCCCGCATGGGGCGACCCGGCCGCGCTCGAACAGATTTTCGCCAACCTCATCGAGAATGCGCTGCGTCATCTCGATCCCGCGCGGCCGGGCCGGGTCGAAATCGGCGCGGTCGAGCCGGGCGGGGAACCCGTCAACGGGAGTGGCGGGGAGGCAGGAAAAGACGCAGGAAAAAAAACCGACGAAGACACTGGCGAGCGTACGCGGACTTATTATGTGCGCGACAATGGCATTGGTATCGCCGAGGCGTATCTGCCGAAGCTTTTCCGCGCTTTTCAGCGGTTGCACGGCGGCGAATCGCCGGGACAGGGCACCGGTCTCGCGCTCGCAAGGCGGATTGCGGAGCGCCACGGCGGGCGCATCTGGGTCGAATCGACCGAGGGCGCGGGCTCGACGTTCTTCGTCGCGCTACCCGACCAGCCTTTGCGTACCGCTTAGCGAACCGCCTGACGGGCAGCATGGCTCGCGCGCGGATAGCGGCAAGCGGATGACGACAAGCTTTCAACAAGCATCGAAATCGAAGAAAACATGGCAGCAGGCAGGAGAGTCGAGATGACGGACGGGGAACAGGTCAGCATCGTGCTGATCGAAGACGACGACGGGCACGCCACGCTGGTCGAGCGCAACCTGCGGCGTTCGGGCATCTCGAACGGCTTTGTGCGCTTTCGCGACGGCCAGGAGGCGCTCGATTACTTTTTCGGCTCGCCGGGCGACGGCCCGGCCGCGTCGGCGAACTGGCCGCCGCGCGACGCGCTCGGCAATTTCGTCGTGCTGCTCGACCTGCGCATGCCGCGCGTGGACGGCTTCGAGGTGCTGCGGCGCCTGAAAGCGGAGCCCGCCACGGCCTCGGTGCCCGTGATCGTGCTCACGACTACCGACGACCCGCGCGAGATCGAGCGCTGCTACGAGCTTGGCTGCAACGTGTACATCACGAAACCGGTCGAATACGACGCCTTCATCGAGGCCGTCCGGCGACTCGGCTTCTTTCTCCAGGTCGTCAAGCTGCCGCCGGGCCACCGCTTCGTCCAGGCCCGGCCGGCAGGGACTCAATAACGCATTTCGCATGGAATATCACGCATTGGCAACGAATCGCAGGCACTGCGGCAAACACTGCGGCAAACACCGCGGCGAGCGCTGCAACGCCGACCCGTGCCCAAAGGGGCGCTTCGCGCATGACTGAGGAACCCACCATGCTGGACGGCGCGCGCGTGCTGGTCGTCGACGACGACGAAGGCATCTTGCGCCTCGCCCGCAAATCGCTGCTGCGCGCCGGTGCGCGCGTGGACACCTGCACGGGGGTCGGGGAGGCGCGCGCGCTGCTCGCGGTGCAGACGCCCGACGTGCTCGTGCTCGACTATCAGCTCGACGGCGCGGAAACGGGCCTCGACTTCTTTCGCCGCCTGCGCGCCGACAACGTGCGCGTGCCCGCCATCCTCGTGACCGGCTTCACCGACGAGTCGCGCGTGATTGCCGCGCTGCGCGCGGGCGTCTCGGACGTGGTGCCGAAATCGGGCGACTATCTGGACTATTTGCCGGAGGCCGTCGCACGCGTGCTCTCGCAGGTGGCGCTGCAGCGCGCCTCCGACGAAGCGCTGCTGCTGCGCGATCGCGAAGAGCACTACCGCACGCTCTCCGAAGCGTTACCGCACCTCGTGCTCACCTGCGGCGCGGACGGCAATTGCGACTTTCTCTCGAAGCAGTGGCTCGACTACACGGGGCTCGACGCGCGCGATTCGCACGGCTTCGCGTGGCTCGACGCCGTGCATCCCGACGATCGCGAAGAGATCCGCCAGACCTGGTTCAAGGCCGTGGCCAGCGGCGCGACCGACTATCGCCATGAGATGCGCATCCGCCGCCACGATGGCATCTACCGATGGTTCGATGTCCGAATCGTTGCGATGCGCGATCCCCGCGGCGGCGTGAACAAATGGTTCGGCAGTTGCACCGACATCGACTCGCAGCGCGAAGCGGCCGAGGAGCGCGAGCGTCTGCTCGCCTCGGAGCAGGCCGCGCGCCAGACCGCCGAAGAGGCCAACCGCGCGAAAGACCGCTTTCTCGCGATGCTCTCGCACGAGCTGCGCACGCCGCTCACGCCGGTGCTCGCGGGCACGCGGCTGCTCGAACAGATTCCCGGATTGCCCGAGGCTGCGCGTTCGGGCGTGCTGATGATCCGCCGCAATATCGAACTGGAAGCGCGCCTCATCGACGACCTGCTCGACCTCACTCGCGTGGCCAACGGCAAGCTGAGCCTCGCGCTCGATACGGTCGACGTGCATGAAGTCATCGAGGCGGTGCTCGAACTCTTTCACAGCGAAATCCAGATCAAGCAGCAGGACGTGCACGTCGATCTGCGCGCGCAGCATCACTACGTGCGCGGCGATCGCGCGCGCGTGCAGCAGATGCTCTGGAACCTCGTGCGCAACGCCGCGAAGTTCACTCCCGACGGCGGCCATATCTACGTGCGTACGCGCGACGAACGCATGCGCGTGGAGATCGAGGTCGAGGACACGGGCATCGGCATTGCGCCCGAGCAGATCGGCAAGCTCTTCCATGCGTTCGAGCAGGGCAGCCACAACCTCACGCGCCAGTTCGGCGGGCTCGGTCTCGGGCTCGCCGTGACCCGGGCGCTGACCGAGGCGCACGGCGGGAGCGTGAGCGCGAAGAGCCCCGGCGCGCATTGCGGCGCGACGTTCACGATCGTGTTGCCGACCGCGGCGCCAGGCGAGGGGGCGGCGGCGACGGCCGAGCTGCGCAGTCCGTATCGCGCGGGCGTGTTGAACATTCTGCTGATCGAAGATCACGAGGACACCGCCGAGGTCATGTCGCAACTGATGCGCGCGGGCGGCCACGAGGTGGCGGTGGCAGGCAGTGTTGCCGGCGCGCTCGCACTGACGGCCAGCAACGCGTTCGATCTCGTGGTGAGCGACATCGGTCTGCCGGATGGCTCGGGCATCGATTTCATCCGCGCGTTCCGGGCACAGTCGACGGCGCCCGCTGTCGCGCTCACGGGCTTCGGCACCGACGATGACGTGCGCCGCAGCGTCGAGGCGGGCTTCACCGCGCATCTCACGAAGCCCGTCAACTTCGAGCAGCTCGAACGGCTGATCGAAGAGGCCGTGATCGCGCGCGCCGCGGCGGCCGAGCCGGATCCTGCCGCACCCGCGCCCTGAGCCCGGGCGCAAAAAAACCCGCGCGGCTCGCGGCGGCGCGGGTTTTCTTTCTGGACTTACGCGCAGCTCAGCGCGGCGTGTTCTGCAGCGAATCGCGGATCTCGCGCA
>Ga0306920_100003977_pt1 | contig 18866 bp, 17 predicted proteins | sample flu12Cox44000170_FD_204666 | JGI IMG/M metagenome (GOLD analysis project Ga0306920, IMG submission 204666) | Lab enrichment of tropical soil microbial communities from Luquillo Experimental Forest, Puerto Rico - flux4day.12C.oxic.44.000.170 (v2)... | ecosystem: Environmental > Terrestrial >... | reverse complement strand
ACATCCGCCGGGGTTTCAGCTTGGCTGGTCCTCGCAGACCACGAGCATCTGGGTCTTTTCGAGGACGAACGCCGCGCCGCGCAAACTTCGCGAGCATGCGATGGCCTGGTCCGTTGCTCCTGACGGCTCCCTGATTTCCTTCGGAACCAACCACGGCAGACTGGGCGAGCGCGAGAATTGGCAAATGACTGCCGACGGTCAACATGCTCATAAGATGTTCGAGACGGATGAGGATACTTCCGTCCACGGTTTCTATTGGTCGCCGGACGGGCAACGTGGGTTGTACGTCAAAACTGACAGCTCCGGAGATTCGTTACTGACCCGGAACCGAGCAGGGGGTTCACCGGTGACGGTACCCACCCCCAAGAGATTCGAACAATCGTTCGGCGATATGTTACGGAGCGATCTTGCCTGGCTGCCTCAGGGCCGCGTTATCTATCAAATGGCTGATGACGTTTCCGGTCAGCTGGCACTGGAGGGCACGTGCAATCCCTGGACAACGCGACTGGACCCAAAGACCGGCGAGCCGCTTGGAAAGCCGCAACCGTTAGCCCACTGGCCTGGATTTTGCTACGGCAGTGCGAACGCAACGATCGACGGCAGGCGCCTGGCGCTCCTGCGTGTCACCGGCGTCGGGACGGCATACGTGGCTGATCTCCAAGCCGGTGGGACGCGAATCGGCACTCCGCGGCATTTCACCCTGGAGCGGGAAGACGAATTTGTGGATGGTTGGACCACCGATAGCCGCACGCTGATTGTGGGCGTGAACCGCGATGATGGCTACGGACTTTACACACAGGATTTGAACTCGAGCACGCGGGAGCCTCTCGCGCCTGCGGTAGCTGGAGCCTGGCTGGCCGAGGCAGTAGCGAGCCCGGACGGCAAGTGGGTGATCGCCCTCGTCTGGCCGATCGAGGGAGGACCAACTCCGGCGAACCCCGATGCGCCGCTTTCGCTGGTGCGCATTCCGATTACGGGAGGTTCTCCGCAAACGATTCTTCATGTAACCCGAAGCGGTCCCTTCTCCTGCAGCCACCCGCCGGCAAACGTGTGTGTGACCGCAGAGCAAACCGCGGATGGCAGGCAAATGATCGTGACGGAATTCGACGTCGTACACGGACGCGGTCGGGAGCTGACCCGGGTCGATCTCGATCGCAAGATCGATTTCTCGGAAAACCCGCTCGCCGCCATTTCTCCCGACGGCAGTCGTCTTGCTGTCGCGCGCAGTCCCGATGGCCCAATAGAGATCCGCTCGCTGCGTGGCCAGCCAACCTTTACGTTGCCTGCAAACCGATTGGACCAACTTTGGAACCTGACGTGGGCGCCAGACGGCAAGGGTCTGTTTGTGGCCCGGCACGTGCAGAGCGGTACCGCGCTGTTGCATGTGGACCTGCATGGCGAATCTTCGCAGTTGTGGAAGAGCGTGGGGCCTCGAGGCTACGGAGCCCCCTCTCCGGACGGGCGTCATCTGGCGATTTGTGATTCGCAGCAAGACGCGAACATGTGGATGATCGAAAATTTCTGAATCCACTACGTCCGGTTCACTGAAGGCTCCGCACAGCATGCGTACTACACTTGCTCGTCGTGTAGCGAGACCGATCGGTGTCCTGGGCTTCAACGCGTTTGTACATCACGGATATTTCGGTCTCGAATAGTTGTCAATAGTGAAGCTGTAAAGGCCGGAGAATTTTCGATCGAGCCGCGAAAATGAGTTTTTCCACAGAATAGGCCGACTCCTGCCGTCCGCGGGCAGCGGTTACTCTCGCTTCGTTTTTCAACCCCGGTCGGGCAAAACGCTAACGCGAAATCGGGTCCGAATCCACCCGCATCCATCGAGATCCGCCGCCGGAAATTTTTTGATCTGCCATACCAGCTGCCATACGGAGCTTGGCGCAGTCTTTAGCAATCGCGTAATTGGTTGATTTTAAATGGTGGGCGGTACTGGGATCGAACCAGTGGCCCCTGCCGTGTGAAACGGGGGTAGGGTGCCTACAAATCAACGATATGCGAGACGTGTCCCCTGTTGCAACAGGCACTTAGTATCACGTGCTGTCATTTGATATCACGCAGTGTCACGACCGCACTGTCCCAAAATTGTCCCAGCGACCATTGTTGCTCACTCCCAAACGGCCCTTCTGCAGCCACCGAAGGTGGCGGCCGCACTATAACAGCAAGCTCTCCTCTCGCGTGACTTGACGGGAGGAGATACTCAAACGGACGGCCTAGGCGGTGTTCACGGTGCAACCTCCCCGGGAGCGCAGCGACCACAGCAGCCAGGGATCGCGCCCGTATACCTGGCGTTGGCTGCGATGATCGACGCCGTCGGTTCTGCCGTTCTTCGCGACTCGCGGCGTAATCGCAGGAAGAGCGGTCCGGTTGCACATCAAAGAGGCGAAGGTGCGCGCGCCTTTGGCGGGCGGCTTATGATCATGGCTCGATTGAGCAAACCGCGCGCCGAGTGACAATTCGCCCGCCAGGCTCTCGCGAGATCATGAAGGCGATCGGTGTCACTCCGAGCCACACATAAGCGGAACTGAGAACAGGGCTAGACAAATGAAGGAAGTTGCAGTCGTTGGCTATTGCCGCACGGCAATCGCCAAAGCTCCCCGCGGGGCGCTCAACCAGACGCATGGCATTCCGCTGGCCGCCCACGTGCTGGGGCACGTCGTCGAGCGCGCGCGCATCGACCCCGCCGAGGTTGAGGATGTCGTTCTCGGTTGCGGATTGCCCGAGGGAGCGACCGGTCACAACATTGCGCGCAACGCAGCGATTGAGGCGTTCGGGGTAGCGGTTCCGGGCATTACGGTCAATCGGTACTGCGGCTCGGGCCTGAATGCTGCCTCCATCGTAGCCAATCGCATCGCCGCGGGAGAGGCGAGCATCGCCATCGCCGGCGGGGTCGAGAACATCAGTCTGGTTCAGTTCAACCGCAACATGGACCACCTGGTATATGAACCCCTGCAGAAGCGCATGCCCGACGTATGGTGGACGATGATCGAGACCGCCGACTTCGTCGCCAAGAAGTACGGCATCACCCGCGAGGCGCAAGACGCGTATGTCGTCGACAGCCAGAAACGAGTCGCGGCCGCGACCGCCGAGGGAAAGTTCGTGGCGGAGATCGTTCCGATCACGACCACGATGAAGGTCACGGACAAGGTGACAAAGCAAAGCCGCGACGAGCAGGTTACGCTCGAACGCGACGAAGGGCCGCGACCCGATACTACGTTCGACGGGCTGGCCGCGCTCAAGCCGGTGTATCCAGGCGGCACGATAACGGCAGGTAATGCCTCCCAGCTCTCGGATGGTGCTGCCGCCGTTGTGATGATGGATGCCGACCTTGCCGCACGGCGGGGGCTGCCGATCCTCGGTCGATTTCGCGGCATGCAACTCGCAGCCGTCGCGCCCGAGGAAATGAGTATTGCCGTCACACCGGCAATACACAGGCTCATGAAGCAGCACCAGCTCGTCATGACCGATATCGATCTGTGGGAGCTGCACGAGGCGTTCGCGGTCACGACCCTGTACAACCAAGCACAACTCGAAACGCCGTGGGCGATCACGAACGTCAACGGCGGCGCCGTCGCGCTCGGTCACCCGTACGGGATGTCGGGCATTCGCTACCTCGGCTCGACGCTACTCGAGTTGGAGCGCCGCGGCGCGCGGCGCGCCATCATCGGTGTCTGTACCGCGGGCGGCATGGCAACCGCGGCCTACCTCGAGCGCTAGAGGGCCGACAGTGCAGCGATCTTTAAAAGAACCAGAATTGTGGAATTGCCTTGCCATTATCGCTCACGATAGAGAGGTAGGTGCCAACAAACGATCCCATTGCCAGCGAAATTAACAACACCGGGGCGCGCACGAAGTTAATCGCGATCACCCCGCCTACGATCGCAATCGCCATCGACCAGGCGGCAGCTCGAACGGCCTTCTTCTCCGAGACTGCCGAGATGTAGCCACCCCAGAGGAAGTTGGCGATGGCAGCGAGCGTGAACACAATGACGAACCTCATACGTGCTCCATGTGATAGGCCGACCGGTGATCCCAATCGCGTGCTTTACCCGCGCCACGGAGTCGCTGAAGAACCGGACCGATCGATGCCGTGAGAAAGCGTGAGTGCTCCGACTGACGTTTCGAGGTTCATTGCGTGCTCTTGTTAGCGAGATACGAAGTGGGCCGAATCACGTTGCGCCTGTGGGGGATCAGCCTGCTCGCGGGCAGTCTCGGCCATTTGTGGATTCGCCCTGTCGTCTCCGCGCGAGGCATGGTCCAGCGCGTCGCGATGGGCTCGACGCCAGGCATAGGGCGTCTCGCCGACGATCCTGCGGAACATCCTGGTGAAATGCGATTGGTCGGACAAGCCGCAAGCGAGTGCAATGTCGCTCAGGGGTAGCTGAGATCTCAACATCACACTCTGAGCGACCTCGATGCGCCGTCGGATCACGTAGGTGTGGGTCGGGAGGCCGAAAGTCTGTTTGAATGCCCGGGAAAAGTGACGATTGCTCAGGCCCGCCATTCGGGCCAGTTGATGTAAGGACATCCTTTCGGCGATATGGGTGTCGATATATTCCACGAGCCGTCTCGCCTGAAACGGAGCGAGCCCTCCGCGGATCAGTCCGTGAGCTCTGTTGCCCGGGTGCGGTTCTGCTGCGCGCGGTAACAAGGCTCTGGCAGTGCCGAACTCGGCGCCAAGCAAGATTAAGGCTCGGCAAGTACGCGCCTTGGCGCCATCCCGATCGCCATCCCATGCGGAGCGCGCTGCTTCGACGAGCTGCACGGCTACTACACCGAGACGTTCGGCCGCCCGATTGAGTGGGGTTTCCCTACCCAATCCTGGCGGCACAAACGCGGTTTTTGCTGCGACGCTGGACATGTGGCGTTCGTCTCCGGTGCGCACTCGGATACTCGCTGTGCCACTACTTCGCAAAATATCGGTCGATGCTCAGCCGCCCAGCACCGTTGGCCACAAGCAAAAGGAAGCCTCCGGCGATCGAGACGTTCTTCAGGAACATGATCATCTGTGTCTGATCGCCAAACTTGGTGTGGAATGTAACGGCGGTGAGCACGGAGAAGACAGCAAGACAACCGGCTACGACGCGGGTCTGCCATCCGAGGATGATGGCAATCGCGCCCAGCACCTCAGTGGCAATGACCGCAGGCAGGAGCGCTGCAGGCACGCCGAATGCAGACATGTAGCCGGCGGTCGCGCTGTATGCGCCAAGCTTGCTGAGCCCGGAGAGCAAGAAGAGCGATGCCAGCAGGACACGGCCAGCGATTTCAGTGAAGTTCTCGAGCGCGGCGCGCCGGCGGTTGATGGAAGCCGAGGCACTCAGACTGCGGCTCGCAGCCGATGAGGATGTGTTCATTGCAGACTCCATTACTGTTGGTTTGACGATTTGGGAATCGATTGTCAGTAGCCAACGGAGAACCGCTGGCGCCGGTGTCTGGGCTTCTCGAGCTCATCCACGAGCGCGATGGCGTAGTCCTCCATCGAAATGCGGCTCTCCTGCTGGGCATCGGCGATGAGCTCGTCATTGCCCAGACGAAACTTGCCGGTGCGTTCCCCAGGGATGAAGTACGCGGCCGGAGCCAGGTACGTCCAGTCGATCGATGATTCCCTGAGCACGTTCAATGCCCTGATATGTGCTCTGGCGATCGGGTGATATGCTTCGGGCAGATATCCCGAGTCCACGAGCGTCACACCGGGGGCCACGGTTAAGCCGCCGGCTCCACCCACGACGATCAGACGGGCGTTAGATCCGTTGCTGAGTGCTTCGACCTGACGTTGGGTGACACCCACGATCGCGTCAGGATCATTCTGGGGTGCTCCATAAGCACTGATGACGGCTTCCGCGCCGTTGATTGCGGCACTGATCTGCTTGGGGTCGGAGAGGTCGTCCTCTTTGACGAGCACGCTAGCTCCGAGCTGCGACAGCTGGACGGGGTGGCGTATGAGGGCGGTGACGCTGTGCCCGCGCGATATAAGCTCCTTCAGAATTCGGCTCCCGGCCTTGCCGGTAGCACCATAGATAGCGACTTTCATGATTGACTCCTCAGGTTGTTGTCGAACGCATCGAAACGATGAGAGGAGCCTAGAGGGAGGCGACATATAATGGTAGCCTCTATTTCTCGATGTTAATCATCATCTGGAGTGATATATGCTGGATGCAGTCACACTCGATCAACTGCGAACCTTTATTGCCGCAGCGGATGAGGGCAGCTTTTCAGCGGCTGGACGCAAGCTCAGGCGCGCTCAGTCGGGCATCAGTCAGACGCTCGCGAATCTAGAGGATCAGTTCGGGGTGAAGTTGTTCGATCGCTCGCGGCGTCGGCCGCAGCTCACTCCGCAGGGTCAGACGCTGCTCTCTCATGCACGCACAGTGGCCGGCGACGTCGATCGGCTCAAGGCACATGCCAAGAGTCTGGCCGGTGGACTCGAATCTGAGTTGTCGATTGCCGTCGACGTCATGTTTCCAATGGCTACGCTTACCGCCGCCGTGGCGGCATTTCATGCCGCCTTTCCGCTCACGCCGCTGAGGCTTTATGCCGAGACAATGGGCGCGGTGATGCAATCGGTTATCGACGGACGCTCGACAATTGGAGTCTCAGTGGAGCTTGCGACGGTGCCAGCGATCTTCAGCCAGGAACCGTTGCTGACGGTCCCGTTGATTCACGTCACCTCTCCACGACACCCGCTTGCAAAGTACCGCCGTCCTGTCCCCGCGAGCGAGCTGGCAAACCACATCCAACTGGTACTTACAGACCGCTCCACCCTATCTAAGGGACAAGAACGGGGCGTCATCTCGCAAAGGACGTGGCGACTGGCTGATCTCGGCGCGAAGCATGCATTTCTGCGGGCAGGCTTGGGCTTCGGCGGAATGCCGGCAGAGCTGGTTAAATCTGATCTGTCGCGGGGTTCGCTGGTGAAGGTTGTCGCGGAAGATGCGCCGACAGGTTACGTTGTTTCGATGCGTGCGGTTTATCGCACTGATTCACCACCCGGAATCGCCGGACGGTGGTTCATCGATCGGCTTAAGCAGGGGCGGCAACCCGCACCATCAACGAGCATTCACCGCCGAAAGCGGCTTGTGAGAAAGCGCGCTTGAGGCTTTCTCAAAGTCGGCGTCCCATGGAGTCTGCGCCCGAGCAGTGGGCGAGGGCACAATCGACAGGACGATTTGCGTATCCGGCTACACCAAGTCCGCGGGTAGAGTACGACTCTGCCGGCTGGGGATGGAACGCATCAGTATTCTCCTCTTGATCAGTGACGGCAGACAGCGAACCGATTTCCCGAAGAACCAGGAATGGTGCGGAATCGCCCTGCCATTGTCGCTCACGACTGAGAGGTAGGTGCCGACAAACGATCCCGCTGCCAGCGACACCAATAACACCGGGGCACGCACGAAGTTGATCGCGATCACCCCGCCCACGATCGCAATCGCCATCGACCAGGCGGCAGCTCGAACGGCCTGCTTCCCCGAGACCGCCGAGATGTAGCCACCCCAGAGGAAGTTGGCGATGGTAGCGAGCGTGAACACAATGACGAACCTCATACGCGCTCCATGTGATAGGCCGACCGATGACCCCGTCGCGTGCTTCACCCGCGCCATCGAGTCGTTGAAGAACCGGTCCGATCGATGCCGTTCACTCACCCTCCTTCGACGGCAAAGAGGATTTCGCTAAAGCCCGGCACGGTCGCCCGACGATTCCAATCCCGCTGCAGCTCGCAGATCACTTGTATCCAGCTGGCGGGTTTTGCGCCCGCTTGTATGAGCCGCTCGACGGCCAGCTCGTGTGCCTCCTTGGACGTGCCACCGACGGCGTCAATGACCGGATAGACCTCGTACCCCTCATGAAGCGCATCTAGTGCCGGGAGCAGAAGACAGACCTCGGTCCACAGCGCTGCGATGAGCAGCTTCTGGCGCTCGGTGCCGCGCACGGCGCGCACGAAGTCCTCATCCTCCCACGCGTTGATGGCGGTTCGATCGATAGCTTCGATGCCCGGCAGAACATCAGTGATCTGATGGATCGTCGGCTTGTTGATGTTGGTCTTGACGTTGACGGTCGAGAGGACCACCGGCAGGCCATAGAGCTTCGCAGTGCGCGCCAGCGCAACGACGTTTGCGATCAGCGCGCGCTTCTCGCGCGAGGCAATCGACGAAACCTGGGTTGGCTGGTAGTCTATGATGAGAAGCGCGGCGTTCTGCGGCGTGAGTAAATGGTCAGCGCGCGGATCGCGAATCTTTCCGGAAGCCATAGGCAATCCTCCTCAGGTTGGTGCCGAACAATTTAGTGGGCGAGGGCGGCAATTCATGCTTGTCCTTGCGACAGCGCTGCGTCGTCCGTGGTGTAAGCCTGCGGATGGAAGCGCTTCATTGCGAGCACGCCGAGCCACACGAAAAGGATCAGCACGACCAGCTGGGCAGCGACAAAAGGGGGCTCCTTCTGCGTGGGCGCGAGCACCCGCAGAAACTCGATCTTCAGAAATGCCTGAATGACACCCACGAAGACATCGAAGTAAAGCGCGGCCAGAGTGCTCACCACATAGACCGAACGCCAGCCGCCCTCGAGACGGTGTCGATAGAGGGCGATCGCAGCAAACGCGAGCACCGCGAGTGAGATGACCGCCACGATACGCGCCGGGTCTATACCTTTGTGAGGGAGGAGTAACGCGGACGCACTGGTGAGGACCGCTGTGGTCAGGAACAGCTCGGTCCACCGCGGAAGAATGCGTGACTGCAACAGACCGAAGACGACCACTGCACCGGCGCCCATGGCGATCAGGCTGACGACCACGTGGAAAAGTGTGAATGCTGTGAGAGACGTTCCTAGGTTCATTGCGTGCTCCTGTTAGGGAAATACGAAGTGGGCTGAATCACTTGCGCCTGTAGGTGAGCGGCCTGCTCGCGGGCAGTCTCCGCCATGGGTGGATTCGCGCGGTTTTCTCCGCTCGCAGCGTGGTCCAGCGCGTCGCGATGGGCTCGACGCCAGGCATACGGCGTCTCGCCGATGATCCTGCGGAACATCCTGGTCAAATGCGATTGGTCGGACAAGCCGCAAGCGAGCGCAATGTCGCTCAGGGGTAGCTGAGTACTCAACATCACACTCTGAGCGACCTCGATGCGCCGCCGGATCACATAGGCGTGGCTCGGGATGCCGAAAGTCTGTTTGAATGCCCGGGAAAAGTGCCGATTGCTCAGGCCCGCCATTCGGGCCAGTTGATGCAAGGGGATCCTTTCGGCGATGTGGGTGTCGATATATTCCACGAGCCGTCTCGCCTGAAACGGAGCGAGCCCTCCGCGGATCATTGCGTGAGGTCTATTGCCAGAGTGGGGTTCTGCTTCGCGCGATGACACGTCTTTGGCAGTGCCGAGCGCGGCGCCCAGCAAGGTTAGGGCTCGGCGAGTTCGCGTCTTAGCGCCATCACGATCGCCGTCCCAGGCTGAGCGCGCTGCTTCGACGAGCTGCACGGCTACTACACCGAGGCGTTCCGCCGCCCGATTCTGTCGGGTTTCGCTACCCATTCCCGCCGATACAAACGCGGTTTTTGCTGCGACGCTGGACATAGAGCGTTCCTCTCCGTGCGCGCTCGGGTACTCGCTTGCCATTACTGTGGAAGACGTCGGTCGATGCTCAGCGGCCCAGCACCGTTGGCTACGAGCAAGAGGAAGCCTCCAGCGATTGAGACGTTCTTCAGGAACATCATGACTTGTATCTGATCCCCAAAGTTGATGTGGAATGTAACGGCGGTGAGCAGGGAATAGGCAGCAAGACAACCGGCCACGGCACGGGTCTGCCATCCGAGAATGATGGCAAGCGAGCCCAGCACCTCAGTGGCAATGACCGCAGGCAGGAGCGTTGCAGGCACGCCGAATGCAGACATGTAGGCGGCGGTCGCGCTGTATGCGCCGAGCTTGCTTAGCCCGGAAAGCGAGAAGAGCGATGCCAGCAAGACACGGCCAGCAAGTTCAGTGAAGTTCTCGAGCGCGGCGTTGCGGCTGTTGATGGAAGCCGTGGCATTCGAAGGCGCGTTGTCCATTTGACCTCTCCTAGCAAACCAAACTTCGACGCGAGTGAGTTTGGGCTGTATGGCTGTATGAAAATGACCGGACAGCGCCAACCTTTGCCACAGCACGTTCTGTGACTGCCAAATCGGCAACGCAACATCTCATCTATGGAACGGCGCGGCGTGCTCTGCCAGCTTTCATGGAGAGGAAACCAACGCCAGCACTTAAACCCCGTGCTCAAAGCCTACGTTGCAGTGAATGTCCGCTTCTCCGGCTTCGGAGTGGCAGCTCACGGCCGACCGAGATGTCTCAGGAGGGTCGGACGCAGCCGGTCGAGTGCAAAAACGCTTACCAAGGACAACCTGTCTCCCCGTTGCAGCCCGAGGGGATACCTAAGCGCGTTCGGGGCATTCGGCAGGCAACTTACGCAGTGGCACTCACAGGTCAGTGTTTCTCCGAAATGGCACATTGGGAGCAGGTTCTCCCGCCGAAGCGGAGTAACCTTTTGGCATGCTGCAAGGTTCTCCGCGACCCCCGGTCATCCGTTACTGCTCCACCGACAACGTTCCGTGGAGGCAACGTCTCGATTACTGGTCGAGCATCCTGAGCGATGCGGTGGTTCCCCTGACGGTGGGCAGTGACGACAAGAGAAACTTTCGCGCGTCGCTGGTCACAACGACGTTCGGGCCTCTGCGGGTGTTTCGCTGCCAAGGGAGCGCCCATGATTCGTGGCGGACTCGCCGGGACGTGGAGCGGAGCAAGGATCGATTTTTTCATCTGCTCATAAGCCTGGATTCCTCGTGGAGGTTTTCGCATCGCGGCAGGGCAGAGCTGCAGCGGGGCGACTTGATCCTTCATGACTCGCAGTACGAGCACGAGGTCAACATACGAAGCCGCTGCGACATTCTGAACTTCCAACTGCCGGTCGATTGGCTGCGCACATGGATTGCCGAGCCTGAACTATTGGTAGGGCACCGAATTTCCAAGGACTCGTCGTGGGGGACAGTGTTGTCACCCGCGCTGAGCCAGTTACACCCGGACTTCGTAGTTGGCTCCCCCGTGGCACCGAGCGTGCTGGCAGACCATGTCGGAGCGATGCTTGCCCTGGTGGCAGGCGCGGCACCGAAGGCCTACCTGGGCGATAAACGCCTTCTGGACCGCATCGCAGACTGCATCAGACAGCGATGTAACGAGCCCGGGCTCACCGCTGAACACGTAGCTTCGTCGCTTGAGATTGAGCCCGTCCTGCTGCATCAGGTCCTTGCATCGACCAGGCAGACGTTTGCTGCTGAACTGCGAGACGCCAGACTGGGGCTTGCCCTGCAGCTGCTCGTCGCGCCGTCTGAGCGGGGGTTGTCGTTGGCGGAAATTGCCCGACGCGCCGGATTTTCGACATTACCGCATCTTGACCGTCTTATACGCAGGCGCTACGGGTATAGTGCAGGAGACCTTCGGCGGAAGGACTTGTTTCCGGGCTGCTGATGGCGCCGGTGGCCGATAATGGAGCCTAACCGGGAGCGTGAGTATGGCTTTCCGAGTTGTGCCGTTGCAGCGCTCAATCGGTCCTCGTTGCGCCACGTGATCGTGGGGGAGGCTGAGGATGGGTACCTCGATGACTGCCATACAACGCTGGCACATGAGCCAGGTGCCGATCCGGGATCGACTGGACGGTTGGGTGGCGGCAGTCAATGCCCAGTACGTTCCTGTGTACGTTACCCACGCGGATCGTCTGTCGTTTGAATTCGACATGACGGCCGCGCAACTCGGTCCAATCAGCGTGGCCCGTCAGCGTGCGAGCGCGCATCGCTGCGGGCGGGGACACGCCGAGCTTTCGCGAAGCAGTGATCGCAGCTTCAATCTTCTGATGAGCCTCGACTGCACGTATGGTCTGACGCATCGCGGCGACCTGCGTATGAAGCCCGGAGACGTCGGTGTCCACTTCTCCGAATACCCATTCGAAATGGCCTTTGCGACTAACTTCCATCTTGTCAACCTGACGCTGCCCGAGCACTGGATTAAAACCTGGGTGCCGAACCCCCAAGCTCTCGCCGGACGGCGCATTGTGTCCGAATCTCCCTGGGGTGCGGCGCTTGCGAGTTTTCTGAGGCTCCTTACGCCCGAGTACGTCGCAGATGCGCCGATTGCCCACCCAGTGCTAGTGGACCAGCTCGGGGCACTCCTGGCGCTAGCGACGACGCCCTTCAGAGCTGGCGAAAATCTTTCCAATGCAGCCGCGCTTTCCCTGCAGGAGCGGATCGTCGCCCAAATCGACCAGCGCTGTCAGGAAGGGGGTCTTACCGCGGAGCAGGTTGCAAGAGCGCTCGACGTATCGGTTCGAACTCTTCACCGCGCGCTGGCCGCAAGCGGCAGTACCTTTGGTGCTCTCTTGATTGAGGCGCGGGTGCGCTGCGCGCTGCGGATGTTACAGTCCCCCGCGTTCAACCGCCTGACCACAGCGGAGATAGGGCGACGCGCCGGCTTTGCCAATCCGTCACACTTCGCACGATGCGTCCGCAATCGACTCGGTCGCACACCGCTGCAGCTGCGCTCCTTGCGGGCGCCGGCATAGGCCACCGACGATCTTTCGCCTCTCGCCACACCGTCGTAGAAGGCGAACGTGCGCTGATAATAACCAAGCCAGGCGCCTGCCACTTGGGGTCCACGTCAACCTGTGTCCTGCTAGCTCAGAGGCGTCACGTGCTGACGCCGCCATGCATGCGCCGTAAGGTGAGCGATAACCGGGGGGCGCTGCTACATCATCTCAAGTCATCCACAGCCGCTCTGTGCGGAGCAGCGAAAGTTGCGCGGCCACCGCTCTCCTTGAGGTATCAGTGTAAATCGGTGGGACGCTTCAGCCACAGCTCGAAGATTCGCTCTGGTCAGACATCACATTAACTCCATGCGAATCTGCGAATCAGTTGTTCCCCCAAGCCCAGCCACGCACGGCGCCAGCGCTCCCTGAGCGCATCCACCTGGTAACTGCGGGACTGCCCGCTGATGCACCATTCGCAGAAGTGTTCGCAGTTGTTCGTGAGCAGCCGATAGCTGTTTTCGCCCAGGCGCAAACGCGCGCGGCGAACCACTTCCTCCCGGTCAGCCCAGGTCGAGTTCTCGACGCGGATCCATATCGCCCGACCCCGGGCAAACTGCAGTAACGACACCTCCTCGATCGGTCCCCGATGCAGTCCCCGCGAGAATCCGCGGTAGTGCACCACACGTCCGCGACCGACGTAAATGCCATGGTGCGTGTAGACACAGCGCGGCATTAGTAATTGCGCTCCGATGGGCGGCTCACCTTCCGGATCCAACGCCCGATCGCACGCGCGCAACCCGCGCTGCGGCCGACATTCGCCTCGGCGACTCCTCGCCATGAAAGGAACTCTTCGCATCACTTTAAACCGCTAGGGCTCAACCTCTACGCCGCATCCTCACAACGAAACCGACCACCCGAGTCGATTCGACGATGGTGTAGGTCGATACCAAGCCGGGCACCCGCCACTTGGGGTCCGCGTCAACCTGTCTGTCCTGCTAGCTCAGAGGTGTCACGTGCCGGCGCCGCCAGGCACCCGGAGGCACACCGACCGAGCGGCGGAAGACTTTGGTGAAATGCGGCTGATCGTTCAGGCCACATTGGAGCGCGACCTCAGCAAGAGGTTCGCGGGAGCGAAGCAACAGCTCCTGGGCCCGATGAATCCGCCGGTTAGTTACATAGGACATCGGCGTCTGACCAAACGTCTGACGAAAGGCTCGGCAGAAGTGACCCGCGCTGAGGTGCAATATGGCGGCCAGATCGTCGAGGCAGATTCGTGCGTGGAGATTTGCGCTGATATAGGTGCTGACCCGACGAGCCTGCCACATAGCCAGCCCACCGGTGCGAGCGGCTGACGGGGCTGGAGAACTAACACTCGACTGAAGCAGGGCAATGGCACGCATGATGCAGTCGTGCGCGATCTTGGGATTCGTATCGAGCGCCGTGCCCGCAGCGGCGATGAACTGCGCTAGGGCCTGCGTGGCCACGGTCTCGTTAGGCACCGTGGCAAGGAACGGGCTTGCTCCCATAGATGCGTTGTTCATTTGACCTCTCCTGGCAAACCAAACTTCGGCGCGAGTGAGTTTAGGTGGTAGGGCTGTATGAAAGTGAGCCGACAGCGCCAACCTTTGCCGCAGCACGTTCTGTGACTGCCAAATCGACAGCGCAACATCGCGTCTACGGTGACGGCGTGGCGTGCTCCGCCAGATTCATGGAGAGGTAGCTAGTGTCCTGTCCCACTGATTCGTGAGGTAACTCCTTCCAGTCTTTTCCAGCACGGAGTCGGCCGTAGCGCTCCAGAGGAAGAGCTGGCAATGCTTCTTGTAGTGAGTCACGAAGTGATCCCCTTGGGCACCAGTTGCTTGACGCTGCTTGCCCGACTTCGGCTTCGCCGACCAGAGTCACTTTAGTCGGACGTACGTGACGGTCACAGGGAAGACGCCGAGCGCCTGTCGTCGCCCATTTCGCTACTCGAATGTCTCGAAGGACTGATGCCGACGACCTAGGTTGCTTGAAAGTGGCCGAATCGTAAAAACCGCGTGCCAAAGCGGAAATACGTGTCCGAGGGAAGCACGAGACCATCGCGACATGTATATCGGTGTCCACCTTTGCGGAGGTCACTGGCGCCTCCTCCGAAAGGCTCTCGTGCTGTTGGTGACCGGGGTCTGCATTGCCGTTCCGATGGAAGGGGCAAGTGCTGACGGGGCCAATCTCTTCGCGCGCTCGTGGCACGAAGGCAGGGTGATCGACGCCGAGCGGGCGCTCCCTATCACTCCCTTTTACACGCGGCTCGGCTCCGACACTGCCACCGAACCAGGAACGCTGGTACGGGCGGAACCTGCACACGATTTCAGCCTGCCGCCTGGAGTCACGGCCACACGGATTCTGTATCACACACGAACGGCCGACAATCGAGATGCGGTCGCGTCGGGTGTCGTACTCACTCCGTCCGGCACACCTCCTGGCGGCGGCTGGCCTTTGCTCGCCTGGTCGCACGGCACGAGCGGCGTCGCAACGAATTGCGCCCCGTCCCTCATGACGAATCTGTTCTACAACTGGGAGGGCCTCTATGAATACCTGATGCTGGGCTACGCCGTCGTGGCAACCGACTATGCCGGTTTGGGCACTCCGGGTCGTCACGCCTACCTGGACATGACCAGCAACGCGACCGATGTCGTCCACTCGGTCGTCGCGGCGCACGCGGCCGTTCCAGGGCTCAGCCGACGCTGGCTAGTAGTCGGACATTCGCAGGGCGGACTGTCGAGCCTCGGGGTTGCGGAGCTGGAGGGCACGCTTAAGGATCCAAATTTCCTGGGCACGGTGGCGCTGGCCGGCGCGAGCGATCTCGAAGACGCCCTCGATAGCGTCATGAAAGTGAAGGTTCCGGTGCTCAACGGACTCGTGGCGTTCTGGATCTACGGCGTCAAGACCGTTTACCCGGACTTCCAGCCGAAGGACGTCCTCACCGAGAAAGGGCTCGCTATATACGTGATGTCCGTAGAAGACGGCTGCAGCGCCGCGAGCGGTGCATTCGCCGCGCTCTCGACCGATGAACTGCTTCGGCCCGACTGGAGCAGGAACCTGTACATCAGGAAATTCCTCCAGCGAAATCGCCCGGGATCTCGGGCAACCTACGGGCCGTTGCTGCTCGTGGGTGGCGGCAACGACGTACTCTTTACAGAATCAGCCGGACAGAAGATCGCCCGGCGCTTGTGCGCCGCCGGCGCGCGCCTTCAGCGTAAGACTTATCCGGGGCTCGGACACGATCCCCTCGTCTACGGCTCGCTCAAAGATCAGATGGATTGGATCGCGGACCGTTTTGCGGGCAAGCCGGCTCCTAATGACTGCCCCGCTGGGTGAATCCACACGTGCGCGGTGGTATTCAGTATTGCGGTGCGAAGCTCGGTGTAGCGCTGCTACCGGTCGAGCGACGCTGCATAACGACAACACCATCGCATGATGATTCTTGCCGCACTCTTCTGAATTGGTCGGCCCATGTGGCCGCAGCTAACATCTCAGATCTCGCCTGTGTAGCGCAGAGACTCGATGACTTAGTTCGCGCCACACCCTCCGCCATGAAGGTATTCTAGGGTCAGATGCGATGAACACGAAGCCACAAACGGCCACAGAACGACTGTTCTCCGGACTGTCCACCAACACATTCCTGCTGGCGCTCGCGAGTTTGTTCGCGGACATCTCGACGGAAATGCAATACCCGGTGCTGCCGACGTTTCTGACCCAGGTGCTCGGGGCCACTGGCACGATCGTCGGGCTCATCGACGGGTGTGCCGTGGCGCTACAGAACATCGTACAGGGCTTCAGCGGTACGCTCTCCGACAGGCTCCGGCGACGAAAGCCCGTCGCGCTATGCGGGTACTTTCTGCAAGCGATTGGCAAGCCGTTCACGGGCCTGGCATCCAGCTGGCCGGAAGCTTTCGGCGCGCGCTGCCTCGATCGGCTGGGTGCAGGCTCGCGCTCGCCGCCTCGTGATGCGTTGATTGCGTCCTCGGCGGACGAGAAGGACCGTGGGCGCGCGTTCGGCCTCGAGGGAGTCGGCGACAATGCCGGCGCCTTTCTCGGGCCCATTGTGACGGTGTTGTTGCTCTACACGCTGCACATTCAGATCCGCTGGGTGTTCTACTTGACGGTATTTCCAGCACTGATGGCGTTCCTGATGATTCTGCTCGTCAGGGAAAGACCGACCCCTGTCGCCGCGAAGGTGAAACTGGACACCAGCCTGCGTCAGTTTCCGCGGGGTTACTGGGCTTATCTTCTGGTGACGGCAATCTTTTCCATCGGCAATTCCAGCAACGCCTTCCTGCTCCTCCGTACCCGTGACAGCGGAGCTTCGCTCGAGACGACGATTCTGGTCTATGCAGCATTCAATCTGGTGGCGGCGCTAGTCTCATATCCGGCGGGCACGCTCTCCGACCGCTTCGGACGACGCAATGTGCTCATCGCATGCTTCGGAATCTTTCTGGTGACCTATCTTGGTTTTGCGATCACGTCGACTTTTTTGGTTATGGCCGCGATGTTCGTGCTGTACGGGCTCTATCAGGGCACTTCTCGCGCCGTGGGGAAGGCATTTGCCTCCGATTTTGTCTCGGACGCGCACCGTGCGAGCGGAATTGGGTGGTACAACACAACGGTTGGGGTGCTGGGACTGGCGGCGAGCCTTGTCGCCGGGATCTTGTGGGACCACATCGGGCATGCCGCGGTGTTCTACTACGGCGCCGTTTTCGCTCTTTTTGGAATGCTTGCGCTGATCTTCATGATTCCCGACACGCGACCGGTTGCCTCGACTTGAACTGAAGGGCCCAGCGAGTTTCATTTCCGTCGCCGGTAAGAGGATCTTCCACCCGCCCCAGCGCCATGCTTTGCGCGCAAAGTAGCGGTCGAGCTGCGCGACAGACGCAGAGCCCGCCCGTCGCCCAATGTCCGCTACGGTCAGATGTCAGAGTAGTGGAGATTCGCTCCGCAACGGTCACGCGCCTAGTCATCAAGCGTGCTGAAGGTTTCCGCGAACCCGTGAAGGGACTCATGAATAGACTCGGTGTCGACGTTCAGTTCAGCATCGACGTGATCACCGGTCAGAGTGTGCACCGCACAGCGAAACGCAAGTCATTCAGCAATCCGAGCTCGTGGTGCACTTGCACCGGGTCCTGCAGGCCTTTGTCGAGCGCCGCACTCGTTGCCAACCATCGCAAGCACCGCGCCAACCGGCTCACAGATCACTTCGCTTGACAGCAGAGCATCGGTAACAAACTCCGGCGAAAGACGAACGGCCAAAGAATGCAGCGCGCGCCCGCTCCCATGCACGGACGAAATGCACCGGGCGGCAACAAGCGTCGGCGCCTTGCCAACAAATGCCCACGGTCTTCACGCGCCAATATTGTGGCCTGATCGAACAAGGTTGGCGTCGAACGTCAAGTACTTCGCCGATCTCGCCCGCCATCATTCGCTCACACGGAGACTCGCTGCCACTGTGAGTCACGCGCACCAACCCAACGGAGATCGATATGGCAACTCAAGTGACGAGCACAGCACCTGTATCAGGACCAACCGCGGCAGCTGCGACTGTCGCAAGGCCGACGACGCCAGGAAAGACTGCGCGGCAATCGAAGCCGCTGCCCCCGCCCAATCTCGACTTCTACGAGCTCGCCGGGACACTCGGCGCGGAGGAGCAGGCGCTTCTGAAGAAGGTGCGAGGATTCATGGACGAGAAGGTTGCGCCGATCATCGACAAATACTGGATCGACGATGCGTTCCCATTCGAGCTGCTTCCCGCCTTCAAGGAATTGGGCATCGGCGGACTCGGCTTGCAAGGCTACGGCTCTGCGGGCGGCAGCGCATTGTTCTTTGGCCTCGCCGCGATGGAGATGGCGCGCGTCGACGTATCGATTGCGACTTTCTTCGGCGTCCATAACGGACTCGCTATGGGCTCGATCTATTTGACCGGTTCGGAGGAGCAGAAACAGAAATGGCTGCCGCCGATGGCGCGCTTCGAGAAGATCGGCTGCTTTGGTCTGACCGAGCCTCTCGTGGGCTCCGGAGCATCGGGAGGTCTCCTGTCGACGGCGAAACGCGAGGGCGACACCTGGATCCTCAACGGCCAGAAGAAATGGATCGGAAATTCGCCGTGGTGCGACGTTTCGATCATCTGGGCACGCAACGTCGAGGACAACCAGGTCAACGGATTCATCGTCGAGAACAAGACGACGCCCGGATTCAGCGTCGAGAAGATTCACAACAAGATCGCGCTTAAGGTTGTTCAGAACGGCCTGATCACGCTGAAGGACGTGCGGGTTCCCGAGGAGAACCACCTGCAGGGC
>Ga0306920_100003976_pt1 | contig 18867 bp, 21 predicted proteins | sample flu12Cox44000170_FD_204666 | JGI IMG/M metagenome (GOLD analysis project Ga0306920, IMG submission 204666) | Lab enrichment of tropical soil microbial communities from Luquillo Experimental Forest, Puerto Rico - flux4day.12C.oxic.44.000.170 (v2)... | ecosystem: Environmental > Terrestrial >... | reverse complement strand
CGGTGAGCTTGCCGCCTACGTAGCCGCTGCCGGCGTCGCGCCAACGGGCGGCGTCAGCTGGGGTCTGAACCGCATTAAGAGCGTCTGCAGGTTGAAAAAGTGGGGTCGTGCCCGTGTTGACCAAGTCGCCTTTCAGATCGCGGTATCCCTTCTCATTGTTATCCGAAAATCGATCGACGAGCAGGAAATACAGCACTTGGTCCTCCCAGGCGGTCGGCGAGGGGGTGAATGTCACGCCTCGGATCAGCTCGTCGAGAAGAAGCTCCACAAGGCTCTGGATTGGCATTGAGAGTCTCCCGAGGATGGGGAACCGTTTGTCCTTCGTGCCTAGCCTAGTATCTATCTGGAAACAACGCCCAAGCCGCGAGGCTAGGGAACGAGAAGCTGAGGACCCGGCGCATCCATGGGTCGGCAAAGAAGTCTCTGAACGGCGTCCGGGCAGGACCGGCGGCGTGGTTTGCGATGGTGGCGGCTAATATGCTGGAGATGATTGGCATAGGTCGCTGAAATTCGCGCAGCGAGGATCCACGACACCGCGTCTCGGCGACCCGCATGGGCAGCCCTCCGCTGTCAACCAAAGCGTGGATTTTGCGGTCCCTCACTTGCCTGCCGGCATCGTAACCCACGTGGTTCTCTTTACCACCTCGCCTTTCCGCCGGTTTGACCGATTGGCTGTCGAGAACCGAAACGGAGGGACTGGCCTCCGGTCCCAGCCGCTCGCGCAACGTCATATGGAGCTCGGCGTGGATCACTTCCCAGACGGCATTACGCTGGAACTTGCGAAGGATGTTGCAGGGCAGAGCGCGCCACGGCCAGCCGGTGCCCACCAAGTATGGAAATGGCGTTTGTCGCCGCCAGCATGTCGGTCTTACGGGGTCGCCCGCCCGGCGACGAGCGCTCAGCAGCCGCGAGCCAATTCCAGTTTCTTGGCAGTGTCCCACCGGCTCCGCCACCCTGTTCAAAATTTGTTGACCTCGGCGCCATTTTAGTGGCCTTCGCGCCCCGCGAATGTGAGGTAGACCACACTGGCACAAAATCTCTCATTTGCTGCTTGCCCTCGTCGTGTGTGCCGGCCGTGTTGGCACCGCTTGCTTTGATCGGCACTAGGCACAGGTGAGACGGAGCGCTATTGCTGCCATGGAGCAATATGTGCGACTACGTATACGACAGGGACACACGACCTCGACCGGCATTTTTTCAAGTCGCCGGTTTGGATGCATGCGGAGCGCTTAGAGAGCAGTGTTTCTTCGTGGAATGCGGGTTGAGGCATTCTTATGCTCGCTCGGTGAGCCCAAGCAGCACATTCTAAAACTACGTTAAACTAACTGTGGTGTGCCGTGGTGTACCCCACCGTAGTAGAGAATGTGTCGAGGCAACCCATGCGCCTCCTTATTATCGAGGATGAAGCCCGCTTATCCGAGATCTTGAGGTCGAAACTCGGCGATGCCGGCTTTACCGTCGATACTGCCGGCTCCGCAGCCGATGCCAAGGCAGCGCTCGAGCTGATCAATTATGATGCCGCCATCCTCGATCTCGGTCTGCCCGACGGTGATGGGCTGACTGTCCTGGCGACAGTACGGCGCCTTGGCAAAACCCTGCCGATTTTGATCTTGACTGCTCGAGATGCGGTCGAGGACAGGGTCGCCGGCCTCAATGCCGGAGCCGACGATTATCTGACCAAGCCCTTCGCGATGACCGAGCTGATCGCCCGCATCAAGGCGCTCTTGCGTCGTCCCGGCGGAGTGCTGGGAATAACGCTCGACGCCGGTAATGTCCGCCTCGACACGGTCGGACGGGAGCTTGCAATCGCCGGGCGGCCTGTCCGTGTGTCTCGCCGGGAATTGGCGATCCTCGAGCAGATGATGCGGCGCTTCGGGCGCATCGTGCCGAAGGCCGTGCTAGAGGAGAAGCTTTACGGCATCGACGAGGAGCCGGATTCGAACACGATCCCGGTGCATGTTCACCATTTGCGGCGGCAGCTGCAAACGGCGAACGCTAACCTGGCGATCCACACGATCCGCGGGGTCGGCTACATTCTCACCGAAGACAAAGGATGAGCCGCCGCATCAAGTCGCTCCAGCTTCGCCTGACCATCGAACTCGCCGCCCTGTTCTTGCTCGCGAGCGGCTTGGCTGTCGGTGGCCTGGTTTACAGCGCCTGGCTGACCGCCGGATCGGTGGCCGATCGGGAGCTTGGCCTGCGAGCCGAGGACCTGGCCCATCATGTTTTGCTAGACCAGGCCGGAATGCCGCGGCTCGAGCTTTCACCCAGTCTCCGCCGAGCCTACGACGCAGCGGCCGAGCAATCAGTTTTTGCGATCCGAGACAAGGGCGGGCGTCTTGTCCAGGCATCTGCTCCCGAGTTCGGCGAGATGGTAGGCCGATGGCCTGCGGCGGATACCGAACCCAGTTATTTTCAATTGAGCGGGTTTGGGCCCTCGGGGCGGGACTATTCCGGCATCAGCGTGCAACTCGACAGCAAGGCTGGAGCGCTATCGGTGGTGGTTGCCCAGGTGGCGGGCGGCGACCAGCTGGTTCACTCGATCCTGCGGGAATTCGTGTTCGATATCGCGTGGTATGTGCCGCCGTTCGTCGCAGTCGCACTGCTGCTCGCGACCTACAGCGTTCGCCGCAGCCTGCGGCCCTTGCGGAAGGCCTCGGCCCAGGCCGGTAACATCGGCCCGGAATCCATCTCCATCCGCTTGCCCGATGCCGATGTCCCGACCGAGGCCCTGCCACTGGTTGTCGCCGTCAATCGCGCGCTCGACCGGCTCGAGCAGGGTTTTGCCATCCAGCGCCGGTTTACCGCAAATGCCGCGCACGAGCTCAGAACACCACTGACCATCATCACCGCCCGGCTCGACAGTCTCGAAGGAAACAGCAAGTTAGACGCGCTGAGAGAGGAAGTCGCGCGGATGAACCGGCTGGTCGAGCAGCTCCTCTGCGTCGCACGTCTCGACTCGGTGGTGCTGGATGTTGCGTCGCGGGTTGATTTGCACGAGGTTGCCGAGGAGGTGGTCGGCTCGATGGCGCATCTGGCGGTCGCCGCCGGCCGGTCGATAGCGCTGACCGGTGCTGATCATCCGGTCGTCATCACCGGTAATGCTGCAGCAATTGGGGATGCGCTTCGCAATCTCGTCGAAAATGCGCTTGCGCATACGCCGGCTGATACGGAGGTCATTGTTGATGTCGGCCCCGGGGGTACGCTAACTGTTCTGGACAGTGGGCCGGGCATACCAGCTCAGGACCGACCACGGATCTTCGATCGTTTCTGGCGAGGTAAGGGAGTGCGAACCGAGGGCGCAGGGCTCGGATTGGCGATTGTCATGGAGATTGTCAGAGCGCATGGCGCCACGATCTCGGCGAGTGAGCGTGTTCCCTGCGGGGCGCGCTTCGAGCTCCGGTTCAGACCTGCCTGAGCACGCGGGCGAGGGGAACCAGACGCCCTCCAACGTGCGAGACATATTCGTCCCCGCTGGCTAGAGTTCCTCGTCAAAAGGATAAGGCTGGCTGCCATGACCGAGACGGTGGGCGCGAGAGGTTTCGCGCAGCACGCTACGCTGAGAGCACTGTTTTTCGGCTTCCTCAAGGTCTCTCTTCTCGGCTTCGGCGGCGGGCTGGTCTGGGCACGGCGCATCGTTGTCGAACGACAGCGATGGGTGGACGACCGGGAGTTCGCCGAAATCTTGACCCTGTGCCAGATAATGCCGGGACCGAATATCGTCGGGATCACGACCTGCGTCGGATCGAGGCTCCGTGGGCCAGTCGGAGCAGTCGCTGCCGTCGCCGGTTTCATTCTGATACCATGGACAATCGGGTTGTCGCTCGGTAGCCTCTACCTCCGCTTCGGCCATCTCGCGGTCCTGCAAAACATCCTCGGCGGGCTTTCCGCCGCTGCGGCAGGTCTGATGATCGCGACGGGAGTCCGACTGCTTATCCCGTACCGCAGTCGCCGGACTGCGTTGCTCTTTGCCGCCCTCGCTTTTACCGGCATGGCCTTCGTCAAGCTGCCGCTGCTCGTCGTTTTGCTCGGCCTGGCGCCACTCAGCATCGCCGTCGCCGGGGTTGCAAGCGCAAGAGCTTCATGAAGAGCCCTTCCGCATCTCTCGCATTGGCCGCGCATCTGGCGCTGCTGTCGTCGATCAGCTTTGGTGGGTTCCCGTCGGTTCTCCCCGGTGTGCACAGCTTGGTGACGGCCAATGGCTGGGCGACCGACCGGGAGTTTGCCGATTTTTTTGCCATCTCGCAGGTCGTGCCTGGGCCCAACATGATCCTGATGATGAGCTTTGTCGGGTTGAAAGTCGGAGGATTGCCGGGTGCGATCGCCAGTGCGCTAGCGACATTCGGGCCACCTTGCCTGATGTATTACACCTCTTACCGTCTCTGGGACCGGTTCCGGGACAGGCCGTGGCAGCAGACCGTGCGCCGCGGCCTTGCCCCGTTGACGATCGGTCTCGTCATCGCCGGCGGCTATGTAATGGCCCGCACCGCAGATGTCGGGTGGCGGAGCGCAATGGTTACAGCGGCTGCAGTCGGGCTGATGCTGGGGACGCGTCTGAGCCCGTTGTGGATTCTGATGAGCGGCGGAGTGTTGGGCGGCCTCGGCCTCCTCGCGCCAGGGGAGTGATCGCGATCGTATCGAAATCGGTTGCGCTGTCGGCCGTGGGCCAGAGCCCTACCATACGTTACAGCAGCTGAGCGTATGCATTGCCGACATTTGCCCAGTTGATCGCCTCTATAAAGGCATCGACATAGGCGGCTGCTTTCGCGCCGTAATCCGTGTGATAGGCGTGCTCGTACATGTCGAGCGCCAGGATCGGGCGCCCGCCCGCCAGGGTCGTCGTGTGGTCCATCGCCCATTGATTGACGAGCTTGCAATCGCGCGGCGACCAGGTCAGCAGCACCCAGCCGGATCCACCCCCTTGGGCTTTTCCCATTGCCGAGAATTCGGTGCGCCATCGATCGAGGCCGCCAAAATCGCGGATGAGAACCTCCCGCAACTCGCCTTCCGGCACGCTCGCCCCACCCAGCGAAGCGAAAAAAAGCTCGTGGAGAATCATTGAGTTCGCAGCGATCAGCTCCTCGCGCTTCAGTCCGTTGATGACGAAGCCTGGGGCGGTGGTGAAGTCGAGATCGGCGAGTTCCGTCGTGATCGCGTTCAGCCGATTGACGGCGCCGCCGTAATTGTTTTCGTAATGGCTGAGGATCAATCGTTCGGACATGCCCTTGATCCGTGCCGGATCACAGGGGAGCGGCTTCACGACATAGGTCATCCTTCCTCCTCAAGCGTTCCGATCGTCGCCGCAAACACTTGCGGCGCACGAGTTGGTGATCCCGCAGCCCGTCTCCGCAAGCTCCTATTTGATCAAAACCCAGCCGGGCTGCACCAGCGGGAAGGCGATCAGCCCAATCACCGCGGTCCCCGCGACGAGCATCGGGTTGCTGATCTTGAAGCGGAATAGGATGGCGAGGCTGCCGAGCCCGACCAGCACGGTGAGCCAATCGCCGATCGCGATCTTGCCGAGCAAAATGCAGGCGCCGAGGATCGTGCCGATCGCGGCGGCATAGGCGCCCTTGACGAAACCCTGGACATTCGGGTTGGCACGGTGCCGGACGAGGATCGGGGCGACGATCAGGATCAGCAAGAACGAGGGCAGGAAGATGCCGACGGTCGAGACCAGCGAGCCCCAGAACCCGGCAACGAGGTAGCCGACAAAGGTAGCGGTGATAACGACCGGACCCGGGCTGATCATGCCGACCGCGACTGCGACGAGGAATTCGCGGCCGTCGAGCCATCCGGTCTGCTGCACCAGCCCCTTTTCGAGAAATGGCACGATGACCAGCCCGCTGCCGAAAGTAAGGCTGCCGGCCTTGAGAAAAAAGGCAAGCAGCCGGCCGAGAATATCGAAGCCAGCGGCCTTCGTGCCGATGCCGAGCGGTGCGATTGCCATCATCGCCTCAGGCGGCGGCGAGCGCCCGCGCAGCAGCGAGCCATAATAAAGGATGCCAATGATGCCCGAGACGATGAACAGGATCGCGACCTCGGCCTCGAGCCAAACCGTAATGACAAAGCAAGCCGCCGCAATGACCCATTGCAGCCAGTCCTCCATGCCGAGTTTGGCCAGGCGGTAGCAGGAATGAAGGATCAGAGCGATGACCGCCGGACTCACGCCGTAGAAGACTGCGGTCATCCAAGACAGCCCGCCAAAATGGACGTAGAGCGCGCCGAGCGCAGCAACGATCAGAAAATTGGGCAGGATGAAGGCCCAGCCACCGGCCCACGCGCCCCAGAAGCCGCCGCGCAGATAAGCGATAAAAATGCCGACCTGGATCGCCAGCGGCCCCGGCAGCGACTGGCTGACCGCAACGGCGTTGCGCATTTCCTCTCTGGTCAGCCACTGGCGTTCCTGCACGAGCTCCTTTTCCATCAGGCCGACAAGCGCCACCGGCCCACCAAACCCCAGCGTGCCGAGACGCAGGAAATACGCGACGATCTCGCTGAGCGGCCGGCGCTGCGGGGAGACGGGAGTCGATCTCTCGGGCGCGGCCATCAACGCGTTCTCCTGTTCCGCTTCACGCTGTCTGGACTGGTGGGGTCCAGTTGTGGGTCTCGCCTTGGCAGCTCCGGCACCAGGTATAGAGGGCGTCGTACATCGTCAGCCCGTGCTCGAGCATCGTGTGGTCGTCCGCGAAATTTGCCGAAAGTCCGAGCGACAGCGCGAGCAGGCCCGCGGCTTGCGGCGCCAAGTCCGGCCGCGCCGTATCGGCACCCCGGATGATGATGGCGAGGGTGTCGAGAGCGGCATCGCGGATCTCGTAAACCCGCAGAAATGCGTCAAAGCTGCACAGCTCTCCATCGTGCGAGAACGGTTCGGCGCCCGGGATGTCAAAGGCCGTGGCCCCTGCGGTCGCGGCCACGTCGAAGACGACTTCGGTCGGCACGAAGAGAAAGCGGGCTTTCGCGTCGATAAAGCGGCGGATCAGCCACGGGCATGCGATCCGATCGATCTTTGGCCGCTCGCGAGTGACCCAGCCGCCTGGCGCGTCGGCAATTTTTTTACGAAGCGGCAGACCGAGCTCAGCCCAGCCGGTGATGCCTCCCTCGAGGGATCTGGCGTCAATTCCCGCCCCCCGAATAGCGGCTGTCGCTTGCTGGCTCGCTTCGTGGCCATGAACGCAGTAGACGACGACCGGGCGGTCCGCCGGCAGGTCGCGCGTCCATATCCCGATATCTTCGGAAGGCAGGCGCCGCGCCGAGACCAGCATACGGTCGTCAGCATCGAATGCCGCGTCCCGGCGAGCGTCGATAACGGTCGGTGCCGATGCCGTACCGATTACAGCGTACAATTCTTGAGGGGAAATCGAGCTTTTTCCGTCCATCAGCGCGCACTCCTCGCGTTGCGAGTTGCGCAGAGCTTGGACGGGAACCGTCTGACGGGGCGTCTGCATTGCCCCGGTGTTCGTCTACTTAAGACGTTGCGGGATGATCCGCAAGACCCAGCCGCGCCGAATCTTGCTACAGAGAGCCGGGAACGCTGACCCAGCCCTGCCAGCCGATATATAGGCCGATGCCGATCATGACGATGCCGGAGAGGTAAGATGCGCGCTGCACGAGTTCGCCAAACCGACCAGCGACGCGAAAGTCCGCGCATTCCCACTGCGGCAATAATCCCGCTGCGATCAGCGTTATCGCCAGTCCGATCCTAAGGCACAAGACCAAGGCTCCGCCGAGCCAGATCGCGTTTATCTGAAGGCGAGCACCGCGATCGCTGCCGAGCTCGGGATCGGTCCGCCCGAGAGCCCGAACAACACGATCTGACCCGTCGTCACGTTTCTGGAGACGAACTGGCGCCGGATCTCATCGGCGTGAGCCAGCTCATGAGCGTCTCGGAGTGCGATGCTGGCCATGGAATGGTGATGTGCGCGCCGGCCTCCTGCGGTCCGCAAGTGCATTGTTCGCGCCGGGTACGCCCCAGCATCCACAATGCAACGGCAATGATCATGGCGGCCGATACGACCTGCAAATATGGTTCCGCGAAGGCGCCGTCGTATTGGCCGCCGAAATGCACACCGATTATGGCCGAAACCCAGACTACGGCCGTATGCGAGACCGTCGCCGCGAGCCCCAGGAGCACCGCTCGCCCTATGGTGCCGCGGACGGCGATAATGAAGGCCGTCATCATGGTTTTGCTGTGCCCGGCTCTAAGCCGTGCAGCACACCGAGCAGCAGAGCGTTCGGCAGCGGCAGCCAGCCGGCTGCGACGCCGGGTTGCAGCAGGTCGGTCAGTGAGCCCATCGCCGGCAACCTTCAGAGATACTTTGTGATCGCCTTGAATTCCTCGACCGGGCCGCGCCGGTCACGCGACAAAGGGCCGACGATCTGTTCGAGAGAGTTTTCGATGTGGTCGTGGATCAGCGTCTTCTTGGCTTGTGCAATGGCTCTTTTGACGGCATGCAATTGCTGGGCAACCTCGAGGCACGGCCGCGGCGTTTCGATCATGTCGATCATGCTGCGGAGGTGACCTTTGGCGCGCCGCAGGCGCCTGACGATTTCAGGATGGCTCTGGTGGATTGGGTTCGCATTCATGGTTGGTCCTATCCCCCTGAGGGGATGGGACCAATCAAAAATTATCAAAGAGCGACGACCAGCCGCGAGCATAAAGTCAGGTAACTGTGATGGCACGCTGCCGCGTGTGGATACGATCGCCATTCATATATTGGCGTAGGTGCTCGCGACCGCGTGACAGGCGCGACATTACCGTACCTATCGGGAGACCCAGAACCTGCGCCGTTTCCCGATACGAGAAATCTTCTACGGTGATCAGCAGCAGCACCGAGCGTTGTTCCTCTGGCAATTGTGCAAAGCCGCGCAAAAGATCACGGTGGGCGAGCGCCCCCTCCTGCCCGCCCTCGACACCCGGTTGCTCGGTCTCCAAGATCTCGGCCAATGACCTGCGCCCGAGATCGCGCCGCTGGCGCCGTTGATCGGTGACAAACCGATGATACAAGATCGTGTAGACCCAACCCCGAAGATCGCCGTCGGCGCGGCGCTGATGCCAGCAGGAGAGCGCCCGTTCGAGGCTATCTTGAACCAGATCGTCGGCGCTTTCTCGATCGCCGCGCAACAACGCATAGGCGTATCGGCGCAATCCGGGGATGTGCGCTTCGAGGAGCTGGGCCGCGTGTCCAGCTGCGCCCCCCGCAGACGAAGGGCTGCCATTCATCGGGCGGCCTCTGACCGAACTTGCCTGAGGCATCGCAACGTGTTCTGAAGCAACGAAAGATCAATGGTCCGAGGGGTAAGCACCCCGCTGGCTGCCCTCAAATGAATTAAGCGTTAATTTCTGACTTAAATGTTACTTTCGGTGCAACAGCGGGTGGTCTATCAAGACTTTGCCTGCGGGCATCCGGAGTTAGAAGGCTATGCCAGGCTATGCGCGTCACGTACTTGTGATCGAGGACGACGCGGAGACAGCCGAACAACTGGTCGATTGCCTGAAATCGAGCGGCTATGACGTCGATCTCGCGGTCCACGGCGAAGACGGGTTGCGCCGGGCTCTGGCCGCTGATTATGTCGCGATGACGGTGGACCGCATGCTACCGCGCATCGACGGGATCGAGATTATTCGTCGGCTGAGGGAGGAGGGGGTCGTCACGCCGGCGCTGATCCTCAGCGCCCTCGGCGAAGTCGACGATCGCGTGCGCGGTCTGCGCGCAGGCGGCGATGATTACCTGGTCAAGCCTTTCGCATTCCGGGAAATGCTTGCGCGGGTCGATGCGCTCGCTCGTCGCAGCGGAACGATGGTTAAAGAGACGATACTGCGTATCGGCGATCTGGAGATTGATCTGCTTGCGCGGATCGCCCGCCGCCGCGGCCGAGAAATCGAGCTACTCCCGCGTGAGTTTCGCCTGCTCGCCTATCTGGCGCGCAATGCCGGTCAAGTGGTCTCGCGCACCATGCTGTTACAGCACGTATGGGATCTGCATTTCGATCCAACCACCAACGTGATCGACGTCTATGTCGGCCGGGTTCGCCGGAAGATCGACAGCGGTCAGGAATATCCGCTGATCCATACCATTCGTGGCATCGGGTTTTGTCTTCGTGCTCCTGAGTAAAAACGTTCGGTCCTCCTCGACCCTCAAGCTGGCATTCATCTATGTCATCACCTTTTGTGCAGCCATATTCGGACTGTTGGGTTATGTGTATTGGTCGACCGTCAGTTATCTATACGAGATATCCGACCGCACCATATCGGCGGAGGGCGATCTGCTGACCAAGGCTTACGAGACCGGTGGTCGCGACGGTCTAATCGCGCAGATCGATCGAAGGGCGAGCGATCCATATTTCAGCGATTGGACATATCTGTTGGCGGATCGTTCCTTCGACTATGTCGCCGGCAATATGAAGAGCTGGCCCGCTGCGTTGCACGCCAGCAAAGGATGGGCCACCCTCGCTCCCGGAGTGTCGCCGGCAGAGGAGGCACGACGGCTCCCCGCGCGCGTCAAGCATCTGCTACTGCCGGACGGCCACCATCTTCTTCTCGGCCGCGATATCGAAGAGCTCGACCGGTTTGGCCGAAGCGTCACGATCGGTCTCGCCTCGGCCGCCGTCATTTTTTTGATCCTCGCTGTGGCGGCGGGCATATCGACCTCGCGCCGTTCGGTGGCAAGGATCGAGGCGATCAATGCTACAAGCCGCGAGATTATGCGCAGCGGGCTCGGCGAGCGCATACCGTTGCGTGGGACGGGTGATGAGTGGGATGGGCTCGCGGAAAACCTCAATTCCATGCTCGATCGCATCGAGGAATTGGTGGAGACGAACCGGCAGGTCTCCGATAACGTAGCGCACGACCTGCGCACGCCGTTGACCCGCATGCGCGGACGGCTGGAGAGAGCCTGCAACCAACAGCTCGATCTTGGCGATTACCGGTCGCTGGTCAACGATACGATCAGCGACCTCGACGAGATCCTGACAACTTTTTCGTCACTGCTGAGGATCTCGCAAATCGAGGCCCGCGACCGGACGGCGGCGTTTCGCAATAACGATCTGAGTGAGATCGTTCGCGAGGTCGTAGAATTGTTCGAGCCCGCGGCGGAGGAAAGGGCCGTTCGGCTCAAGCTTTCTGCAAATGAAACAGTGCCTGTGGTCGGCGATCGCGATCTGTTGTTCGACGCGATCTCCAATCTCCTCGACAATGCGATCAAGCATGGCGGCGATCAGGGCGAGGTCAGGATCGCCGTCGGGCGCCGCGCCGATGGGCCGGTTCTGTCGATCAGCGATCGGGGACCCGGGATTCCGGTCGAGGAACGCAGCCACGTATTGCGCCGGTTTTATCGCCTCGAGCGCAGCCGGAACCGGCCCGGAAATGGCCTCGGTCTTAGCCTGGTCACAGCGGTTGTCAACCTTCATGACGCCAATATTGTCATGGCCGACAACTCTCCCGGTCTAAGAATCGAAGTCCGTTTTCCCAATCCCCAGCGGGTGAGCATGTTCGACCAGCAAGAGCAGTCATGGGCAATTGGTGTCAATCGACTTTAGTCATCCCCCTTTCTGCCGAGCAAAGTGCCGACCCTGCCGCAGCGCGACCAACGGAGACAAGTGGAGACGCATGGTGATGCGGATCTCGTTGGCGACAGGGGCAAGCTTCGCATTCCTTCTGGGGCCGCTTAGTTGCGGTGCGTGGGGGCAGTATTACATCGGTGCTCAGACCGGTTGGACCGGGCTCCCTTATCAGACCGACACGATCGAGGGCTTCGGCCCGGTGCCTGTGCAGTTTAATGCCGGCTTCAATGTCGGCGCCCGCGGTGGCTACCAGCTGGGGCCGTGGCGCTTCGAAGAGGAGTACAGCTATCGCCGCAATAACGTAGCCACATACGATGCGGTCGGCGCCGGACTCAGTGGCAACCGGCATAGCAGTTCGATCATGACCAACGTTCTCTACGACTTGGCGACGGGCTGGCCGGTAACGCCGCATATTGGCGTCGGGATCGGCGCAATGAACGTCTTCGACGGCCTCAAAGTCCCCACCCGCGGGCTAGCGTTCAACGACAGCAGCTGGCAATTCGGCTATCAGGCGATCGTCGGCTTGCGCTATGACATCAATCGAGTTCTTGCCCTCGACCTCGACTACCGCTATCTCGCGACCACCGAATCGACATTCATGATTCCCAATACGGTTTTGCACTATCGCACGGGCGCCAACACGAACAACTTCGTGGCGAGCCTAACCTACCGGTTCGGCGTGCCGCTGACCGATCCTCCCGCGACCCCTGGGCCGCGGGCGCCGTAACGCGCGTGCGATGCCGCGTCCTAATCCCCGGAACATTCGCCGTTGATATAAATCTTTTCGGGCGCTATGGCCCCGCGAACCACGGGCAGGGAAGACCGGGATGGGCGATTTTTCCAGCGTCATCCACGCGGCCGAGCGCGACTCGCTTGTCGTCGCGTTTGGCCTGATGGTGCTCGGCGTGCTGACGGGACACTTCTTGTTGAAGAACTACCCGGTCGCACGAGCAATCATTCGCGTGATCTTTCTAATTCTGCTGACCGTAGTTCTGGTGAACGCGGATATCGTCCCCTATCGGCCGCTGCAATTCACCGGCAACCCATTTCTCGATGTGGTCCACGGCGCCTTGAAGGTCGCCTGGTGGCTGTGGGCGGCCTGGTTTCTGGTCGCCTTTCTGCGCGCCTTTGTCATTGTCGAGCATCGACCGCGCGAAGGAAAGCTGATCCAGGACCTGCTGGCCGGCCTGATTTATCTCGTCGCGATCTTTGCGATCATCGCTTATGTCTTTGATCTTCCAATCCAAGGCCTGCTCGCCACCTCAGGCGTGGTCGCGATCATCCTCGGCTTGGCACTCCAGAGCACCTTGGGCGACGTGTTTTCCGGCATTGTGCTGAGCTTCAGCCGGCCTTATCGGCCGGGCGACTGGATCAGCCTGGAAGGCGGGACCGATGGCCGGGTCATCGAAATGAACTGGCGCGCCACGCATGTCCTGACCGGGAGGCGCGATCTCGCGATCGTGCCGAACAGCACGATCGCCAAGTCGAAGATCGTCAACGTCAGCTCCCCGTCGGGCATCCATGGTGTGACGGTCGCGGTTCAGCTCGACGCCAGGACATCACCTGCGACCGGCACCGAGATACTCGAGAATGCCATCCTGAACTGTCGGTTGATTGTCGGAACACCCGCCCCGAGTGTCACAATAAAGTCAATCAATGCCAACTTTACGGAATTCGAAATCACCTTCTTCGTCGAGGAGCTGGCATCGTCGACCCGGGCGCAAAACCAGTTGTTTGATCTGATCTTCCGCCACCTCGCCGTGGCCGGCATCGACTTAGCCACGGCTCAGGGTCACTTCGAGCGGATTATTGGGGACCACGCCTCCGCGAGATCGACCAGCGGGCGCGAAAGGTTGCTCGAGCTGGTTGAGATCTTTGCGAGCTTGACGGCCGAAGAGCGCAGCGCGATCGCGGCAAAGCTGAAGCCCAAATCCTATGATAAGGGCGAGATATTGATCGAACCGGGAACGAACCTGCACTCACTCTTTATCGTCGGTGCCGGTGTTTTGTCGCTGACCCACGTGGAAAGCGTAGGCGAGATCGAGGTGATGCGGATCGGGCCAGGCGACCATTTCGGCGAGATCGGGATGCTAACCGGAGCGCCAGTCAAGTCGAAAATCAGCGCGCTGATCCCCGCCACAGTCTACGAGCTGACGAAAGACGACCTTTCTCCGACGTTGCAAGCGCGGCCGGACGTCAGCCACGGGTTGTGCCGCTTATTGGCGGAACGTCAAGCCGCGGGTCAGCTGGTTTCTTCGGACGAACTCACCGAGGCAGTGCCGGCGAGCCGTCTGACGACCTGGTTCTCCGAGCGGCTGCATCGGCTATACGACATCGCGAGCACCAAGTAGCGCGCGTACCGTTTCTCGGGTCTCGGTTCTGTTCATCCTGCTCGGCGTGTTCATGTTTCGCCGCAGCGGGGTCTCCCGCACGCGCGACCTCGGCCGGGTCGGTATCGGGCTCGGTCTGGATGCTGATCGCGCTTCAGCACCCGCTGGCGATGATCGCCCCCACGAGGAAGTGCCGAGCCTACGGATGCTGCTCGGCGGGATCACGACCGAGCCGGCGATCGATGTGCTGATTGCCGCCGGATTCACCTGGGCGGCCCATTCGAGCGTCGCCGTCGTACTGTTGATCATGGCTTTCGCGGCCCAAGGAGTGGTGCCGCCGCATGCCGCCTTTGCTCTCGTTCTCGGGGCCAATCTCGGCACCGCGCTGAACCCGCTGCTCGAAAGCGGGGTCGGCGGCGATCCCGCCGCCAAGCCTCCGCCGTCGGCAATCTGATCAACCGCGTCGTCGGCTGCGTGCTGGCGCTTGCCCTGCTGAACTGGATCGGTCCGGCGCTGGTCACGATCGAGCTCGCTGCCGGACGTGCCGTCGCCGATTTTCACACCGGCTTCAGTATCCTGCTGGCGCTACAGTTCTTCCCTTTTTTGAAACCGTTCGCCCGATTGCTGGCGCGTCTCCTGCCAGCGCGCGTCGACGCGGCCGATCCGTCGCGGCCGGTCTATCTCGACCGGGCGGCGCGCGAGACCCCCAGCATCGCGCTCGCCGGTGCCGCGCGCGAAGCGCTACGCATGGTCGACGTCTTCGATACCATGCTGCGCGGGGCGGTCGATTCGCTCAATCGCGGCGACCGCAAGCGGGTCGCCGAAACCGCACGTATGGACACGGTGCTTGACCGGCTCGACACCGCGAACAAGGAGTATCTGACCTCGATCGATAGCGATGCGCTCGACGACATCGATCATCGACGCTTATCGGAAATCCTGGCATCCACGACTAATCTCGAGCATGCCGGCGATATCGTCGAGAAGAGCTTAATGCCGCTTGCCGCCAAACGCGGGTCAGCTTTTCGGAGGCCGGTCGAGAGGAAATCCGCGAGATGATCGAGCGGTTGACCAGCAATACGCGGGCAGCGGCGGCCGTGTTCATGACCGAGGACCCGCGCGCGGCCCGCCACATCAGCAAGCTTCGTCTCGACATCGTGCTCGATCTGAAGCGGGTCAACGCGCACTTGGCGGCCGCCGCCTACCCGATCCTCGAGGGGCGCGGCGATCTGCTGCCGAGCCGGCAAGCAAGACATTTGATCGCCAGGGTGGAGAATGGCCGGCATGGTTGGCGGCCGGTTCGAGTTGGTGATTTTCGACTGCGACGGGGTGCTGGTCGACAGCGAGCCGATCATAAACCAATCCCACGCGAACGTATTGACCGCCTGCGGCTATCCGATCACGGAACAGGATCTCGTCAAACGCTTCTGCGGCATCAGCGATGCCGAGATGCTCGGCGTCATCGAACGCGAATGGGGCCGCGCGCTGCCCGCCTCCTATGCCAAGCGTGTCGGGTTGATTATCGAGGCAGGGTTTGATCAATCGCTTGCAGCGATTGCGGGAATTGACGAAGTGCTCGATTTGCCGGCGACGCCCGTTTGCGTTGCGTCGAACAGCAGCCCAGATCAGATCCGTCATAAACTGCAGTTGACCGGTGTGCTGCCACGGTTTGGGGAAAACCTGTTCAGCGCGGCGATGGTCGCCTGCGGTAAGCCGGCGCCCGATTTGTTTCTCTACGCCGCGCAGCGTCTGACGACGGCGCCGGAATGCTGTCTCGTCGTCGAGGACAGCCCTGCAGGCATCGAAGCCGCGCTTGATGCCGGCATGACCGCGATCGGCTTTTGCGGGGAAAGTCATTGCGGGGCGGAGCACCCAGCGCATCTGCAGGCACGCGCGACGGCGCTGGTCATTGCCGATATGCACGAATTGGCGGCTGCTCTCGAGAAACTCGGTAAGCCGGGACGCGCAGGTACCGTTTTCTCGTGAGCGAATTTCTGTCATAAACCGGTAACAATCCGGCAGGCGTCGGCATCGTGGCAGCAGCGAGGGGCGCAACAATGTCGCTGATCCCGGCGACACTCGGCAGGATCGCCGCGCCGGAGCGGCGGGCGATGGCGGTCGCCTGTGGCGCTCACGTGCTGCATGATGGCTTTACCGATCTGCTCTACGTTTTGCTGCCATTGTGGCAGGCCGAGTTCGGCCTCGGCTATGCCGAGATCGGAGTCTTGCGTGCGCTCTATGTCGGGGCGATGGCCGGCTTCCAAATGCCGGCCGGCTCACTCGCCGAGCGCTTTGGTGGGCCATTGGTCCTGGGCCTCGGGACCGCGCTTGCCGGGATCGGCTATCTCCTCGCGGGTGCCAGCGTCGGTTTTGCAGTGCTCGCCGCGGCGCTGATTCTCGGCGGCCTGGGCTCCAGCGTACAGCACCCGGTCGGCGCACATCTGGTCGCGGACGCCTTCTCCGGCAGCCGCTCGCGCACAGCGCTCGCAAGCTACAATTTCTCCGGCGACCTCGGCAAAATGGCGTTGCCGGCGATGACCGCCTGGCTGCTGACCTTGATGCCGTGGCGCGCAGTGACGGCGACGATCGGTGTCGGCGGCCTTGCCGCCGCAGTGGTGATCCTGGCGGTGCGCGGTTTGCCCGGACGGGCGGCAACGACCCGAGAGCCGGCCAGTCAACCCGGAATCGTGGGGTGGGGGTCGGTCGGGCGCGGCTTCTCGCTGCTGCTGGCGATCGCGATGATCGACAGTGCCACGCGGATGGGGTTTCTGACTTTTCTGCCGTTCCTGCTAAAGAGCAAGGGTGCCGATCGGCCGACGATCGGGATTGCCCTGACCCTGATCTTTGCTGGCGGCGCCGCCGGCAAGCTCGTCTGCGGTTGGCTCGGTTCCAGGGTCGGGGTGGTTCGCGCGACGTTTATTACCGAGGGCCTGACCGCGGCGGGGATCCTGGCGTTGCTGCCACTGCCGCTGGCCGCGGGCCTGGCGGTATTGCCGGTGATCGGCATGGCGCTTAACGGCACCTCGTCGGTGCTGTACGGCACGGTTCCCGAGCTGGTGGCACCGGCCCGCCGCCAGCGCGCCTTCAGCATTTTTTATACGGGCGGGGTCGGCGCGGGGGCGCTGGCACCTGTGCTCTACGGGCTCGTCAGCGACTTTGCCATGGTGCCGACGATGATGGTGCTGGTCGCCGCCATCGTGCTGGTGGCCTTCCCGCTCGCCTGGCGGCTGGGGCCCTATCTGCATCCGGCGGCGGCAGCATGACCGCCGTTCCACGATACCGCGCCCTCGCCGGCCCTGCGATCTTGTCGGCCGGTTTCCGACCCTTCTTTCTTGGCGCTTCGATCTGGGCCGCGGTGGCGATCCCGCTCTGGCTTGGTGCCTATGTCGAAGGGCGCGTCGTGCCGACACACCTGGCGCCGCTGATCTGGCACGCGCATGAGATGGTCTTCGGTTTTGCCGCCGCCGTCGTCGCCGGATTTCTGCTGACCGCGATCCCCAATTGGACCGGGAGGATGCCGCTGCAGGGCGGGCCGTTGGCGATGCTCGTCTTGCTCTGGGCGGTCGGACGAGCTGGGGTGCTGCTTTCCACCGCGATCGGCGCACCTGCTGCCGCCGTTGCCGATCTCAGCTTCCCGGCAGTGTTTTTGGGGGTCGTTGCAAGAGAGATTCTCACCGGCAAGAACTGGCGAAATCTGCCGATGCTCGGCGCATTGTCGCTGCTTCTGATCGGCAATCTTTTGGTTCATTTCGAGGCGCTCGGCCTCGCCGACACTGCCGAGCTCGGCAATCGCCTCGGGCTCGCCACGCTGCTGATGCTGATCTCGCTGGTCGGCGGCCGGATCATCCCGAGTTTCACGCACAACTGGCTGGCAAAAGCGCGTCCGGAGGTCTTGCCGCCGGTGCCGGCGGGGCGTTTCGATCTGGGGGTGCTGATCGTGATTGGGCTCGCCCTGCTGGTTTGGGCATTGGCACCGGATGTCGCCGTGACCCCTTGGGTGGCGCTAGCCGCGGGGATTGCCGCGGCACTGCGCCTGTCCCGTTGGCGCGGCCTCCACACTGTTCGTGAGCCGCTGCTGCTGATCTTGCATGTCGGCTATGGCTGGCTGGCCCTCGGCCTGCTGCTCCTCGGCCTCAATGGCCTTACCGGGATATTGCCGGCGACAGCGGCCTTGCACGCGCTGACGGTTGGCGCCATCGGCACCATGACGCTGGCAGTCATGACCCGCGCTTCGCTCGGCCATACCGGACGGCCGCTGACGGCGGGGCCGGTCACCAAAGCGATTTATGCTTTGATCACGACCGCGGCCGTATTGCGCGTTTTATCGCCGCTCGCCGGCGATCGGACCGAGCTCGCGTTATGGCTCGCCGGCGCCGCCTGGAGCGGCGCCTTTGGGCTGTTCGCGGTCTTCTACGGCCATGTCCTGCTGCGACCCCGGGTCCGAGACGAGATCGCCAGGCCGATCTGACCGGCGAGCGCGGGTATAGGCTTGCGGTGACCGACTGGGGCATCCTCGCGCGGGCGATCCACGTCGTTGCCGTCGTCGTATGGATCGGCGGTGTCTGGCTCGTCACCACGGTCTTGCTGCCGGCGATGAAACTGAAGCGGCCGGAAGAATGGATCGGCGAATTCGACGCAATCGAGCAGCGCTTTGCGCCGCAGGTTCGGATCGCCGCGGTGCTGGTGCTGCTAAGCGGGCTCTACATGCTGTACGCATATGATCTATGGGACCGCTTTACCGAGCCGCGCTATTGGTGGATGCATTTGATGGTGGGCGTTTGGTTGCTGTTTGCAGCACTGCTCTTTGTCATCGAGCCGCTGATCATTCGCAGCACTGTACACCGGAGCGACGCGGTCGCGCCCGCAGCAGTTCTGACCCGGATGCTGTGGATGCATCGTGCAATGCTGGCGCTGTCCTTGCTCGCTATTTTTGCCGCGGTTGCCGGCGGCCACGGTCTGTTTTGAGATGTCCGGC
>Ga0306920_100003975_pt1 | contig 18867 bp, 16 predicted proteins | sample flu12Cox44000170_FD_204666 | JGI IMG/M metagenome (GOLD analysis project Ga0306920, IMG submission 204666) | Lab enrichment of tropical soil microbial communities from Luquillo Experimental Forest, Puerto Rico - flux4day.12C.oxic.44.000.170 (v2)... | ecosystem: Environmental > Terrestrial >... | reverse complement strand
TCCTCCGGTCCCGTATGCAGATAGGCGCCACGCTGCGGAGGCCGCCCCTCGGTCTGCTCCGGATAGGCTTCTACGACGCCGCCGCCGGCCCGTTTGATCTCGTCGAGCGCTGCCGCGACCGCGGCAGCGGCGACGCCCTTGCCGCGGTCCTTCGCGTTGGTGAAGATGCAGCCGATCCGCCAGTCCGGCGGATCGTCGGCCCCTCGGTCGTAGGTTTTCCGGTTGTTGATGTTGGGGAGTTCCGCAGGCGAGCCGAACTGGCACCAGCCGACGCAGCGGTCACCGTCGTAGACGAGTACCTGGTGGACCGTTCCGCGCGTCACATGCTGTCGCTTCAGCTCCCGGTTTCCTTCGCGCCCGTGGCCGACACCCTCCGGGTGGAATCCAATGCACCAGCAACCACCCCAGACGCCGTTGTTGGCCTCGACGAGCGCAGCGAAGTCGTCCCAGGTCTCGGGCGTGAGCATCCGAGTCGTCAATGTCATGCCCTAGTGTGACCGAGCGTTCCGACATAGTGCGATTCATGGCTAGGCGGTCACCCGGACTGCACCCCGAGTTAGAGCGCAGGCCCTACGACTCAAGATCAGCCTCGCCCAGCGACAGCTCGCCAGCTCAGTACTTGTAGGGCCAGCGTCGGTGCGGGCCGGCGACGCATTAACCAGCGGACGCAAATGCAGCCCAGTTACGTTCGCGTGCTGAGGAGCGAGCAGCACAGAGCGAACGTCCGCACATGCCGCCGTGGGTGCGGCTCGGCCTCGCATGCACGGCGTGACTGGCTGGGTGCGTGCTCAGCGTTGCAATCCATTCCACGACCATCGCGGAATGCTCATGCCCTCGGGAACCTCGTCAGCGGACTCGTGGTAGCGGGACATTTCCGTGGTGGTGGCCCAGGCGAAGTAGTCGTGCAGGACCTGCCGGAGGGGCCCGGCCGCGTCCAGGCCGGCGTCTTGCAGCGCGTGGTCAAAGCACTCGATCGCCCGCCGGTCCATCTCCTCATGCCGGCCGTTGCCGCTGTGGATCCGTACTACTGAGGTCTGGTCCCCGCAGGTGCGGGAATAGTTGGCAGGGCCGCCGAGGGCCTCGGCCCAGTATGCGGCGAGCCGCTGGCTGTGCTGTGGATGGAATCCGTGGCTGAACGCATGGCTGACTACCTCGTCGGCCATTACCCGCGCGTGCCACGCCTCGGCCAGGCGAAGCAGGCCCTGGTTGCCGCCCGCGGCCTCATACACACTCTGCATGCCCCCAGACTGCCAGCCCGCCCCCGAGTGCGCCGAGGGCCCTGTGGCCAGCTGAGCGCCCCGGCCTGCAACGGGCCTGTATCGGAGGGCACACCATTGCGGTAGCGTCCGTGCTCATGCCGACAGCGGCCGTCAACGGAATTGAGATCAGCTACTCCGACACCGGCGGTGCCGGGCCCGCCGTTGTGTTCAGCCACGGGTTCCTTCTGGACCAGTCCATGTTCGACGCCCAAGTGGCGGCGCTGGCCCCGGGCTGGCGCGTCATCACCTGGGACGAGCGCGGCCATGGCGGTACCCGCGCCACCGGCCCGTTCACGTACTGGGACTGCGCGCAGGATCTGCTCGGGCTGCTCGACCGCCTGGGCGCCGGGCGCGCGGTGCTGGCCGGTATGTCGCAGGGTGGCTTCTTGTCCCTGCGCGCCGCGCTGACCGCGCCCGAGCGGGTGCGCGGGCTGGTATTGATCGATAGCGAGGCTGGATCCGAGGATCCAGCGGTGGCGCCTGCCTACGAGCAGCTGCACCAGACCTGGCTGGACCAAGGTCCCGGGCCGGTGCAGGAGGTCGTCGCCTCGATCATCCTCGGGCCGGGCCAGTGGGACAGCTGGTACGCCAAATGGCAGGAGCAGTACGCCCAGTGGTCTCCGGACGACCTGGGCCAGCTCACCTGGCCGTTCCGGTGCCTGAGGGATAGGGACGACATCACCGGCCGCCTCGGTGAGATCACCTGCCCGGCGCTGATCCTCCACGGGACAGCGGATGCGGCGATTCCGGTGACGAAGGCCGAGACGGTCAGGGACGGCCTGGGCGGCCCGGTCACCTTCACCCTCATCGAGGGCGCACCGCACGCCTCGAACGTCACCCACCCGGAGCAGGTCAACGAGGCGATACTGAACTTCCTGCGAATGCTGGACGAATAGCTGAAATGCCGAAGCGCGCTGATCAGAGCGCTCTGCAGCCCAGGTCGGTCGGATCTAGCCGAATTGAGCACATTACGCACGCGCATGATTTATGCGAGGGACCTTGATGGCAATATCGATTCTGCCGCAGTGTGGATGTTGCGGTGGTAATAAGCCACGTCTGTGTTCCTGGCGGCGGAATGACGGGGTTGGGTGGCTTGTTTGACCCGGGTGACCCCCGGCCGGGGGTGTTCAGCACCGTAGGTGCCCAAAGCCAGGAGAGTGCGCCGATGCGCCGCACCAGGGCCACGCAGCCCACCACGCCGCCTGAGATCGACAAGCCCGATGAGCAGTGGCGGCAGGAATTGACCCGTCAGCGGTATGACGTATTGCGCCGGGGCTACACCGAGCCAGCCTTCACCGGGAGATACCTCTACGCCAAGGGCAATGGCTCCTACTGCTGCGCCGGCTGCGGGAATGAGTTGTTCCGCTCGGACGCCAAGTTCGCATCCCGCACCGGCTGGCCGAGCTTCTTCCAGCCGGCCAGCGAGGAAGCTGTCGAGCTACGGACGGACCAGGGCTGGTTGCTGCGCCGCACCGAGGTGGTCTGCCGCCGCTGCGGCGGTCATCTGGGCCATGTGTTCCGCGACGGGCCCCGTCCCACCCGCAGGCGCTATTGCATCAACTCCTGCGCGCTGTCCTTCGAGCCCACGCCGCCGGACCACGACTAAAGCGACGGCCCGCCCGGCCGCTGAGGCCAGCAGCGGCATATATATTCGGCACTGCAGCCCCCCAGCAACGTCCTAGAAGCCGCATACAGCGCTCAGGTCACGCGTAACGTGCCCCGCTGGCGGCGGAGGCCGCAAGGACCTCGGCCTGCGGCCGACAGTGCCCCGTGCTCGCTCGGACGGGACTGAAGGGACTATCGCAGGTCGGCCTTGAGCCACATCGATCGATAGCTTCACGTTGGGGGGCAGCGAACCTTGAGGAGAACGCGCGCCGAGCCGGCGTTAGGTGCGCCGACTCCGGTCGCTGGCTCGCTGTCGAGGGCGCCTCCGAACAGTTGTTGTGTGCCCAGTGATGCACCACGAGGTAGCGCGCTCGTTATGGTCGTTCGTCTGCCTCAACTGCCAGGGCTCTGCCATGCCCAGGGAGACACGCAGCAATTGCATTCTACTTTTCCTCCAAGGGAAGCCGGTCAGGCGCGGGAGGACATTCTCAATGCGGTGACCACGATCGGACAAGGGGATACCAAACCAAGTGCTTTTCCAAAATCTCGCCGCCTGATGCTAAGGTTGGTGACGCATACACCTACCGATTTACTGCGGATGGCTCTCCAAGCCCCACGTCTTGGCTGGTCAGTGGGAACCTCCCTCTGGCCTGGTTCTCGATAATGACGGAACGTTGCAGGGTAAACCTACAGAGGCAGGTTCCTACCCGTTCGCGATTGCCGCCACTAATCCTGCCGGGCTGCTGCGCAGCCCGGATCTTACGGTCACTATCTCCGTTCCTTAGATTCCGCTTTCTCGATTCTCGAGTCACGACAGCTGTAGATATCGGCAGGTGCACGGCCCAGGAAGCGAGATTACGGATCTGCATCAGGTCGACCCGGCCGATCGTCCAGCGTTCAGGACGTGAGGCCACCCATAGGGCCCATGCGGCTGCGCAGTCGGTGGCCTCACCGCGCCCTAACACCGAGAGAGAGATCGCATCTATCTAGAATGCCGGACCAGCCGGAAAAGTCGGGTGATGCATTTAGTAGCGGCTGCAGCTCCAGCATCGTCCCTATAATGCCAACTGCCCTTAGTGCACTGCGTCTCATTTCCGGTCGACATTCGGATGGCCCAGCTCTACCCTTTACAATAAAGGGTCGCGCATGATCGCGTTTGGGGAGAGTCATGTCTGGTCAGGCCGACGATACCGAAAATCTCGGCATAAATGTAGACATCCATTGTCACATGTTCAACGCCACCGACATACCGATCAACGGTTTCGTGCGGCACGTGGCACTCCACGACGGGCTGATGAGCGCGCCGCTGGCGGCCCTCGCCGTCAAGCTCGTCAGCGGCGCTCCCGGTTACGTCGGCGACAAGGCGCGGCTCGGCGGCGTCGTCGGGGGCTTGGAGCGCGCCTCAGCTGCCTCTGCGGACATCGAGACCACCTTCGGGGCCGAGGTCGCGGCGGCGGTGGGCGAGCTCAGCGACGACGAGCGCGGGCTCATCGCCACTCAGCTGCCGAGCAGCGCCAGTCCGATCGGAGCCGAGGGTGCCGAGGCATTCTCGCCGGACGTGCTGGTGAGGTTCGTCCGCTGGGCCAAGCTGTTCTGCCAGTCGCGGCTCGACCTCGCCACGCTTTACGACCGGTTCTTCTCTGGTGCTGTCGTCCTGGCCGTCCCGCTGCTCGTCGATCTGTCATCGGGCCTGGCCGACAATGCCCAGACCACGCTCGCGCAGCAGATCGAGCTGTTCGAGCTGCTCAGCCGGGCGTCGATGATGGGTCGGCTACCAGACGCCGGGCAGCTGCGCATTCACCCCTTCGTGGGGTTCGACCCCAAGCGCGCCCTCGACGACGGGTCCACCGTGGCGACGGTGAAGGACGCCGTTATGAACAAGGGCTTCATTGGCGTCAAGGTCTACCCAGAAATGGGCTGGAGTCCCTTCTGCAACACGGCGGCCAACGCGGACACTCCCGAGCGCGCGCAGGCACTCAACGCGATCCTGGATGAGTTCTTCGGTTGGTGCGCGGACAATGAGGTGCCGGTCACGGCGCACTGCAATCACTCGAACTACCCCGATCCGAACTCGGATGCCGCGGACTTCGGCTCGCCCGACGAATGGCTGCAGGTCCTCGAGGCGCACCCTCGACTGCGGCTGAACCTCGGGCACTTCGGCGGCGCGCACGATACCCTGCAGGCCTATACCTGGACCTGGACCATCGCCAACGCGCTGGCCAGCTACGACGCCCTGTATGCCGACGTGGGCTGCCAGCACGTCGAGGACGCGGCCCTGATGCGGGTGCATTTCGACGTGCTCGGGAAGATGGCGAAGAGCACCCCGATGGCGGATCGGCTCATGTTTGGGACGGACTGGTACATGGAGGCCGTCAACCCGAACCCGAACGACTTCCTGACCGAGTACCAGCGCCGGTACGAAGCCGCGTTCGGCTCGGCGCAGGCCGTGAAGTTCATGAGCGGCAACGCCCTGCGCTTCCTGGGCCTCGGCGCGGGCAGCCTGACCGCGAACGGCCGGCGGCTGCGGCAGCGCTACGACGGCCTCGGCCTAGTGGCGCCCTCCTGGCTGGGGAAGGAGGCCGGCTGATGGCTCTGCATTACCTCGACCAGATACCGCTGGGCTTCAGCAACCCCGCGGTTAGCGATCTCCAGGCGGTGCTGTCCGACAACTACTTCTGCAGTAACGAAGTCATCGCGCTGGTGCGCGCGGGCCGCGCCGACACCCCTCCCGGCCGGACAGGCGCTGGTGCTGACCCTGCCCGCGGTGCCAGTCCGGCTGCTGGCCGGTTACGCATTCGGCAGTGACGACCAGTGAGCACTGCGCCGCCGATGGCTACCGGGCTACGGCGGCTCAACCTCGCCGCGATGCGTCGCCTGGCCCCGAATTCCTGGTCACTGCCCGCACCGAGCGGTGGAACTCGGCCTGATATGAAGGTGCCAAATTACCGCAGCCGCCACTTGGACTGTGACCTGGAGCGAGGTGTCAGGCAGCTCAGTTTGGCGAGGTCCTTGATGTCAGAGTTGCTCGCTGGCCCTGCGTGGTCTCTTGCTCGACTGCCTGCAACTGACCGTGCGTGGCCACTAGCTCATCCCAAGGAGGCACCCAAAGGAGCCGACCGATGGTGGGCACGAGCCGGAGCGCCGGTACTGCCGAACTGGCATGAACAGATAGCCTGGGGATGCCGAGTCGTGACCGAGAACCCGGACGGCCACGCTGTTGAGATCACCAACGGGGGACCTGCCCAGCCCTTGATTAGCTGGATATTCTGACACTCATAGATCGATCCGTCCGAGGATCAACTCGTTTCAAACGAGCCACACCAAATGAAATCACTGCGATCACCTCACTCGCATGGGAATCGGCAACGAAAGAATCGTAGTTATTAGTGGCCCTCCAATCATCAAGGCATTCTTAATCGAGTCCCGATGTGTTTCGTCAAACCTTCAGGGCCACAGCGAGATCGTGACGGCGTTGCATCTGCTCTTGCCAATCTCCATGAAAACTGTCCGGCATTGGTGCCACGCCATCCACTATTGCCTGCGCTCGATGCCTTAGCCGTTCTGATGGCGGAATATAGACCAAGCCAAGCAGGATGGTCAAACCGGCACCGAATACCAACACGTACTCAGCTGGGAAGTCACCGGTGCAGGCTGTACTGACTGCTAGTATGGCTTTGCGGTATGCGGCTGCTGTCAGCGTCCCGAGGACTACTAAGGTAGTAAGCTCAGTAAGCTGAGACTGAAGAATTGCACGCCATGCTATGAGGTCACTTGCAAAGCCATCACCTTTGCGAGAAGCGGCGCCAATCCGATACATTGCAACGCTGCCCGGTGCGGCGGCAACGGCAATCGCGAAATATATAATACCAAGCCGCACTTTACATAAGGAAGTGACACTAGTGGGCTATGCTTAAGAAAGACTACGGCTGCCACTATCTGAAATACGGCGATAGCGATCACGCCACAAGACTGCGTACCATAGCATTTCTCGCACCAAAGGATGGCTCGCAGGTGTCCCGGCGAGCACATCCGCACCCTCACCGGCCACACCGACGGCGTCTCCGGGGTGGCGTTCAGCCCCGACGGCACCCTGCTGTCCGCCGCCGGTTACTACAAGACCGTCTTGGTGTGGGGCTGAGACAACAGCGGCGGCAACGAGTGTTTCAGCCCCGCCGAGTCCGGCGGGTCTTGTGCCATTGACGTGCCATCGTGCGGCCCGGGTGGAAGTGTCGGGCCCGTCGCTAGCCGTTAAGCATCAGGGCTAACTCCAAAACCGGGACATGGCCTGTGGCCACCTGCAAGTCTGTGATTTGCGTACTGTGAGGGAGTGGGTGCGTTGCGTAATAGACTTGTCGTTCCGGCCTTCTGGTTACCTATGTCTGTATGCTCGTGCTTCCTGGGAGCGCGTGGGCCGACGGTGTGCCGAACGCCCTGCGTACCTTTGTGCCGAGTGCGATGCTCACCGGGACGTGGACCGCTACGTCCGGTCTCGGGGCTGATCTTCAGTCTCCGGGTTGCCAGAGTGAAGATCATGCCTGGACCCGGCCTGACGGTTTCGCAGTCGGTCTACGTTGGTCCTCTTGTCCCGATGCCAGGCTCATTTCCTTGGTTAAGGCCTTGGCCCTGTTCCGGCGAGGACGACAAGGTCATTGCCGGCCCGGAAGAACGCGTCAACGAGGACGTCGAGGGCACGCAGCGCGACCGGCCAGGAGTCCGGATGGAAATCGCAGGCGATCGCGAACGCCCTGCCCCCCGCGCCCAGCGACCGGAGCGAGGTTGAGCAGGAACGTCCCGTCGGGGTCCATGGCGGCCAACTCGTCGAGCCCCTCAAGCACCCCGATAACGAACCCGGGCTGTCGTACTTGGTTAAGGTGTGCCGTCCGCTTCCCATGTGGAGTACGATTCGGCGTTCGTCGCGGCAATTACTGCAAGATACAATTACAAAATGTGGCCACGGCCTCGCGGTTGCGACATAGTGCGCACATCTGCCGGGCTGGGCAGACCCATGGTCTTCATCAGCATTAAGGGTGCCGTGGGCCTTCCGGCGGTCGCTTGGCGAGGCCGCGCCGAATGGCGTCGATGGTGATGCCTTCGTTCGCGGCGTAGGTGCCGCCGGCCCTGTTGAGCTGCGGCATCCGTGTGCCGCCTGCGTGGTGTAGGCCGATCAGTTGCCAGTCCTCGTTGAAGACTGGGGAGCCGCCGCTGCCTGCCTCAGTCGGTGTGCGGTAGTGCAGGACGCGGTTGTCGTAGTCGAGCAGAGCGCTGTCCTGCAGGGAAATGTGTGGCTGCGCCGATCCGCCTGGATATCCAATGATGTAGGCCCGCCGTTGGCGGAGTGGCTTAGGGGGCAGTGCCTTGGCGAGCGGCAGCGGGTCAACGTCCTCTGGGTAGCCGTCCAGCTCTAGGATTGTGGTGTCGAGTCCCCCGTCCATCGACGGCTGGTACCACCACTGGCGGATTGGGCGGAAACGGATGGATTGGCGCTGGTCGTCGTCAAGGCCGCGGAATGCCAGTAGGGCAAAGGCTGGGTCGAGGTCCTCTGGAACGACGTGACCGGCCGTCATCGCTACAATCGGCGGTAGATCGGGGTGGAGATCATGACCTGCGACGAGGAATCCTGTAGCGGAAGCGATGGGTTCATGCGAACCCGTCTCAATGCGCGCCACGGCGAGGCAGCGTTGTAGCCCCTTCCGATACAAAGTCAACGGTATGTAGAGATCGGTCCTGTATGCTGGCGGTTCAGAGGCGCCGCCCGACTTTTCTGGCCGGAGCGCTCGCCTGAGCCTTGTGTAAGTTTCTGGTTTAAAAAGATCGGCTGCCTGCCATCGGTTAAGGCGATCGGGAATCTCGCACTCCTCGAGCCGGACCGGAATGAGGAACGTCGAACCATCGGGCTGCTCGCCGGCCACATCAAGTGCTAGACGGAGCTCCTTCTGGACAAACCCGCTCTTACTAATGGAAGACTTCGATATACATGCCAACACAAAGCGGCTTCGGCGAATAGCCTTGCTGATCTCGGATTCCCAGTCCTGTCCAGGTAGCAGGTCTTCCTCATCGAACCAGCACCGTACTCCGTCAGCCGTCAGCTGGTGGTAGAGCTGGCGCACACGCTCCTTGTCGCCCGACGAGTGACAGAGAAAGACGAGGATGTCCTCGGACACGGACGCAGTATAGTCTCGACCTGGCGGCAGGTTCGATCCCCAGACGCTCGCTAGATTGGGGGCTCGGTCCGTGCAGGTCGAGATTGCACAACCAGCATCCCATATGGACATGAGATACTCGAAGGCTCAGGCTCGTCGAGCCGGGGCGGCGGGTTCGACCGGGGGATCGCCGGCGACTTCCTGGGTGCCGGCGTGAGCCGGATCACAGACCAATGACCGACGTCGGTGGCCGGCGGAATGCGATCGCCAAGTTCTGTGGGCGGGATCGCCTGCGGGCCGCGCTGCGGGAGCTATTCGAATGATGGACGGAGCCGGGGCCGGGAGCATCCCCCGAGATTGGATCGGGGACCTTTCCGATGCGGCGGCATCCTTCGATTGGCCGTGCGTCACGGGGATGGTCGAGGAGTACGTGGCGTACCTGCGCTCCACGGCGGTGCCGCCTGGGAGTGCGGAGATCAAGGCTGTCCTGCAGCTGCTGCGGGACAACCTGCGCTACGCCGAGTCCTGTGCCGTCGCGGACGCGGCGCTTGCCTTGAACCTGAACGACGCCCCGGCACGACGCCAGTACGCGCAGGCCCTGGTCGACGGCGGCAATCCGTCGGCCGCCTTGCTGATCTTCCGCGGGATCCGGGAAGACGCCACGGCGCCGGCAATCGAACGCGTCGAGGCCCACGGTGGAGTGGGTCGCTGCTACAAGCAGCTGTTGGTCACGACCGGCGAACTGAGCCGCCGCGCCGTATACCTGCAGTGTTCCCTCGAGGCCTACCGCGGCGCGTATCTCGAGGACCGAGGCAGGTACTGGCTCGGCATCAACGCCGCGGCGCTCCTGGCGCGGGGCGAACGCGAAGGGCTGACTTTGCTGGGCGCTCCGGACGGTGGCAGCCGCGGACTGGCCGAGGACGTTCTGCGGACCGTCGACGAACTGGCCGCGATCGATGCGTGGGCCAAGGCGACTGCGGCGGAGGCATTGATCGCGCTGAGCCGCCACAGCGAGGCGATCCAGCGCATCAAGATGTTCCTTCGCGCCACCGACGTCGACGCTTTCAAGATCGCCGCGCTGCTCCGCCAGCTGATCGAGATCTGGGAGCTTGACACCACCCGCCCGCCGGGCGACCTGATTCTGCCGCTGCTGCGTTCGGCGCTGCTGGAGCACCGGGGCGGCGAAGTGCGGGTCCAGACCCGTGACGTGCGAGCCGACCGAGTTGCTCCACCGTCCCCGAACGACCGCCAGTTGGAGAAGGTCTTTGGCATCGAGCGGTACAGGTCGCTCACCTGGTACCGCAGGGGACTTCAGCGGTGTCGCGCGGTCGCGCAGATCGTCGACGCCGACGACTACGCAGTCGGCACCGCTTTCCTCGTGTCCGGCCCCAGCCTTCATCCGGCTCTCCCGGAGACCGTCTTGATGACGAACGAACACGTCCTACCGGAGGATCTGCACCCCTCTGGTGCACGAGTGATATTCCGGGGCCTGGATGCCGACGACACTCGTCAGGAATTTCGAATCGTTCGTCGATGGTGGTGTGAGGGACGCAAAGCACCGGGCTTGGACACGACTCTTGTGGAGTTGGACGCATACCCGCAGAACGTGGATCCCCTTCCGCTGGCTCGCCAACTACCCGCGCTCACGACGGAGACGGGGAAGCCCCGAGCGTATGTGATCGGACATCCAAAGGGCCTGACCCAACCTCAGTTTTCCCTGCACGACAACGCACTGCTTGATTACGACGACACCTGGATTCACTACCGCTCCCCCACCGAGGGCGGCAGTTCTGGAAGTCCCGTTTTCGACGTGAAATGGGACCTGATCGGTTTGCACCATGCAGGCGGCTTCTATCCCCGGCTGCACGGCGGCGGCACTCACGAAGCCAACGAGGCGATATCGCTCGACGCGATACGCGCCCGTCTACGGGAACGGCCACCGGACCCCAATCCAGAGGTCGAGTGATACATGAATCATGCCGAGCCCCGACACATCACCAACGCGTTGTTGAAGATAGCGGCTGGCCTGCCAGGATGGTACTCAGTGGTTCGCTTCGTCTTCCGTTGTTGCTCATCGTTGTATGGCCACAATCAGACCGGGTGAACTAGCGGTGCCCGTGTCCGTACTTCCAGCGGAAGTAATGTGCCACTCTTTCTCATCTGAGTGTTTCAGTACAACGGCGAGGGGATTGGGGTTGTATGACCAACTTGGAAGATCGGCAATCGTCTACTCAATCTGATTCTCCTCGTCAACTGGAGGTGGCATGACTTTGACCAATTCTTCATCGACATCGATATCAAATGATTCGACGATTACAGCAATGTAAGTATCGATACGTGCGCGGAACTCACCAATAGCTTGATTTAATACCCATTGGCTTATAGTGTCCTTCTCTGAAGAGGACCCTCGGTTGCGGGGACGTCGGTCAAGAATTGACGGCATGCGGCTTGAATAGCTCGAAGAGGATTGCGTAGCTCAGATGATTGGCTGTCAGCGATAAACGACGCCAAACGCACGCGCATCTCTTGTACTGACTTTATGCAGTAGTCTGGAAGCTCTACCTCCACTGGGTCATAGAGGACACGTCGGTCCTCAAGGAATTGCATAACCGACCTAGCTAGATCCTTATCGCCTACTTCAATAGCCCAAGTTGCACCACCGCCACAGTTCCGAGAACTGTTGGAAGGGTGAGACCGGTCAGGCGCCGTTTAGCTTCTCGCCGTCCTATACGCATTGCGACTCCATGTTCGCTCGTTCGTTTAAGCGTAGCGCGACTGCCTCGCTTTGCCCTGCCCTCCCGACAGGTGCCGATCTTTGCCGGGTAAGGTCCCAGTCAAGGGTCTGCCCGGAGCGAAGCAATGCCACGTAGTTAAGGGGCTGGCTGGGTTGTCGAGGATGGTGGCGGCGTCGGCGTGTTGAGCCGGTAAGTGCCCAGGCCGGTTTCAAGAGGGTCGATTGCCCCATTGCTCCAATCTCCTTTCGTCGCGCCAGGCCTGGGCCAGGCTTGGGCAGCCGTCTGGGCGACGCATCGGGCAAAGAGGCGCCGAGGCTGATCAGGCGGCGAGGTGCAACGCTGCCAATCGCTGGGCGCAGGTTCCATACGGGCCGAGGAGGAAGATCCCGAGCGCCGTGAAATAGCCGTCGAAATGCGAGAGCGATGGCCAATCCGTAGCGTTCAGCTCCACCGACGTTCCCAGCTCGAACCAGTTGATGGTGACGTGCGGGTAGAAGAGCCCACCTTGCGCCGGGTCGCCCACCGCGTCGAAGCCGGTCCGGCGGATGTTGTCGCCCGCCGGGCCTGACTCGTCGATCCGATCGCTAAGCGGCCGGCCGGCCGGGTCCCGCTCCAGCAGGAGATTGCCTCGCAGCGGGTTGACCACGGCAATGGTGTCGTCCTGCAGCTCCATCAGCCCCGTTGCGTCCGCGTAGCGGATTTCGAACGATCCCTCGTCCTCGTTGGAGCGGTATTCCGTTGCGCTGAGCCAGAGCCGCGGAGCCTTGGCGGCGACATCGAGGAGCGCCGCGTGCAATCCAGGCAGGTCACGAACCTGGACCGGCACCTGGTAGAGGGTGACGTGCGGCGTGAACGCCACTCGCGGCGTCACACCGTTCAACTGGATCACCGACGGATACCGGCCCGCCATTTGCCTGCTGAACGCGATGTAGCGGCTCGCGAGCTCCGCCTCGGGGATCAGCGCAAGGTTCAGCTCGCAGATCAGCTGCTGGTCCATTTCCTTCTCCTTCGGTGAGGGGATGCGGAAGTCGTCTCATGCCGTGGTGGTCATCCGGAATGCGTGTCGGGCCAGACGAGGAGCACGGCACACGGGGCGTGGTCGAGGACGTAGCGGGCGGTGGGCCCGAGGCTGTGTGGCCCGGGGGAAAGGTCGAACGCCGGGCCTGCCGCGCGCCGCGCCTCCCGAGCCGGATGAAGCACGTTCGTATCGTCCACACCCCGACTGTGGGCCCCCCGGATGTCCTGCTATCACATGCTGATACGCGTCTTGAGAGCAGGTCAAGGAACTATTGCTCAGCGCCAGCCACAACAGCTACCGCGCGCTGGCCTGCCAGTGCGATCGGTAAGGGCCTGGCGTCGGCCACTGCTCTCCCCCGGCTTCCTCACTGCTGGCACGGCCTGTGAGTGGTTCCCAGGTCAAGGGTCGGCGGACACCGATCGCGTACCAATGCCGCGTAGTTAGGGGTCGGGGTCGGTTGTCGAGGATGGTTCGGTGGGCGGCGTGTTGAGCTGGTAGGTGCCGGGGCCGGTGCGGGTGAACAGGCCTATCCGTGCCCATTCGGGCAGCTGGGTGAGCATGTTGTGGGGCTTGACCCCGAACAGGGTGGCGAGCTGGTAGCCCGTACGCCCAGGTCAGCGCGGCCAGGCGGTGAGCGCCATCACATGGGGATAGGCCGCTGGCCGGGCCGCAGTTACGGTGGGGCCATGGTCAGCGGCCGCCGGAGCCGGTTCGCATGCTCACGGTGACGCTCGGGGCCGGGGGACCGGTGGTCTCGCGGATCGGGCTGGGGCTGGCGGCGTTGGGCCGCCCGGCGTACATCACCAGCGGCCGTGAGCGGGACCTGCCCGACCGTAGCGTGGTCGGCCTGCGGACCCGGACGTTCTCGATGCTGGATGCTGCCTACGCGGCGGGGTCCGGTACGTCGACGCGGCCCGTTCCTACGGCCGGGCGGAGGAATTCCTGGCGGCTGGCTGGCCGAGCGCGGCCGCGGGGACGTGATCGTCGGCTCGAAGTGGGGGTACCGCTATACCGGTGGCTGGCGGCTCGACGCTCCTGTGCAGGAGGTCAAGGAGCATTCGCTGGCGATGTTCACGGCCCAGCTGGCGCAAAGCCGGGCCCTGCTTGGTGACCGGCTCGCCCTGTATCAGGTGCATTCGCTGACCGTTGATTCGGGATTGTTTACCGACGCTGCGCTGCTGGCCGCGTTGTCCCGGCTGCGCGCCGAGGGTGTGATCATCGGGCTGAGCGCGACCGGGCCGCATCAGGCGGAAACGATCCGCCGGGCGCTGTCGGTGAGCGTTGACGGGCAGCAACTGTTCACCGCGACGGAGGTGACGTGGAACCTTCTGGAGCCATCTGTGGGCCCGGCCGCGGCCGAAGCCGCCGCGGCGGGGTGGGCGGTCTTGGTCAAGGAGGCGGTCGCCAACGGGCGGCTGACGGCGGCGGGCGGGCCGCCGGCGCGCTTGACCGCGCTGGCCGCGGCGCGCGGTGTCACCGAGGACGCGATCGCGCTGGCCGCCGCGCTGGCCCAGCCGTGGGCATCGGTGGTGCTGTCCGGCGCCGTCACCCGCGCGCAGCTGGAGGAAAACCTGGCCGCGCTCACTGTGGGCCGACTTCCGGCGCTCAGCCTGGCCGAGGCCCCCGGCGCCTACTGGGCGCAGCGGGCGGCCAGGCCGTGGCGTTGAGCTGTTCCCCAGCCCGCCGCCCGGCGTCGTGACCTTCGACCTTCGACCCACGCAAGACGCGCACTCAGGGGTTCGGCATCGGCGGTGGCGCCTGCGGGCCGCCCGCGCTGTCGGCCTGACCAGCCCAGACCCAGGTGAGCGCCCACGGCCACACGCCCGCCGGCAGCTCGTCACCACCCGATCCCAGGCCAGAAACCGTACAAGCCGCAGGACCTGTCAGCGGCGGGATAAACACGCGCCCGCCGAAGCCACAAGATCATGTTTCTCCCGGCTGGTTAGCCGGAAATGACCACCCGAGTTGGCTCGGTGGATTGAGGCTTAGCTATGGCTTATTACAGCTTTAGCGCTCGGCATTAGCGCTGCCAGCGTTAACCAGGTTGAACTCGTAGTGCATGGGTCACCAGGGCTCGATCTTCAGGCCGGTGCCAGGCGCGAGCCTTCCCGACATCGTCAGCGTCCGGCGGTGGGAGTTCCCGACTAGGAACGACGGAGCGGACGATCTTCTAATCGGCGGCAGCTTCTGTATCGTTATCGGTGCCACTGGATTGAAGCCTTGCCCGGACGGCCGCGGCGTCCACGTGCTGCTTGTCTTCAAGGATCTGCAAGGCCTGCTGCCAGGATTCGTGGGCAGCCACCAGGTCACCGACTGCCATGTATGCGTCGCCGAGCAACGTCAGGACACGGCCCCGGCGCCAGAAAGTCTCCGGGTCGGTGGCCAGGTGAAGGGCCGCGGTAAAGGAATCAATGGCCGAACGGTAGTCCCCGGCGGTGTGATGAACATGCCCGAGGCTGTCCCAGGCATCGAACTCACCGTACTCATCGCCATTCTTCCGATGCAAATTTATGCTCTTCCAGCAGTAATCGCTGGCCAGCTCGTGGTTACCTAGGTAAACGTAGTGGCTACCGAGGCCCGAGGGCAAGTGCCTCCCCGTTCCGGTCACCTATCTCGCGGAAGAGAGCCACGGCTTGTTCAGCGTGGCCCAAGCCCTTCTTCCCATCACGCTGCATCTCGTGTGCGGTCGAGATAGAGTAATGTGTGTCGGCCTGGCCGACGACATCACCAGCCTGCTGGAAATGGCCAAGCGCTTCGTCGAAGTGGCTCAAGGCGTCATCGAGAGCACGGCGGTTAAGGAAGCTCCCTCCGACGCAGGTCTGGGTCCAGCCGAGGCCCACTAGATCGCCTGTCTTCAGCGCCGCGGCCAGGGCGGTCTGGCTGGCCGATGACCAGTCCGGCCCCCGCCCACGCACCCGGAACAAGACTGTCATGGATACAAAAATCTGCCAGGCGTGCGTGTCGAGGCCGACTGCGGCGGCCTGCGTGATCGCCGAGAGCAGCACCTCCTGTTCGGCGACCATCCAGTTCAGCAGATCGTCCTTGCCCGGCAGGGGCTCGGCAACAACCCCGGGCGCGGCTACCGGATTCTGGAAGAGGTACGCATGGTGGTTGGCTGGAGCCGCAGTAAGAGTGTGCAAGTAGTGGTCCAGGCTGCGGCTTATGGCCGCGCGGATGAGTGTGCCGCCGAGGACTTGATGAGCGCGCTCGGCGGCGTAGCTGCGGACCAGGTCGTGCATTAGGTATCGGCTGGGCCGGTGCTCAGCGGCCAGGCTTGCATCGGCCAGCTCAGCCAGCACTCGACGGGCGTCCGCGCGGGGAACTCCGGAGAGGCTGGCCGCCGCCGGAACGGTAATGTCTGGCCCGCAGTGCGCCCCGAGCAGGGCGAGCATGGCTACGGCAGGACCGGAGAGCTGCTGCACCGACCACGACAACAGTTCCCGCAAGCTGGTTGCCGCATCCCCGGTTTCCAACACGTCAAGCGGTCCTGCGGACTGGTCAGGCGCGGGCGGACCTGCCTTGGCCGCCTCTCCTGAGGCTTGCTGGTCCGGTCCCTGGTCCGCACGTCGGCGGGCATCGGAAAAGCGCAGGTCAGGGCAGCGCCCACAGTGTCACCGCGAAGCCGGAGGACGCTCCGGTTACTATGATGCGCCCGCTGGGGTCCAGGAGCGGCAGGCTGCTGCCACCGGAGATGGTGACGGCGTGGCTGAGGACAGCGATGCGGCTGACTGATCGCGGGTTGGCCACGTTCCAGACGAACGTGTAGTCCCGGGCCACCTGAGACGGCTGCGGCGCATTCGCAGAGAAGGTTTCCTGTGACGGCGGGCTGAGGTCCGCGACGGCGGTGAGTGTCTGTCCGTCGGGAGCGAATTCCAGCGTGTACATCGGGCCGCAGCCTCCAGCGCACGTGCTGGCCGCTATCTGCCCGGCGGTCACCGTCTGCATGGTCGCGACGCGGGCGGGGCGGGCGGGCTCGGCCAGGCTGAACAGCGTGACGGTGCCGCCGAAGCTGACGCCGGCCAGCAGGTTGCCGCGGGGAGAGAACGCGAGAGCGTTCATAAAGCCTGACTCGCTGGGCACGGTGGCGATGCGGGTGGCGCGGACCGGATCAGCCATATTCCACACGGCGACCTGGTTGGAGCCGACGGTGCTGGCCAGCAGGCGGCCGTCGGGTGAGAACGCAATGTCGTCCTGGTTGAACAGAGCCTTCCACGGCGGCGCCACGGGAGCGGCCAGCGTGCGCAGCAGGCGGGGCCTGGCCGGCTTGGTCACGTTCCAGAGGAAGATCCGGTCGTAGTAGTCGGCGGCCAGGATGCGGCCGTCCGGGGAGAACGCCTCCCCCCACAGGCCGTTGCCGCCGGCCCGCAGCGTTGTTACCCTGGTCGGCTTGCTGGGGTCGGCCACGTTCCACAGGGCCGGCTGGCCATTGAACGCGACGGTCGCCACCGTGCGGCCGTCTGGTGCGAACGCCGTGGGCGCTCCGCCCTCGAAATTGGCCAGGCGCCTGGGCCGGGCCGGATCGGTGACATCCCACAGGGTGTCCAGGCCATCCTGGGGCCCGGAGGTGGCGGTGACCAGGATGTGCTGATCGGCCGGGCTGAACGCCATGGCTGTCACACCGCCCAGGCCGATGTGCCAGTGCCCCTCCTTCCAGCTCTTGGCGAAGATGAGCAGGCCGAACAGCACCACTATCACCGCGAGCGGGACCGCTATCGTGGCTGATATCACCGCGGCCCGGCGCAGCCGGGTCATCGAAAGCCCCTCGGCGCGGTAAGCCGGGTCAAGGTGCGTGCTCAGCACGCCGACCGCCAGGTTCAGCACGGTCCGCGCGGTGGCCTGGTGCTGGTCGAGGATGTCGAGCATCTCCTGGCGGTAGCGCTCCCGCCAGCGCCGCGGATAACAGCCGACCAGGGCGCGGGACAGCCGAGCGGCCGGCGCGGGCCTCATCACGCGCCCCAGGCCGTGGCGGTACGCAGCCGGGCGACACGCACGATTTGCTGCATCGTGGCCACCTGCTCGGCCAGGACCTCTTGGCCGGTCGCCGTGATCTGATAAGGGCGGCGGCGGTCCTCGGTGGCCAGCGGCCGGACCCAGCCGCGGCGCTCCAGCCGCGACAACGCGCCGTACAACGTGCCCGGCTCCATGCGGACGCCGCTGAAATCGGCGACGTCGGCCATGATCGCGTAGCCATGCTTGGGCCCGTCGGCCAGGCTGGTCAAGATCAGCAGCGACGGATCGGCGAACCGGCCGAGGCTGTCGAACTTACCGTGCATGCCCACCCCACTCATCAGCACCGCTTACTAATTGGTAGTTAGTACCGCAACGGGCAGGCAGGTGTCAACCGCAGCGGCCATGCGCCGCCCGGGGCGACGCGCGATCTGCCGCAGCGCCTTGACCCGCCCGGCCTGTCCATGTGGCGGCGATCTCATAACGGCGGCGGCGTTCGGCGATGGCCAGCGGCCGGACCAGCCCACGGCGCTCCAGCCGCGACAGCGCGCCGTACAAGGTGCCCGGCTCCATGCGGACGCCGCTGAAATCGGCGACGTCGGCCATGATCGCGTAGCCGTGCTTGGGCCCGTCGGCCAGGCTGGTCAAGATCAGCAGCCAGGGGCTGACGAACCGGCCGACGCCGTCGAGCTTGCCGTGCACTCCCGCCACCCCGCTTATTAAGCACCACTTACTAAGGCGTAATGAATAACCTGCCGGGCAGGCTGTCAACCCCGGGTCCGGCGGTGCCGGTAACCATGATCCAGCCTTGCCCGGGCAGGCCGCGCCAGCTCCCGCTCCGGACCCGCGCACCGATCAACCTGAATCTGCGCTTCAGCCGACCGCAGCCGAGACGCGGTCCCGGCGAGCAATCAGGCGGCTCGGCGCGCGGTCATTTGGAGTTCGTCGCCCGGTAGGCAATCCCCGACCACGGCGGCGCAGACAGCGGCGAGGCCGTATTTCTATGCATCGCCAGCGCCCGACGTGAACTTCCGCACATGCCGCGGTGAGGTACCCGAGCACCGGCCTTATCCAGGTCAGGCTGCCCGCTTCGGTCCTTGCCGGGCTGCGGCTTTCCAGCGGGAGCCGCGCTGACCCACGCATATCCCGCAACCCGGCGATGT
>Ga0306920_100003974_pt1 | contig 18869 bp, 23 predicted proteins | sample flu12Cox44000170_FD_204666 | JGI IMG/M metagenome (GOLD analysis project Ga0306920, IMG submission 204666) | Lab enrichment of tropical soil microbial communities from Luquillo Experimental Forest, Puerto Rico - flux4day.12C.oxic.44.000.170 (v2)... | ecosystem: Environmental > Terrestrial >... | reverse complement strand
TACTGCAGCGCGGCAGGTACGATGAGCTGCACGCCATGATCGAGAAACAGGGCCGGCAGATCGACAACCTGATTAAGCCGGGGCGGCGCGAGCGACACTGACACCCGCTGCTGCGCTCACGAACCTTCTAACGGCAAGCTTACAGACAATCCTTGGCTCTGCGCACTCCGTAGACTCCCCAATGCCCGTCATGTACGGGAATCAAGCATGGCGATTTGCGCCGGCTCACGCCTTGGGGATGCGGTTGGGTAGGGAGACCTGGCCGCCTCCCCAGGTTCCAGTAAGAGGGGCCGTCGCGCTACACTTTGTCGGCGGTCTTACGTCGGTCGGGTCCGCGCGTCGGGTCGCTTGGGCCCGAATAATCAACGAATAAGGGGAGCACGCGATGAACAACCTCGAAACGAATATCGGTGCGGTTCTTCACACCCAGTGGTGGCTATTGCTTCTAAGAGGCATCGTCGCCATAGCCTTTGGGGTTCTGACCTTCATGAGGCCAGGAATCACACTCCAGGCGTTGGTGTGGCTATTCGGTATTTACGTTTTCATAGACGGCTTCCTGGGCGCGTGGCTGGCCATCCAGGGGCGCAAGGAAATAGAAGACTGGTGGGTCTTTCTGCTCTGGGGACTGGCAGGAATCGTTATAGGCGTTCTCGCCTTCGCTAAACCCCAGCTCACAGCTCTCGCACTTCTCTTCTACATCGCGCTATGGGCGATCGCCACGGGTGTTCTCGAGATCGTCGCTGCGGTGCGCCTGCGCAAAGTGATCAGTGGCGAGTGGTGGCTCATGCTTGCGGGCCTCTTGTCGGTGTTATTTGGCGTTTGGCTCATCGCGCAACCGGACAAGGGTGCGCTCGCGGTTCTCTATGCGATTGGCCTCTACGCCGTAGTGTTCGGTGTGTTGCTGCTCCTCCTGGCGTTCAAGGTGCGGGGCTTCGTCAGTCGGGTTACGGGCGGATAGTAGACTGGGATGCGGTCGTGTGATTCGTCGCCGGCCGCATCCCGCCACGGAGCACGCAAACGAAACGCCGCCCCATCGGCAGGCGGCGCTGGCACCGCGTCAGACTCGGCATTCCGGGTTCGATGGCCAGCTGTAGCATCACTTCAAGTCGTTCAGCTGCCGCACGAGTTCCCTGAGCGCCGAAAGTCGATCCTCCAGCAATTTGTACTTGAGCGGTGCGGTCTCCGCTACGCAATAGAGCACGGGGATGCGCGGATTCGGCGATCAGCCCCAGGGTTGCGAGATCGATGGGGTACACGGCCGGCTTCGCACGGGCAAGCGAGGGTCGGTGAATCGGCTGGCTGATGCCCGCATCGTGCGCCGAACCGTCGAACGGAGCGAGCTCGATGCGGTGGCCCATAAGTTCCAAGACGAGATGCTCGCGACCAATACAGGCGTTCTGGCTCGACTCACGCGCACCCACGAACCAGAAGTAGCCGATCAATGCATAGGTGTAATTGCAAGGGTGCCCAGGTGCGCGATATCAATCCCCAGGCTTCGCGCGCGAGGCTCCCGGCGGTGACTTGCGGCCTAGCGTCGGTTACTCTGTTCCGCTGAGCAATAATCGTGCCGTTCTGCGGCCTATAACTACGTAGCGGAGAGCAACATGAAGAAACCCATTCTGCTGCTTCTGGCAGCAATCCTCACGATCTCAACATCAGTGACTCGTGCCCAGGAGGACCATGCCTACACACAGGGGCCCGTCGTGCTCGTCTCATTCGTTCGCACCGAGCCAGGCATGTTTGAAGAATACATGCGCTATCTGGATACCACCTACAAGCGCCTGTTCGACGAATACAAGAAGCAGGGACTTATCATTGACTACTCCGTCTTTCAAGCTCTTCCGCGCGGTCCGGAAGATGCGGATCTGATTCTGACGGTCACGTACAAGAACATGGCGGCGTTCGATGACTTGCAGTCGCGCACCGATCCACTTGTGAAGCAGGTGTTTGGCTCGCTACCCAAAGCGGCGTCTTCCTCAGCAGATCGAGAGAAGCTGCGGAAGAACGTGGGGAATCAGTTAGTTCGTCAGCTGATTTTGAAATAGACCGATCCGCAACGGACAGCTAACAGAGTTGGGGGCGATCTGCGGCATGGGTGAGCCCCCACCTCTGTCAGATCCGCGGATATCGCAGCGGCCTGAGAAACTCGCTCGGCTTTTTTGTGTGGCGCCAATACATCCGGCCAATTGGACAGAAGTAGACCTGACCGTCCAAATTCAGGTGGATGTGCTGCCCACGATGCAACCGGCATAACGTCGTTTCCTGCGCGGGATCAACTGCCAAGGCCTCGGCCAGAGTGATGGGCGGATCGGCAAGTGAGCTTGCAGGGTAGGGAAGCGCCCACCGCGACTCCTCGGCTTGCGCAGTCCCAGCGTTCAATTCGCTGAATTTCATTTCATGACCTTTCGCATCTGCTCCGCCCAGTGCGGAGAAAGCTTGTCGAGCGACTCGAGCTTGAGCCCCTGCTGGCCTTCCTGCCGCCCGCGCACGACACCACTGAAAACCGCTGTAGCCACATATTGCAGAGCATCGTGGGGATGGCTGTACTCGTTCTTATCTGGGGTGTCGCGGTAACGCTCGGCTGAGCCCGCGACCCTGATGCGCCGGAACTGATATCGCCCCCGAAACCCTTTGCGCAACACTTCGCACCGGGGATGGAGTTGCAGCTGCGGCCAGAGCACACAGCGCTTTTCGCGACCTTCTTTCGAGGCGGCTAAGCGCGCTCGGATCTTCGCGCGGTTCTGCTTACGGTAGCGCTTACCGCTCTCTAACACCTTCGTGGGGACTCTCTTCGCTCAGGCTTCGCGCGCCGCGCGGTTCTTTGCGAGGTTGACGCTGGCACGCGCGCGCTGACTGGCGAGCACCTTCGCAGGATTGCGCTTTTTCCAAACCCGCGCCTTCTCGATGTTGACCTGACGGTCCTGTTCGTACTTAGCTTTGCGGCGTGCCTTCACGTGCTCAGCCTTGCGCAGTGCCCAGTCCTTCGCCAATTCCTTGTGCCGCTCGGCTGCGCCGGGTTTGAGCCATTTCTTCCACGTCTATGTGGTTCCCGGACCCCGACAAACCGGATAGTCCATTGAACAAAGAGCTGCCGCCGTTGCGGACCGTCCCAATCGAAGTGCCGTATTGGTCCGATGGCACTCTTGCGTTCCACTAAATAAAACCGTATGGCAACAGCAACGATCCCAGGAACGGCCTCAAGTCCAGATTAACTCGACGGGCGTCAGCCCGCCGAGGACCTTCTTGGGCCGCTCCCTCGTTGTACTCGCGACGCCAGGCCTCGATGACTGATCGAGCGTGGGCAAGACTGGTGAACCAATGCTCGTTCAAGCACTCGTCGCGCAGACGCCCGTTGAACGATTTGACATACGCATTCTGGTTTGGCTTGCCGTTGCTTACCGAGGACCACTAGCCACTGTCGGACTTTGAGCGCCACCCTGGATCTTTCTTCGAGAACCCGTCCGGCCCGCTGTCGGACCCCGAGCGGCCTGGCGGCCGCTAAGGCGGAGGAAAACGGACGCCCCCATCGCGCCGCTGCGTGCGATCGGCTAAACCGGTCCCTGCCAGGGTCTCGATCAGTTACACAACAAGTTGATCTTGCGCTGAGCCATGTCGACCGCTTCAGCGGTGCTCGCCGCCACTAATTCCTCCTTGGCGGCCTCGCAACGCGCGGCGGCAGCTTCTGTCTCCTTTTGCACGGCTTGCACCGCTTGCGCATTTTCCTTGATGCAATAGGCAGCGGGCTCGCGCCGGATATTCGCAGTTTGACCAACCCGCTCAATGGCAACGCAGTCCCCAGGACGGATCTCGCGCTGGTCAGAGATGATGCGGGTCCTGGAACCATCGTTCATCTCCACGGTGTACGCCGTTCCGGTGCGATTGCCTTGCGCGGCCGCGGTGACGGCACCACCAGCTGCCGCACCGATGATTCCATTGCGCACAGTATTGCGACTGCCACCAGACGCCACCAATCCGATGGTCCCGCCTACAAGCGCACCCTTGGCGGCATCCGATTGCAGCTGAACTTGCTCGACGTTGCTTACGGTACCGAATTGAATGGTGCTTGCCTGGCCCGCACGCTGTGCTTCAGCACTGCCGGCCGCTGCGAGCGAAATGGCCCAGATAAGGTACCGAAGTGTATTGGACTTTTGAGTCATGGTTTCACACCCGCCGATCTGCTCACCCGGAGAATTCCACCCGTCACCAAACGAGATGGTACCTGCTCTCGACCCGACGCGGTCCGATGGAGTTACCCAAGAGTGGCAACTGCGGCGAGGGAAAGCGGATGGTTGCCTGTCGCCATCACACTCACTCGACCGCACCCATTTGCCTCTTTGACGAGCCCATCCGCCCAACCGCCGCCCGTGTAGTGATACGGCTGTGCCCGCGCTGCAGCTAGCGGCCCATTGCGGCGCTTAGTTGTTCCGGGCACTGTAGCGTCGTTCTTAGCCTTCGCTGAGCAGCATGCCAGGATTCTTTTAATTGGGACTTTCCATCCGGGCGCGACTTCTCTGTCGTGAGGCAGCGTTTCACAAGGAGATGACCTGTGACTGATACGCGCAAAGATTTATCGCTCCCGGCGACCGCGCCTGCGACGCCTCCGCCCGGCTACAACATCCTGTTCGTCCTCGTCGATCAGGAGCATCACTTCGACAAGTGGCCGTTTCCGGTTCCGGGCCGGGAGTACCTGAGAAAATACAGCACCAGGTTCGCCAATCACCAAGGAGCTACGCAGGTGTGCTCGTCGGCCCGCTCGGTCATCTACACGGGACAGCACATCCAGCATACGGGGGTCTTCGACAACATGGAGGCTCCGTGGCAACGGGACATGTCCACCGAGGTGGTAACCATCGGGCACCGCCTCCAGCAACTTGGCTACCACGCTACCTATCAGGGAAAGTGGCATCTCAGCGGCACTCTCCACACGGCGCACCAGCCGATCGACGCGCCGCTGCTCAAGTACCGCGAGGTGATCGAATCGTACGGGTTCGACGATTACATGGGTCTTGGCGATCTGATTGACGGCCCGGCCGGCGGCTACGTGTATGACAACTTTGCCACGATCTCCTCAATCACTTGGCTGAAGACCAAGGCGCGCGAGCTGAAGGCGCAGGGCAAGCCGTGGTTCATGGCAGTGAATTTCGTCAATCCGCATGACGTCATGTATGTCAATTCGGACGCTCCTGGCGAGGCGGTGCAGGGAAAGGCTGCGGCCTACCCGATTGTCTTCCCGCCGGATAACGAAATTTACCTTGCCGAGTGGGACGTCCCGCTGCCCGCGACGCGCCACCAGTCCCTCAACGCGCCCGGCCGCCCGAAAGCCCATTGGGAATATCAGGCCACCCAAGACATTCTGCTCGGTCAATGGCCGGACGAAGACCGTCGATGGAGCGTATTGCAGAACTACTACTTCAACTGCATTCGCGACTGCGACAGCCACCTCGTGCAGGTGCTCGACGAACTCAAAGCTAGCGGGCTCGACAAATCAACGATTGTGATCTTCACCGCCGACCATGGCGAGCTCGGCGGAGCGCACCAGATGCGCGGCAAGGGCGCCAATGCTTATCGGGAGCAAAACCACGTACCTCTGATGATTCTGCATCCCGCCTACCCTGGTGGCGCGATTACAAACGCGGTTTCCTCGCAACTCGATCTCGCGCCCACGGTGCTTGCGCTGACCGGCAAGCCGGCCGCCGATGTGGCTCGCGCGGGAGCGGGCATGAAGGGGCGCGATCTATCGAAGATCTTGAGCAAGCCCGGGCAGGCAACCGCCAACACCGTGCGCCCGGCCGCGCTGTTCAACTACAACATGTTTTCGTATCTCGACGCGTCATGGTTCGCCCCGTTGATTAAGGTGGTCGAATCGAAGGAACCCATGGTCGAGAAAGCCCCGAGGCTCGTGGTGATGCAACCCGATTTCAAGAATCGAGGCGCCATACGCAGCATATTCGACGGACGATACAGGTTCAGCCGGTACTTCTCGCCGCTCGAGTTCAGCCGTCCGACGACTTACGAGGCGCTGATCGCGCAGAACGAGCTCGAGATCTACGACCTCCAGGAGGATCCACAGGAGACGCGCAACTTGGCGCTGGACGGAAAAGCAAAGGCCGAATTGTTCATGGGACTGAACGAAAAGTTGAACGCGCTAATCGATGAGGAAGTTGGCGTGGACGATGGCAAGTTCTTGTCCCTGGCGCATGGCCATTGGTACCCGGCGCGATTCATTTGAGCATCGGCTGGCCGTTGTGCCTCTGGGCGACTGGGCTCGCAAATAGGCCAGGGGGTGCTCTCGTTTGGGAGTCGCTGTATCCAGGCCTTCGAGGTCACGCTGCGCGGCGGGGGTGAGCCCAACTTCAGGCATGCGTGCGGCGGACCTTGCGCTTCAAGGCAGCCACATCGAAGCGCATTGGCTTGGCCGCTTTTCTCGCCCTCTGGTAACGCCGCGCGCACGACGTCTATTTCAGCCGCGCGCTCTTGTTCCCGGCGGATGAGGTCGCGGATGTATTCGCTGTCGTTGGTGTAGTGCCCACCCTCGACCTGCGCCTTGATCCAATCATCCTGCTGGTGCGTCAGAGTACTGGTCTTGTGGACAGTCGCCGTTGTGGATCTCTTGCTGCGCACCATTGGTATGACAATGTCATAGACTTCCGCGGTACGCCTCACCGTGCGTCGGATCTGCTCAACCTGTGCGCCGGAGAACCGATTGTGGTCACGCCTGTGGTCACTTTCCCGAAGGCGCTTGTGAAGTGGGCCCTGGAAACCCTTCCAGGTAGTCTCTGATTTCGTCGCGAACGCGGCGGAACACGGCGAGCCTCGCCGCTTCCGTGCCTTCAGCGGCTGCTGGATCTTCAAAATTTTTGTGCAGCCGGTTGGCGTGACCCGGGAAGACCGGGCAGCTTTCTTTCGCGTTATCGCAGACCGTGAGCACGTAATCGAATTCCGTACGGGCGAATTCTTCAACCGACTTCGAACGGTGTCCGGAAATGTCGATCCCTAGCTCCTTCATGACAGCAATCGCCTCCGTTCGGACGTGACTCGGTTTCGTTCCCGCGCTCTCGACTGTGAAGCGGTCTCCGGCGTCGTGGCGGAGCAGGCCTTCGGCCATCTGGCTCCGCGCTGAATTGCCGGTGCAAAGGATCAGCACCTTTTTTTGGTCACCCATGGGCAACCTCTTTCGGTGGGTGAGTAACGAGGATCTCAGGTGCTTGCTTCGGGAGTGACGGTATTAGCCACCGGAACACAACGGTGGCGGCGATGGCACCGGCGAGTTGCGCTGCGATGAAACCCGGGGCATCGGCGGGCCGGATGCCGGAAAAGGTATTCGTAAATGATCGTGCCACCGTCACCGCCGGATTTGCGAACGACGTGGAGGCTGTGAACCAATAGGCGGCAGTAATGTATAGGCCGACGGCAACGGGCACCGCCTCCGCGCGTAGCCGGGAACAGCCCCAGATCACGCTTAACAGTCCGAACGTGGCGACGAATTCGCTGAAAAGCTGTGCGCCCCCCGCACGGACATGCTGCGAAACTTGAAACACCGCCTCGCAGAACATTACGTGCGCGGCAGCCACGCCAAGCAGAGCGCCAGCAATCTGAGCCGCAACATATCCCGGCACTTCCTGCCAGCGGATTCCGCGCTGAGTTGCATCCGCCAGCGTCACGGCGGGGTTGAAGTGCGCCCCGGAGATCGGTCCGAAAGTAAATATCAGCGTTGTGAGCGCAGCGCCCGTGGCGAGGGTGTTCGCCAAAAGCGCAATGGCAACGTTTCCACCGCTCAGGTGCTCGCCCATGATGCCAGAACCCACGACAGCCGCGAGTAGCAAGGCCGTGCCCAGCAGCTCGGCGACCAGACGCCGTGCCAGTGTCATCGCCGTACTGCGGGCTTTGTGGCACGCACGAAGGCGCTCATGAATTTGCCTTCGACCAGCGGCGCGACTGCATCCACGTCGAGGCCTTCACTCGCAAGAAACTGCCGCGCATCTTCGATGCGGTAGACGCGCGTAGGCTCAATGTCGATGTCATCGAAGCCCGCAGCGGCCAGCTTCTTTCTGTAATCCACTTCTTCGAGCGCGCCAGCGATGCAGCCGACCCACAGCTCCATGCTGCGCCGCACGTCAGCGGGGACCTCGCCCCGAACAACAACGTCAGACACTGCGAAACGGCCCCCTGGTTTGAGCACGCGCACAGCCTCACGCAAGACCTTGTCCTTGTCGGCGGAGAGGTTGATGACGCAATTCGAAATGATCACGTCCACCGAATTGTCCGGCAGCGGAATGTTCTCGATTTCCCCTTTGAGGAACTCGATATTCTCCACGCCTGCCTTGCGCTGGTTCTCGCGCGCCAGAGCGAGCATGTCGTCTGTCATGTCCAGGCCATACGCTCTACCCGAGGAGCCGACACGCTTCGCGGACAGCAGTACGTCGATGCCGCCGCCCGAGCCAAGGTCAAGCACGACCTCACCGGGCTTAAGTTCGGCCAGGGCAGTGGGGTTTCCGCAGCCGAGCGAAGCCTGTACCGCTTTCTCCGGCAGGCTGGTCTTTTCAGCCTCGTCGTAGAGGCCCGAGGTGATAGGGTCGGTCGGCACATCGCAACACGCCGATGGGCGGCAGCAGGACGCGCTCTTGTCGCCCGTGGCTACGCGGCGCGCCGTCTCGGCATATTTTTGATGAACGATGTCCTTGATGCTGCCCATAACATCCTCCGTCCGTCACCTGCAGCAGACGATTTTCTGCGGCTCAATCGCCTTGTTCCGCGTGCAGCACTCGGCGTAGAGAAACCCGACAAGCTCCTGCAGAGCTTCCGTGCTCGCTGAATACCAGAGGAAGGTGCCTTCACGCCTGACGCGCACCAAGTCCTCGTTTTTGAGCCTTTCGAGATGATGCGACAGAGTGCTGGACGGTATGTCCAGCTCGGTTCCGATTTCTCCGACGACCATCCCCTCCGGGTGTGCGCTCAGCAGAAGTCGGACTATCCGCAAGCGCGGCTCGGTGCCGATGGCGGAAAGCATATCGGCGTACCGTGCGGTGAGTTGGGCGTCGTCCTTCCGGGGCATGGGCGTCTCCTGTCTCTTTATTTCGATAATAGTAGAAATATAGAGAAACGCAATTCGCGGCTGCCTACTTGATGTTCCTCAGCGAGCGTCGTCCGCTTTCGGGGAGGGCCAACAGGCCGATCAGCTCGACTAAGCACTCGCCGAGCCTCTTGACGTGGGAGAGCATGCGCACGCGCGCATGGTGCGCAGAGCGGGCGAGGGCGTCTGTGCAGTCGCGCGGAGACCGTGCTGCTGTATGAATGCGCTCAGGGGTGCAGGCTCCACATAAGGACGGCCTTCGTGGATGGCTTAGTGTGCTTCGTCGCCAAGTCCCGCGCGCGCTATCGAATATCTCACAGCCCTAAGTCGAATATCTCGGCAAGCGCACGTGTCGTTGCTTCATGTGGAGGCGGCGGGGGTGCAAGTGACAGCGCTGCGGCCCCTGAGAATTCTCAAAGCGCGCAAGTTCCCTCTCTGCCGATATATGTCGCAGGAACTACGTTAAAGGCTACCGACAGCAGCGGAAACACAAGGACCGCAACCTGTAGCAGCTCCGCAGTTGGTACAACGACGGCCGCCGCTTTCGCGGGCACCGGCCTCAACGGGTAGCCGCACGGCATCGTCCGCACCACGGCCGTGAACACCGCCTCGAGTGCCACCTTCAGCCTCTCGATTGCGATGACCGCGGTGTCCGGCACGGGCGACGCACTGGATCTCGATAGCCGACCGGGGTGGGTGTGCGACAAGGCGACCGCTTTCCTGCTGCGCCAGCGCGCGGAGGTGTACGGTGGATGCCGACGTTCGGCGTCAGCGCACGAGTGAGCGGCGGCGCGCCGGGGCGGCTTTGCAACACGAGCTGGCGACTGATCTCCGTGTAGCCGCCGACCGTACGAGGCGTGAAGGACACTGATCCGAAGGCGAGGTCGCTTTCGAGGATCTGCGTGGTTTCCGTCCTGAGCCAGTTCGCGGTGGCGTTGGTGTTCACCTTCGCCGGCGCCACAGTAGTACTGAGGGACTGCGCTGATGATTCGCCGCGGCCCGGCTAAGTCAGTACTGAGTTCCGGGCGCGACCACGTAGAAACGCGGTAAGTGGTGCGGTCGCAACGCTCCAGTCACAGCTGCCGTTTGACGCCGGACGAGGAGCGGTTCATAAGGGCGCCGTCTTACGGGAATTCCCCGATTAGAGGGAAAAGGGAGGGCACACACATCGACCAAGGGCCAGCCCAAACGCACTCCCTGCACACCAGGGAAGCGACTTCCAATATGGACACATTGCGCACTCTGTCGTTGGTGTTCCTGTCGGTCTTTGCCTCTACTCCGGCGTTCGCTCAAACAACGTTCAACGCGACGAACGGCTCCATGGTCATTCATCCCGGCGACGGTGAAGGCGACTTTGGAGTCCCCTTCACCGTCGCGGGTCCTGATTTTTCGGCCTCCGGCGACATTTCATTCGTCGGACCGGGTGACAATCCCCTGGATTCACCCCGCCCCCCCGGGCCTAGCGGCGCCCTGTTAATCACCGGCGATAGTGCTTCGGGGTTTTTCGATATGTCGCTGACCGTACACGGCATCCCTTGGAGTTCATTCCGCGGGAGGCCGACGAGCGCGGCACCCCCAGGCGTGGGCTGCGACGTCATCATGTGCACTACGTTGGATTTTCTCGGAGGTGGTACCGCCACGCTCGATGTGGTTCCAGACCCAAACTTACCGGGACTTTTGGATATCAGTCAGGCGAGCTACACCTTCAAGGCTCCTACGTCGTCAACAGTGTCACTATTGCTGCTCGGTCTTGCTGCTCTGGGTTGCGAGAGGCGCGCGAGAACGCGCCAACGGCGCCTCCAACCGCGGCACTCACAGCCGCAGCCGCTTAGTCAATCGCGCAGTGTGGTTAGGGAGAAGCACGTGAGAAAGCAAACCTTAGCAACTTTTGGCGGATCCCAAAGAAGTAGATGGGTAATTGTAGGGATGGTTTTTTTGGGGGTCTTGAGCGTTGTTCCCTATCGGGCCCACCCACAGGGGCAAAACGAGGCGGCGGCATCGACGGCCGTGCAGTCGAGCGCCTTGGCAGGCGTTGTCAGCTCGCCACTGAACCCAAATCAAGTGGCAATCCTGCATTGGTACAGCGCGAACCAGACGACGAGCTTCCGCGTAGGTAGCAGCCCGCAAGGCGTAGCTTATGACGGAGCAAGCGTCTGGGTGACGAATCGACTCGCCAACACTGTGACCAAGCTACGGGCGAGCGATGGTTCGGTTCTTGGCACGTTCACTATTGGTCTAGGCCCCGTCGGCGTGGCCTTTGATGGGAGCAATATCTGGACAGCGAACACTACAGGCAACAACATAACCAAAGTGCGGGCGCTTGATGGCGTCACCCTCGGATTCTTCGCCGTGGGGAACTTCCCTATCGCTGTAGCTTTTGACGGAGCCAACATATGGGCGGCGAATTTTGAGAGTGCAACCGTCAGTAAAGTGCGGGCAAGCGATGGGACCACCCTCGGCACCTTTGCGGTGGGCAGCGGCCCGGACGGCCTGGCGTTTGACGGCGCGAACATCTGGGTGGCGAATTTCAACAGTGCGAACGTGACTAAGCTGCGAGCGAGCGATGGCGCGACGCTTGGTACTTTCACAGTAGGGATCAGGCCCACGGACGTCGCCTTCGACGGGACCAACGTGTGGGTAGTGAATGAAGGCAACAATAGCGTGAATAAACTGAGCGTCGCTGGGACGATCCTCGGCACCTTTGCGGTCGGTAGTGTCCCCATCGGTGTGGCCTTTGACGGGGCTAACATCTGGGTAGCGAACAGCGGCAGCAACACTGTGACCAAGCTGCGGACGAGCAGCGGGGCGAACCTGGGCAGTTTTGCAGTGGGGAGCACGCCTTATGCCGTGGCGTTTGACGGGGCAAACGTCTGGGTTGCGAATGAGAACGGCAACACAGTTACGAAACTGTAGGAAGAATTGTAGATAGATTGCACGTGTTCTTTCGGAATACCGCGCCTGCTCGAGGCGAGGCCGCGGCACGAGAGGTGCCGAAGAATCGGCAGTAGGCCAGCCGCGCAGTCGGGCGGCGTTCTAGCCGGCACGGCGGCGAAGCAAAAAGCTCGGGCGTGAGCTGTCGTTAAGCTCAGACATAGTTCGCATCGCGCACTCTAGCGCTAGACTCCGCGCCCCGCCGGGTGTGGCGAGTCGTTGCATGGCTCTCGTTCGCGTCACAGACATGGAGAGATCGCTCCAATGAGCGAATCCATGTCTTTCTTCTCGAAGTGCCCCGAGTGCGGAAATGCTCGGCTGCAAGGCGGATATGCGCGCGGCGCGCTGGTTCAGTTACTAGAAGCTGCTGACCCGATCGAGGCGTATTGCGTTCCCTGTGATGTGCATTGGCCGATCGCGGTACAGGAACGACATCTCGTAGCGAGGGGAATCGCGGCGGAGCAACGGGAGGCTGCGCCACGCTCACCACGCGACCATCCGACACGCGGTCGGCCTGGTGAATGAGAGCGCCGGCTCCCGCACGGCCTTCCTTTATCTAGCGATAAACCCCGCGTTCGTGTATCGCCTCCAGCCGAGTTAGACGGACGAGAGAAGAAGACCTAGGAGAGTGAAGTCGGGGTCTTCCCGCGGAACGATGCCCGAGACGCTGCATGCCATGAAAACCGCATAGCGATCACAGATGGCGCCGCCCGCCGACGGCGCGGCGTTTTCATCTGTCATACGCGCGCGTCAGCGTTGGCCGACAGACATCGCGTGTTGTTCTTGCGTAGCGTTCGCCGCGTTCTGGCGGATTGCTCTATCGCGGTGCGCTGTGCCGTTCACGCCCCGCGCCTTGAGGGCCGGTGGTCTCAAAGCCGGCCCTTTCTTCCGAGTACATTCGTCGAAAGAGAAGCTGATCCATGACCGGTGACGGTTTTCCGCGCGACGTCGTGGGCTACTGTTTCGTGCTCCGCGAAGGCCGCTCCTACGTCGGGTGCGTGAGCGTGCAACATGACGAATTCCACGGCACAGCGCGCGCGACCCATCACGATGCGATGCTCGAGGCACGAGAGCTCGGTGCCATGCTGCGAACGGAGCGAGTGATCACGGAGTGCGTGTGCGCGTGCCTTCCGGAATCATCGCGCTGAGAAGCGAGTCAAGCTCAGGCACGCCATGCCCGGAACCGTCACTAGTCATTTAACGATAAACCGAAATTAGCGTATCCGCCCACGATGAAGTTAGACTGATGATAAAAGAAGAAGACCCCCAGAGGGATGCCCACCGAATATCAGCTACGGGATAGAGCGCTACGCGCGCGTATTCGTCTGCTGATTGACGATGGCGCGTTGCCGGCGGTCATCGCCAAGAGAATCCATGCCGGTTATGGGTCAGGGCTCCAATGCCATGCTTGTGGTCGATCCATCACACCGGAGCAGTTGGAGTACGAGACTCTCGTTCCCAAGGCGTTTCGACTTCACGTTGAGTGTCACGTCTTGTGGCAAATCGAGTGCGTCGAGCGCGCGCGGAAGCGACGATAGTCAGCCCGGAGCGCTCCGGGCGGTAGCAAGGGCTCGCGGCCATCCTCCTACGCAAGTGATGAGCGAACGGCTGCCCAGGCTGAGCGTGAGCGTCGCATGCCCGAGAGGATCTGGCAGGTACCCGTCTGGCACTATGTCGGCCTGCGATATGTAAGACCCCAACAACGGCTCGATCTCATAGGGATATTGGATCTGGCGGCGTGCGTTTCCGCCGAGTGAGATTAGGGCTCGGTAGCGTCGGCAGTCTCCCCAGCTTTAGCGGACGTTACCTTCGGTCACTCTGGAGAGCTGCGTTTGATCACCGGCACTCTCTCGATGTACCGCGCCAGGGCGCCGAACCTCGCGAAAACCTCTGCGCCCCATGCGGCGAGATCATGACCCTAGCAGCGGCCGAGGGTACGCACATTCCCCGATAGCACCCGAGTAGCATAGGGCGTCCAATTCTAAGAGTCGCGGGCACGCGCTGAGACCTGGGTGGGAGAGTAGAGATGGAGGAAGTCATGAGAACGAAGATCCTCGCTCTCTTGGATCAGCACCGGAACATGACAATCGCAACGCTGAGACCGGACGGTTGGCCGCAGGCGACCACGGTGGGCTACGCGAACGATGGTCCTACGCTTTACTTTCTCTGTGGCCTCGACAGTCAGAAAGCAGCAAACCTTGCGCGGGATAGTCGCGTATCCTTAACCATTGACGACGATACCCCGGAGGTAATGGAGATCACGGGACTGTCCATGGCGGCACGCGCTCAGGCCGTGGTCGATCGAGCGGAAGCGGAGGAGGCATTGCGACTGCTGATGGCGAAATACCCGGAGCAGAATTCACTGCCGTCATCGCTGCCGATGCCGACTCCAGAGAATGTCCGCATATTCCGCCTGACCCCAACCGTGATCTCCGTCCTGGACTACTCGAGGGGCTTTGGTCATACGGATCTTGTCACGTGTTAGCTCCGTGACCGACGACTGGCGGCGGCTGATGCGGGATTGATGTGGCGCGTCTGCCGCCAGCCGCGACCTCTGTGCGCACGATGGTGTACGTTTCCCAAGTGGCGCGCACCTGGTCGCCGGAGGGTTAACTCTCAGCCATAACGAGAAACTCACGACTATGAAATTGCTGCTCGTGTATGGGACCACCGAGGGTCAAACTCGGAAGGTTGCTCAGTTCGTGGCGGACCACTTGGCGGAACAAGGGCATCAGACGGAACTCATAAATGCTATCGATGCAACACCGGCGGTTGACCTGCGCGACTTCGATGCCGTGATCATCGCGGCATCTGTCCATGCGGGACGCTATCAGTCAGCCGTTCTACATTTCGTCAAATACCATCTGCCAGCCATCGACACGCGGTTAAACGCGTTCCTCTCTGTCTCGCTCGCTGCCGCCGGCAACGATGAAGAGGACGTCGAGGGACTTAAGAAATGCGTCGCTAATTTCACTCATGAGACCGGGTGGACGCCCCACTGTATCCACCACGTCGCAGGGGCCTTCCGCTACACCGCATACGATTTTCTTAAACGATGGGCAATGAAATACATCGCCTATCGCAAGGGCGGCCCCACGGACACAAGCCGCGACTACGAACTCACTGATTGGGGTGACCTGAAGCATTTTTTGGACTCGTTCGTAACGCCTGGCCCGACAGCGGAAGTACCGCTAACTTCCGCTATCGACCCCTTCTGCGACATCGGTAGTGCTCGTTAGCAGTCAGTCATCAGTGGCAGGGCGGACATTCGCGCACGGCAACATTGAGCACGTTGAGCCCGGCACTGAAACACGCGGTGACAAATACATTCATTCGTTATTCACCCAGGAGTTGATCGCGGCTGGCTGGGTCACGCTGCTCCCAAACGTTACACCCGAGGTCCAAGGTATGGCGCTCTGCCAACCATATCTGCCGCCGTAGCTGCTGCTCCAGCTATAGCCGCTGCTCCAGCTGTAACCGCTGCTCCAGCTGTAACCGCTGCTCCAGCTATAACCGCTGCTCCAGCTATAACCGCTGCTCCAGCTATAGCCATCCGCGTCGGCAGGTGAGCCCCAAGGCTGAGCGGAATTCATGCTCATGATGTAGTAGTCGCCCTCGGCGTCGCGGTTTGCAGGTCCACCGAAGTGCTGCGTTCCGGCGAGGTCCGCGGCAATATCGAGGCCAGCGTTGGCACAACCTGAATGCTGGTCTAACACGGCCGCATAAGCGTCAATTTCGCCAGCCCCTTGCTGGAAGACGCTGTAAGCGAGACCACCCGTGGCGTTGACCGCCGGGCGCGCTGAGCTCATCAACCTGCACTTCACTTGGTCCGGGGTGAGCCCAGGGTGTGCCTGAAGCATCAGCGCGACGACCCCCGACACAACGGCAGCAGACATCGACGTGCCTGACATGTAGAAATAGGAGGACCCGAGGTAGCCATTGGTGCCAAGAAAGGCCGGGTGCGCTTTGGCGATCGTGGAGCTACCTGACAGAATCGCGATGACGTGCCCACCGGGCGCGACGACTTCAGGCTTGACGAACCCCTCGTACGTGGGACCTGCGCTCGAGAAAGAGGCGAGTCGGTCATCGGTGGGGTCAGCCGGCGTGTAGTTGTCGGTCATTGCGCCGACCGTGATGACGTACGGCACGTTGCCGGGTACCCCGACGGTCATGGGCCCGGGTCCCGCATTGCCCGCAGACGCCACCACGACGATCCCGGCCTGCCAGAGCTTCATGACGGCGCGCGCGAGCGGGTCGTCCCAGTAGTAGGACTGTGGCGTCGCACTGAACGACATGTTGACGACGCGGATGTGGTAAGTAGCCGCGTTCTTGAGAATCCAGTCCATTCCCCGAATCGTGTTGGCGTACGTTCCCGCACCGGTCTGGTCGAATGCCCGGATGATCACGCGCGAAGCGTCGGGAGCGATGCCGATATAGCTACCATCGCCGGAGCGGCCACTGTTGGTCGCGATACTGAGTATGTGTGTGCCGTGCCCGTAGTGGTCATCCGGCGCGCCGACCCCGACAGTGTTCCCGATGGCATCGTACCCCTGCAGAACGACGTTTTGGCCGGCGGTATCGGTCTGCGTGGCATGTTGGCTCCACCACCCGGAATCGAGGAATGCAATCGTAATTCCCCGGCCCGTGATGCCCGAGGCGTGTAGTCGATTCGCACCCGTGTGCTCCACCACGTAGGGCTGAACCGTGCCGGTCGAGCCCGACACAGTCAGTAACCGGTCGAGAGCCATTGTCAGATGAGGGTCCGTAGCCAACAAAGCTCGTTGTTCAGAGGTAAGTTCCGCGGCAACAGAGTCAATGATGGCGAGGTCGTGGGTGACCACCCCGCCCGCACGGAGTACCGCCGCTCGCGCTGCCTCCATGCTTGAGGCCCGCACGATCTCCTCGTGGTGCACACGAGCCGACCTGCTGAGCCGCTGTCCTGCTTGTGGAACGGCAGCTAACAGAAGCGCCAGGAGGCTCGCCGCGAACGCTCGATACGAACCCGGATCAGATCGACCTTTGCGCAACATGGCCTATCCCCTCTTTGTCCTTGATTGAGGTCGCGCCCAGGGATTATTAGCCATCTGACCGTCGTAAAATGGTGACAGACATCGCAGGATTTCGACGGTCGTTGATATGTCAATGACAGACGGTCGATCGAACTAGAAGTCTGTCAAACATAACTGCCGTTCGCGGAGGAGGGGCGCCGCCCAACCGGCAAGTTAGTGTGCTTGAGTGCGGTCGCCCCTCGATTACTGGCTACGCCGTCCCGCCTCTCACGGCACAGTCAAGCGTGTCCCATGGACAGGGCCGCCCTGATGCCCCGGGACGTGATTCTCTGATAGGTCAAAGTTCTGGATTAAGAACGTACCGTCGTAGGTATTGCCGTCTGCGCTCAGAGTGTCGGTCTGGATCTCGGTGAAGTAGCCGATCAGCGTGACTCCCGTCGGGTCGAAGTTCCAGCCCAAATGGAAGAGCTTGACCGTCCCGGTAGACGACGTGCCACAGACCTACGATCGAATCGTGCCTCCGACTGAGCCCGATCCCGCCGCTCGGGAGAGCCGGCCCGGCGGTTGGGCCACGAACACCATCCGCAGTGTTTGCGGCCGCTCCTGAACCCCCGTGGTGCATTCGGTACGCGCGAGCTTCGGGGCCACCTGACCCAGGGCTTCGTTACGTATCGCGGCCTGCGTTCCTGCCCCAAATAAGTACGTAAACGCAACGATGCCGCGCGTAGCCCTGCGGGAGTAGCTTGTTAGTAAGGTTCGGTTAACCTTCGGCGCGCACCATACTTTTGGGGAAAGCCAAACCTACGGTTAAAGCCACGGGTCCTGAAAATCAGGAAGAGCCGAACCCCCGAAAGCGACTAGCGTCATAGTCGTTACTTATTGGAGGAGTAACAATTATGAAAAACATAAAAAAATTGGCTGTTCTTAGTTTCATGCTCCTTGCTTATGAGGCTGTGGCACAAGAAGCAGATACTGCTTTTCTGACTGTGCCAGATGCCAATGTTGCCGGTGTAACTGCCGGTGTAACCAACCCGACGGCAGCCCCGGCAATACAGGCAACGGCTATATCTATCGATGTCTTGACCGAACTCAAGGCCGACACAACGGTTGTGACGGCATCTAGTCCAAGCGTGCCGTCTATAGATGGGTTCTGGGTGGTGTTTTCCGGACCAACATGGACAAAGGCGGTGGTAACGATTCAAGCGACGGCGACTGGCCTTCTTGAAAAGAGCATTACCTTGGTTTACTTGAAACCCACTGGAGCTACCGGCACGTTCTATGCGCCTTTTTCAATCAGCGACTGGACAGGTTCAGCATCTGGAACGGGGACGGCAACCGTACAGTTCTGGCACGGAACAACGCTTCTCGGTGGTGCTAACCATACGTTCACTTTGCAGCATAACTAAAAATTAGCTGTTTCGCGGGCTTGCGCCCGCGAGCACCCGGCTGCGTGCAGTTCTATGATCAATTCTTCGCACTTAGCCGGGTGTCAGCTCGTGGGCGGCACCTCTTGCGCAGTTCCCTCGTCAGCGTGCCGCCCTGTCGCCCCGAGTTGATCGCTGACTTGACTCCACCTCGCTGTCACTCGTTCCGGCTGCAACGTGCTCATCAACGCGGTGTATTTACGATGGTTGAACCAGTGGCGCACAACTTCAATGACGAGAAAGCCCAACGAGCGCAAGCAGCCACTCTGCGCGAGATCATTGGCGAGCCGAAACCTAAGCGAGCCGCCAGTGTAGCGACGCCAGGTCAGCACGTGCGGGGCGTAGCCTTATAGTGGCGCCGTCTACCTCCCCCTTTCGGACGGCGCTGCTGCCTTTCTCTCCTCCAATTCGGAGTCCGCTGCTGCCGGTCTGTGC
>Ga0306920_100003972_pt1 | contig 18873 bp, 15 predicted proteins | sample flu12Cox44000170_FD_204666 | JGI IMG/M metagenome (GOLD analysis project Ga0306920, IMG submission 204666) | Lab enrichment of tropical soil microbial communities from Luquillo Experimental Forest, Puerto Rico - flux4day.12C.oxic.44.000.170 (v2)... | ecosystem: Environmental > Terrestrial >... | reverse complement strand
CAACGAAGTCCTCGGTGATCGTGACGCTCCCCGAGGGCGGCAGGCCGGCAATGCTCTGCGCGGTCGGAGTATTCATAGCAGAGCAGGCGGCTGTCGCGAGCACAGCCGCCGCAAGCATGGCTTTGAACGATGGGACGGTACGATGAAACGCAGCGTTTGTCATATTGGCGAAATCTCCTTGTGTGGTCTTGAACGCCAAACGGGTCTCTAGGTCCGGCTACTCAGTCGAAAACCATGTGGAGGGCGGCGAAGGCCGCCCTCCTCTTTTCCTGGTCCTTAGTCGCCCGGGCCATAGATTTTGCCGCCGTGCGCCGCCCCGATCGCCGCCAGGATCTGGTCCCGGACATTCTCGAGATTGAAGCTGGCCGGCTTCTGCATCGGCGGGAACTGAACGAATGTCTCGCCCATTGCGGCCACTTCCTGCTGCACGTAGACGAACCGCCAGAACTCGTGGCCATACACGTCCATCATCTCCGGCGGGCAATTGTTGAACCAGCAGCGTTCGAACGGGTCGAGCCGGAGATTGAAAAGCCGCGGCCAATCCAACACTACTTTTGGTCCGAACCAGCCCTCGGGTTGGGTACGGAAGACGTATTTCCAATCGTCGATCCGCACTGCGGCCAACGTCGGTCCGGTGAAGTAGGGGAACGCGTGGCGTGCCGACGGGCCTTTGCCGGTCAGCACATTTGCCTGATCGTAGCCGTCGAGATGAACCTTGAAGGTCCGGCCGTCAATCTGCTTACCGTTCAAGAGCTCGGTCGTGATGTTCGCGTCCCCAGCGAAGGCGACCAGAGTGGGGAACCAATCATTGCTGCCGAAGATCCCGTTCTCGACCTTGCCGGCCGGAACGCGAGCCGGCCAGTGGATTATCGCCGGCACCCGGAAGCCGCCTTCCTCTCCCATACCCTTGTTGCCGGCGAACGGCGTCATGCCGCCGTCGGGCCAGGTGAACACCTCGGCGCCGTTGTCGGTCGTGAACACGACAATCGTGTTATTGTCTTCCCCGATTTGCTGCAGGTGCTGAAGGACTCCGCCGATGTCGTCATCCATCTGCGCCATGCCGGCTTCTTCGGTGTACCAGCTGTTTTCCGGCGTCTGCATCGCCGCATATTTCGGCGACAAATGCGTGTAGACGTGCATGCGCGTCGGGTTCATCCAGATGAAAAACGGCTTATTGGCTTGCTTGGCCTGGTCGATGAACCCGTTGACCGAGTCGCGAATGACCTCGTCGAAGGTCTCCATGTTGTACTTGATGCCTTGCACGGGAGAGGGCGGCAATGGGCCTTCATCGACGATGCGTTGCTTGCCGATCTTGCCCCAACGCGGCTGCACGGTCTGATCGTCGGTGGCATTGGCGTAGCAGTGGACGAGATTGCGCGGCCCCACGCGGTCCTTCAGCTCGGGCGGGTAGGAGTGCCAGAACGGGTCCTCCATCGCATCCAGATGATAGAGGTAGCCGAAGAACTCATCGAACCCGTGCAAACACGGCAGGTACTTGTTCAGATCGCCGAGATGGTTCTTACCGAACTGGGCTGTCGTATAGCCCATCGAGCGCAGTACCGTGGCGATGGTTGGCGCCTCATCGGGCATGCCGACATCGGCACCGGCCTGGCCGACGGTCGTCAGACCCGTGCGGATCGGCAGCTGGCCGGTGATGAAAGCAGCACGGCCAGCGGTGCAGCTCGCCTCGGCATAATAGTCGGTAAACATCATGCCTTCGGCGGCGAGCTTATCCAGGTTCGGGGTCTTATCGGCCATCATGCCGCGGTGATAGGCGCCGATATTAAACCACCCGACATCGTCGCCCATGATGACGAGGATGTTGGGCTTTTGCTGCTGCGCTTGTGCCGAGGCGCCGTTCGGCGCCACGGCAGTCAGGAACGCCCCGACGGCGACGCCGCCCAATAATTGATAGAACGACTTATGTTTCACCGTAACCCCCATGCTAGCAAGTCTCCGACGACCAAGTCACCCCCCGCCCAGGGTAACCACAAGAGCTTGTGGGCCCTGGATCGCTCCCCGGTCAGCCGGCCCTGGCGGGCGGTTCCGGGGATCGCGGGAATGACGAAACGAGCTCTGATATTGGCGAAGCGCCTAGGCGTCAGGCCCCGGGGCCTTCCAGCACGATCTCGATGCGGCGGTTTTTCGAACGGCCATTCGGCGTGTCGTTCGAGGCGACCGGATGCGTGTCGCCGAAGCCCTTGGCCGAGATCATGTTTGGATTGACGCCTTGCGAGGTGAGATACGCCACGACGTCGTCCGCCCGGCGCGAGGACAGGGCGATGTTGTTCGCGATGCCTCTTTGGTTCAGTGCGGGGCCGACCGGCAGATTGTCGGTATAGCCGTAGACGACGACTTTGGCGTTCTGCAGGTTTTGCAATTTGGGGACGTATTGGTTGAGCGCCTGCCTACCGTTGGCGCTGAGCTGATAGCCGCCCTCGGGGAACAGCAAATCGCCGGCGACGACCCATTTCTGCTCCTGCTGCATCTTTTGGATCTGCGACTGCTCCGCCGCCGCCTGGGCGCGTGCCTGCTGCAATTCCGCTGTCTGCTTGTCGTATGTGCTTTGCGATACGCAAGCACCCAATAACAACGCGGTGAGCGGAACGACCCGTGCCGCCGCTGTCAGGTTCACGATCATGGCATCGTCTCCGAGTGGGTTCCCTGTAGCCGGGCAGAGGCTTGCCCGAGTAGCCATCGTAGGCAGCCGCTTTTTCGGCCGACTATGCAGTTTCAGCAAATGGATGCGCTGCTAATCGGGTGATCGATGAAGTGTGGCGGACGGAGACTCGCCGAACAGCCTCTGATATTCGACGGCAAAGCGTCCGAGCTCCCAGAAGCCGTAGCGCGTCGCCGTGGCGGTCACTGACGTCGCACGCGGTTCTGTCCGCCGCAGCGCACGCCGCGTCAGAGCCATGCGGCGCAGCCATAGGTAGCGCTTTGGCGCCATTCCCAAATGCTCCCGGCAGCACATGCGCAATGTGCTCTCCGAAACGCCGATCGCCTTGCACATCTCTGGGATGTAGAGCGGATCTCCTGGGCTCTCCTCCACCACCTGGTGGAAGCGGCGCATGACGATCGCATGCTGGCCTTGGGCCAAACGGGGCGCGCGATCATCGCGATCGTCGAGGCAACCCAGGACGGCTTCGATCAGCGCCTGCTCCAAACCCCGCGCGGCATCGGGATTGGCGATAATTTCCGGGGCGTTTTCCGCTAGGCGCCCCGCTGCCGCGTGCAGCCGCTGGAGTCTCACCATCGCGGATGCCGGTGGGGTGTGAATCAGCGGATCTTGCGGCGGCGTCAAGTCAATTCCCGCGATCGCCGCGCCGTGGGAAACCATTTCTTCCACCGGCAACGACATGCTGGCGTAAGCAGCCAGTCCGGATGAACGGCGATAATAGCCCTGACCGTCGCTGTGGCGCACGATATCGGTCGGCTGCATCTCTAGCCCATCTGTGAGCAAGCTCGGTCCCGGCCCGGTACGGAATGAAACGATCGCGCGCCCTGCTATATTGGTCGGGTGAGCGATCCGCGGCAGGTTATCTGAGGCCCGCTGTACCCACAGCCGATGCAGATCGATCCGGACCAGCTTAGCGGTGAACTGCCCGCGCCCGGTGACCGTGAACTCGGTATTTGCCGCGCGGAGCGCCGCCGCATACTCGTCCGGGTCCGAGAACGTTTGCACAGCACTCGAGGGCATCGTTCGCGTCTCCCCTTATCTCAAGCAGCCGGTCTTCGGGCCGGCTATGCAAATTCAACAAATAGGCGCGCGCTGCTGCTCGGGTGGCCGACGGAGTGTAGCGGAGGGGGACTCGCCGAACAGAGACTGGTATACGCCAGCAAAGCGCCCGAGCTCCCAGAAGCCGTAACGCGTCCCGACGGCGATCACTGATGTCGCATCAGGCTTCGCCTGCCGCAGCGCCCGCCGCGCCAAACCCATGCGGCGCAGCAAGAGATATCGCTTTGGCGACATTCCCAAATGCTCCTGACAGCACATGCGCGACGTACTCTCCGAAACGCCGATCGCCTTGCATATTTCCGCGATAGAGAGTGGTTGTTCCGGATTCTCCTCTACCACCCTGCGGAACCGGCGCATGACGATCGCGTGCTGGCTTTGCGCCAAACTGTTCTCAGTGCGCTGACGAGTATCGAGGCAGTCGACCAAGGCCTCGATCAGCGCCTGCTCGAGCCCGCGCGCGGCGTCCGGATTGGCGATAATTTCTGGGGCGTTCTCGGCCAGATCACCCGCTGCAGCGTGCAGCCGCCGGAACTTCGCAATGGCGTCCAGTGAGGAGGTTATGAGCATCATATCTTGCGGCGGTGTCAGATCGACCCCTGCCATCGCCTCCGCGACGGCCGCCATCTCCTCGATGGGCAGCGACATGGCTGCAAAGGAGACGGAGCCGGACGAACGGTGATGATATGTGTCAGCCTCGCCGTGTCGCAGGATGACCGTCGGACCAATCTCCAGACCACCCAGCGATAGGCTCGGCCCCAGTGCCGTGCGGAACTGAACCATTGCCCGCCCCGGCGTATTGGTTGCGTGGACGATCCGCGCCAGGTTTTCGGAGAAGCGCTGCAGCCATAGTCTAGGCAGATCAACGCGCGTCAGTTTTTCACTAAAATCGCCGCGCCCGGTGACCGTCAGCTCGACGATCCCGCCTCGGATCGTTGCAGCATAATCGTCGGGATCGGTGAATGAGCGAACCGCGCTCGACGGCATTGTCTCGCCCGCACGTTTTTAGCTATTGACCCTATCGCTTTGCTCTTTCGCTGATCAACGCCGGAAGCATCTTTCATAAAATCTTCACACGAAGCCGCGCCGCTGGTCGGCCTCACAAAAGGCCAAGTTACAGGGTATGCTTCCCCCAGCTCGAATTTTTTGATTTTTATTAGCGGCTTGGTTGTAGTGAAAGACATTTTGGCGATCAATTCCCGTAATTCCCGGTTCGGAGGATTTAATTCCCGTTTAGGCAGACAAAGATTCCCGTTTGGCCAGCGACGGGAATTCGCCGGCAACCGTTTGATTCGGTTTGCTGTCTTCTGTGCGAAAGCGGCACTTATCGTGAAAAATCGAAAAAAGTCCCGGTTCCACGGGAAAAACCGGGAATTGGGCAGCGGCGAAAACTTCACTCCCGGTCGCGCCGCAAGCGCAACGTGTCCTGGCCCAAGCCTCTCCGCAACGTGGCGGATGGCAATTCGCCATAGAGGGCGCGATAATCGTTGGCCAGGCGCCCGAGCTGGCGGAAGCCGTGTTGCCTCGCGATTTCAGAGACGCTGGCCCCGTTCGCAGTTCCGTTTCGCAGGGCGCGGTACACCTGCTGCATTGCGCGGAGGCGACGATAGCTGCTCGGCCCCATGCCCAAATGCCTCTTGCAGCACTCGCCCAGCGAGCGTTGCGACACGCCGAGCGCCGCGCAGATGTCCGCCAAGGGCAGGAACGGTTCAGCAGCGAGCAGATCCTCAAACCGGGCAAGTAGGTCTCGATGGCGGCGTTCGGTCGCCGTCTCCTCGTCGGCCTCGTCCGACAGACACTCGATGAGCGCATGCAGCAATTGTTGCTCCAGCCCGTGCGCTCCCTGAAGGTCGGTGAGCGCACCAGAGCGTGCTTCCGCCATCCGGATTGCGGCCCGCTGGAAGTGGCGCAATTGCCTTAGCGCCGCGCGCCGCGGTCGCCATCGCGCCGCAGGCGGAACAATGAACGGGGCACCATTCAGCGCCCCACCATAGTCGGCAAGCTGCCGTTCCGCGACCTGAAGGGCGTACCAGTGACAGGGTCCGATAATCCTTGCGTGCACCCGCTGGCCAGGGCCAAGGGAGATCATTTCGCTGGCTCGGATCTCGAGGCCGCCCCAGATCGGCGATGGCCCTCCGTCTGTCGGAAACGAGACCAGGACCATGCCCCGCGGCACTGCGATGAAGGCGACCCGTGACTGTGTCTCCTCGACCGCCGCCAGCCGTAAGTGGTCGAGCGCAACCTGGGTCATTCGCGCCCGGAATCGGCCGCGTCCCGTGAACAGCACCGCGCCGACGCCGTCGACGCTCAGAGCCGCCTGAAAGTCCTCCGCCTCACCAAATACCGACGCGCGGCTGCCCGGCATTCTTCTCCCCGTCGTGCTCGAAGGCATCGAGCTTTTAGGAAGAAGTGGGGTCCTGGCTATGCAGTTTCGAGAAATAGGCGCCAGCGATTCCATGAAGATGTCGATCATCGACCACCGCCCGATAAAGCGCACGATGTGATAGAGGCGGGTGCGGTCGCGCAGCCACCCCGTGCGGCCGGTCCGCGTCGCGATCAACATGATCGACAGCCCGATGAGCTTCGGCATCGGTACCAGGATGCTGGCGAAGAATACGAGTGCGGCCAACGGATATTGCCGGGCAGCTAGCAGCTCCTCCGCGCCGCCGAGGATTGTGCTGGGCGCACCCGCACCAAGCTGTACGACCGTCACCACCGGATAGTAGTTTGCCGGTAGGTACAGAACCGCAGCAGCGATCACCAAAGCCCAAGTCCGCGCGATGCTGTCCGGCTTTCGTTCGTGCAGGATGCTCTCGCAGCGCGGACAGCGCGGATCATCGACCCGCGACACGTTGACCAGACCGCAAGTCTCGCATCCACTCAGGCCGGCGCTGCCGCGACACGAGCCGTCCGGACGGTCCTGGTGGTCGAGCCTTTGCCACACCGCCTCGCGGTCCTAGGGCGGAATCCAACCAAACGAGAACGAACGTCAACAAGCCGCCAGAGTACCCTGCAACCTATTACACGGAATACATGATCCGCGACCAACAGCGTGTTCAGCCCCAACGACACGGATGCCGCAGAATGAGGTGCGGAGTATCTGGGGCTGATATCGGCTACTGCGGGCGCCGCCAACGGACCGACGGCCGATGCGCGCCGTAAGCGGCCATTAAACGGAGGTTGAACTTACCGCCGCTTAGTGCCAGGCGCGGACCCACGCATTGCAATGATGGGCATCTTGATTTCGTGAGCCGGCCGGTGGCTGGCCCCGACCAGGACCGACCTAGTTTCGGCGCGGGCGGCGCAGGGTGAAGGTTTCGAACGGGGCCACCTGACCGTCCGTGCCTACCACGTCATAGTAGGCGATTTCGATCGTTGTGAAGTCGCCGGAATGTGATCCCGGATCGACGGTGAATGCCGCGAAGCCGTAGGAATGCGCAGCGTTTCGCACGGCCGACCAGGGCGCTTGCTCCTTGACGTAGACCGGCGGACGCTTGCCTGTCTTCGGGTCAGGTTCGCCAACGGAAGTGATCACCCGACACTGCGGCGGGTTGAAGAACAGCGTGTTCGACGGAACGGACGTTCCGCCACCGCCGATCACCATGTGTACCGTGCCCTTAGTAGTATCGATCACGTCCGTGGCGGTTGCCGCGGGGACCGGCGTCAGGGTGACGTTTTCTTCCCGGCCGCGGATCGGGTGTGAGCGCTCATAGTGGTGCTCGTGTCCACACACCACGAGGTCGACGCCGTATTTGTCGAACAACGGCACCCATTGCTCGCGGATCCCGAGGTCTGCGCCATTGAACTTGTCAACTGTCGATATGGCGACCTGGTGCATGCACACGACGATCCAATCGACATCATCATCGCCGCGGGCAGCGGCCAACTCCTTTTCCAACCAGGCCTTCTGAGCGCCCTCCGAATAGCCTCGGACATACGAGTTGCCCCCGTCCTGGTACGTGACGTCGTCGTTGGCGAGGCTGATCACGCGCATCGAGCCGACGGTGAAGGCGTACCATAGCCCACGGGTCACATCCGTATGGCCGGCGGCCTCCGGTAGCGAGAAGTAGGTCTGATAAGCCTGATACCCGATCGGTCCATTGCCGAGCTCGTTCTCGTGGTTGCCGGCCGCGGGCATCCAAGGACGCTTGCGGGCGCTGCGGCTATTGTTCTCCCAGAAATCCCACCAGGTCCGTACGCGATCCTCGGCGATATTGGCGTAGCAGAGATCGCCGTTGAGCAGGTGAAACAGGGGCTGCAGCCGCTCCACGCCGAGAACCGTATCGGCAGCCGCCGGCGAGCCGAGATTGTCGTTCACATACGGCGGGTTCGGAATGGTTACCCCTTCGGGGAGCTTGTACTTCTTGCCCAAGGTCGGCGTGGCCTGATCCCCGAAGCTGGTGAACGTGAACCGCGCGCGGCCGTGCGGGGCGGTTCGGAACGTGCCGAACTCCGGCGCAGCGCCCTCGTGGGATGCCGCGTACAGATAAGCGGAGTCGGCCCGCAGCTGGCCGATTTTCGCATGATAGGCGTAGACAACCTGGCCCGACTTTGCGTCGGTGTAGCTGGTCTCTTTCGCCGCGACGACGCGGTCAAGCTGGCCATCGAGAGTCCCGAGCATGACGCGGGGATTGCGCACGGATTGCAGCGTGTGCCAGGACACCACCATCTCCATCGCTGCATCCGCGCCGAACTGCAAATGCAGTCCGGCGACCGGAGGTGTGGTCAGCAGATCAGGCGATGGGGGTGCGGCGGGCGCGCCCAGAGCAGCTCCGGTTCCGATGAGGGACGCCGCAACCACGGCCCCTCCTGCGATACCCGCAGCGGCGAGCAGCTTGCGACGGCTGAGCTCAAGATTGAATGCGGTGTCCTCTGTGGTCACACTGGGCCCCCTGATCAAGACAAAGCGTCAGTGCGCCAGCGGGTGAGGGGTGCGGCTGGGGACGGGTCGTTCGTGGCCGGAACTGGGCCATGCAAACAAACCCCTTCCATGTCCAATGTTAGCATCGTCCGACCGTGCTCACATCCTACAAGCAAGTCGTTCTGGACGAGAGAGCAGGCAATGTCACGAGCTATCGGCCGCCTCGCGCCGCCGCTCGAGCGAAGGGACCGCGCGATTCGACCTTGAGCGAATCTGATCCGTCGTACCAGCCCGACCAGGCGGCGCGCTGGCACGGCCGTCGCCGTTCACCGCCGTTCGGCGAGGATGTGCCAGTGCCAGGAGCCAGGGCGGCGCTGCTCCTCCTGGGTCAGCGACAGAAGCTCGAAGCCGGCGAAGAGCGCGGCAAGGCCAGCCAAGTCGCAATAATAGTGCGGGTGCGCGTTGGCGTCCCTGCCGCGGATGAAGGTGTCGGGGGCGACCGCCCGGCCGCGGCCGAATTGCGCATCGCGCTTCGACAGCATTGTACCCTGGTAGAGCCCGCCGGGCTTCAGGATGCGCCAGATCTCGGCGAGGCGGCGGCCGACATCGCCCATCGTACCGTGAAAGATGACATTCCACGACAATACATACTCGAAACTCTCGTCGGCGAAGGGCAGCGTGTCGGCATCGGCCTGGCTCAGGCTCAGTCGGAGGCCGCGCGCGGCCGCCTCGCGGCGAGCGAAATCGAGGCCGGCGGCGGCCCCGTCGATCGCCTCGACGGCAAAGCCGTGCTCGGCGAAGAGCAGCGCGTGCCGGCCCACGCCGCAGCCGAGGTCGAGCACATGCTCCGCGCCGCGCGCCATCAGCACCGGCACCAGCGCTGCCACCGCCGGGTGTGGTGCGAGCCAGTCGGCGCGGCCCTCCGGCGTTGCCCACCGCTCGTCCCACGCCTCGACCGCCGTCACCGCCATCTGCGCCCTCCGCCCTACCGTCGGCTTTGCTCTGGGCGTCATCATAAGCGCGATGCACAGATGCGCGAGGCGATGGCGTCTGAGGTTAAGGCCGAACAGAGCGTCGGCGGTGAAGGCAAGCAAGCCGAAATCGACGGCGCCTATTTCGGTGGCTACGTAAAGCCCGCGAATCTTCGCGCTATCGGTCCCGGAATGGTTCGCCGCTGGATACAAGCCCCCTATCCGAATTGTGGCCTTCGAGACCGGAAGAGATTGTCGTGCTCGCATGGCCCCAACTATTCTCCGCTCACGATTGAAGGAGCCTCCCGTGACGCCAGCGCCTCGCCCGAACATCCTTTTCATTGTTGTCGACGATTGCGGTTATGCCGATCTCGGCTGCACCGGACAGACCGATTACGCGACACCGGCACTCGACCGGCTCGCCAGTGAAGGGGTCCGCTTCACCCAAGCCTATGCCAATGCGCCGCTATGCACCAACACGCGGGTTGCGCTGATCACCGGACGCTATCAATACCGGCTGCCGATCGGGCTCGTCGAACCGTTGCGGTGGAGCGATCGCGACGCGCCAGAGATGGGCATACCGCCGGGTCACCCGACTCTCCCGGCGCTGTTGCGTGGTGCCGGCTACCGCACCACGCTCATCGGCAAATGGCATCTCGGCTATCTGCCGCGCTACAGTCCCCTGAAGAGCGGGTATGACGAGTTCTTCGGGATCATGGGCGGCTATACCGGCTACTACACACATCTTGGCGATGGCGGCGAGCATGATCTCTACGAGGGTGAGACGCCGATGGAGCGGCAGGGCTATGTCACCGACATGCTGAGCGAGCGGGCGGTCGCCTTTGTCGAGGCGGCGGCCGCGGCGCCGCAACCGTATTTCCTCAGCCTCCATTATACGGCGCCGCATTGGCCATGGTCGTCGCCCTCAGTTGAAGCGGCGGCGCGGCAACGCGAGATCGATCGGGCCGAGATCACCGAGGGCGGATCGACCCGCATCTATGGCGAGATGATGCAGATCCTGGAGGCCGGCATCGGACGGGTTGTCGCCGCGGTGCAGCGCAACCCCGCCGGGCGCGAGACCTTCATCATTTTCACCAGCGACAATGGCGGCGAGCGTTTTTCGAAGATCTGGCCATTCGTCGGCCGCAAATTTGATCTGTTGGAAGGTGGGATCAGGGTGCCGCAGATCTGCTGGTGGCCGGGTCGCATCGTGGCCGGCAAGGTGACGGATCAGGTATGCATCACAATGGATCTGACAGCGGCCTGTCTCGCCGCGGCCGGCGTCGCGGCGGCGCCCACCTATCAGCTCGACGGCCATGATCTCTTGCCGGTCTTGACCGGACAAGCGCCCACGAGCGAGCGTACCCTCTACTGGCGCATGGGCAACCGCCACCAGCGGGCGGTGCGCCGCGACCATTGGAAATACCTCAAAGTGGCGGAGCGGGAGTTTCTGTTCGACCTCGCCTACGATCCGCGCGAGCGCAGCAACTTCGCTCGCAAGGAACCAGCGCTGCTCGATGAGCTGCGCGGGCTTTGGGAAATTTGGAACCGGGAGATGCTGCCGCTTCCGGAGCATTTGACGCCGCCAATGTCGAACCTCGCAGACATGCTATGGTAACGGAATCTCCATTGCGTGGTCAGTGGGTGTATAGATCGAATGCATTACGTTGGTGTCGCGAATTAATTTACACCGATCCCTTGGCAGTGGGTTGCACGGCCGAACTCACAGAGGCACGGTGGCAGGCCGAGGCCGCTCTTGCGGAGCTGACGCGCAAGCTCCCGGCGACAAGGAGTAGTAAACATGGGTAACGGACCTATGGCTCTTCCGGCACGGGCTCGGCGTGCTCAATTATCGGGTCGTATGAGCACCCGGGGCTGGACCTAGAACAATCCCAGCGTGCATTCATTGAGTAGAGAGGCACGGAGGCTTTCGGTCGGTTTCCACCAGACAGGTGCTATTCGTGACGGAAAAGCACCTCGATCCGATAACCGTCAAGATCGATAACAACGGCAGCGTAATAATCGGGACTTTAGATAGCACAGGCCGGGCTCGCCGTTATCGAGGCGTGATCGAGCATCGACCTCTCCACCTCGATGCAATGTGATCGTGTTCAACATGATTGATATGTTGCAAAGCTATCGGTCACCAACACCAGTTCGCTTCTGATGTTGTGGAGCATCTCCGCCGGGATCTCCCTCAAGGGCATACGAAGCCAAGCGCAAGCCCGGTGACGATAGCGAGTCCGGCGACGATCCCAAGGCGCAATTTCCGTCATTTACCGATGTCGCCGCGGAGCGCCAGCAGCCGTCAACTGCGGCTGGGCTGAAATCTACGCCCAGCCGTAATTAGGTCGGCTTTAGCGTCCATCGCAGCGATCACTGCATCCTCGTAGCACGCCGCGATCGCGCCGCTAAAGAGGTGATGAAGGCGGGGGCAGCTGAAATGCAGCCCAACTCGGCGGTGCCGCGGCCTGGTGGGGCCGCGAACCGCCGAACGTCGCTTAGGCATTCCGCCGATGGCAGCACCGAACGGATTAAGAGCTCGCCATCGCTGCTGATCGCGCGAAACTGCGCCACTTGGCGTCATCCCTCTCGGCCCGATGGTTCGAGGCTAAGCCGGCTACAGCGACGCGCCTTCGTCGATGGCGAGCTTTTTTCAGCTAGTATGAGTTACCACATCTGCCGGTAGTAGCGCCCGAGTTCGGAGCTTTCTTTGCAAACCTGCACTGGTCCTGCGTTGCGCAGGCAATGCTCGCGCGAGGCTGAAATGCGCAGCACTGCCATCGTGCCAGGTCCGGAGCAGCCGGTTTCTCAACTTATGAAAACGGAAAAGACAAACGGCGACTCCACACCACCCGCGATCACTTCATTCTCTCCAGCTCGCAGTAGCGCATCATCAGCACGGAAATGATCGCCGATGGGCTCGCCGTTGACGATCGTTCCAAGTGTGCTGCAGAGGTCGCGCACATGGTAACTTCCGTCGCGCTTCTCGATAGTGAAGTGGTTGCGCGATAGCCTGAACGGCGCGGTGTCATCGAGCTTGAGGTCTGGCTCCAACGGCGGCAGCCCTTCCCCTGCAACCACCCCCCGGCCAACGATGAACGGCAGATCGCCGAGCCCAAGTGGAGTGTCAAACTGACGCTGCAACCACGGATTCTTGGCAGCGAGATAGGCATTATGGACTGACACTACAGCCGTTTGGCTGACCTGCCGGTTCCCCTGGGCTCGGCCGCTTCGCCGTTCATCGTTGACGATGCGATCGTCGGCTTCGCGCAGCCGTTGACTGAGGCGCTGAATCAACTCGCGAGCGTCCCGCGGCGAGCCAGCGATCTGATCGAGGAACTCTGTCGGCGTGAGGATTTCTACCTCGACCTCGCTGGCGGCTCGAGCGGTCGCACTGCGAGGGCGGTTTTCCACGACGCCCATCTCCCCGACAAACTGCCCCGGGCCAACCGTGCCGAGAAGGATGGGGTCACCATCGAATTCCCGGAGTATGTCGACCGCACCGTTGAGTAGACGAAAAACACGGTCCGCTGGATCTCCCTCTCTGAAGAGGACTTGCCCTTCGGCGAAGTGCGCGCTGGTCACTGCTCGTCCTTTCGATCGGCAACAGCTTGCGGCCCATTGGACCGCTCGCTCACACCGGCACCGTAGCCGGCTCCGGCGGGAGCGCCAACTGGGTTTGCGGCATCATCACGGCGAGCTTGCCGTCGGATCGATAGATCGAGGTCCGCACAACGACCGTACGCCGCCCGACGTGCAAGGGTACGGATACGCCGGTTAGCCGGGCGGGCGGGCACGCGTGGAAGATGTTGCTTTTGGACTCGATCGTTGTTTTCCGGAAGCCCTCAGGACTACGCTAAACGGTCGGCGAGGCTATCGGCCGCTCTCCCTCCAACTGAGCCGACCGGATGCCGACGACCAATGGCAGGAAAAAGGGGCAGAGCCGATCGTTCTTTCCCCGAGGAGTCGGCGACGCCTTAGGGTCGACTGCGCCCTTTTGGGGGAGGCTCGGTGAATGTCGGCTCTTGGCCAACCCGGCTGCGCTGGCCACCGGCCAGCCGGCCCGCTTATTGGGGTACTACGCCCTATCTGGGTATCCTGCATGTGACTGACGGCAGCAAGCGAGTGTTCGGCCTCGAAGTTGCGGATGTCGACCTTGCGCTGCGGCCGAAGAACATCGGCGGAGGCGTCAGTTCGTGCTCCTCTCGATTGACCGGCGGGGCCAAGTCCGGCACCAATGGTCAAGGCGATTAAGCTGGTGCCCGCAGAGAGAGGGCTGTGCGATGACCGTTGCCCGTGACTTGGCCGAGTTTTTGACCGGAACCTCCTCGGCCGACCTCCCTCCGCAAGCAGTCGAGCGCGCGGCGATGCTGATCGCCAGCACGCTCGCCAGCGCGGCCATGGGCTCCGGGCTGGAATCGTCGACGATCATCCGTGACCTTGCGCGTGAGCGGGCTGGGAGTCTTGAGGCATCGGTGTGGTTTGACCCGGGCCCGAAACTACCGGCATCCGATGCCGCGCGGGTCAACGCGGTGATGAGTGATGCGGCAGCTTCAGACGACAGCGACCTGCGGAACATCGTGCATGCCGGCACGACGCTCGTCGCCACCGCGCTCGCCATCGCGGAGCGGTCCCGCGCCACCGGCGAGGATGTGTTAACGGCCATTGTGCTCGGCTATGAGGCGGCCGGGCGCATCGGCGAAGCGATCACCCCCGGTTTCCGTATCCGCGGTTTTCACGGCTGCCTCGTTGCGATCTTTGCCGGTGCGGTTGCCGCCGGGCGGTTACTGCAGCTCGACCCTATGCGTATGGCGCAGGCCATCGCCCTGTCAGCCACCTCGATCGGCGGGCTGATGGCGGCGGCAAACACCAGCGTCGCCCGCGAGTATCACGCCGGGCTGGCGGCGATGCTCGGCATCCAGGCAGCTCTTGCAGCACGGCGCGGCTACAGAGCCGCAGAGAGCATCCTCGAAACCCGTCAAGGGTTTCTCGCGGTCTATGGCGGCGTCGACGGCGCCCTGGGCGGTGCCAGCGTGACTCGTGACCTAGGGCAGAGCTGGGACATCATCACCGACATGGCCATCAAGCTCGTACCAGGCGGTCATCCCTACCACGCGCTCGCCGAGGCTGCTGCGAACGCAGCGAGAGAGGGGAATATTGCACCGCAGGATGTCGAGAGCATCACTGTGTCACGCCCTGGTTTCACCGCGTTGACCGGCCCCCTCCACCCGACTGACCTCATTGGCATGGCGCACAGCCCGGCTTACTTCCTGGCCGCTGGGGTGGCCGATCACAGTTTTTCCTGGGTGCACGCGACGGCAGCCAAAATCGCCGACCCGACCATCCATCAGCTGATCGACAAAGTCGGAGTCGGAGCGCCGCCCACCGACAATGTCGCGCGCTATCGGCAGGGCGCGACGGTGACGATCCGGACAAAGGACGGTCGGACCAGCACGAGCACCGTCTACGCACCCAAGGGGGCTGGCGTCAGCGGAATCGCCTGGGCCGATGTCGACGCCAAATACCGAGCGCTAGTGCCGCTGGCACTGGTCCACGATGAGCAGGTCGAGGCGAGCCTCGCGGTCATCCATGACTTCCACCGCGTAACTCACGTCACAACGCTGATCGACCTGCTGGGTGCGAAAGCCAGAGGCCAACCCGAAAACGAACGCCGAGCTGATCCCTAGGCAGGATGATCCGTCACAGCACCGCGAACGGCGGCGCGAAGGGTCGAGCGCAGCGTGAAGTTGCTATTTAATTTGCCCTCACAGCGGCGACCAAGCATGTCAAGGAAGCTGATATGTTGGCTTTTGGAGCGCAACCAGGGACGACGATATGGTGTACGACATACCACCTCCGAGAGAGCTACCCGAACCCGGATATTACTACCACTTCAAACATGACCCAGACGGGCCGCTGAATAACTATGCCTATTATATTTACGGTGTCGGCCGTCACACTGAAGATGATTGCCGAACCGAAGACGCTTTCATGCAAGTGTACCGGCCGTTATACGAGGAGGCATATGCTTACCGGAACGGCGGACTCTTCGACCTACGCCCTCTGCACATGTTTTTTGAACCGGCCGAGTGGAAGGGAAAAGAGGTGCCGCGGTTCACGAGAATCGTCGACCAAGACGTGATTGCACAATTAGAGGCAATCAAGGCTCGCATGTACCCGAATCCCTAGACGCTCCAACGATTGAGAATGGCGGCTCTGGTTCGACTGCTGGGGTTTGGGGGAGGTCCAGTGAACGTCGGCTCTTGGCACTAATCGAACGATTTGTGCATCCGCTGGACCGTCAGCTTGCTGGGGTGAAGCTGACGCTCTCGCCCAATCGCAATACCGTCACTGCTGACCCAAAGGCGACCTTCCGGCGCGCTAGTTGTGAATGCTACGCGCGGTTGACACCGCAAGATCGACACCTGTGCGTTGAATGCATCGAGCAGCAGCATCGAGCAGCAGGGCTGGAGTATCGCTCGGGCGCCGCAGGCAGCCGGCTTGTCAAAACACCAGGCCTACCGACGGTGTTCGCGATACCGAAGGTGGCCGAGTGGCGGCACTGAGTGGCCGCCGCCGCGGCACTGTTAGCGCCGCACTCCGATGAACCGATTGCCGAAATCGAGCGACTGTTGCGGGCCGCCTGACCGGCGCGTGAGGGGCGGCGATCAGATGCGCCAGATGACGACGGGAGTGCTGCGCCTCGATGAAGGCAAATGACCAGGTTCCGGCATCGCAGGGGCAAGGCAACCCATGGCTTTGACTGCCCAGGCAGCCGTCGCCGTCGAACCTTGTTGCCCTGGAGGCCTAAAGATGGCCACAATGCGCCCGCAACTTGGGATAATCCGGGTGGTTCGGTTCACACACCTCATGATCAGCAGCAAGCTGGCGCCACTGCGCGGCGGCTCCCGATCAGGGCATGCGCTGAAGGGTAAACACAGTGTTATGATGTTCCGGCGGGTTGCCTGCGTTCTTGCAACACGAATTGTCGAATGGCTATAATTTCATTTAGTCATAATTTCATCTTTATAAAAACTCACAAGACTGCGGGCACTTCTCTGAAAGTACATCTTGCACAACAGTGCACAGATGAAGATATTATTACTCCGATCTATCCTGAAAACGCCACACACAAACCACGAAATTATGTGGGACAAAATGATGAGATTATGTTTTACAATCACATGCCAGCAATCCAGATTCGCCAAAGATGTTCAAATAGCTTCGCCCAGTTATACAAATTCGCCTTTGAACGGCATCCGGTAGATAAATGTCTGTCGCATTTTGCGATGCTACTTAATTCGCCGTTCCACCGACAAGGGAAAAATCTTACCACATGGGAAGAATATTTAAATCGCGGTCAATTCCCGATCGACACTGGTTTATATACAGACGGAGATGGTAAACTGATCGTCGATAAGCTGTATAAATACGAAGAAATCACCGAGGCTTTAAGTGACATCACAGTGAAAACAGGCATCGAAAATCGACCGCTAGCTACCAGGGAAAAATCTGGATTCCGCTACAAGGTACCGACATTCGATGAAATTATGGAAAAATCAGATCACTGCGATGTAATATGGAAGGCGTTTGAGTCTACGTTGCGTTTTGTCGATTATTCCTGAGATGCACGAGCTCATGGTTTGATATCCTCGATGCACCTTCTCGATGATGCGATTGGGAACCGCGGTCCAGAGAAAGGATTTGAGTTTGCGGTTGTGCTCGCCGAGGTCACGGTTGATCGCGCCCCCGGAGGTCAACCAGCAAGTGGGAGCAGGAGACAGGCGTGAAATAAACCGGCATTCCCCGGATAAAGTCGTGATTTTGACCGCACTGGCTTCGATTTTGGTATGATACTCAGTATCTTATCGCAGATCGAACGGGGCAGCCATGGGGGAGCCGACGGGTGAAACGGATAGGGGCGCGCGGAGGCTCGATTTCGACCGGCGCCTGATGCACCGGTTCCGCGGCTCTGCGATCACCTCCGATGGCGGATTGCTCGCTTATCGCGAGCTCGATGACGTGCTCGCTCTGACCGCAACCGGTGGCGAGACATTGGCGGATGCGCGCACCGGAAAGAATGGCCGGCATCAGTTGGTCGGCTTACTGCGGCAGTCCGTGTTTGGACGGCTGGCGGGCTACGAAGACGTGAACGATGCCGAGCGATTGTGCCGCGATCCGGTGGTCAGGCTGCCTGGCCAGTGGATCGACACCGTGCACAGGCGGCGCCCGTCAGGGATCGTCGTGCTCGATATGGATTCGAGCGAGAGCCCGACTTATGGCGAACAGGAGGGGAGCGCCTATAACGGTCACTTCGGCTGCACCTGCCAGTCGTGTCGCGCTACCGGGGCAGGGTGAAGCGGCGCTATTTCCGCGGCGACGCGGCCTTCGCCAACCCAGAGATCTATGAGTTCCCCGAAGCCGAGGGGTTCGGGTACACAATCCGGCTGCCGGCCAACCGGGTCTTGCAGGACAAGATCGGACACCTGCTCAAGCGCCCGGGTCGGGCGACCGCCGGATGAGGTGCGCCGTTACTATTCCAGTTTCAGCTACCGGGCTGGGTCATGGACAAAGCCGCGCCGTGTGGTGGCAAAGGTCGAGTGGCACCGGGGCGAGCTTTATCCGCGGATCGGCTTCGTCGTTACCAACCTGGTGCGGCCGGCCGAGCGCATCGTCGCCTTCTACAACCACCGCGGCACCTGTGAGCAGTACATCAACGAGGGCAAGGGCGCGATCAAGGTGGACGCGGCTGTCATGCCGATCCTTTGCCGCCAACGCGGTTCGCCTTCAGCTCCATGCCCTGGCCTACAACGTATGGCCCGCCCCATCTGCAAGCTGCGTTTCACGGGAATGTCTGATCAGTCTGCACCAACGTATCCGGTCTCGAGGCGTCGCCCCGGCCAAGATGGAGATCCGCGCATCCCGGTCCTTATAACCTCGGCGGCGTCAAGCGCCATGTAGGCCATCAGATTTCCAGGCTGCCGATTTACTGTCAGGCCATCTCGTTTCCGCCACCCGCAGATATCGTCAACCGCTCACGCTGGATCAGCGCGCTCGGCCAGTCTCCTGATTACCCTACTGCTACCCCTTTAGCTTTAGCTTCGAAGCTGTGCCCAGTGCGCAGAATCGCCCACGCGATCCGTGCAAGCTTGTTGGCAAGTGCCACCACGACGGTGTTCACATGCGCCCGCGCCAGTAAGCCGCGTAACCAACTGCCAAGCGCAGTCTCTCGCTCGTTAGCGTCCGCGCTGGTGGTGGAAAATCGAGGGTAAGCGCGCGTCGGGCGGAATGCCCGATGACAT
>Ga0306920_100003970_pt1 | contig 18879 bp, 15 predicted proteins | sample flu12Cox44000170_FD_204666 | JGI IMG/M metagenome (GOLD analysis project Ga0306920, IMG submission 204666) | Lab enrichment of tropical soil microbial communities from Luquillo Experimental Forest, Puerto Rico - flux4day.12C.oxic.44.000.170 (v2)... | ecosystem: Environmental > Terrestrial >... | reverse complement strand
ATCTTCGACGCGCTGAAGCGGGCAGGCAAGAGCATTCCCGTACAAGTTCAAGTAACACTTGAAGCGACGGGAACAATGCTGTTAGGCACGGAGATCGGCGCCGCGCTCACCACGTTGGAGATGTTCGACGTGGCCGTTATCGGCATGAACTGCGCCACCGGCCCCAAGGAGATGAATGACGGCGTTCGCTACCTCGGGCTGAACTCGCCGAAGCCCGTCTCGGTGCTGCCCAATGCAGGCCTGCCGGAAAATGTCGGCGGCGTGGCGACGTACAAGCTCCAGCCCGAAGAACTGGCCCATTACCACAAGCAGTTCATCACCGAGTATGGCGTGCGCATCGTTGGCGGATGCTGCGGTACGCGCCCCGAGCACCTGAAGGCAGTCGTCGAGGCTTGCGCGAATCTGGATCCCTCCCCGCGCGATCCGAAGGTCATCGGTGCAGCGGCGAGTGCCTATTCCATGGTGCCGCTTGAGCTGGATCCTAAGCCGCTGGTGATCGCCGAAGAGATGAACACCACCACGCGGGTCGAGCACTTCAAGAACATGGTGCGCACCCAGAACTACGATGCCATCCTCACGCTGGCAAAGAAGCTGGTGAACGAAGGCTCGCACATGCTCGACCTGTGCTGCGCCATCGTGGGCGAAGACGAAAAGGGCTACATCAGCGCAATCCTGGAGAAGATTGCTACGCGCGTGCCCGCGCCGATCCTCGTTGATTCAACCGAGGCGGACGTGGTGGAAGAGGCGCTGAAGCGCATTCCCGGTAAGGCGATCATCAACTCCATCAACCTGGAAGATGGCGAGAAGCGCACATCGAAAGTGCTGCCCATGGCCAAGCGCTATGGCGCAGCAGTCATCGCGCTCACCATCGATGAAGAGGGAATGGCGCTCACGACTGAGAAGAAGCTTGCGATCGCCAAGCGGATCTACAACCTCGCGGTAGATAAGTACGGAATTCGCCCGGTCGATCTCATCTTCGACGCGCTAACCCTGCCGATCTCGACCGGCCAGGAAGACTATCGCACCGCGGGCATCGAAACGCTCAAGGCTGTGAAGGCCATCAAGACCGAGCTGCCGCTGGCAAAGACTGTTCTAGGAGTCAGCAATATTTCCTTCGGCCTGAACACCTATGCCCGACGCGTGCTGAACAGCGTCTTCCTGCACGAAGCCGTGGACAACGGGCTCGACATGGCCATCGTGAACTACAGCAAGATCTATCCGTTGTACAAGATTCCCGAGGCCGAGGTCGATGTAGCCCGCAAACTGATCTACCAGAATCGCTCCAATGGCGATCCGCTCCAGGCCTACATGCAGCACTTTGCCGGTACCAGGGGCAAAGAAGAGAAAACCACCGCGCACGTAGACACGCTGTCGATTGAAGACAAGCTGAAGTGGGTCATCATCAACGGCGAAAAACAGATCGGCGAAGGCGAGCACAAGCGATCCCTTGAAGAGCTACTTGAAGAGGCGCTGAAGACATATACGCCGCTGGATGTCATCAACAACGTACTTCTCGACGGAATGCGCACCGTGGGCGACCTTTTCGGCGCGCGCAAGATGCAGCTCCCGTCGGTACTCGATTCGGCCGGCGTGATGAAGGCCGCAGTGGCGTACCTCGAGCCCAAAATGGAGAAGAAGGGCAGCCAGAAGGGAACCATCGTGCTGGCGACGGTGAAGGGCGATGTCCACGACATTGGGAAAAATCTCGTGGATATTATCCTGAGCAACAACGGCTATCGCGTGGTGAACCTCGGCATTAAGCAACCTTCCGACGCCATCATCAACGCCGCCATCGAGCACAAAGCCGACGCCATCGGGCTCAGCGGACTGCTGGTGAAGTCCACGCTGGAGATGAAGTACGTCGTGCAGGACCTGCATCACCAGAAGCTGGAATTCCCGGTGATCTGCGGCGGCGCCGCACTGACGCGCAAGTACGTGGAAGACGATCTCCGCCGCGAGTACAACGGCGGCATCTTCTACGCCGACGATGCATTCGCCGGATTGCACCTCATGGAAGACCTCGCGTCGCCGAACGGCGCGCGAGAGAAGCGCATCGCCGAAGGGAAGCAGGTGAAGGAATTCGCTCGCGCCGCGGCAGCAGGGGCGGGCGATGGCGGCGGTACAAGTCCGAACATTGAGATTCCGCCGGCGCCCAATATTCCCAAGCCGCCGTTCTGGGGCTCGCGAGTCGTGAAAGACTTCGACCTGCGCGAGATTTTTCAATACATCAACGAGACAGCGCTGTTCAAAAACCAGTGGCAACTCAAGACGGCGTCACAGGAAGACTATGCACGCCTGGTTGAGACGAAGTACCGCTCAATCCTGCAAGAGCTGGAAGAAGAGGTCATCGCTGCCGGTTGGTTTGAGCCGAAGACCGTCAACGGCTACTTCGGCGCGCAGAGTGAGGGCAACGACGTCATCGTGTACAACCTGCCGGAGGGTTGGAAGCAGGGTGATCCAGTGCCTACGGAAGCTCTGCGCTTCACCTTCCCGCGGCAGAAAGAGGGTAGAGGGCTGTGCATCTCCGACTTCTTCCTGCCACGTTCAAGCGGGCAGATGGACGTGCTTGGCATGACCTGCGTCACGATTGGCGCGCAGGCCTCGCACGAGACGCAAAAGCTGTTCGAGGGCGGCGAGTACACGAAGTATCTGTACCTGCATGGTCTGAGCGTCGAAACTGCCGAAGCTCTTGCCGAGTTGAATCACAAGCGCATCAGAGAAGAGCTGGGCATCGCCGGAGACGACTCGCCACACATCCGCGACCTGTTCCATCAGAAGTATCGCGGCTCGCGCTATTCGTTCGGATACCCAGCGTGCCCAAACCTCGAAGACCAGACCAAGCTGTTCGCGCTGCTTCATCCCGACGAGACCATCGGCGTGCACCTCACGACAGGATTTTTGTTGGAGCCGGAGCAAAGCACGTCGGCCATCATAGTGCACCATCCCGCAGCGAAGTATTTTGTGGCGTGAGCGGGCCTAAGCTGTTCGTGACGTCAAGTCTGATGAATCCCACCCTGTCCGCAGCAGAAGTCGATCGCGGTGGGACACCCCGCGGGCTGATTCAAATCTGCCGTAGGTATAGGATTTACTGGCTCAACGCGGACGGATGCAACGGAGGCGAGATGCACAAGCAGCTCATGACTGTATTCGTAATTCTTCTTTTCGAAGGCCTATCGTTCTCACAGACTCAGGATCAGAAGTCCCCCTCGTTTGTTTTTGGTGGAAAGCAGCTGTGTGTTGGGATGTCGGAGAGTGACGCGGTGACAGCGCTCGCAGAATGCTGCAAGCTCTCGCCACCAGCCGAAGATGAGCTAGAAAAACGACCATCACCAGAAGGCATGCTCCTCGGCCGCTTCGTTCTGTCCAAAGAAGCTGAACCGCAAATTCTCGGTACGATTTCTTTTCTCGCGGAAAAGTGGTGCGCATCACCCGCCCGCTTGCGAAGCAGGTTGATACATCGAACGATGATTTAGTGACTTTCAATAAGAGCCATCAAACGTTCTCTGCCTCAGAGTGAGACCACTGCGCGAATCTCTGTGCGACACGAGCGGACGAGCAACGCAGAATCGGATCTCGTCGTACTGTCATTCCCAGACGGTCGAGGGATTGAGCTGCATATCGGAACGTTGGACGAGCCGAACGTGTACACGAATAAGAGAGACTTTGTTACTTTAGACGAGACCTTGGAACGAGTCTCTCCTTGAACCGGGTGTCCGACACAGGACTCCGCTGCGCTCCGTCCTGCGCTGTCATGACACGCCTTCTGGGCTCTGCCCTTTGGAGTATTGTCCGAGGCATGCTAGGTTACATTTAACCGCACCGGGAGGAAAGAAATGGCAACTCGGGCTTCATCCGGTTCTTCTCGTGGCAAGGTCCGGGCGCACCGCAAGCGGCTCCGCCAGCAGGGGTTGCGGCCCATCCAGATTTGGGTGCCGGACATGGGCTCGCCCGCTTTTGCGAGAGAGGCGCGCCGGCAGTCCCTCGCTGTTGCGAGAAGCACACACGCGGCTGAGGACCAGGAATTCGTCAACGCTATCTCCGCTTGGAAGGCGAGTTGAAGCGCGGCGAGATTTGGACGGTGGCGGGCGGCAGCGATTATGTAGGCAAGCCTCGTCCCGTTGTCATTGTTCAGGATGATCGTTTCGACAAGACAGACTCGGTCACAGTATGCGCACTCACCACCGATCCCACAGATGCTCCCCTGATACGGCTGGCTGTGGAGCCGAACGAGGACAACGGACTGCGCGCAGTCTGCCGATTGATGGTGGACAAGATCACTACCGTGCCCAAATCGAAAGTGCGCACGCGAATTGGTCGCCTTGCGGACGAGGACATCGTGCGGCTCAATCGGGCGATGCTGGTGTTTCTGGGTATTGCCGCTCCGGCGAGCAAATAGCAAGTCGAGGCGCGCTCGTCAGCTTGTTTTTTAGGCAGAACTGTGCAGCTCTACATCTTCGCCCGCTTTCGCGCCACGCCGGGTAACGAGACTGCCGTTGAAGCCGCGCTGCACGCAGTCGTCCCTCCCACCCGCGCGGAAGCGGGGTGTTTGAGCATCAACACGTTTCGCTCAACCCGCGATCCGCAGCTGTTCTACTTGCATTCCCGATGGGTGAACGAAGGCGCCTTCGACCTTCACGCAACCTTGCCGCACACGGTACGGTTCATCGAAACGGTGCAGCCGCTAATCGACCATGAGCTCGATGTCACAAGGGCCAGGTTGATCGAGTAGTGCGCGAACAGCAGGTCCTTCGCTTCGCTCTGGATGACAAGGCTGAAAGCGTGATGACGCAATAGGGGTTCTTCGACGGCGCTCTCCGCCTTCAGCGGATTGCTCCGCTCAGGATGACAAACGGAAAAAGGGAGCAGATCTCTCGCGCCAAACGAGGGCGTTCGTGATGACAAATCAGTCGTGGGTGTTATCCGGCGGCTGGGAGCTGGCAGCTCGCAGCTGGCAGCTGGTAGCTTCTCTCTGATACCTGAAACCTGACACCTGAAACCTGACACCCACTGACCCCGGATGGCTGATGGCTATGCCGCGTTATACTAACCACTACCGGGGCATTCGTGAGTTCGCAACAGAAGACCTTTTACATCGAGACCTTTGGCTGCCAGATGAACTTTCACGACTCGGAGAAAGTCGTGGGCTCGCTCGTCTCGCAGGGCTACCGCCAGGTCGAGCGCGAAGAAGATGCGGACCTCATCTTCTACAACACCTGCTCGATTCGCGATAAGGCCGAGCAGAAGGTGTTTCACCGTCTGGCCGACTTCAAGGCGCTGAAGGCAAAGGGCAAGCAGTTTGGCGTGCTCGGCTGCGTCGCCCAGCAGGAAGGCGAGAAGATCTTCGAGCGCGCCCCGCATGTGTCGCTGGTTGCCGGCTCGGCCTCTTATCGCAATCTGCCTGAGATGCTGGTGCAGATCGAGTCGGGGCAAACTCGGGTAACCGGGCTCGACGACCGCCAGACCGACCAGACTTTTGAGACTGAGTTCACCGCGCGCACCAATCCTCATCGCGGATACATCACCATCATCGAAGGCTGCGACAAGTTTTGTGCCTACTGCGTAGTTCCGTACACGCGCGGCAAGGAGCGCAGCCGGACCTCACAGTCAGTGCTGGAAGAAGCCCGTCGCATGGCCGACGCGGGATACACCGAGATTCAGCTGCTGGGCCAGAACGTAAATTCGTATCGTGATCCCGCAGGGAAGCGGAGTTTTGCGGAATTGCTCGCGGCAATCGGCGAGCTGCCAGGCATTCGTCGCGTGCGCTTCACCACGTCGCATCCACGCGACTTCACCAAGGACATCGTTGACGCGATCGATTCCGTGCCGACACTGTGCGACCACGTGCATCTCCCCGTGCAGAGCGGTTCGTCGCGCGTCTTGCAATCGATGTTCCGTGAGTACACGCGCGACGAATACCTGCAACGGATCGGCTGGATGAAATCGGCCCCCAATCGGGAGATCAGCATCACTACCGACATCATCGTCGGCTTCCCGGGCGAAACCGAAGCAGAGTTCCAGGAGACGCTTACCTTGCTGACCGAAGTCGGCTATGACGGCGTCTTTTCGTTCAAGTACTCACCTCGGCCGAACACACCGGCGCTGCAGTACGCCGACTCGATTCCCGAATCGGAGAAGTCGCACCGGCTCCAAGTGCTACAGGAGCATCAGCGAGAAATTCAGCGGGCGAGCTACCGCCGGCACGTGGGGAGCGTCTTAGAGGTGATGGTCGAGGGCAAGAACTTGGCGCGCGGGCAGATGGTCGGGCGTACCTCGCAAAACAAGACACTAAATTTCGTCTTGGGTGACAAACCCGAGCCTGTGATCGGCGAGTATGTAAGTATTCTGGTGACGCAGGCGTTTCCCAATAGTTTGTTGGGCGAGATGGTGAACTGACCATTGCCGCCGGCTGCATGAGCTTGATATGGCAATCTCGGCAAAAGCCAAGAAGGGAAGCGCGACGGCTTGGATTGTCTTTCTGGCAACGCTGTTGCTGTTGAGCTTCGCCGCCATGCCCGGCTTCGAGCGCTACTCAGTATTCGCCGATCGAGCGTTAATTGCAATCCGTTTGAGTTTAGTGCTGGCGCTGTCGATTCTTGTTGTGCGTGAAAGGGTTTCCGTCCGCGGTGGAGTTGGTCCGAATGACTCCATTCTGCAGCGCTGCCGGCGGTGGTTTTACGGCGAGTAGTGGGTCTGGACTCGATAACGGTGACGAGAACGGAGGAATCACGATGGAAGTCGAAATGAAAATTCGCGGATTGATCATGGATCCCGTCACCAACATGCCCATTGTGATCCTCAAGGATGCCTCCAGCGACACGGTGCTGCCGATCTGGGTCGGCATCTACGAGGCCAACGCCATCGTCATGGAGATCGAGAAGGTCACTACGCCACGACCGATGACCCATGACCTGCTCAAGAACCTGTTGATAGGACTCGACGCTACCGTGCAGAAGGTTGTCGTTACTGAGTTGCGCGAGGACACGTTCTTCGCTGTTATCTGGCTCGATCGCAGCGGCGAAAGCATAAGCATTGACTCGCGCCCATCAGACGCGCTGGCGCTCGCCTTGCGCATGGACTGCCCTATCTACGTCGAGGACGAGGTGCTGAAGAACAGCAAGCTGGCCACCACGGTCAGCGATCGGGTCACCAGCGATGACCTTCGCAAATACCTGGAAAATCTTGGCGAGGACGACCTCGGGCGCTACAAAATGTAGTCTATGCCCGACCCTTCGGAACAGCTACAACGCCTTTACTCAGCTGGTTTTGAGCTGCAAACCTTCGAGCGATACGCGAATGCCGTCGGCGTCCTGCGTGACGGCTATATCGCGCTCCTGCAAGCAACTCCCACTGGCCTCAAGATGATTGGAACGCCAGGCTGGCGCATGGGCGAGATCATGGGCGTGCTCGTCGAGAAAGATGGGCGACAGGTTTTTCAGGCAAAGTCGGAGATCGTGGAGGCTACCCCTGAACGGCTCGCGGCGTTGCAGAAATTCCGTGAAGATCTCGAACAGGTACTGACCGCGACCGCATAAAGGCCGTCCGGCATCATTCAGCTCCATCGCCCAATCAAAAGAGGCAATGTCCAACAGTGGCGGATCGGCAAATCTTACACAGGCACTCGACAACTCTGCTTACGTGGCGAATTTAAGGCGACAGACGCTCGCAACATTGGGCAAATTTGTACTTGAGTAATACACGAAGAGGATTTTTGTGTAGGCTCCTCCCTATCTAGATTTCGGCGAGAAGGCGTTACTAAGCGCGCAGCAACTGGCTTTGGGACTCTAAGCCTGCTCGACTTGAATGTTTCAGATGCGCGGTGAAAAGTTGCAGTTCACCATTGTGGCGGTCGTCGCTATTGTTCGATCACGACGAACGGCACTGTAACCACGAGTTCGGCGCGTGCGTGGCTGCCGAAAATGCCACCCTCATCCGCATACACGAGCACCCAAGCATAGACCCAGTGAGCGTATTGCCGCACCTCACTTAAGAAATAGTAGGAGCTGAAATTTGGGGGCAGCAGCAGATCCTCACCCGAATCGGAATCCGAGGCGAATAACGTCGTCCGATCCTGCCAGAGTGTGTGTGCCAGATCAAGTTCCCGCCGAAAATCACCTCCGTTGAGATCCCAACTGTGAAGTTGCAGACCGATCACGCCTTTTCCGATCGCCTGGCGTCCATAAGAGTTGAGCAGCCACGAGTAGGAGTACTTGACGAACGCGGAGAATCGGACGATAAGCCTCCTCGAGATCGGCACGAAGTGGATACCAATCGCCGTCGCGGACGAGCGGGTTTGGCCGCCGCTCCCGAAAGTGGTGCATTGGGCGTCCATATCCCCATCTCGTTTGCTGACGGACGAATCTCCGCCGTGGTTGTCAATTAACTCGTAATCGTATGCGGGGGCTTTGAAAAGGATCAACGAGCCGGGTACGACTTCATCGTGGCCCCAGGCTGGGACGCTCGGTCTCCTGACGTGCGGGTACTCTTTGAGAGCCTGTTTCCGACGCTCTAAAACAGCTTTTGCATCAAGATCTTTCTCGACCAATGCAATCAACGGTGCGGAGAGATGGTTTTCATCGTGCGCTGCTTTTTCGTAAAATGCGCTTTGAGCACGGTGCCACGTCTCGTAGTTGGACCTCAGCATGTGCGTGCTCTGCTCGACCAATTCTGGTTGAGGGGAGCCCCACGGACCTCGTCGATTCTTCTATTGATGAACTCGTCGCGAACTGCTTCGTCAGACATCAGCTTCCTCCTTTGTGTAACCGTCCAATGGGCAACGCGGGGCATCTTTTGCTATCTGACACCGGCATTCGTTTGCATGTCTGACCGAAGGAAGCAGGGTATCAGCTTCCGCCTCAAGTTCTTCGGATACCAAATCGTCATTACTGGGCGCTGCTGGTTTCGCCAGTTATGGTTGGCCTGATCGTTGTGCGATTGCTGGACGAAGAATCATACCTCACCGGTCATCTGCCAGGTTACACCGCGTATCTTAATCGGGTCCGTTACCGACTCGTGCCAGGGATTTGGTGATCCTAATTTCGCACCGCGTGCTCCGGCGGGAGGATCACCGGCTCATCGCTCTTCATGCGATCGCGTGTCACAAATAACAGGGCAGCGCTCCAGGTTGGAAACAAGTCCGCTCCGGGCAGTACTTCGGCAATCATCGATGGCAGGAACGCCCAGTGCCAGCCGACAAGCCGGATCAGCAGGAACGCAACCACCACGTCCAGCGCACTATCCAGCGGCGAAATACCACCCTCAGCGAACAGTGGAAGAGCAGCTACCTGCAAGGCGTCGGCTCCGAGCGCGATGGCCCAGGCCGTGCGCAGCTCCGGCTCCTTTATGGCATTCCAATACTCTCGAAACACAGCCTGACTCCTTATGACGATTTGATGCTGCAACAGCATGCAAGAACCGGGTCATTGCAAGTTCCTCACTCGCGTTGACCGTAAACACTAACCCACATAACATGAAACGGCAATATGGAGCGAGAGTCCCCCATTTCATTCGAGATGATTTCCCGCTACCAGATACTGCGCAAGATCGGCAGCGGCGGCATGGGAGACGTGTATGAGGCGGAAGACACGCGATTGGGCCGTCATGTGGCCCTGAAGTTCCTGCCCGACCGGCTGGCCGACGATCCTCAAGCACAGGAGCGCTTTGAGCTGGAAGCACGCGCGGCGTCGGCCCTGAATCACCCCAACATCTGCACTATCTACGAGATCAATGAAGCCGAGGGCAAGTCGTTCATTGCCATGGAACTGCTGGACGGCGAAACGCTGCGAAACCGGCTGTCGGGCAGGCCGCTTGGCATGAACCTTCTCCTGGAGGTGGCCATTCAGATTGCCTCCGCCTTGGATGTCGCCCACGCCAGCGGCGTCGTACACCGGGACATCAAGCCCGAGAATATCTTCCTGACGAGGACAAGTCACGTGAAGGTGCTCGACTTCGGCGTGGCAAAGATGGCTAGCGAACGCAGGCACGCGGTTGAAGCCGTCGCGGCCCAGCCGACGATGGCGTTGTCGCCACAGCTTACCGCCTCGGGAGTTGTTGTTGGTACGACTTGCTACATGTCGCCGGAGCAGATTCGCGGGGAGCAACTGGATGCGCGTTCCGATCTGTTTTCCTTTGGAGCAGTGCTATACGAAATGGGGACAGGAAAGCGGGCTTTCCCGGGGAACACCATCGGCCTGATGTGCGACGCGGTCCTCAACCGCCAGCCAGAACCGCTCACTGAGGTGAATCCGCAGCTCCCGATGCGACTACAGGAAATCATCGAGAAGGCGCTGGAAAAAGACGTTCAAGTCCGCTATCAGAGCGCGGCAGACATGCGCGCCGATCTGGTGCGACTGAGGCGCATGCTCGACTCTGACTCCAAGGGAACCACCAGCGGAAAAATTGCTGTTCCTGAGACGCCGCGAAGATCGGGTCAGCGACGCACCGGCGCATGGGTGGCGATAGCGGTTGCCGTGCTCGCTGCGGCTGCTGTGCTAGGGGCATTCATCGCCTACCGCTCGGTTAAGAGCGGCCAGCTTGCCGATCATCCAATCAAGCAGACGCGGCTGACCGGGAACTCCGTGGAAAATCCCGTGGACGGCGCTGCTTTGTCCGCTGACGGCCGGTATCTCGTGTTCTCGGACAAGAGCGGCATTCACATCAAGACGATCTCCGGCGGCGAGATGAAGACCATACCGCCGCCCGCTGGATTGCCGCCGGGCCCGAATACCTGGTACCCCGTGGCATGGTTTCCCAATGGTTCGGAGTTCATCGCGACTTCGGTGAATGGCACGCAGGGAAGTACCTGGGCGATCTCGCTGCTGGGCGGCAGTCCACAACTGCTGCGCGAAGGCGCGTGGGCGCAGTCTATATCGGGCGACGGTTCGCAGATCGCCTTCGTCGTCGAGATGGACTTTCTTGGCGGGCACGAAATCTGGGCCATGGGTGCGCAGGGGGAGAACGCGCGCAAGCTGCTTAAGGCTCCAGAAGACGCTGGCTTTTTCAACGTGAGTTATTCGCCGGACGGCAAGGCCATTGCTTACGTAATCCAGCAGGGAAATTCTATGGGCCGCGTGGAGACGCTCGACCTGCAAGCCGGCGCAGTCCAGCCGATCATTAACAACAGCAATGTGCGTGCGGCCTTCTGGCTTCCCGATGGCAGGCTGATTTATTCGGTCGCGCGTGGGCCAGGAAGCTCGGACTCCGACCTATGGGCGTTGGAGATGGGAAGGGACAATAAGGATGCCGGGACTCCTCGACAGCTCACCAACTGGCCGGGGTCAAAGTTTGCAAGCTTCAGCGCGACCGCCGACAGCAAACAACTGGCATTTCTGCGCCTCAGCTTCGAGTCCGACGTCTTTGTGAGTGACTTGAACCCGAACACCAATGACCTGAGCGTGCCGCAAAGGCTGACACTCGATGATCACAATGACATGCCCACCGGGTGGACGGCCGATGGCAAAGAGGTGATCTTCTTCTCCGACCGCGAAGGGCCATTCAACGTTTATCGCCAGGCCCTCGGAGGCGATGCCAGGGCGCTAACAAATGGCGGCGGCTACAAGTGGGGACCGCGCCTGAACAACGATGGCAGCGCTGTGGTGTACCTGGAGTCGCCCTCCGACCCGTTCTTCTATACCGGTATGGTGCAGATGAAAAAGGTCGGTCCGGAGGGCGGGCCGCCGCAGAACATCTTGAATGGACGCAACATCAGTGACCATCGCTGTGCGCGCGGCAAGCACGGACTGTGTGCTTTCGACGAGATCAGCGAAGATGGCAAGACGCGGACGCTTTACACTTACGACGAAGAGCATGGACGCGGGCGCGAACTGATTTCCTATGATGCCATTCCGTATTCGAACTGGGACATCTCGCCCGATGGAAGGGTAATCGCCATCAGCCGCTTCGATCCCAAACAGGCGCGCATTCGCTTCCTGTCTCTGGACGGCCGACAGATTCCCGACCTCGTCGTGAAAGGCTGGGCCGCAATCAACGCGCTCGACTGGATGCCCGATGGGAAGCGGCTGCTATTGTCGAGCTCCAATTCGCGCGGGTCAACGCTGGTGCTTGTCGAACTGGACGGGACGGCAAAGCCGTTGATGAAGCAAGGTGGAGGCGGACAGATTTGGGGTATTCCGTCTCCTGACGGCCGACGCCTGGCACTTGCGGGCGGCATGTTCGACAGCAACGCTTGGATGCTGCAAAACTTCTAGAGCGAGTTAGTTTTTAGCGTGTCCGGTGGAAGCACCGGCCTTCAGGCCGGTGAATACGGCTATTTAGGGTGATCGGGCTTCAGCCCCGGACACAGAGAAAACTAAACTACTCTAGCCGTACCCGCCTTGAGCGACGGTGCGGATCCACGCCATGTCTGAGGAAGCAGCGCTTCCGAATCTGCGTCCGAGTTGATGGCCATGGCCGCTGAGGACCTGCGCGTCCGCCAGCAGCTGCTCGACGCGGGCAAGCTCGATCAGGGCTATAACTGGGCGATGGAAATCGTTCATCGCCACAATGCAGCACGTCTAAGACAAATCATCCAGACACACGGGTGGCCGGGGAAGTCGCTGGTCGGCGAAGATGGCTCCGAAGCGGCGTGGTTGATTGTTCAACATTCCATTGCCGAGCCCGAATTTCAGCGCGCCGCGGTGCTCTTGCTCGAAGACGCCGTGGCCGCCGGCGAAGCGCCGGCATGGCAACTCGCGTATCTTGTGGACCGTATCGCGTACTTCGAAGGCCGGCCGCAGCGCTACGGCACGCAGTTCGATACGTCCGAGAACGGCTATTGTGTCCCGTGGACAATTGAAGATCCGCAGCGTGTGAACCAGCTCAGGGCGGCCGTAGGTCTCGGTCCGATCCAGGAACGCATGATTCCGCCTAGTGAGCAAAAGTGCGTGTCTCGGGAGCAGGCTCGGCAGCAGCGCAGCGAGTTGGAACAATGGGCAAAGCGAGTCGGCTGGCGGAAGTGATGGTGCGATTTGCGACGCTCTCAAAACATCGGCAAGAGAAGACCGGGGCGGCGGAGCCGTATTTCAGCCGATCTTGGGCGCGACTGTACATAATCCTTCTTATCGGACATAACACGGCACAGCGTTTACAACATGTCCTTCGACCGTTTATATCGGCAACCCGCTCCCGGGCCGAAACCACAAGCACCTGCAGTTTCTTCCCCAGAAGCATTCCCCGGCGCTAGAGCACGATCAGGTGATTTGAATTTTCAGGTCCGGCAAGACTTGCGATACTGCGATCTAGCGTCACAAGTTGGCCCTGCTTTGAAATCGCAAGTGCAAGCAGATATGCATTTGTAATCTGCTGGTGCCCAAACAAACGCTCTTCGAAACGCTTGAATACCTCAGCAACTCCCAAATCGTCCGGCCAGAAATGATGGCCCGGCATTTGTGTCATCGCTCCCAGGAGTATCTGGGCTTCAGCAACGTCAGGCGCAGGCGAAGCGAACTTAGGGTTTGAGACGACCCGCACGAACCCGCACTCAGTCATCGGGCAGGTGAACCAGCGCTGCATCGCGTGCTTACGAAACCAGGGCTCCACTTTTCCATGAAAAATATGATGAGGATACGCCAACGCTACCAGTGTGCTCACATCGAGCAGGAACCCGTTACCACTCTTCTGCCTCAAGTGCCCTCACGTGCTCTTTAGTTATTGGTTTCTCTGGTTTCGGCAGGTCGAATACTGGAAGGCCGTTTACATACTTGATACGAGGTTTTCAGCGCACCCCTCGCACTACCAGTTCCGCGATGGCTTTGCTGACAGACAGATTTCGCGCCGCCGCATACTGCTCTACAATCGCGGCCGCTTCATCATCAAGGGTTACTGTCGTTCTCATGGGTAATCATTTTACGAAATTAGCTGGCATTTGATTAGAATTATCCAGCCGGAGCATACCACCCGGCAATTGATGCACTACCGCAAACTGTGTGCAGATTTTCCGCAGCACTAGACCAATACCACCCTCGGATGAAAAAGCGTTCCCGCCACGCGACTAGCCATGCATATCAGGTCGCTTTGCCCGGCAAAGACCTTTACCCACTGGGAGCAGGACATCTCCGGCAGGTTCACGGTCCGGCCATGGTGAATGCGTCCCACCGCCTCCTGGTCGGCCGTTACACAAGGTATGGCGGGCAGCAGCCGTCGGGGATGGATCAGCAGCTCGGCGGCTCTGCCGACACTTGCCTGCTCTGCAATTTGCTCAAGGGTGTATGCCTGGCTAAGGTCGAACTCAGCCGCCGCGGTCCGGCGGAGACTTGCGAGGTGCGCCCCACATCCCAGCTTGCAGCCAAGTTCATGGGCTAGGCTGCGGACGTAAGTGCCAGCCGAGACGCGGCAGTCGAAATGCACCTCGGGGACGATCCATTCACGCGTGTTGAACTCGTATACCTCCACCTCAACTGGCTTAAGCTCAACCTCCTGCTTGCGCCGCGCCAGCTTATACGCAGGAACCCCTCTGATTTTCTTGGCGGAAAACGGTGGCGGGATTTGCTGCAGCCTTCCGATAAACGCGCACGCCGCGACTTGCAACTCTTCAAGTGATACTTCAACATCCTTTTCGGCTCCCCCAGGGTCGCCGTCCGCGTCATAGGTATCCGTTTCGATCCCGAGCCGGATCACTCCCTGGTAACGTTTCTCCGAGCCCGCGTAGAACTGGCTCAATCGCGTCATGCGCCCCAGCATCAGCGGCAAGACTCCGGTGGCCATGGGATCCAGCGTGCCCAGATGCCCAATCGACCGCTGTCCAAGCAGGTTGCGGCATCGCGCTACCACGTCGTGCGAGGTCCAACCCGAAGGTTTGTCAACCACCATCACACCGTTCAGCGCCATGCTTCTGGTATTGTACGTTCAGGAAGCTTTGGTCAAATGCGCTCGCAGGTTAGCACCAGCAAGAAGGGTTTGCGCACTTCCCTGCCGGCCGTATCGCAAGCCACCAGCCTATGATTCCGTTGAAAGACGACGCTCCGCGCGTTACGACTCCTTACGTTACGTACACGCTCATCGCAGCGAACACCATCATCTTTCTTTTGGAATTATGGATAGGCTTGGGCGGCCAGCGTCAGCTCGATGGTTTTATCTTTCAGTTCGGGATGGTACCCGCCAGATTTTCGGCGGTGATCTTCAACCAGGGATACGTCCCGTGGAACCAGGTTTATCAGTTGGGCAGATATGTGACGCCGGCTGCAGCCTTCCTTCCCGTCTTCACGTCCATGTTCCTGCATGGATCATGGCTGCACCTCATCTTCAACATGCTGGCGCTGTGGATTTTCGGCGACAATGTAGAGGACTACGTCGGACACTTTCGCTATTTGCTGATCTATTTGCTCAGCGGCTTGGCGGCTGCTGCGCTTCACACCTTTTTCAATTTCTACTCGACGGTCCCTAGCGTGGGAGCCTCGGGCGCGATTGCGGGCATCATGGGCGCGTATTTCGTTCTCTATCCCCGAGCCAAGGTCTTAACGCTGGTGCCCTTTTTCTTTGTCTTCTTCGTATGGTTGCCTGCTTGGGTCGTCCTCGGCTATTGGTTTGTCGCGCAATTTCTTAGCGGCGCCGCGACCTCGATTTCAAATCACGCTGGCGGTTCCACAGGCATTGCCTTCTGGGCACATGTGGGCGGATTTCTGGGCGGCATGTTCCTGGTGAAGCTCTTCCCTGCTCGCGCTCGCCGCTATTATTACACTTGAAGCCATCTCATAAATCGGTTTTGAAAGGGCAACGGCTTCAGCCGTGTCGTGAGTAGCCAAAGATTTCAGGGGCTTTAGCCCCTGAGGCACTTCGTTCCAGGATTTATGAGATAGCTTCTTAAATCAACTTGGATATGCCAGCAAAACAGCCGTTATTAGAGCGCAACTATCATCGTGCGTTTTCAAGTTGCCTAATCCAGAACGAACTGGCGAGGGTTCAAAGTTTAGCTTCCCAGGAGGATCCGCAAATGCAGAAAAAGGCTCTCATCTATTGCGGATGAGAGCCTCGTGTGCGAATAAGCGGTTGCTTGCAGGAAACTAGAAGCGCCTGCGCAGTCCAGTGATTGCACCCAGCAGGCCAGTGCCCATGAGCATTAGTGTGCCCGGCTCAGGCACTCCAACGAGGTTGCCGGTGATAAAGAACGCGTGCTCCTGACCGTTGCTGCTGTAGTCCCCTCCAACCTTAAAGCAATCATCACCAAAGATTTGTAGGTCGCACTCAAGTCCCGGTGCGGTTGCGTTCGGATTGGTAGTTTCCCAATAGAATTCGGAACGCTGATTAAAGTGGATGTTGCCGTTGTGCAACAGCAGAGTATATGTACCGGCGGGAGCATTGAGCGGCCCACCAGCTGGCTCGATGGTGTCCATAAACTCGCAGAACTCCCCGAGGATGTTACACTGTCCACCGTTGACTTGAACGCGCTGAACGAGGGCTCCGCCGCTCTCGCCGTGAGCGATACCACCGTTGAAATCAGGGTTACCGTTTACGTCCACCCCAGCTATCCACCAAAAAAATGAGCCCTGATAACCGGAATTTGGAAGTTCCAGGTCCCAAAACGTCCACGAGGTGATGCTCGCATTCTGAGCTATGGTGAACGTCTCCGACTGGAACCACTCTGTCATTTCGTTTCCGTTTTGTTGATTGGGTGCACCGTTGTCGTAGATGACTTGGTCCGCATGCGCAAACATGCCCACCAGCAACAACAAGCCCATAACGGGCAGGTAGATTTTAAGCTTTGACATCCTCTTCCTCCTTGTCTAGCACATAAGTGTAACGTCAATGGTCGAAAACCAGGAATCGAGCGAAGCGGCCCGCACACAAATGCCGCTGGTCGGGGGAGAATCTAAATATAGATGCGACCGTCAGAAAGTCAACCGAAATATGGCGAATTCGTTTCGAATTTCATCGACGGGAACGGGACTAGTTAACTTACGCAACACGGTTAATTAATAAGGAATGGCCCTTTCGTGGGGTAAGCACAATTCTTGTTCTTACCTGCGTACAGCGCTTCATCGTGACGGGCAAGCAAAAAGCGGGTCGCAGCAGGTCCCGATGTTGAGTTTCTGCTTCGCGAATCGCCATCGCTTCCAGCACCAGATGTGTTTGCCGCTGCAGGAGTGTGAAAGGAACCAAACCGGCAAACAGCGCGGGCCTATGCAGTAAAGATTTCCAGGACCACGCACGAGGAGGTGGGACTGCAGGTTTAACGGCTATTCTGCTTTGGTTGTATAGGGTCCACCTGGTTAGCCTAGTGAGGCGATTACCGTAACGTCGCGGTTGGCCCACCTTGTGTGAGAAACAAACGCGATCGCGGTTATTGGAGAATAAGAAGACCGGACCGCCTTGAGCGGTCCGGTTTGCCAGGTTGGTTGCGTTGGTTAGAACAGCTTGCGGCGAATGGCGCCGGCCAGGCCAAGCACGCCTGTGCCGAGCATAACCAGCGTGCCAGGCTCGGGAACGCCAACATTCCCACCATCTAGGGCGAACGCCATATCGGCGGCTAACTGGGTGCGGGTGCCGAAGAAGTCCTGGAACGCGACCCCATCACCACCAGTGCCGCTCGAGTTACCCCACTGCGGCGGGAAACCGAGATCAGGAACTTCCGAGATCCAGTACTGAACACCGGCGTCTGCAGAAAAGCCGAGACCGCTGACGCTGTACGTGTAGGCCGGAAAACCATTGAAAATACCGTCGAAGGTTTCGTTAGCCGTGCCGTCGACGTGAGTGACCTGCAGCGGAGCGCCAGGCTGGCCGCCATTGTCAGACCAGATCGTTACGGTCCAGGCAGTAATCTGGCCCTGGTTTGGTGGATTGAAGTACTCGCCCTCCCAGTGGAGACTGTCCACCGTGGCAGCGGTACCGAGTGTGAAGTTGTCATAAACGGTAGCGAAATTGCCGTTGCCGCCGGTAGTGTCATTCTGGGAAGCGAATGCGTTGCCAGTTCCGTCGAACTCCTGGCAATACAGCTGGTTCGCTACGCCGCATACGTTTGCAAAGCTGGGCGCTGATACTGCCAGCGCGAAGATTGTGGCGAGCAGTACTACTTTGCCACGACCAAAGTTCATAGTTCCTCCTGAGTCTTTTTGGATCGCCGCCTTTCCGAACGCACGACAGGCGGACGAGATTGACGCAACCAGCAGCCGCGCGATCTTGCTACTCTGAACGCACGGACAGAGTAGCGGCTGCATGGCCTGTTACATTAGCCTAATTGGGCGGCGCTGTCGAGTAGCACCTTTGACAAAAATTCGCCCCACTCGTGTTTACAAAGTGTGCAACATATCAACCGAAAGAGTTGTGCCGCTCTTTGGTTTCAAATTTAACAAAACTCAAATTGCAGTTTGCGCTTTTTGAATACGTTTGGGGACCCGTCGCAGCGGTTCAGATCGCGCCAGTAATAGGATGGAGCGCCAGCTCCGACAGGTTAGCCTTTGGCGGCAGCAGTACGATCGACAAAACCAAGGCAGCGGTGCTGTCTGCGTCCATTAACTTCTCGCGTGCAACGTTCGGCATGATCTGCTGCCACATCGCCGTATCGGTAGCGCCGGGCATGAAAGCGCATACCCGGATGCCTCTTTCTTTCAGCTCTTCACGCAACGTTAATGTAAAACCTAATGCTCCGTGTTTGGAGCTGTTGTAAGCTGCAAAACTCGGAAAGGCAATTCGAGCGGCTGCAGACAAAATATTAACGACCGTCCCGCCACGGGGAATGAGCGGAAGCGCCGATTTTGAGCACAGGAACGTACCTGTCAGATTGGTGTCGATTATCTCGTGCCAGAGCTCAATGGTGGTCTTCTCGACGGAAAGCGCCGGTTGCGAGACGCCGGCGTTGTTCACCAGGACATCCACGCGCCCAAATTCGCGGGCCACTGCACCAAACATTCGCTCGACCGCGTGCTCATCACGGACGTCGCACTGGATTGGCAT
>Ga0306920_100003969_pt1 | contig 18880 bp, 7 predicted proteins | sample flu12Cox44000170_FD_204666 | JGI IMG/M metagenome (GOLD analysis project Ga0306920, IMG submission 204666) | Lab enrichment of tropical soil microbial communities from Luquillo Experimental Forest, Puerto Rico - flux4day.12C.oxic.44.000.170 (v2)... | ecosystem: Environmental > Terrestrial >... | reverse complement strand
CTTGCGATAGCTCTCCAGATCGCGCCAGGTCTGCGCGTTGAACGGACGCAGCGAGCTCGAATGCTTGTAAACCGCCTCGGCGTCCGACCCGGCGGGCGCATAGGGCTGCCAATTCTGCAGCATCGGGGTGCCGCCGCCGCGTCTGAAATATTCGACGATCCAGCCGGGATGGGTCAGCGCCTCGGCGAGGATCGAGGGCTTCAGGCTTAGCGCCTGAAACAGACCGCCGCGGACATTGGCAAAGCCGTTGCGAATGTTGCGCTCCCGCTTTGCGCCGACCGGCGTGTCGACGGTCAGCACCAGCGCACCGAGCCCGGCATCGGCAGTACGCTTGATCAGGTCGGCGTTGATCGCGTGATCGCGCGCTGCGTAGAGCTGATACCAATGGTTTTTCGGCGCAATCTTGGCAGCCGCTTCGATCGAGGCGTTGCTGGCACCCGACATGATGTAGGGGATGTTTGCCTCGCGCGCGGCCTCGGCCAGCATCAGATCGGCGCCGTCGCGAAAGAGGCTTGTCCCACCCGTCGGCGAAATGCCGAACGGGCTCGCAAACGTCTGGCCGAAGATCGTTTTCGTCTGGTCGCGGTTGGACACATCGACGAGATAACGCGGCAACAACCGATGCTTGTGAAAGGCCGAGGTGTTGGTTTCGAGGCCGCGCTCGTCTTCGAGGCCGCCTTCGATGAAATCGAAGGCGATCTTCGGCAGCCGCCGCTTTGCCATGCGGTGCAGGTCTTCGATGTTGACGGCTTGATCGATCCTCATCGGTTCATTCTCCCGGAGGTGCGTGCAAGTGCCGATCCGGCCGGCAACTTTGCGGGTTTTCGCATGACCCGACAATCCCCCGCGGAGCGGGGCTGGACTGTGCGTCGCAGATGGCGTGGACTCCCCCCTTTCCGGCTCCATCCGAGTACACCTTGAACTTGTATTCGAAGACGCCAGCCGAGCCGCCGATCTCGGCGCCTGCCACGCCGCGCAAGCCTTCATCTTCGAGCTACCAACAGCACCGCCAAGCCACATAGAGGAGTCCACGGACAATTCCTGAAGCTAGTAACGAACGAACCTCGGATTGATCTCGAGCTGCGGCGCTTTCTCTCGGAGGGACGCAAGCTGAATGCCATTGCCGATTACGAGACAGGTCCGGACGCAGTGGTCGCGATAGCGCAAGCCGCGACGACCGTCGAGACGGCCGGCCGTTTTTTCCAGACTATCGCGGAACTGCTGGGTCAGACGCCGACGCAGACGAAGGGCGGCCGCCGATCACCGCCCGGCGGCTTGGCTTTTCGCCTCCGACCCCGTCTTCTCCGCGACGTTTGCGCGGCGCTGGCGCTCGTCAGCGGGCATGAGCCGGTCCGACGCTATAGCCCGTTGTGGGTCGGGATGATCTCGACGAGGTCCTTGCCGGGTCATGGAGGTGACCGTCTGGGAAAAGACCAATACCGATAGAATGCTTTACGAAAGGGGATGATTGCTCCACCTGCGCTATCGTAACTTCGGCCATATTTTCGTGCCTGGGTATCAGCCTTACCTTAGTTCCCGAGTTCCAACTCATGACCAACCTTCTGGCCCCTGGCGCTCGTGTCGTGATCCGCGACGCGGAGTGGCTCGTGCGCAAGACGGATCGGACCGCTACCGGCGCGCTGGCGCTGCACTGCCTCGGCATCTCGGAGATCGTGCGCGACCGGAAGGCGATCTTCCTCGAGGATGTTGAGGACAACATCGAGGCGCTCGACGCCGTTGAGACGCGCCTCGTCCCCGACCCGAGCCCCGGGTATAAGGACGGCCTCCTCTTCATCGAAAGCCAGCTGCGGCGGGTGCCGCCGACGGATGCCCGCGTCCATGTGGGCCATCGCGCGGCGATGGATCTGCTGCCCTACCAGCTCGACCCCGCGCTCAGGTCGCTCGCGCAACCCAGACAGCGCATCCTGATTGCCGACGCGGTCGGCCTCGGCAAAACGCTCGAAGCCGGCATCCTGCTCGCCGAGCTGATCCGGCGCGGCCGGGCCCGCCGCATCCTGGTCGTCACGGTCAAGAGCATGATGGCGCAGTTCCAGAAGGAGTGGTGGACGCGGTTCACCATCCCGCTGGTGCGGCTCGACTCCGTCGGTATTCAGCGCGTTCGACAGCGCATCCCGACAAATCACAACCCGTTCCACCACTTCGACCGGGCGATCATCTCAATCGACACGCTAAAGCAGGACAGACAGTACCGCAGCTATGTCGAGAAAGCCTGGTGGGACGTGATCGTTATCGACGAAGCCCACAACGTCGCCAAGCGAGGGAGCAACTCGCAGCGGGCGCGGGTCGCGGGGCTTTTGGCCCGCCGATCGGATACCCTGGTCCTCCTTTCGGCGACGCCGCATGACGGGCGCGCGGAGAGCTTCGCCAGCCTGATGAACATGCTCGACCCGACGGCAATCGGGGATCCGCAGCATTACGGCCCGGAGGACATCCGCGGTTTGTTCGTCCGCCGGTTCAAAGCCCACCAGATCGCCGCCTCTTTTCCCGAGCGGGAGATTGCCGTCGTCGACGCTCCCGCGAGCCCGGCCGAGGAGGCGGCCTTCGCCGCCTTTGCAAGTATGAGGTTCCGACGCATCGACACCGGCGCCCGCTCCGCCGGCGAACTCTTCCTCACCTCCCTCGAAAAGGCCTTGCTGTCGAGCCCGGCCGCGTGTCTGCAGACCGTTCGCGCCCGCGGGCGCCGTCTGGAGCGTGAAAAGGGGCCGGAGGCCGAGGCGGACCACGCGGCGCTCAGCGCCTTTTCCAGACTCGTTGAGGCCATCGGCGTCGAAGGGTTCGGCAAGTACCAGAAACTCGTGCGCCTGATCCGTGAGGCTCCCGCGCTCGGCGGTTTCGGCTGGTCTGGAGAGGCGCCAGATGACCGGCTGGTGATCTTTACGGAGCGGCTCGAAACCCTCCGTTTTCTGCAGCAAAACCTGGCGAAGGATCTCCGCATCGACCCCAAGGCAATCGCCGTCCTGCACGGCGAGGGAATGATTGATATCGACCAGCAGGAGATCGTCGAGCGGTTTGGGCGCCTGCAGGACCCCGTGCGGGTGCTGATCTGCTCGGATATCGCCGCAGAGGGCATCAACCTGCATTTTCTCGCCCACCGCATGGTCCATTTCGACATTCCGTGGTCATTGATGACCTTTCAGCAGCGCAATGGGCGCATCGACCGGTACGGCCAAGAACGCCGGCCACAGATCAGATACTTGCGCACGATGCCAGCGACCGCGCGCGTGCGAGGTGATGTGCGCGTGCTCGAAGTCCTGATCCGAAAGGACCAGCAGGCCACCGAGAATATCGGCGACCCCTCCGCATTCATGGGGACCAGTGACGTCTTGGAGCAGGAGGAGGTCACCGCTGACGCGATCAACCGAGCTATCGATGCCGAGCGCTTCGAGGCCGAGCTCGACGCGAGGCGCGCCAACGCCGAATTCGACCCAGTTGCCGCCCTGCTCGGCGGAAATTCGGATGAGCTGGCCGAAGCGACGCCGTTGACAAGAGAGATCAATGACGGCGTCGTCACCAACCAGCCGACGCTTTTCGAGGATGATTACGACTATTTCGAAGCCGCGCTGCGCCGCTTCCAAGACGCCGGGCAAGATTTTCAGCTGCGCTTCGAAAGGACCGCCCGTCGCATCGAGATCACCCCGCCTGACGACCTCAAGGAGCGTCTGGCCGGACTGCCGAGCGACGCGCTGCCCAGCGGTTCCCCGCTGATTCTGACCACCGACGCCGGTGCGGTGCAATCAGCGCTGGCGCAGGCGCGCAAGGAGGAGTGCGCCTGGCCCGCTCTGCAATACCTTTGGCCGCTCCATCCGGCGGTCGAGTGGGTCAACGACAAGGTGACAGCCGTATTCCGCCGGCACGAGGCTCCTGTCCTGACATTGCCTCCCGGCGTGCTCCGGCCCCATGAGATCGTGTTTATCATATCCGGTCTTATCCCCAACCGGCGTGGCCATCCTCTGGTTCACCGCTGGTTTGGCGCCCGGTTTCTGCGGCGGCACGAGGACGGCCTGGAGCCGTTCGATAGTCTTCTCGCTCGAACCGGTCTCGGCCGGCGGGAGATCCCGAACCCTGGCCAATCGACACGAGCGTGCTGAAACCGATGCTCGCGACTGCAATATCATCGGTCAGAGAGGCGATGCGCGCTGATCGCCAGTCATTCAATGAAACCCTCCGCCGTCGGCTCGACGACCACATGAAGCGCCTCCGGGCACTCCGCGAGCGCCACCTCTCGCATCTCGACGACATGTTTGCTGCGGAGGGCGGTCTCGTTGCCGCGCGCGAAGCGCGCAAAGCTCGCCGTCGCCGCGAGATCGAACAGCTTTTCGAGGATCACCAGAACTGGGCACGCGAGACGATGACGACCGAGGACTGCCCGTTCCTGCAGGTTATCGCAGTGCTGCGGAGCGCCTGAAATGCCGATCGACCTTGCCGGCATCTCGAACGAAAACGAATTTTATACCGAGCATTACCTTTCGACGATCCTCGACGGCGATCTGCGCGACACGCTGTCGCGATGGCGCCGACAGGCAGAAGAAGCCGGCACGCGCGCACCATTCGAGGCATTGCGTGGTCTCGCCGGTGAATTTTTCCGTGTCCATGGCGCTGCATTACGAGCGCGCGCAATGGAGGAACGTCTAGCGCTTGAGCGCGAGTTTCTCCAGCGGCTTCTACAGGCGCTCGGCTACCAGCCTTGCCCCGGATGGCAGCCGCTCGAAGGCGGCGTTCTTCTGCCGGTGCTGGCGAGCTTGCAGCGGTCGAACGGGGCGCCCGAGCTATGGGTTTTGGAGGTGCTCGACGCCGAGCAGACCGATCCCCTCGACGCCGCCTTGCAGCCCTGCCAATTCCCGGCCGACGAGCCGCCGCCGCGCGCCCTTTTGGCCGAAAGCCTCGACGATATCGTGACCACCCGCGCTTCGCTCTCTGCGAGCCGCCCCGCTGGGTGATCCTCGCAAGCCTCGGAAATCTTGTTCTGATCGATCGCTCCAAATGGAACGAGAAACGTCTGCTGCGCTTCGATCTGCGCGAAATTTTCGATCGGAGGGAAACGAGCACACTCGAAGCGATGGCCGCGTTGCTGCAAGCCGAAAGCGTGCAGCCTCCCGATGCGGGCGCGACATCGCTGCTGGACCAGCTCGACGCCAATTCCCATCGCCACGCATTCTCGGTCTCGGAGGATCTCAAATTCGCGCTGCGTGAGGCGATCCAGCTGCTGGGCAACGAGGCCGTCTACGATTTGCGCACGCGCAAGAAGGAGGCGATCTACGACCGCAGCCTCGCCGAGCAGCTGTCGCGCGAATGCCTGCGCTACATGTACCGCCTTCTGTTCCTCTTTTACATCGAGGCGCGGCCGGAGCTCGGTTATGCGCCGATGAAGGCCGAGGCGTACCGAAAGGGTTGTAGCCTCGAATGGCTGCGTGATCTCGAGCTCGTGCGTCTCGATACCGCCGAAGCACAGGACGGCTACTTCATCCACCACTCGATCGAGAAATTGTTCGAGCTCGTCTGGAACGGCTACCCACGCGAGCGCCAGCAGGCCCTCGACGCGACGCAGGACGTCGGTTTCGAAATTGCGCCGCTGAAAAGCCATCTGTTCGATCCTGCCCGCACACCGCTGCTCTCCGGTTTACGCTTCCGCAACCGGGTTCTGCTCCGGATCATCGAACTGATGTCGTTGTCAAAGGAGCGGCAAGGACGGCGCGACCGCCGCGGCCGCGTCTCTTACGCCCAGCTCGGCATCAACCAGCTCGGCGCCGTCTATGAAGCGCTGCTGTCCTTCCGCGGCTTCTTTGCAGAGGAAGACCTGTTCGAAGTCAAGCGCGCGGACGCGGAGTGGAGGGAGCTGGAACCGGCCTTTTTCGTCACCGAGGCCGAGCTGCCCCTCTATACCGATGAAGAAAAGTATTTCGACGGGAAACTTCGGCGCTCTTCGAAGGGCACTTTCATCTATCGCCTCTCCGGCCGCGACCGAGCGAAATCGGCCTCCTACTACACACCTGAATCGCTGACCCGCTGCCTCGTCAAATACGCGCTCAAAGAATTGCTCAAAGACAAGTCGGCCGACGAAATCCTGAAGCTGACAATTTGCGAACCAGCAATGGGAAGCGCAGCGTTTCTCAACGAGGCGATCAACCAGCTTGCCGACGCTTACCTCGACCGCAAACAGCGCGAAACCGGCCGGCGCATCGCGCATGAGGATTACGGACGCGAGCGGCAAAAGGTGAAGATGCGGCTTGCTGACCGCAACGTATTCGGGGTCGATCTGAACCCGGTCGCGCTCGAACTGGCCGAGGTTTCGCTTTGGTTGAATTGCATGTTCGGGGCCGAAGGAGAGAGCGGCAGCGCATTCATCCCGTGGTTTGGCTTGCAGCTCGTCTGTGGCAACTCGCTGATCGGCGCGCGCCGCGATGCGTGGGCCCCTGAACTGCTGGCGACGAGACGGGGTCAGCCAGTGTGGCACGAGGTGCCGCCGAGCCGGGTCGAGCCGAAAACGCGTCGTCCCGAAGGCCACATCTGGCACTTCCTGCTGCCCGATCCGGGGATGGCCGATTGGAATGGGCGTGCGGTCAGGGATCTCGCAGCCCAGTACATTGCACGGGTGAGGGAATGGCGCAGGCGCTTTATCTCGCCGGACTTCGAACCGCAGCAGATGCATACCCTCCAGCGCCTCTCAGCGGCGGTAGATCGTTTGTGGGAGGCCGATGCCAGGCAGCTGCGCGACATCCGGGCCCGAACGACGGACACCCTGGATGTTTGGGGTGAGCCATCGAGCGCCTCGCAAAAACGCACACCTGCTCAAGTTAAAGACCGTGTTCGTGATGCCGAATTGCTAAGCCGATCGTTGCGCGGCTCAAGTCCGTACCGTCGACTGAAGCTCGCCATGGATTACTGGTGCGCGCTTTGGTTCTGGCCGATCGAGAACTCCGAGTTGCTGCCGAGCCGGGAAGAATGGTTGCTGGAATTGTCCGCTCTGCTTGAGGGGCAAGTGGGAGAGGCGCCGTCGGGCCAAGCCGCACAACCATCGCTGTTCCCCGGAATGCAGCGGCCCGAGCAGCTGAGGATGGAGCTGGAGGGGCTCGGGAAAGTCGATGTCGACGCATTGCGCAACCTGTCGCCGCGGATCGCGCTAGTCGATGAGATCGTCCAACGACACCACTTTCTGCACTGGGAGTTGGAATTTGCTGACGTTTTCGAAGACTGCGGCGGCTTCGACCTGGCTCTCGGAAATCCGCCGTGGGTCAAGGTCGAATTCGAAGAGAAGGGGATTCTCGGCGAAACTGACCCCATAATGGCGATTCGAACCACTGATGCACACGAAGCATCGCGGCGCCGCGCGTCCGTTCTCACCCGCCCTGCAGCGCTTGGCAGGTACCTGCTGGCGTACGAGACTGCGATTGGCACCCAAGCGTTCTTGAATGCAAGTCAGAATTATCCTGTGCTACAGGGGGTCCAGCCAAATATATTCAAGTGCTTTCTACCGATCACCTGGCGAAATGGGCGACGCGATGGCGTATCAGCGTTATTGCATCCGGAAGGCGTCTACGATGATCCCAATGGAGGAGTATTAAGACGCGGTATCTATCAACGTCTTTCCTCGCATTATCAATTTGTGAACGAAAAAAGCTTTTCGCAGAGCCCGATCATCACATCACGTTTAGCATTAATGTGTATAGAACCGATAAAGTAAGCGCGATCGGATTCGACACGATCGCCAATTTGTTCCTCCCTTCGACGATTGACGCATGTTTCGCGCACCCGGGCGACGGCGCAGTTCCTGGAATAAAAAACGATGCGGGTGACTGGGAAGTGCGGGGGCACGCTAAGCGAATTGTGCACGTCGACCCTGATGCGCTAGCAACGTTCGCTCGTCTGTATGATGACCAGGGCACGGAGCCAGTGGAGGCTAGGCTTCCGGCCATCCACTCGACACAAGTTGCCGCTGTTTTAGCAAAATTTGTGGCCGCCTCTCGCCGATTTAGCGACTTTGAGGCTGAGGTCGATATGACGGTCATGTTCGATGAAGCAGCCGCTCAAAGGAGCGGTTTGCTGCGTCGACAGACGGGCTTTCCTCCCTCTTCGGAAGCACTAGTCCTCTCGGGCCCCCATTTCTTCGTGGGTAACCCTCTGTATAAAACACCGCGGTCAATATGTAGCTCGAATCTTCAATATGATGTTCTCGACCTTGACACTCTTCCGTATGACTATCTTCCGCGCTGTAATTTTGTTCCTGAACTTTCGGTTAATCTCTTCCGTACACGAGTCCCTAGTTTACCCTGGAATGAGAAACCATCAACATCAGTATTCCGGTTAGTCGTAAGCCGAGGACTGAGCCTGGGAGGCGAACGTACCCTGCAACCAGCAATCATAATCCCGGGGCCCTGCCACATTGACGGGGTCTTTAGCATCGCCTTTAAAGACTTGCCATTTATGGCAGAAACCGCGGGAAACTGGTCCTCGATACCGTTCGACTTTTTCGTTAAGGCAGCAGCGAAAGGGGACTTCCGGGCGAATCTTGCACGAATAATGCCCGTGGTCGATCGCGGTCACGCGGATCAGGTTGCAGTCAGAGCACTGTTGCTCAATTGCCTGACACATTGGTACGCGGAGCTCTGGAGCGAATGCTTTAGATCAGCGTTCCTGAATGATCGATGGACTAAGTGTGATGACCGCCTGCGAGTGGATGTATTTACGAACCTAGGGCCGGAATGGCGAAGGCGGACGCCACTGAGGTCGCACTATGCAAGACGACAGGCGCTGGTCGAAATAGATGTGCTCACATCAATGTCCATGGGTCTGACTTTGGAAGAACTGAAATCGATCTGGCGCGTACAATTTCCAATCGCTCGCCGATACGAATCAGAAACGTTCTACGATTCGCGAGGCAGAATTGCTTTTACCGCTTCGCGTGGCTTGGTCGACGTGGGCCTTCCGCGCCACGATTGGTTACGAGCTAAGCAGCTATCTATCGGTGAGACCATTACTCAAATCGTAATCGATGACACGCAGCCGGGCGGTCCGCGCGAGCGCACGATCAGCTATGTCGCTCCGTTTGACCGCTGCGACCGAGAGGCCGATTACGAGATTGCCTGGGCCGAATTCGAACGCCGGCGCAATGGCGCCAGCGCCGAGGCTGCGCAGTGATCCCCTCTGTCGTCGCCGGCACATTGGCGCGCAGCATCGAGGATTTTCTGCGGGCGACTTTTCCGGTCTCGACGCCGGCAATGGCGGGGTTGCTCGATGGGCTATTTGACCGGGCCGGCATGTTCAAAGGCCCGTATCTGTCGATCAACCTACCCCATCGTCTGGCAGAAGGCGGCTTAGAGCCTTTTCCGGATGTGCCACTGGGATATCCCCCCTATCGCCATCAACGAGCGGCCTTCGAACGGCTCGGGGGACCGGCGCCGCGGTCGACCATCGTCGCGACCGGCACCGGGTCCGGCAAGACAGAATGTTTCCTGCTGCCGATCCTCGAATATTGCCGGTGCAAACGCGCATTGGGCGAGAACGGGATCAAGGCGATCCTGATCTATCCGATGAACGCGCTCGCCACCGATCAGGCAAAGCGCATTGCCCGCCGGGTCCACGATACGCCTTCGCTGCGCGGCAAGGTAACCGCCTGCCTTTACGTCGGCGACAGCGAGCGCGAGCCGCATGCGGTGATGAGCCGCGATTCCGTTCTCACCGACCGCGACGCGATCCGCGACAGCCCACCCGACATCCTGCTTACCAATTACAAGATGCTCGATTACCTGCTGATCCGACCGCGCGACCGGCGACTGTGGCGCAACAATGCGCCCGAAACCTTGCGGTTTGTCGTCGTCGACGAGCTGCACAGCTTTGACGGCGCGCAAGGAACCGACCTCGCATGCTTGCTACGGAGGCTGAGGGCGAGGCTCGGCGTCCCGGAGAAGCACCTCGCCTGTGTCGGCACATCGGCGACGCTCGGCACTGCCGAGAGCCGTGATGATCTCTGCGCCTATGCACAGCGCATCTTTGGCGAAGACTTCGACAGCGATGCCGTCATCGGAGAACAGAGACAGACAGTCGGTGAGTTCCTTGAGGATGTATTCACCTCGGCGCTCGGCGTGCCCGGACCCGTGCACGAGCTGCGTCCCGAAGCGCACTCGGGGCTGGAGAGTTACCTTCGCGCCCAGCATCGATTGTGGTTTGGCGCTGACATTCCCGCGGATTTCGACGATCCGGCATGGCGCATCGCGCTCGCCGAGCAGTGGCTGAAGCCGCTGCCCTTCTTTCAGAATTTGTTGAAGGTCCTAGGTGGCCGGCCACGCGGAATGGACGCCATCCTCGCCGAGCTGTCGCGGCGGACGCCCCTGCCGTCACCTACCTCCGATCATCCGACTTATCACGCCAATCTCGTCAACAGCATTGCCGCTCTCGCATCTGCTGCCCGATTGCCGCCGCTTCCGGGCGGCGAAGAAAAGACGCGGCCGTTTCTCGATGTGCGGGTCCAGCTCTGGGTTCGCGAGCTGCGCCGCATGGTATCGCCGGTGGGCCCGCTACCGAGGTTACGCTTTTCGGACGATCTCAGCGACGACGAGCGGGGTTTGCATCTCCCCGTCGTCCATTGCCTCGATTGCGACAGGTCTGGCTGGGCGTCGCTGCTTGCAGCCGGCGAGAGCGCGCTCCGAACCGATTTGCGCGATTTTTACATTGGCTTTTTCGGCCGTGATCCGCGGGTGACCTTTCTGTTTCCAACCGAGACCGGCGGCAGACAGCGTATCGGGCCCGAAAGAGGTCGCACCCATCTGCTGTGCGGCAACTGTTTGACGCTAGGCGCCGACCCGGATGCGGGCCGCTGCGGTTCCTGCAGACATGACGATGCGCTCGTCCGGGTCTTCATTCCCGACAACAAGCGCAGCGTTACTCGGCGTGACGGAACGACCCGTCTCGAAGGCGTCCATGATTGCCCCTTTTGCCATTCGCGCAACGGGCTTACCGTCCTCGGCTCGCAGGCCGCGAGCTTGACCAGCGTCATGCTGGGATCGCTGTTTGCCACCCCGTTTGGTGAGCAAGGCGACCGTCAGGTAATCGCATTTTCGGACTCGGTTCAGGACGCAGCGCATCGGGCCGGCTTCTTTGGGGCGCGAACCTATCGCCTCAATTTCCGCACTGCGCTGCAGCGTGCTTCTGAAGCAGCCGGTGAGGGCGTGTCGCTCGCCGAGCTGACCGACCGAACAGCCCGGTTCTGGCAGAAAACGCTTGGCGATGATGCGCGCTACGTCGGCACCTTCCTGCCGGCCGATCTGGAGTGGTTGCACGGCTGGAACGAGCTGAGGGAGACAGGGAAGCTCGGCAATCAATTCGATTTGCTCGGCATTGTCGATCGGCGCGTGGCATGGGAGGTTGTGTCCGAGCACGGGCTTCGCGCCCGCCTCGGGCGGACACTTGAACGCGCCGGCGCCTCGATCGTCCGCCCCGACCCGCGAAGGCTCGACGACGCCGTTCTGGCACTGCTGCCGATTTTGCAGAACGAAGTTGGCGGTCTACGCCGGGCCTCGGAAGAGCGGCTGCGGGTATTCCTGCTCGGGCTTCTGCTACATCTGCGACAGCAGGGTGGGATCTTGCATCCGTTTCTCGATGATTACGTAAACCAGGGTGGCAATACGTTTGTATTGGGTCGCCCGAGGCACATGCCGCGGTTTGGCCCGGCGAGTCGCGCCCCCGGCTTCTACACCGATGCCGCCCTTCCGCGATCATCGTTCGAACGCGTCCTTTCAAACTCCGGCAATCGTGCCTGGAGTGCGGGATGGGCCTCCACTTGTTTTGCCGAGCTGGAACCTCTTGTCGCCGAGTATCTCGATCGGTTCCTTCCGCCGGCACTGGCGGCGCTCGTGCGTGCGGGACTCCTCGAGGAGCGTTGCATTGCACGCGGCGGCCATCGCGTCTGGGGTTTGCGGCCCGATGCGTTGCTGTTGTCATTGAATGTCGAGCGCTTGCGCTGCGCCCGTTGCCATCACGAGATTGCCGCCGCGTCAGACGAGGCGGGATATTGGGAGGGGGCGCCGTGCCTGCGCGTCTTTTGCGGCGGCACCTATGCGCGGGCCCGCAGTGACGATCAAGCCTATTACCGCTCACTGTACGGTCATGGCCGTGTCCATCGCGTCGTCGCGCGCGAGCATACGAGCCTGCTCAATCGTGAAATCCGTGAAACGCTGGAGAGGCGGTTCATCGAATGCGGTCGCGGCGAAGGCTGGCCTTGGGACCCGAACGTCCTGTCGGCGACCTCGACTTTGGAATTGGGCGTCGACATTGGCGAGCTTTCAACCGTGCTGCTGTGCTCGATCCCGCCCACGACGGCCAATTACCTTCAGCGGGTCGGCCGCTCCGGGAGGCGCGATGGCAATGCGTTGAATGTGGCCATCGCCAATGGCCGCCCCCACGATCTCTATTTTTTCACCGATCCCGATGAGATCCTCGCGGGCGTCATCGAGCCCCCCGGGGTTTTCCTCAATGCCTCGGCGATCCTCGAACGGCAGTTTACGGCGTACTGCTTTGATCGATGGGTAGCGAGCGGGATCAGCGAAGACGGGTTCCCCGGCCGGCTGGGCGAGGTGCTGACCAACGTCGAAGGGAACCGCCTCGCTGCTTTCCCTCATACATGGCTCGAATTTATCGACAATAACCGGACCGAATTCTTTGCCGCCTTTGTCGAACTGTTTGCCGGCGAACTCGACGCAGAGACTGTGGACCAGCTTCGACGCTTTGTCGAAGGCGAGGTCGAACGAGAAGGGAGCTTGCGTTGGCGTATCCTTTCCGGTCTGGAGGCGCTGGTCAATGAGCGCGAGTCACTGCGCAAAAGAGTCCGGGCGCTGGGGACCCGCATCCGGCGACTGAGGCAAACCTCTGTGAAATCGCAGGATTGGCAGGAGGAGCTGGAGGCGCTGCAACGCGAGCGTGAAGGGCTGCGAGAACTGGTTGCTTCGATCGACGGCAAGGAAACGCTGAACTTCTTTACTGACGAAGGATGGATCCCGAACTACGCGTTTCCCGAGGCGGGCGTGACATTGCGCTCGGTGATCTGGCGCCGGCGCCGGGAAGAGGAGGACGAGGGGCGGCGATACGAGACATGGAGTTATGAATATATGCGCGCCGCCGCGGTCGCTCTCTCGGAACTCGCACCGAGCAGCCATTTCTACGCCGAAGGCCGGCGTGTCCAGGTCGATCAGGTCGATCTGACACTGTCCCAGCCGCGCGACTGGCGTCTCTGCCGCAGCTGCGCCCATGCCGAGGAAATTCTGACTGCCGATCCTCCGGTTGCCGCATGTCCGCGCTGCAGCGACGTGATGTGGCCCGACAATGGCCGCAAGCGGCGCATGCTGCGGCTGCGGCAGGTCATGGCCACCACCTCGGATCGCGACAGCCGCATCGGCGACGACAGCGATGACCGCGAGCCCGCTTTCTTTACGCGGCAGCTCCTCGTCGACTTTACTGAAGACAACATCCGCGAGAGCTGGGCGATCGACGACCCGGATTTTCCGTTCGGCTTCGAGTTCCTTACCAAAGCGGTGTTCCGGGACATCAATTTTGGCGAGCGCGTCGCCGGCGCCGAGGCCGTTGAGGTGGCAGGGGTGCCTGCAGTGCGGGTCGGTTTTCGCGTCTGCCGCCATTGCGGCAAGGTGCAGCGCAACTCCGACGAACCAGAGCACGCCCTTACCTGCCCGACGAGAGGCAATCAGGGCGAGGCGGCACAAGCGGGGGCATATGAGGACTGTCTATATCTGTATCGAGAGTTTGCCTCCGAGGCGATCCGCATCCTGTTGCCGGCGACAGCCTTTGCCGGTTCGGAGCGGCGGGTCCATTCTTTCGTCGCGGCGCTCCAGCTCGGTCTCAAACGCAAGTTTCGCGGCGCCGTTGGGCACCTTCAAACCACTGTCTATGAAGAACCGATAGCGGGCGCTCTGCACCGAAAGAAATACTTGTTCCTGTACGACACGGTGCCGGGAGGCACCGGATATTTGAAGCAATTGATGCGCGAGAAGGAACCGCTGCTCGAAGTGCTGGCGCTGGCTCTCGACGCGCTGCGCGCCTGCGGCTGCAATCAGGAACCGCCGCCGGTTGACGGCTGTTACCGGTGCCTCTACGCCTATCGCAACGCCGCCGATATGCCGGAGACTTCGCGTGAAACCGCAAAGGAACTGCTGGCGGAAATTCTGCGACGCCGCGATGCGCTGAAGCGGAGCGCGTTTCTGTCGAAGATCGAGGTCAACGGGCTTTTCGACAGTGAGCTCGAAGCCCGCTTCGTCGAGGCGTTGCGGCGCGCCGACACGCCGGAGCGTCCGGTGGTCCTGCAAAAGCAGATCGTTCAAGGCAAACCCGGTTATTTCATAACCGTTGGAGACCGGTCGTGGAGTGTCGAGCCGCAGGCGCCGGTTGGACCAAAGGACGGCGTGACGGTGCCGAGCAAGGCCGATTTCCTGTTCCGGCCGGCTCGCCAGCGGGACGGTATTCGCCCGGTCGCCGTCTTCACCGATGGATTTCATTACCATCGCGATCGCGTCGGCGAGGACATGCGGCAACGGACTGCGATCGTGCGCAGTGGCCGTTTTCATGTCTGGTCGCTGACCTGGGGTGACGTCGAAAACCGTTTCACGCCGAAATTGGGCCGGTTCACAAATTTCCTGACCGCGGAGCTAAACGCCGGTTTTGCTCGGAGCCTGGGCGACTTCATGGCGCGCTTCTCAGTCGAGAAGCTGCGCGAGGCGAATGTCGAGGATTCGTTTACGTGGCTGATCCGTTTTCTCGCTGAACCGGATCGCGGCTTGTGGTCTCGATGGGCGCTCGTGCGCTCAGCCGGTCACACTCAGGCGCCTTCCCAAGTTGACGAAACCGAGTGGGAAGCATCACTGGAGGCGCTGCTTCCTGCGTCTGGAGCGGACGAAGCGGCAGTCATCGGCCGACCTCGTCTCTTGGGCCGGCACGTATTCAAGGCAAACGATTCCGGCCCGCCGGTGACGTTGATGGTTGCGATTGCCGCTGCCGCCCTCCAGGCGCCGGACCCCAACGGGGCATTTCTCGCTTGTGTATTGGACGACGATTTTGCCGGCTCCACACCGGCTGAGGCCGAGCGACTGTGGAACGGGTTTCTGCGCCTGCACAACCTCTTTCAGTTTTCTCGGTACGCCAACTTCGCAACGCGACGGCAGATCGAGACCGGCGCCTTTTTTGCCGCCCCTTCCGCGGCGGCGCCGCCCGTTGCGGAGGTCAGCGGCTGGGAAGAGGTGCTGTCGCTGGTCGCCGACGAATTGCGACCGCTCGCCGAGCGTCTCGCCGAAAAAGGTGGACCGTTGCCGATACTCGGGTTCGAGTTGGCGGACGAAGCGGGCGCCGTCATCGCCGAGGCGGAATTCGGCTGGCCGGAGCTGCGGATCGCCGTGGTGCGGGAGGATCAGTGCGGTTTTTTGAGTGTCTTCACGGCGGCTGCCTGGCGCGCGTTTATAGCAGCCGAGGTAACGGAACCTGAAAGGCTTTTCGAGTAGAAGCGAGCAATGCTCCAGAACGTCTTTACCGTCGCGATCTCGTCCGATTTTTTCTCGGCGTTTGCGGCCCTACCGAGGACTCAACAAGCCAAGGTCTCGCGCTTTGTCGAGAAGTTCCGAGAAAATCCGTCAGGCCCGGGCATCAACTACGAGCGGATAGAGCAAGCCCGCGATAAGAACTTGCGGTCGGTCCGGATCGACGAGGCTTATCGTGGGATCGTCCTGAGGCCTGAGAAGGGCAATGTCTACGTCCTCCTCTGGGTCGATCATCATGACGAAGCCTATCGCTGGGCCGCGAACAAGATGTGTCCGGTCAATCCCGAGTCGGGCAGCCTTCAAGTCGTCGACGTCACGGTTGCGGCTGCATCGACGCTGGCAACCGATCGGCCGGCAGCACCGGGGCTCTTCGCCGCGTTGCGCGAGCGTAACCTGCTACGGCTGGGAGTACCGGAGTTGTACCTGCCGCGGGCCTTGGCCGTCGCCGACGAAGCAGGCCTCGATGCGCTCGCCCCCGAGCTGCCGGAAGAGGCGTCCCAGGCGCTCTACATGCTCGCCGCGGGTTACAGCTTCGAAGAAGTCGTGGCCGAGCAGGAGAAAACCGCGGGCCGTCCGGTCGACGTGGCCGATTTCGCTGCGGCTCTGGAGAGCCCGGATTCGCAGCGCCGGTTCTATGTTGTCGAGGACGAGCGGGAACTCGCAGCGATGCTGAACGCGCCGCTCGAGCAGTGGCGCGTTTTTCTACATCCCTCGCAGCGAAGGCTCGTCGAGCGCGACTGGAACGGGCCTGTCCGCGTGCTCGGCGGTGCGGGCACCGGCAAGACGGTGGCGGCGCTCCACCGCGCAAAATGGCTGGCCGAAAACCGCTACACCGGCGTCAATGACCGCATCCTGTTCACGACGTTTACCCGCAACCTGGCGGCCGACATACGTGAAGATCTCGCCAAGATATGCGCGCCCGAAACCATGTCCCGCATCGAGGTCGTCAACCTCGACAAGTGGGTACAGGATTTCCTGAGGCGGAATCGGTTTGAGCTTAGAATCCTGTTTCCCGGTGATACGCAGCGTTTTTGGGACAAGGCGATGGCCGTCGCTCCCGCGTCGCCTGCACTGACTCTTCCGTTCTATCGTGAGGAATGGTCGCAGGTCGTGCAGCCACGGGGCGTGGATAGCGCCGAAGCCTACTCCAAAGTTTCTCGGGTCGGACGAGGGACATCGCTGAGCCGGCAACAAAGAACAGCGATATGGCCGGTTTTCGAGGAATACCGAACGCTGCTGGCAGAGGAGGGCGCGATCGAGATCGATGGCGCGGTTCGCGATGCGCGCCTGTTGCTCGAACGACAGGGTGAGGTCCTCCCGTACCGCGCTGTCGTCGTCGATGAGGCGCAGGACATGGGCGATGAAGCCTTCACGCTCATTCGCCGGATGATCCCGGAAGAGCGGCCGAACGACCTGTTTATTGTCGGCGACGCGCATCAGCGCATTTATCGGCGATCTGTGGTGCTCGGCCGATGCGGCGTCAACATTCGCGGACGGAGCCGGAAGTTGCGGATCAACTATCGCACCACCGACGAGACGCGCCGGTGGGCTGCGGCCGTGCTGGCCGGCATCCCGGTCGACGATCTCGACGAGGGAGCCGACGACCTGAAGGGATACCGGTCATTGATCCATGGGGAGCCACCGGAGATCCGTTGCTTCTCGTCCTTTGCCGAGGAGGTCACCTGGATCGCAGACTGGGCCAAGGGACTGGGAGCAGAAATCCCGGAGGCCTGTCTGGTGACGCGCACGCAGGCCGCGCTGGACCGCTATGCGGAGGCGTTGAACGCGGATGGAGTGGCGACCTATCGGGTACGCCGCAACGAGGCGGAGGATCGGACGAAACCGGGTTTGCGTCTGGCCACGATGCATCGCGTCAAGGGACTGACCTTCGGCCGCATCGTCATAGCCGACGCGAATCGCGGAACACTGCCGCTGACGGCGGCTCTCGCCGAGGCGGCCGACGGTCCCTCTCGGCGAGAGGCAGAACATCGCGAGCGGCGCCTCCTGTTCGTTGCCGCAACCCGAGCCCGCCGTGAGGTCAAGGTGCTTGTCTCCGGCGAACCGAGCCCCTTCCTTCCGATAGAGGCACGTGGCTGAAGAAAAGGTTGCGCGTTCGTAGAAGCCAAGAATCCTTGCCGAAGACCAGAATCGCTGTCCACCCATGTCAACGCGTACCTAGCTCCGGCGCGGCTAGGTGTCTTAGCGGCCTGCGGCCCGGCTTTTCCGAGCCGATCCTGTGTTCTCTGCCGGCGCGGCGGCGTGTTCGGAGGGGGGGCCGTTGTAGGAGATGCGCCAGATCGTCCCGCCGGTGTCGTCGGCGACGAGCAGCGAGCCGTCTTTGGCGACCGCAAGAGCCCGCGGGGCGGCCCCAGACCTCGGCGCGCCGCTCGCCAGAGACCCAAAAACCGGTCGCAAAATTCTCGTAATAGCCCTCGGGCTTGCCGTCCTTGAACGGCACGCGCACGACCTTGTAGCCGATCGGCACTGAACGGTTCCACGAGCCCTTCAGCGCGACGAAGAGGCTGCCCTTGTACTCAGGCGGGAACTGATAGCCCTCGTAGAAGGCGAGGTCGAGCAGCGAGGAGTGCGCGGTGAACAACAAATCGGGGGTGATCGTCGCCTCGACCTTGTCGGGGGCGCGGTTGGCGAAGCCGGGCTGCGGGTGCTTACCGAAATAGGTATAGGGCCAGCCGTAGAAGCCGCCCCTGCTGAACGCGGATCAGATAGTCGGACGCGGAGCGCCGGCCGATCTCGTGCTCGGTCGCGAAATTCTGTCCCAGCGCGTCCTTCGAAGGCAAAGCTTCACCTTGGGCCGCGTTGCGGCCCGCCCCGACGTATCAGAGAAGCGCTAGGACACTTGCGGCAAGCGCGACCAGGACCATCGAGGAAATTCGGGAGTTCTTACCCACGGCTGCTCTCCCAAAAGCCCGCAGCGCGACCCGTTCGCGAGCAGCGCTCCACGGGTATCGACCCAGACTGATCCTATCAGCAGGTCGCGCCGTTTGTTAAATTTTGCACCTCGATCACTCGCACGCGACGGCACCCCGCGGGCTGCGTGAACTTCGCCATTTTGGCATCAAAATCGAGGGGTATCATTGCGCCGAGATAGGGAGGGATGCCGCTTCGGATCTCTACCCTGTTAGCCCCCTGTTCGGCCGAATTGCCCCCTGCAAGGGCCGCAAAACGCCCCTGTTGAGGAGCGCAAAATACTTCCTGATTACGCACTATCCTCAGCTATCAAGTCATGGTACAAAACAGGAACGTACGGCTGTTTCTGCGGGTTTGAACGATGGCGCGCAACAAGGTGCAATTTCAAAAGGGGCTCAGCGAGGCCC
>Ga0306920_100003967_pt1 | contig 18886 bp, 13 predicted proteins | sample flu12Cox44000170_FD_204666 | JGI IMG/M metagenome (GOLD analysis project Ga0306920, IMG submission 204666) | Lab enrichment of tropical soil microbial communities from Luquillo Experimental Forest, Puerto Rico - flux4day.12C.oxic.44.000.170 (v2)... | ecosystem: Environmental > Terrestrial >... | reverse complement strand
CACGACGACGACGGCAGCCCAAAGAAGGGCACGAAAGAAGCTTTGGCGATCCTGCAGAGCGTGCTGAAGGACGAGCCGGAGAACTCCGCTGCCAACCATTACTGGATCCACGCCGTCGAAGCGAGCCGAAACCCCGAGCAGGCGCTGCACAGCGCGGATATGCTCGAACGATTGGCGCCAACTTCCGGGCACATGGTGCACATGCCCGGCCACATCTACTATCGGACCGGCGACTACGCTCGCGCGGAACGGTCCTTTGCGGTTTCGACCCAAGCCGACGAGCGCTACATGCAAACCTATCACGTGCAAGTCGACGACGACTGGAATTACGTCCACAACCTGATGTACGCCATCGCCAATTTGATGGAAGAGGGAAAGCTGGAGGAAGCCACGGAACTCTCAGCCAAACTCAAGCAGGCACATGGGCAGCTGGAGGCATCGTTGTATCCGTGGTCGCCGCGGGACGGGATGTCGCGGCTCGATCCCCGATTGCCTGTTGCGATGCGCACGGCCGATTGGGCGCAAGCCCTGGAATTCCTGAAGGTCGGCGGCGAGCCTCCGGCAACGCAGCCCAATCTGGCTTTTCTGTCGCGGCAGCTCACCGATTTTGCCACCGGCATGCAGGCCGTCGAAGCTCACGACTTGGCCAAAGCGGAGGAAGCCTCGCAACGCCTCGACGCCGAACTCTGGCGCATATCACAACGCCTGAAAGACGAGGATGCCGCGAAAGACAAGGAGAAAAAGAAGGACGACGAGAACGCTCCCAAGATCAAGGTGATGCCGGACGCCTTGCCGAAACCACTGGTGAGCAATTTATCGATCATGTCGCTGGAGCTGCGCGCCAGCCTGCTCGCCGCGAAAAATCAGATTCCTGACGCGAAGAAACTCTTCGCGCAGGCAGCGCAGGAGGAAAAAGACCTGGGCTATCGCGAGCCGCCCGGCTACATCCGCCCGGTGGGCGAGACCGAGGCAGCGGCTCTGCTGGGCGCTTCGGCATGGACCGACGCAAAAGCGGCCTATCAGAAAGCGCTGGTCGAGCGGCCCAAATCCGGCTTTCCGCTTTACGGCATCGCTCTAAGCAGTGAAAAAGCAGGCGACGCTAAGGCTGCCGCCAGCGAATACGCCGATTTTGTCGCCGCCTGGAAAAGCGCCGATTCAGGCCTTCCGCAACTCGCTCACGCCCAAGCATTCTTGGCAGAGCACGGTAGCGCGGTGGCAACGAGGTAAGAGCTTCGGCGCAGCGAGGTCGTTATCCCTCACTTGGTGTCGGCGAAGGCTTGTGATCCGCAAAAACTCCGTCGAGCCCGGAATCCATCCATGTAACAATCCAGATGAATTTTCGCCACAGTTAGCCCATTGTGGCAAGCGCTGACCCCAGATTGTCGAGGCTCTTCCACACCCCACAGCAGCGGACGTAACGGATCGAAAATCAACAGCATCTCTGTGGAAGGGGGCGACGTCGCCCCCTTCCACAGTCTCGTTATCTTGGTAGGAGACGCAAGAACGCCAAGCGGAAGCTGTGTTCAAAAAAGTTGTGCCACCTTAGGGGTTCACCTCAAGATTTTCCGTCCAACTTCCGTCCAATTAAGAGCAGAATAAAGTCCCGCGTTTGGCTCGTAAACGATACCAGTAGCGGCATTTAGAAGTTTTTGACGATCTACCTAGGAAGCAGAAGGCCGGGAGTTCGAATCTCTCAGGGCGCGCCACTTCTCCTAGGATCAGACAGTTGCAGTGAAATGAACATCTGGTGTTTTCCTCCTTTTCCGTCCATTCGGTGCAATAATCCCCTTCCTGAAATTTGACTACCACGCGGCGGCGGCGTTTTCCCGCCAATTCCTTTCCTGCTCAGACGTAGAGATTGGTTGACGGTGACGTGTCGATACTGGCAGCGGAGAATGGGTCAAGGGTTGAGGGAATGGATTCCGCCCTATGGTTGTCGAAATACCCGAAATCAGTACGGTTGGCCAATTGGCCAATTCAAACGCGAATCGACCGAAACACCAAAATTTGCTTCCCTAATTCGTTTGCAGGAGTCTAAACTATTGCCTTGTCATTGATCGACAGGAGAGCTGCAATGGCCAAGCCGACCGACTTAGTCCAAGGGACTCTTGACCTCTTGATCCTGCGTACGCTCGCGCTTCAGCCCATGCACGGGTGGGGAATCGCCCAACGCATCCGGCAAGTCTCCAAGGAGGTGTTGCAGGTGAACCAGGGGGCGCTGTATCCCGCGCTGCATCGCCTCGAGCAACAGGGCTGGATTCGTGCGAAATGGGGCGAGTCGGACAACAATCGCCGCGCCAAATTTTATTCGCTGACTCCGGATGGCACACAGTACCTGCGCAAAGAGCAAGCGCAATGGAAGCGCCTCTCGTCAGCCATCGGGCTAGTCCTGGAGATGTCTTAGGGAGGCGGAGCCATGCGTTGGTATTACCAAGTGCCGCTTCGTCTACGCTCCCTTTTCCGCAAGGACAAAGCGGAGCTGGATCTCGGCGAGGAGCTGCAGTTTCACCTACTAAGTCAGATTGACGAAAACGTCGCGCGGGGAATGAATCCGCAGGAAGCTCGCCGCGCTGCCCTACATGCGCTTGGAGGCGTCGAGCAAGTGAAAGAGGCATGCAGGGAGGCGCGCAAGATGAATCTCATCGAGAATTTCGTGCGGGACTTGCGCTTGGGGCTGCGCATGCTGCTCCGGAATCCGGGATTTACCGTCCTAGCGATCCTATGTCTTACGCTGGCCATCGGCGCCAACGCGACCGTGTTCGGCTGGGTCGAAGGCATTCTTCTCCGTCCTTACCCGCTCGTTTCTGACCAGGAGCGCCTAGTGGCACTGGCCGGAACGGTACGCGGCGAGAGAGACGAAACGTCGTGGCCCGACCTCCTTGACGTGCAAAGAAGCTGCAAGCTGTGTGAGACGCTCTTTGTCAGCAACATCACCGGCGCGACTGTGAGCGTTGGCGAGCGCGCTCAGATCATCACGGGGAGCATCGTCTCGGCGAACTATTTTGACGCTGTTGGAGTGCATCCCATTTTCGGCCGCGGGTTTGAGCCAGGTGAAGACACCGGCCGCAACGCGCATCCAGTCGTGGTGATCAGCTACCATCTTTGGCAGACCCGCTTCAATGGCGATCCGGAAATCATCGGCAAGACACAGCGCTTCGATAATACCGTGCACACCATCGTCGGGGTCGCGCCCGAGGGGTTCTACGGGACTTTCGTCGGCCGAGAAATGGAGTACTGGGTCCCTGCCTCGATGGTGGAGGTTTTCAACGCCGGCAGCAACAAACTTGAAGATCGCGGAGCGCGATGGTGTGAAGCGTATGTGCGTCTCAAGCCCGGAGCGACCCGCAGTCAAGTCCAGCAAGAAATTTCAGCGATCGCCGCGCGGCTCGAAACTGAATATCCTGACACTAACCGTGGCCGCAGCATCAAGGTCTGGCCGCTGTGGAACACTCCTTTCAACCACGCCAGTCATCTGCTTCCGACCCTGCAGATCATGGTTGTTGTCGCAATGTTGGTTCTCTTCATCGTCTGCGCCAACCTGGGCAACTTGCTTCTCGTCCGGTCCTTCGCGCGCCGGCACGAAATGACTGTTCGCCTCGCGGTGGGCGCTAACCGAGGCCGCTTGTTGAAGCAACTCGTTACCGAAGGCTTGCTGCTGTCAACGTGCGGCGCAGCGGGCGGCATGCTAGTGGCGTACTGGTGCCGTCATGCACTCGTTCTATTTTTCCCGGGAGACGTGCTGTACCTGCCCGGACAAATCGACGGTCGTGTGCTGGGGCTGAGTGCGACCGTTTGCCTCGCGGTTACGCTTGCTGTCGGGTTGGTCCCGGCGTTCCAGACGCGCTATCTTGCTCTCGCCGAAACGCTCAAAACTGAAGCATCCGCGGTTATGGGCGCGCGCGGCCAAGCCTGGTTCCGCTCAAGCCTCGTGGTCCTCCAAGTCACTCTGAGCTTCCTCTTGTTAGTGGGCGCGACCTTGCTCATGCAAAGCCTGAGTAAGATTCGCGCCACCAGCCCGGGCTTCTCGACGCAGGTGTTCGATACCTCGATACCTCTGGTCACCGCTGGCTATGACACACCGCGCGCTAAAATTTTTCAGGATGAATTAATTCAGCGTGTTCGCGCGCTGCCCGGTATCGAAGCGGCCGCATACGCCCGTGTTGTTCCGCTCAGCTATCAATCGTATTCTTCGACGCCAATTGCTGTGGATGGCTACGAACCGCCAGCCAACGGAGAATCCACGGACGAACTATACAACGAGGTCAGTCCAGACTACTTTGCCACTATGGGCATTCCTCTCATCTCAGGGCGCGAATTCACTCGCGCGGACGACGAAAGCGCGCCACGCGTGGCCATCGTAAACCAAACCATGGTCGCGCGGTATTGGCGTGGGCAGAATCCCATCGGTCAGCGTCTGCAAGTGAAAGGCAATTGGGTGCAAGTCGTCGGTGTCGTCAAAGATTCGAAATACTACAGCATAGAGGAAACACCGCGGCCGTTTTTCTATGTTCCACTCCGCCAGTATTTTGCTATAGAACCTGACATCCACATTCGCACGACGCAACCTCTGCAAACCATCCAAAGTACTCTCCTTCGCGAAGTGCGCGCACTCGATCCTAACCTCGCTTTATACGAAATGATCACGCTCCAGGAACAAGTGAATCGTTCTACCTCCGAGCAGCTCGTGGCCGTAACTTTGGTGGCCTTCTTCGGGGGCTTGGCGCTGCTGCTTGCCAGCATTGGGCTTTATGGCGTGATGTCGTACACCGTTTCGCAGAGCACCCGCGAGCTGGGGCTGCGTATGGCTCTTGGCGCCAGCGCATCGAACGTGCTGCGTCTCGTGCTATCACGCGGTTTGCTGCTGATTACGACCGGCATGCTTATTGGAATTGCCCTGGCGCTCCTTCTAACGCGCCTGCTTGGCGACCTCCTTTATCATGTAAGCCCGCGAGACCCATTAGCATTCGCCGTAGCGTTGGCGGTGATGACCGTTGCTTCGACTGCAGCGTGTTTTTTGCCCGCTTGGCGCGCCACGCGAACCGATCCCATTCGAGCGCTGCGGGCGGAATGAATTCTCACTGCAAGCGAGAGACCGCTGCTCCCAAGGCGCGCGGGTGCTCTATTGGAGGGACCGGTGGTGTTCCCAGGAGCCGGGAAAGTGGCTGGCAGAACAAGGGCTATTGGCTCACGTTGGTGAGAATCGGTATGAGTACCTGAGCGACACGGGCAGTCCAAACTACTCGTGACGCAACACCTGTCCCTGCTAGAAATTCTATTGGTGCACGTTTGGCGACTTCGCAGTCCTATCGACAGCCCGAAAGTATTGAGATTCGTGCGAGCCTGCTGACTCACGGTGCCCAATTACAAAAGGAGAACGCGCGAATGAAGGATTCGCGTGAAGAATCGGTCCCGTTTAGGCGGCAATTCGTTCGTAGCGATGCAAGCCCCGACCTTGAACTCCGCAGACGAGAATCCACCACCAAGTACTTCGAAGGGCAGTCGACCGTGACCTATCACTGAGTGTGGCTGAGGAGTTCTGACGTCCGATATTGCCTGCCGCCCTTGATGATCAGCTCGATTCTGCTTGCATTGTCGATGTCCGCTAACGGATCCGCATTCAAGATCAGCATGTCGGCCAATTTGCCAGGCTCGACGGAGCCGAGCTCGTTGTCTTTGCCCAACGCTTCGGCGGCGGTCAGTGTCGCAGCCCTGAGAGCTTGCAAGGGACTCAGCCCGGATTGCACCAGCAACTGCAGCTCGTGATGGAGGCCATAGCCCGGGACGAGCGTGCCGAGCCCTGGTCCGTCCGTACCGGCGATGATTTTTACGCCCGCGCGATTGCACATGCCAATGAATTCTTGTCTTTTCTTGAACCCAATGCGAGCCGACTCCTTCAGCTTGTCAGGAACTGCGTAGATTGGATTCGTTAGCGATTCGTCATATTTGACCCAATCCGCCGGAAGAACCGAGTTGTTTGGATTGTTGCGCAGTGCTTCAGGTCCCAAAACAAAATCAGCTTCATCGATTGTTAGCGTGGGATCCAGATAGATGTGACTTTCAACCAGATGCCGGATGAGGCCGGCAAATTTTGGCGAAGAGAGGTCAAACTTGTCCCACAGGAGCGGCTCTCGCTGGCCAAGCGGAAGAAAGTCGATCTGCTTCGCTTCCTCGATGGGCAACATTTCTCTGCCCGTAATGCGAATGTGCTCCAGGCTCTTCATGCCAAGGTCGACTGCCCTGGTCATGGTCATCGAACGCGGAATATGTCCGGCAACAATCAAGCCTCGTTGCTTGGCCGTCACAATAATTCTCTCGAGCACGGGTTCAGTGATGTTGTTATAGACCTTGATGAAGTCCACTCCCTGATCGGCGAGAAAATTTACTGTGCTCTGAGCGCGCTCCGGGGTGTCCACCAGGAAGCTACCGTCAGGCCAAACCGGCGGATTGCCGTCGAGGAGCGGTCCAGAAAAGAAAAGTCGCGGGCCAACGATCTTCCCAGAATCGATTTGTTCGCGAAGAAGGCGTAGCAACGAAATGTTACCGCCCGGCGATCGAATCGTAGTCACGCCTTGAGCCAGATAGAGATTGACCGGTACCTCATAGGAGCTTCCCGCATGTGCGTGCATGTCCATCAAACCTGGGATGACCCACTTTCGAGTCGCATCCACAACCTGCGCCTCCGCAGGCACTGTCACTTCCTGTGAAGTACCTACTCGTTCGATCTTGTCCCCGCGAATGATAACGACCATGTCGGGAGTTTCCTTCCCTGTGCGCACGTCGAGCAGGGTAGCGTTCGCAATAGCGAGGGGGGTGGGCCCCGAGGCCTGATCAGAAGCGGTAGGCGTTCCGCCCAGTGCAGGTCCCGTAAGCAGAAGAACCACGGACGCCAGTCTCAGATTCATGAGTTTCCTCCTTGCGACGAGGTCAAGATATTTCGTGATCCGGCCCGTCTGCGTCGTGAAAGCGTGCGGTCGCCACTTTCCCCCGTTGACCGTACGAAAATACAACAGCGGTAGTTCCAAGCCAGTCTAATTTGTTGTTTAATGGCGAGGAAGAAGAAAGGCGATAATCTCCATCATTTTAAATGTCACTGCGGCGATGATCGTAACTTCTGTTCCCCTGTAAGCGGAACCCGAAAATGAACGCCGTTCGCAGACGTTCTGTTATATCGTCGGAAGCCGGAGTATGCTGTCGCCCTTTTGGCCTTCTGCAGTTAAGACTCCGAAAGCGAATGAAAGCGATCATCTTTCATCATCACGGCGGCATTGAGAACCTCAAATACGAAGAGATACCCGCTCCGCGTCCGGCTGCGGATGAAGTCCTAGTCCGGGTTCGGGCCGTTTCGCTGAACGGCTTCGACCCCATGATTTTGCAGGGTACGACCTCACTCAAGACGCCCTTTCCGATGAGCCCGGGTGGCGATTTCTCGGGAGAAATCGTTGGGCTTGGCTCTGTCGTGGAGAGCGGCAGGTGGCACGTGGGCGATCGTGTCTGTCCTTACCCATACATTGAGGGGCGCGGAATGACGGGCGAGACTCTCCCCGGAGCGTGTCGCGAGCTGGTGACCGTGCCTATAAGTAACCTTCTACAAATGCCGGATCGGCTTTCTTTTGTTGACGCCGCCGCACTCCCGATTGCCTACGGTACGGCGCTTCGAATGGTGCACACGCGTGGAGCCATTCGCGCGGGCGAGAGAGTATTGATTCTCGGCGCCACAGGAGGGGTAGGAACTTGCTGTGTCCAGCTGGCCGCCGCAGCGGGCGCCGAGGTGATCGCCTGCGGAAGTGCGGAGTGGAAGCTGCGCCGGCTCAAAGAAATTGGTGCCTCGCACGTGATAGACACGTCAAAGGAAGACTTCCAAAAGGCAGTACAAGAGAAATTTGGCAAACCACGCTATTTGGGCGGTGGAGGGGTAGACGTAGTTGTGAATTACATCGGCGGAGAGACCTGGGTCCCGTCGCTCAAGGTGTTAAGACATCAGGGCCGTCTCCTCACCTGCGGCGCGACCGCGGGCTACGCTCCGGCGGAAGACATACGCTATATTTGGAGTTTTGAGCTGCAAGTCATCGGGTCCGACGGCTGGACCTACGAGGATCAGACGGCATTAATGAACATGGTTGTCGAGGGAAAGCTTAAGCCGGTCATCCATTCAACGCGACCGCTCTCAGAAACTCCGCAGGCGATGCAAGAATTGATCGATCGAAAGGTGTTCGGAAAATCCGTTTTGACTGTGACTGATTAAGGACGCGCGAAATGCTACCAGAAAATCTCGGGCACCTCTTCGATGTTCCGCTTCAGCTTCAGCCCACGGCACCAGCCATTTTCCAGGACGACGTCGTTTTCACTTTCCGAGAACTGGACGAGCGCTGCAACCGGATGGCTAATGCGTTGGCGAGCCTGGGGGTAGGGCCGGGCGACCGAGTTGCGCTTATGTTTATCAATGACTATAGGTTTATCGAGTCGCTCCTGGGAACGATGCGTTTGGGTGCGGTTCCTGTCCCTCTGAATATTCGGATGGGGGATGAGGCACTTAATTACGTCACCGCCGACTCCGAAGCGGTGGTCCTTATCGCCAATTCCGAAATGGCTGGTCGCGCGCGGTCTTTGGTTCCTCAACTTCCGAGCGTAAGGCACTTCATTGTCGATGCGGAAGCCACGGGTAACACTCTGAATTATGACCAGGTGCTCCAGGCTGCTTCTCCCTCGTTTGAGCGCAGGAAGACGCATCCAGACGACATCTGTCTCCAGCCATACACGTCCGGTTCAACGGGTAGACCAAAGGGCGTTCTTCTGACGCATGGCGGGCAGATCTGGAACGTAGACTTGCTGCGCAAGCTGGAAGCGTTCGATGAGACTGAGCGAGCGCTGGTCGCCGTGCCCCTGTATCACAAGAACGCGATGCTCGGTGCGGTTAAACCCATGCTGCTCTGCGGGGGGTCGCTGGTCATTTTGCCAGGCTTCGATCCGGTCCAGGTCATACGGTCGATCGCGCGCCATAAGGTGACGTACATGACCGGAGTACCGGCTATGTTTTCGAGGATCCTCGCGGAAAAGGAAGAGCTTCGCAAGAATGACGTGAAATCGCTGCGCTACGCGGTGTGCGGATCGGCTGAGGTTTCCGAGGAACTGGTTGCTGAATTCGAAAGAACCTTCCCCGAAGCGATCATCGCAGAAAGCTATGGCTTGACCGAAGGCGGCCCGGATCCGATCAGCAATTGCCGCTACGGGCTGATCAAACGCGGAAGTTGTGGAAGGCACATTCCGGGCTCTGACGTCAAAATTGTCGGCGAGGATGGCGTCACTGAGTTAGGACCGAATGAGGTGGGAGAGCTCATCACCCGTAATCCCGGGCTCGCCAAGGGCTACTGGAAACTTCCCGAGGTTACAAAGAAGAAGTTCCGCGACGGTTGGCTCTATACCGGAGACCTCATGCGCCGTGACGACGACGGCTTCTTCTACTTCGTGGGACGCAAGGACGACATGATTAATGTGTCGGGCGAAAACGTCTATCCCAAAGAGATTGTCGATATTCTTCTGCGGCATCCGAATGTACGCGAGGCCTATGTTGTACCCATAGGTCACCCGGTCAAGGGAGCTGTTCCAGTTGCGTTCATCGTGCAATCACAAGAGAGCAACACTTCTCCCGGCGAACTGAAGCAGTTCTTCCTAAAGCATGGCGCCCCATATGCCTATCCACGCCGCATCTATTTCCTCGAGTCCATGCCACTGGGCGGCACAGGAAAAATCGACCGGGCTCAATTGGAAAAACTCGCAGCGGAATTCGAGGAGAAACTCCAGCATGAACCAGCCTGATCTGTTTGAGTCACCGTATGAACGCTTTTTGGGTTTGCAACTGGTGCGATACGAAGAAGGGTTGGTCGAGATTGATATGCCGTTTCGCGAAGAGTTTTTGCGCGAGGATGGCTCGGACTGGCTGCATGGCGGCATCCTGAGTGCGCTCATTGATATTGCTGGTGACTACGCAGTTTATTCAAAAACCGGAGGTGACGTGCCAACCGTGGATCTTCGGGTTGATTATCTACGACCAACCAAGCGCGGTCGGGTCACTGCAGTTGCACGGACAGTTAAAGTTGGCCGGCGCGTCAGCGTCGCCGATGTGGAACTCAAAGATGAGCAGGGTCAAGTGGTTGCGGTCGGTCGCGGCGTTTACGCTACGCCAGCGCTGTTAGAGTCGGATCACTGAGGGCGCTACTCCTAAACACGAAAACTGAGGAACTCATTTGCCCCCTCTGAAAGACAACTACCGTTGGGTCGTCTTAAGTCTGGTACTGCTCACAACTGCTGGCGGGATGATGATCTTTTCCGCCCCGTTTTCCCTCCTCAACCTCTGGGTGAAAGACCTCGCTATTTCCCGCACCCAAGCAGGTGCGCTGACCGGACTTTGGTATTTGGTGTCGGCAGGCGCGTCCCTGCCATCCGGATGGTTGGCAGACCGAATCCGACTTCGCGGCCTGTTCCTCTCGCTGTGGGCACTGGTTCTTGCGGGCACCGTTCTGATGGCGATTGCACCAGGATTTTGGACGCTGTGCCTGGGGCGAGTCATCTTTTCAGCCGGGATGACTGGTCACCTAGTGGCTGGACCGAAATTGCTGGCGGTGTGGTTTGAGGGGCGAAAAGAGTTCGGTCTCACGATGGGTTTCTACAGCATGAGCATGACGGCGGGAGTGTACGCCAGCCTCTTTACTCTCGGCAGAATCGGGGAACGCTCGGGCTGGCAACGGGCAATGTTGCTTCTGGTTATATTCGCGATCATCGGCCTCTTTATGATGGTCACCGTCCCTTCTGCGGCCCCGGGTACGAGCAAGAAAGATGCTGCTGTGGGTTCTCTGCCTCCGCGTCACACGATGGCCGCCTGGATCTTAGCGTTGGTCTTTGCCGGTTATAACGTTTCGACGGAAGCTTACCTGACCTTTACGCCGGATTATCTTGTACAACGCGGCTATGGTCTCGCGGCAGCATCTGCAATTGTCGGTATCTATGCCTGGATAGCTCTCAGCTTGAAACCAGTCCTTTCGCCCTTTCTGAAGAAAGGTAATGCGGTCAGTTACGTGGTTGTGGCCTCGCTGCTTTTCATCGCGAGCGTCGTGTTGCTGATTACTCGCCTCGTTTCACCTGCCGTTTCGGCGAGCATATTCGGCGTTTCCATGGCGACGGGAATGCCTGCCTTTTACGCATTGCCACCTCTGATGTTTGGAAACAAACACTCTGGATATGTATATGGGTTGTGCTCCTGCCTTTACGGTTTAGGATTTGTCCTCCAGCCTCTCGTGGGACTTACCGTCGACCGGACCGGCAACTACGCTGCCGGATATGGGATCATCGGTGCAACTGCAGGCCTGGGCTTGCTGGGGTCGCTATGGCTTCGACGCGAGACACCTGCAGATGCTGTCGCGTCAGAACTCAGGCACCCTGCGTGATGGAACATTCTCTCTTCAGGTCTATGGCAGATCCTCAACCAGTTTCGAAACCCCAGGTTCTCCTGAATCACTTTTACGCGGTCGTGGATTCCACGACTGCAAAGCGGTCGAACACGATGCCTTTCTGCGCAGGCAGTTCGCTGTCAATGAAACGCGAACCACGATGCCAAATAGAACCAACCTCATCGTTCGAGACCACCGCCCAAGCGATGCTGACTGCCGAGCAGGGACGGGAAGGCATCGTAGCGAAACGGAAGGACGCCAGATATGAAGCGAGCGCAGTTGTGGCGTCGCGCGCAGCGCGTGAAAGCTATCCATTTGTCGCGGGAACGGCGGGCGTGTTTTGGAGAGCTCGTCCAGTGACAACGTCTTTTAATGGCCCGTACGATTGGGCGTAGGAAGTCGCTTGTTAGCCGGCCTGCGTGATGGCGACCATGGCGATCTAGCACCGCATGGATCGAACATCGTTTTGGGACCCATTTGCGACCAACAAGCAAATCCAACCCAACTTTGCTCGGTTCATTTCGCCGAAATTCCAACTCACGACGTTCTTCTGAACCCTTCAGCAAATTGCCTCAAGTGGGTCACACTTGACCGCGCGAGGCTCACACCTATGCATTCGAAAGCTGCCGTTATCTTCGTCGAAGGACCACTCAATGTCGGCGAGATATGGCTCGAGCGGGCGTCTCGCTCCAAGCAACCGCAGTGCATGCGCGATAATTGAGCTTTCATGCGGGAATTCTGTGTTCGGCGATTCCAGCGCCTCCACCATCAGGCGCGGCAAATCGCTAAATTTAAGGTCAGGCTGTCGGTCCAATTGCGTCGCGATTTCAACATCGAGCAGCGCAGCGACGGCGACGTCATGCGGATTCGTCAGCGAAAAAACGATGTCAGGCATTTGCATGCTCTCCTCCGGATGCGATGTGGGCCGCATTCGTTCTTTAATACCAAAATCGAAACTGCGCTGTCAGTGCCGACCGTCACAGAATGCGAAGTCATCGGTAAAATGCGGAGATTGGACGCGTTGTCTCGCGCGTCATCAGCGCCAAATACCCTCCCCGGCAGGGATGGGGTGGAAAGGACCCCTCCCCGGGTGGCGTGCGGCCCGACAACCATGGCCTTCCATTCTGAATTTAGTTCGATTTAAAAAACACCCGCCTCTTTTTATAAAAGTCGAGGTCAGGATGTTTTTCGCTGATTCTGACTTTTAAAAAAAAGTGACCGTGCGAAGTTGAGGCAGACGCGCGGCCCGCGTGTGTTCGTTAAAGCGCTTGTCCCACAGTGCGGAGAGCAAAGCAATGATTTTTGCGGTGCACAGATTTTGGCGATTTTGTGTAAGGCGCTTGAGGTGGGCCGCCGATGCTCCAGGGGGGAAAAAGTCAGCGGCCCCGGCTGATGGTACGAATCAAGTTGCGGCAGTATGTAGCTATTAATTAAGTACAGGGAACTGTCACTAGCGACAGTCAGTGTGTTGACCGGAGGGAGGGCCACCGATGGCTCCAATGGGCGGGAGACGGGGCAGTGTATAACAGTGAATTTCGCGGGGGAACTGTCATGGTTGACGGGCGGGAGGGGCACTGGAGGGCGAAGTGCAGGCCATGATTCGCTCACGCTACGAACCAGAAGGTCGGGAGTTCGAATCTCTCAGGGCCGCTCACACCCAATAACAATGCAGGTGTCTGCGATACTAGGGGCATGCCTTCAGTTCGGCGTCGGGATCACCTTTGGATCGCATTGTGCACATTTCATTTTCGCCGCGTGTCGATAACCGCGGGGAGCAAACTCCATCATCGCTCCAATGCCTACAGCAACGGCAAACCCCAGAATGGCGAACGGAACCTCTTTCATCGGCTACTTTCAGATTCTTGATCTGTTCACCAGTAACACCATGGCACAAGCTAACAAGTAAACGACACCCGCCACGTCTCTGAACTGATTCAAAGCCGTCTGCAAGTGAGGCAGGATCAGAGTAGTGAACTCCGTCTGGTGATGCCTACTTTCTGGATTGACTTGAATGCTCATTCGCCTCGTGGCCTGGCGATAGAGTTGACGAGAGACGTTGCGTTCGGGCATGTACTCTATGGGAACCCCTCAAAGCCCTCGCCGTTGAGCAACACTCTCTTCGACGCCCGCAAGGGATTGCTCGCCAAGTTTTCCCGTCGAAAACCTCTCTCTCCTTCATCCCGCCTTGGCCGCCGAAGCTTGATCCGTCGGGCGGTTTGCAAGCTTCTCGATCATCCGATTCACAATACGTTCGCCACGCACGTATCCCGCCGGGTGTGTATCATTTTTGCTTTGCACCACCGGCAGCCACGATTTGCCGTGATCAAGCAGGGTCATCGCAGCGGTCAGTGCCGAATCGTCCACGGTGACAGCCAGCGGATTCGGTGGAACAAAGTCCATCAACTTGCGTCTCGGCAAATCTTTCCTTTGATCCAGCGGAATTTCAGCGACTTGCGCAAGAATTTGATTCATATCATGCCGGTCGAACGTGCCCAATAGACGGCCCTGCTCGTCCACGACCAGCAATTCGCCGGTTGAGCTCTCGGATAAAGCATGAATCGCTTCCGGCAGAGTGACATCTTTCTGCAGTGGCTTTGGCTGCGGCTCTACGAGTGACGCCAGCGGTTCATTTTGCAGAATGGATTTCTCCAAGGGCACTCGGTCCCAAAACTTCTGGGAGCGGCGCAGTGCCGCCGTGGCTAGCAATTCGCGAAGCGGAAGGAAAGTGTTGGACACCTCGGAGAACAGCTCGCTCCCCATTTGCCGGAGTCGAACAGGGCCACGCGCACGGATGGTCGTCTGATGCGGGCGGTTCCCGACGAGCGCGGCTTCCCCGAAGAAATCTCCTTTCCCCAGGATCGTAAGCTGCTTTCCTCCGGTGTCATCGGTCATTTGTATGACCTCGACCTCACCTTCTTCAATCACGCTGAAAAACCGCGCCGGGTCTCCCGGTCTCTGGATAATATCCCCCGGGCGATAGTAAGCATGGGCAAGGCGCTTCCGCGCATCGGTGTTCAGAAAACTCAGGTCCCGCGGGAAGAGCACGTCCCAGGTCCAGTCCAGTCCAACCTTGATGCGCCGTGACCACGTCGGGAGCTTGAACAAATACACACTCCGCCACAACAACCAGGCGAGAAAACCCGAGATGTGCATCCCAAACATTTCGGCCACCGCCTGATAGCCACCAATCGAGCAAAGCTGCCCCAGCGCCTTGAATCGAAACGGCTGCGTCGCTTCGCCACGAATAACGCGGACCAGATTCAGTGCTGCTTGCCGGCCTTGGCGTTCCGCAAACTGCGCCGTCGTGGGGCTTGGCTGGTTATCGAACGCGTTGAGAATCAGCGCGCAGTCGCCCAGCGCCCAGGCGTTCGCGTGACCCTCGATTCGCATGTCCGGCGTCGTGCGAATGCGCCCATGTTCCTTCGCCACCGGCAATTCCTGCACCAGCGGCGCCGGTGCGGTTCCAATGGTGCAGACAATCGTGCCCCCTCGCAACATGCGCCCGTCATCGAGTTGCACGCCCTCGTGCGTCGCTGCCACCGCACGTTTGTTCAGGATGACGTCGATACCGGCTTTTTCCATCTTTTTTCGTGCAAACTCCCCAAGGCTCCGCGCCACTTCGGGAAGGATCGCGTCACGCGTATGCACCAGGCTGACGGTCACGTCCTCTTTGCGAAAATTCCGATAGAACCGCGTGCTGCTGCGCACCAGTTCGTTCAGTTCCCCGGCGACTTCCACGCCGCTGAAGCCCGCTCCCACCACGATGAAACTCAAATTCCAACGTCGCCGCTCGGGATCGCTTGCCGCTTCCGCTTCTTCCATCTGCCGCACGATGTGCTGGCGAAGATCGACGGCATCGCGTATCACCTTGAAGCCAAACGCATGTTCGGTCATTCCGGGAATGATGTTTAGGTTGCTTTCGGCGCCGCAGGCGATCACCACGTGGTCGTACGGCATACGCCTCTGCACACCAGTGCCATCGTCGAATTCAAGCTGCGAGTTCACCAGATCAATTCGGTGTACCGGTTCCGTGCGACATTCAACTCCAGGAAGCATCTGCCTTAAGGGCGTCGCCCCTGCATCGGGATTAATCGAAGCGCCCGCGATATCCGCGAGTAGCGGATGAAATACCATGTGATTCTCGCGGTTAAAAACCACTATCTCGCATTCCGAAGCACGCAGCTTCTTGCGTAGTGTCTTGGCAAACCGCACTGCGGCGAATCCGCCGCCGACAATAACAACTCGCACCGCTCCTCCTTCGTGCACAAGCACTAGACTTTAGATAAACGACATCGCCCAACGGAGATATTTTCCTCCCCCCATTTCGGGCGGCATTTGACATGTTGCAGCAGGCGATATCCGCCGGCTATCAACTGCGGGTTGCCAGCGATGATCAGTGTCTTGAGCAAGTTTTCGACTGATCTCGAGGCATCCCCAATGTCTTCTGAAACTTCCTTCTTCCCTCGAATGCCCGTATGTCGCAAGGGAGTACCAATCACCCTAGGACGATTGAAATCTGCTTACCACTGCCCCCCTGAACACAGTAGGCGATCCACATAATCACCCCTTTCCCGGCATTAAAACATTGCGTCGTGCAGGCGGCGCTCTGGCCAGCTCAGCTTCAGGTCTTGACGAAGGCGGCGCGAACCGGAGCCGATAGGATGCTGCGGCGCCCTCTTTGCCGTTGCGTATGGCATGGGACGATGCTAATCATGCTTACCTTTCTTGGCAATGGATTCGTCGGCGCCAGAGAGTGAACCCTCCAGCCACAAATCAGAGGCGCGAAGCGGACGCGGCTATGAACCGATGTATTTTCGCGACAAATGAAATGATGGATGGTGCTTATGAATGGACCTGCGCAGACATCTTTCCGCTCGATCGACTCATGGCTCTATTTGGCACTTAGTTTCGTTGGCGGATATGGCGACGCAGCCGGCTTCGTTCTGGCTAAAGCTTTCACCGGACACGCGACCGGCAACCTTGTGCTCGGAGCGGTTGCGACCGCCGCGGGAGACTTCCCCACTGCGTTTCGCCATTTCTCGGCTGTGGCGGTCTTCCTGGTTGGCGTCTTCGTGGGTGCCTGGGTGATGCAACTGCCGAAATCGTCCCGGCTTTCGCTCGTGATGGTTCCGGAACTGATTCTCATTCTTTCGGCCCCTCTGATACTATTTGCACATTTAGGCGGCACGCAGACATTTGTGATGTGCGTATCCCTTGCTCTTGGGCTGCAGAACGGGGGTTTCCGGCGGGTAGGCGGCATGGGTGTTCATACCACTTACCTTACAGGTATGATTACCAGCCTGATTTCATCCCAGGCCGAAAAATACTCCTCGCACGCGCTTCCACCTACCAAATCGGCTTACAACCCTAAGAGTACTTTGATCGCGCAAATTTGGATGGCTTTCATCCTGGGGGCCATATCTGGAGGAGTTGCCACTCTCCACTTCCAACAATGGGGCTTACTCGGAATAGGTTTGATTCTTCTCGTGGTGATTCTAGGTTCACAATTCGCGACGACCATCCCGCAGCGTACTTGATAGCGGGATGCTTCATGGTGCTGCACAAAACAGCATCCCGAGCAACGAAGCGCCGATTGCTGCCCCGTCGCGCACTTGTGATGTCGATTTGATACGCTATGGCATCGACCATGCGAAGCACACGCCGAACGGTGCCGAGCGCCATAAAGGCCGCATTGCTGACGCTTTTATTGTTGCAAGACCGGCACCCGGCGAACGCCGCCGGGCAAGAGATTCCTCACCTCGATCGCCGGCCAGTCTCAACGCAATTGATCGTGGACGGCCGGCCTTTCATCATCTTCGGCGGCGAATTGGGCAATTCCTCCGCCGGAACCGCCGCTGAGGCGGATCGCATTTTGCCGCGGCTCGCCCGCGCGCACATCAACACCGTGTTGATGCCCGTCGCATGGGACCAACTGGAGGCGGTTGAGGGCCAATTCGATTTTGCGATTTTGGATCATTGGATCGAACGAGCTCGTACCGAGCGTCTTCATCTCGTACTTCTTTGGTTTGGCAGTTGGAAAAACGCTTTCTCCAGTTATGCCCCGGACTGGGTGAAGAAGGACCCCAAGCGTTTTCCCCGCGCGATGGCTCCCGGTGGACATGCGCTCGAGATTCTCTCCACGCTCTCGAAGGAAAATCTGGACGCCGACAGCCGAGCCTTTCGCGCGTTATTGCGGCACTTGAAGGAATTTGACTCCCAGCAGCAAACTGTTTTGTTAGTGCAGGTCGAGAACGAGGTCGGCATTCTGGGCAGTGGACGGGATCATTCGGAGGAGGCAGATCGCCTCTTCGCCGCGTCTGCGCCCGATGCCCTGGTGCACGCGATCCGTGCGCACCCGGAATGGTTCCAGTCCGAGAGCCATCGCGCGTTAAACCCGAACGGGCACACCTGGCAGGAAGTCTTTGGCGACGAGGCTTCGGAAGCATTCACAGCCTGGAATTACGCGCGTTATATCGGGCACGTCGCTGCCGCCGGGAAAACGGAATACCCGCTCCCGATGTTCGTGAACGCGCAACTCCCTGCACCATCCGAGCGCGCCGGAGAATATCCGAGCGGTGGTCCGCATCCGCACAACCTTGAAATCTATCGCACTGCCACTGCTGCTCTCGACTTCTACTCGCCCGACATTTACTGGCCGGATTTCCAGTATTGGTTTCAGCGTTACGGAGTCCGCGCCAATCCGTTGTTCGTCCCGGAAGCAAAACCCGAGGAAGGGCCCTTTAACGCCCTCTACGCTTTCGGCGAGCGTGCCTTTGGCTTCTCACCATTTGCAGTGGACAGTCTTCCGGATGTTGACGGCAGCGACGCTGGCAAGAATCCGCTGGCTCAGAGTTACGAGGTGCTAGAACAACTGCAAGACCTGCTGCCAGCAGCCCAACGCGAGGACAAGACTCGTGGGCTGGTTCTTCACGCCAACAGTTCTCGTCCGTCGCAAACCGTCTCGCTCGGCGGCTATCTTTTCACCGCGACGTTGGCCCGTTCCTGGCCGACTCGAAACCTGCTCCAGGAGGACGGGGCGATGCTCCTGCTGCAGACCGGCCCGGACGAGTTTCTGATCGCCGGAACAGCGCTGAGCGTAACCGTGACGGTCGACCCCGATGCCAGGAACGGTATCGCCGGGATCGCCAGCGTCGAGGAGGGTTCCCGCGCGCAATCCAAGTGGTCGGCCACTCGCCGTCTCAATGGCGATCAGACGAATCAGGGGCGCAGCATTCTTCTCCCCGATCATCGCTGCACCCTGCTTCGCGTCCAGCTCTACACTATCCCCTCCCGCTGAACCGGCCATGGCCAAATTCGCCGCAAGCCCGTGCAAGAGAACGCCAAGCACCGCAGTTCAGGCCGTTTCGGCGTGTGGCTCCGTTTGTCGCTGGCGGACGAAACTGCGGCCGTGCTCTTCCGCACCAACCCAGAGAAGAATCACCAAC
>Ga0306920_100003966_pt1 | contig 18887 bp, 15 predicted proteins | sample flu12Cox44000170_FD_204666 | JGI IMG/M metagenome (GOLD analysis project Ga0306920, IMG submission 204666) | Lab enrichment of tropical soil microbial communities from Luquillo Experimental Forest, Puerto Rico - flux4day.12C.oxic.44.000.170 (v2)... | ecosystem: Environmental > Terrestrial >... | reverse complement strand
CTTTCGCCCGGAGGCGGCCCGCGCCCCGGTTCAGCGGGTCGGAGCCTCGCCGACTGTTGCCGCTCGTGCACGCGCAGCGTTGGCCTTGTCGGTCTCCCCGAGGACGTCGTAGGCGTGGGCAAGCCGAGCCCAGCCCTCCTTGTCATCCGGGTTCTGGTCGAGCCGTGCCGCGAGGCGTTCCACCATGCTGCGGACCATCGCCTGCCGCTGTTCCGGAGACATCGATTGGGCGGCCGCGATGTCCTGTGCGGTCGGGCCGGCCGAACCCTTTGTGCTCGGCGGTGGCACTGTCGGTGCGATCTCGGCGAGACGCGCTGCTACGATCTTGCGCCACGGCGCGTCGGCTGGGGCATCGGCGAGCAGCGCCTGCAACCCGGTTTTCGCTGCAGCCTTGTCGCCGCGCTGCAGCGCGGCTTCGGCGCGGTAAAAACGGGCACGCGGGTCATTGCCGGATTTGGCAAACTCCGCCTCTGCCGCGTGCGTCACGGTGCCCCCGGCGGCGAGCACCAGAACTTCGCCCAGCTCAGCATGCAGCTGGGGCTCATCAGGCTTGAAGGCAATCGCCCGACGATACGCGTCGCGGGCCTCGTCAAAGCGTTGCAATGTGGCCAATGTCCGGCCGAGCAGAACCCAGCCCTCCGGATGGTCGGGCTCGCGGTCGAGGCGCGCCTTCAGCTGATCCGCTGCGGCGACGAGTTCGGTCGCATCATGCGGACCCGCGTTGCCCGCCGCCGCCAGAGGGGTGATCGCCGCAGGTGTGCCGACCGCGAAATAAACGGCGATGGCGGCCGCCGGCAACACGCCGGCAACGCCGACTGCAGCTCCAATGCGCCAGGACATTTCGGCCGGATTGGCTGCGTCGAGATCGACTTTTTCGTGTTCGCGGTCGGCGGTCCCCAGCATCCGCCGGGTGATCTCGGCTCGTGTGGCGGCCGCCTCGTCCGAAGCGAGCCTGCCCTGTGCCAGCTCCGTCTCGAGATCCGCGAGCTGGCGGCGGAACATCGCGACTTCAGCCTCGCGTCCACCCTCGTCGCGCCCGGTCCGCCCGATCAGAGGCCGCAAGAGGACGACCAGTCCCAGCACAATCAGCAAGCCGGCAATCATCCAGAACCAGATCATCGAGGCTCGCCTAGCAGCAGCTCGGCACGGACGCTCTCGTCTTGGGTCAGGTCCGGTACCACCGGTTCGGGGCGCCGGCGCCGCCCCCGCAGCAGTAGGAGGCCGCCACCCCCCAAGACCAACAGGGGCGGGGTCAGCCAGAGCACCCAGGTCACCGGGGCAAAGGGTGGGTCGAGCAGCACGAAGACCCCATAGCGCGTGGTCAGGTAATCGAGGACCTGCTGATCGGTGTCGCCGGCGACTAGGCGCTGGCGCAGCAGCACCCGCAGATCATGGGCGAGATCGGCGTTTGACTCGTCGATCGATTGGTTTTGGCAGACGAGACAGCGCAGCTCCTTGCTTAGGGTGCGGGCGCGCGCCTCCAGGGCGGGATCGGCGAGCCGTTCGGAGGGTTCGACCGCATAGGCAAAGGGTCCGAAGAGCGCGGCCATCAGCACAGCCGCGAGGAGCAGCCGTACAACCATTCAAGAGTCCACGGGTCGTGCGGCTACACTGGCTGGCGCTCGGGCCGCGGGAAGGCGAACGCGCAATCGCCGGTCGCTGAGCGAGACGAGACCACCCAGCGCGGCAAGGACCGCGCCGAACCAGATCCACGGAACCAGCGGATTGTAATAGGCGCGCAGCACCCAGCCGCCCTTGCCATCGGGATCGCCGAGCGCCAGGTAGAGGTCGCCAAATCCGTTGGTCGCGATTGCAGTGTTCGTCGTTTGGCTGCGCGCCACCGGATACCACCGGCGCTCGGGATACAGCGTCATCGGCGAGGCGCCGCGCCGCTCGACGATGATCTGCGCGCGCTCGACGTGATAGTTGGCGACATCTCCCTCGGTTACACCAACAAAGCGCAGGGTGCGGCCGGCTATCTCCAACGAGTCCCCGGCATGCATGGTTTCGATCCGCTCGCTGCGCCACGCGGTCGAGACGACGATCCCGGCGATCAGTACGCCGACCCCGAAATGGGCTGTCGCGTAGCCCCATGTGCCGCGCGGCAAATGGCGCAGCCGGCGCCAGGTAGCGCCGAGCGACAGCCTTGCAAACCCGCTGCGGTCGGCGAGATCGGTCAATACGCCGAGCATGGCCCAAGCTGCGAGCGCCACTCCCGCGAGCGCCGCCGGCGGTGCACTTCGGTTGAACAGCAGCACAAAAAGCGGTGCGAGAAGGGCGCCGACGAGTGCTGGTGCGAGGCGGCGCAGGACCGCCGTGAGACGTCCGCGCCGCCATGACAGCACCGGCCCGATTACCATCGCGACGATGGCGGGCATCAGGATCGGCACAAAGGTCGCGTCGAAATATTGCGGGCCGACACTCAGCTTAACGCCGCTCCACACTTCGGCGAAGAGCGGGTAAAAGGTCCCGAGAAACACCGTCGCCATGCCTGCCGCGAGCAGCAGGTTGTTGAACACCAGCGCACCTTCTCGGCTGACCGGCGCGAACCGGTTGCCAGCTTCGAGGCCGGGAGCCCGGAACGCATAGAGTAGCAACCCGCCGCCGATCACCAGCGCGATCAGGACCAGGATAAATACTCCCCGGGTCGGATCGAGAGCGAAGGAATGCACCGAGGTCAGCACCCCCGAGCGCACGAGGAAGGTGCCGATCAAGCTCATGCCAAAGGTCAGGATCGCCAGGAGGACGGTCCAGCGCTGCAGGGTTTCGCGCTTCTCGACAGCCGCCGCCGAGTGGAGGAGCGCGGTCCCCAAGAGCCAAGGCATAAACGAGGCATTTTCGACCGGGTCCCAGTACCACCAACCGCCCCATCCAAGCACGTAATAGGCCCACCAGCTGCCCATCGCGATGCCGATGGTCAGCCCGCACCAGGCGCTGAGCGCCCATGGGCGGACCCAACGCGCCCATTGGGCACCGACCCTCCCTTCGATCAGGGCGGCGATCGCGAAGGAATAGGTGATCGAGAACCCGACATAGCCGAAATAGAGGAACGGCGGGTGGAAGGCGAGCCCCGGGTCCTGCAATAGCGGGTTGAGGTCGCGTCCATTGGCCGGCACCGGAAACAACCGGTCGAACGGGTTTGAGGTAAAGATGATGAAGAGCAGCGTGCCAAAGCCCAACAGGCCTTGAATCGCCAGAGTGCGCGACCGCAGGCTCGTCGGCAGCGACCGACCCAGACCAGCGACCATGCCACCAAGCAGGGTCAGCATCAGGACCCACAGCATCATCGAGCCTTCGTGGCTGCCCCAGACGCCGGTGACCTTGTAGAGCATCGGCTTTGCGGTGTGCGAGTTCTCGAAAACGTTGCGCACCGAGAAGTCCGAGATGATGTGGGCGTGCATGAATACGGCAAAGGCCAGCGCCACCAGGCCAAACTGCAGGAGTGCGGCGGTCCGCGCCAGATCCATCAGCGCGCGGCTACGCACCGAGGCACCAACCAGCGGCACCACCGCCTGCACAAGGGCCACCAGCATGGCAAGGACGAGGGCGAAATGGCCGATCTCTACCAGCATCTCACCCCATCCGGGTCGGCAGCAAATTCCCGTGAACCGGGAAAATAGCCGGATAATTATCGAATTCGCGGCGGTTCAATTCAAAAGCGACAATCATATCAGCTGGTTACTTCAATTCCTTTGCGTCGCCGAACCGGGAAATTTCTTACGGAACCGGGAAATATCCGGGAATCACCGCGAATCCGGCTCATCGCCGCGATCCCGTGCAAGGCATCATCATGCCAGCAAGATGTGGTCTTAGCATGGCGAATGTGGGCAGACAGGACCGGCGCCTGTGCGCATCCGAGAAGGAGCTACTCGGCTGCTGCCGCGGGCACTACGACAGGCTCGACCTTGGCGGCGCAGAATTTGAACTCGGGGATCTTGCCGACCGGGTCGAGCTGCGGGTTGGTCAGCACGTTGGCCGCCGCTTCGGCATAGCAGAACGGGATGAACACCTGGCCCGGGGCGACCGCGCTATCGGCACGAGCCTTCAGTTCGATCACGCCACGCCGGGTGGTGACGCGTAGCTGCTCGCCGGCGGCGATGCCGAGGCGGCGCAATTCAGCCGGGGCCAGACTCGCGACCGCCTCGGGCTCGATCTCGTCGAGCACGCTCGCGCGCCGCGTTATTGCGCCGGTGTGCCAATGCTCGAGCTGGCGGCCGGTGGTCAGCACCATCGGATATTCGGCGTCGGGCTCCTCGGCCGGCGGGATGATCGCCGCCGGAACCAGCTTGGCGCGACCCGAAGGGGTCGGGAAGCCGTCGCCAAACACGATCTCGTTGCCAGGCTGGTCTTCGGCGTCGCAAGGGTAGGTCACCGAACTCTCGCGCTCCAGCCGCTCCCAGGTAATGTTGTCGAGCGACGGCATCGCCAATTTCATTTCGGCGAACACGTCGCGCGGGTGGGTGTAGGACCAGCCGAGCCCGATGCGGCGCGCGATTTCCTGGATGATCCACCAGTCGAGCCGGGCATTGCCGGGAAGGGGCAGCGCTGCACGCCCCATCTGCACCTGCCGGTTGGTATTGGAGACGGTGCCGTCTTTCTCCGGCCAGGCGGAAGCCGGCAATACGACATCGGCGTATTTCGCCGTCTCGGTCAGAAAGATGTCCTGGACAACGAGATGCTCGAGATGGGCGAGCGCTTCGCGGGCATGGGTTACATCGGGGTCCGACATCGCCGGGTTCTCGCCCATGATGTACATGCCCTTGATCTCGTCGCGATGGACCGCGTCCATGATCTCGACCACGGTTAACCCAGTCCTGTCGTCGAGCGGGGTATGCCACAGCGCCTCGAATTTGGCGCGGACCTCCGGGTTCACGACCGATTGGTAGTCGGGATAGACCATCGGGATCAGCCCGGCGTCCGAGGCGCCTTGGACGTTGTTCTGGCCGCGCAGTGGATGGAGCCCGGTGCCCGGCCGGCCGACCTGGCCGGTCACCATCGCCAGCGCGATCAGGCAGCGTGCATTGTCGGTGCCGTGGACATGCTGCGAGATCCCCATGCCCCAGAAGATGATGGCCCGTTCGGCGCGGGCATAAGTGCGGGCGACGTAGCGCAGGGTCGCGGTGTCGATGCCGCAGATCGGTGCCATCTTCTCCGGCGAGTAATCGCGGATGTGCTTGCGCAATTTCTCGTAGTCTTCGGTGTGCGCCTGGATGTATTGCCGGTCGGTGAGGTCCTCTTCGATGATCGTGTGCAGCAACGCGTTCAGCAGCGCCACATCACGCCCGGGATTAAAGCGCAAGGTTGCGGTGGCGTAGCGCGTCAGGGTGTGGCCGCGCGGGTCCATCACAAAGATTTTGGCGCCGCGCTTCGCCGCCTGCTTGAAGAAGGTGGCGGCGACCGGGTGGTTCTCGGTCGGCCGGGCGCCGATCACGATAATGACGTCGGAATCCTGCGCCGCAGTGAAGGGTGCCGTCACTGCACCGGAGCCGATCCCCTCCATCAAGGCGGCGACCGAGGAAGCGTGGCAGAGCCGGGTGCAGTGGTCGACATTATTGCTGCCAAAACCGGTACGCACGAGCTTCTGAAAGAGATAGGCTTCCTCGTTCGAGCCCTTGGCGGAACCGAACCCGGCAAGCGCCCGCTTGCCGTCGCGGTCACGGATGCGCTTGAGCCCAGCGGCGGCGAGGTCGAGCGCTTCTTCCCAGCTCGCCTTGCGGAAATGCGTATAGGGATTGGCCGGGTCGATATCGGTGTCGTGCTTGGCGACGCCGTCCTTGCGGATCAGCGGTTCGGTCAGCCGATCGGGGTGGTGGGCGTAGTCGAATCCGAACCGCCCCTTGACACACAGCCGATTGTGGTTGGCCGGCCCGTCCCTGCCATCGACCGCGACGATCCGATCCTCGCGGATCTTATAGGTCAGCTGGCAGCCGACCCCGCAATAGGGGCACACGCTGTCGACTTCGCGATCGGGCGCGTTTGTATAGACGCCGTTGGCATCGACCAGGGTCGCCGGCATCAGCGCGCCGGTCGGGCAGGCCTGCACGCATTCGCCACAGGCAACGCAGGTGCTGTTGCCCATCGGGTCGTCGAAATCGAAGATGATCTTTTCGTGATAGCCGCGCGCCGCCATGCCGATCACGTCGTTGACCTGGACTTCGCGGCAGGCGCGCACACAGAGATTGCACTGGATGCAGGCGTCGAGCTGCACCGCCATCGCCGGGTGGCTGCGGTCGGGCGCCGGTGCGGCGTGCTGCGGAAAGCGGCTGCTGCCCACCTCCAGCTTGTCGGCCCATTGCCACAGCCGGGAATTCGGATCGTGTGCCGCGGCCCGGTCCGGCTGGTCGCCGATCAGCAATTCGAACACCATGTTGCGTGAAAACCTGGCGCGTTCGCTGGCGGTCTGGACCTTCATGCCGGGGGTCGGCTGACGCACGCAGGAGGCGGCGAGCACCCGCTCGCCCTCGATCTCGACCATGCATGCCCGGCAATTGCCGTCGGCTCGGTAGCCGGGCTCTGGCAGCCAGCAAAGATGGGGGATCTCGATTCCCTGCCGGTTGGCGACCTGCCAGATCGTCTCGCCCGGCTCGGCGGAGACTTCGGCGCCGTCGAGGGTAAAGCGGATGGGTTCGGTCATCATGCCACCACCACAACAAGTACTGTCGTCCCGGCGAAGGCCGGGACCCACCGGTGAGCCGCTCGAACGGCTGACAAGTGGATCCCGGCCTGCGCCGGGATGACGATGATCACTTGAGATCCTGCCGGAAGTGCTTCAGGACCTGCTTGACTGGGTTCATCGCGGCCTGGCCGAGCCCGCAGATCGACGCGTCGGCCATGACCTGCGTCAGCTCCTGCAATAGCGCCTCGTCCCAATGCGGTGCGGTCATCAATTTGACCGCCTTCTCGGTGCCGGCGCGGCACGGCGTGCACTGGCCGCAGCTCTCGTCTTCGAAGAACCGCAACAGGTTCAAGGTGACCGCCCTCATGTCGTCCTTCTCGGACAGCACGACCACTGCGCCCGAGCCAGTAAAGCAGCCATGCGCTTCGAGTGTGCCGAAATCGAGCGGGAGGTCCGCCATCGCCGCTGGCAATATGCCGCCCGAGGCGCCGCCCGGCAGATAGCCTTTGAAGGTGTGTCCGTCGGCCATGCCGCCGCAATATTCGTCGATCAGCTGGCGCGCCGTGATCCCGGCCGGGGCGAGCTTGACGCCGGGGTCTTTCACTCGCCCCGACACGGAGAAGGTGCGGCGCCCCTGGCGGCCATTGCGTCCCTCCCGGGTGAACCACTCTGGGCCCTGCTCAACGATGTCGCGGACCCAGTAGAGGGTCTCGACGTTGTTGCACAGGGTCGGCCGGCTGAAGAGCCCGACCTGGGCCGGGAAGGGCGGCCGCTGCCGGGGCAGCCCGCGCTTGCCTTCGATGCTTTCGAGCATCGCCGATTCTTCGCCGCAGATATAAGCGCCCGCGCCGCGCCGAAGATGAATGCGCACGTGACGGGCCAGCCCAGCCGCCTCGATTGCGGCGATCTCTCTTTCGAGGATCGCGAGGCATTGCGGATATTCGTCGCGAAGATAGATGTAGATCTCGGCAGCTTCGATCACCCACGCGGCGATCAGCATGCCTTCGAGAAACCGATGCGGGTCGGTTTCGAGAAAATAGCGGTCCTTGAAGGTGCCGGGCTCGCCCTCGTCGGCATTGACCGCCAATAGTCGGGGTGGCGGCTCCTGGCATACGAGGCGCCATTTGCGGCCGGCCGGAAACCCGGCACCGCCGAGCCCGCGAAGCCCCGAATGCTCGAGCGCCTCGATAACCTGGTCGCGGGTGCCCTCACGGGCCAAGCAGGATTGCAGCAGACGATACCCGCCGGCCGACCGGTAGGTGTCGAGGCCGGTAAATTCGGGGATCGGCGGATGCGTCTCACCCGCGGCGACGGACGCGGCGACACTGGCGACGGTGGCGTTTTCGTGCAGCGCGTGGCCGATCGCCACGACCGGAGCACGATGGCACCCCCCCATGCATGGCGCGCGCATGATCCGCACGCCGTCGCCGAGCTGGTCCTCGAGATCGGCAAGAAGCTGCGCGGCCCCGGCGAGCTCGCAGCTCAGACTGTCGCAAACACGGACCGTGATTGGCGGCGGCGGTTTCTCGCCGTCCATGACAATGTCGAAATGGGCGTAGAACGAGGCGACCTCGTAGACCTCGACGAGCGCCAGCCGCATCTCCTCGGCGAGGGCCGCCAGATGGCGGGCGTGTAGGCAGCCGAAATGGTCCTGCAGCAGGTGCAGGTGCTCGATCAGCAGATCGCGCCGCCTTTCGCGGTCACCGAGCAGCGTCTGAACTTCGGCAAGAGCAGCGGGATCGACCTGCCGACCTTTGGGGTGATCGGGCCCGCGCCTGCGCCCGGAGCCCGGATGGATGCGGCGGTCGTGCGTTACTGCCACGGCACGGCATCCCTCGCGTGCCCCTCACCCTTCCGCTGCGCGGGTCCCTCCCTCTCCCCGCGTGCGGGGAGAGGGTTAGGGTGAGGGGCCTTTCCCATCAGACTGCCCCTTCTTTGTGCATCGCCGCGATCTCGTCCTGGCCGTAGCCGAGCCAGCCGAGGATCTCGTCGGTGTGCTCGCCGAGCAATGGCGAACGTTTGACCTCGACCGGCGAGTCGGAGAGGTTGATCGGCGAGCCGACCTGGACATAGCGGCCGCGGGTCGGATGGTCGACCTCGACCAGAAAGCCGCGCTCGTAGAGGGACTTGTCGTCGTAAATGTCCTTCATCGACAGAATCGGGCCGCACGGCACATCGACCTCGTTCAGCGCCGCCATGACCTCGAACTTGGTCTTGGTCATCGTCCACTTCTCGATGATCGAGAAGCATTCGGGGATCTTGGGGAGTCGCGCGGCCGGGGTCGCAAAGCCGGGATCGGTGATCAATTCCTCACGGCCGCACAATTTCATCAGCGGCTCCCAGCTCGGCGGCTGGATGATCACATAGACATAGTCGTTGGGGCCGCCGGGCGCGCAGCGCAACGCCGCACCCGGCTGGCCGCCGCCCGAGGCGTTGCCGGCGCGCGGCACCGCGTCGCCAAATTCCTTGTTCGGATATTCCGGCAGCGGCCCTTTCATGACTCGCTGCTGATCGCGCATCTTGACCCGGCACAGATTGAGCACCGCGTCGGTCATCGCGACCTCGACCCGCTGGCCGCGGCCCGTGCGCTCGCGCTGATAGAGGGCGGCGAGCACGCCGGCGATCGTGTGGACTCCAGTGCCGCTGTCGCCGATCTGCGCGCCGGTCACGGTTGGCGGCCCGTCCTCCCAGCCGGTCGTACTCGCCGCTCCGCCCATGCATTGCGCGACGTTTTCATAGGCTTTGCAATCGACATAGGGCCCCGGCCCAAACCCCTTGATCGAGGCGTAAATGATCCGCGGGTTCAGCTCCTGGATACGCGTCCAGGTGAAACCGGCGCGGTCGAGGACACCGGGGCCGAAATTCTCCATGATCACATCGCAACGCCGGACCAGCGCCTCCAGCACCGCCTTGCCGCCTGGTGTTTTCATATTGACGGTGATGCTGCGCTTGTTCGAGTTCAGCATCGTGAAATAGAGGCTGTCGGCACCCTTCACATCCTGAAGCTGGCCGCGGGTGATGTCGCCGCGCCCCGGCAACTCGACCTTGATCACATCCGCACCCATCCACGCCAACAGCTGCGTTCCGGTCGGGCCCGCCTGGACATGGGTCATGTCGAGGATCCGGACACCTTCGAGCGCTTTGGTCATTCAATGCCTCCACTTGTCGTCCTGTGGGCCTTCAGCCCACGGACTAGTTCTGTGGGGAAGGCCGGACCCACTCTTCCGCCGCTCGCGCGCCGGATAAGTGGACCCCGTCCTGCGACGGGAAGACGCCGCGCTACGCGGGCGTCAAAAAATCCCCGTGCTGCTCGACATGCACGGCGAGCCCCAAGGTGTGCTCGCGGGCCAGCCTCTCAGCGAGCTCCGCATCGTGGCGTTCGATCGCTTCGATGATCCGCATGTGATCGACGATCGAACGTGCCGCCCGGTTGTCCTGGTGGATCGTGATCTTGCGGATCGCACGCATGTGGATGAACAGATTTTCGGTCATTTCGCCGAGCAGCGCGCAGCCGCTCATTTTGATGATAGCCTGGTGAAAGGCGATGTTCGCATCGGAGTACTCGTCGAGCCGCGCACCGTCGTTGCCGTTCTGGAACTCGTCCATTAGGCCGTGCAGTTGGGCGATGTCATCGGCCGTCGCGCGCTCGGACGCAAGCCGTGCGGCCATGCTTTCGAGCGCGGCCATGACCGTGATCATCTCGACGATCTCGCGCTTGGTTTTGCGCACGACAAAGATGCCGCGGCGCGGGCGGGTGCGGACAAAGCCTTCCTGCTCGAGCAAGGTCATGGCTTCGCGGATCGGCGTGCGGCTGACCCCGAGCCCTTCCGAGAGCCGCCGCTCGTCGAGCCTGATCTCTTGCGCGTGGTCGTAGATGTCCATCGCAGTGATCGCCCGCTTCAGCGCGACATAGGCTTCCTTGCGGAAGGTGGTGCCGGTGTCCAACCGCCGCACATTGAGATTGGGGCTGGGGCGCGAGCCGGCTTCGGGCATGGCCTAGGTATATGGTATACCAGAGGCCACGACAAGTTTTTTGCCCTCGGTTCGATTGAACAGGGACATCTCCGATCAAGCTGCCAGAGACGGCACGAGTCTAAACTTGATCGAGATCGTGCCGGTGCCTATTCGGCGCCGGTCTCGTGCCACGGATCGAAGACCGGCACCCCCGGATCTGCGAAAGCCGCGTGGGTCGCGCGGGACGACCGTAAGGCCGTGGTGAAGCGCGGTGGCACCGATGATCAAATCCGCTTGCGAGCAGATGTGTTCGGCCGTGCGCCCGCCCTCGACCAAGAGCCGCCATGTAAACATGACATCCTCGGAGAGGGAAGAGTGCGTTCCTCGAACATCGGCCGCACCTTGTGCGTCAGCCAGTCGTTCAGCGCCGCACGATGCGCAACATCGGCAAGGTTCTCGATGCCGAAGCGGATTTCCGCGTAGGTCACGATGCTGACAAAGAGGTGCTCAAGCGGCTTGGAGGCGACAAAGCGGACGACGTTCGGGTTCGGGTTGAGCGTCGCAACTCGGAGAGAACATTGGTGTCGAGCAGCCAGCCCGTCACAGCCTCACGTCACGCGCCGGCGGCCGCTCGCGCACCGGTTCGATCTCGACGTCGCGATTGGGCGATGCCTGCAAGACGGCGATCAGCACGGCACCGGTGCGATCGCCTTTGAGCCGGCGAAATTCCTCCGCCGAAACGACGACGACCTCGTCGCGCCCGCGCACGGTGACGTGTTGGGGTCCCACGCCGCGGACGCGCCTTTGCGTCCTGAAGGGCCCAGCGACCGGGCGAGCTGCTATTGATGTCCCTAGCGATACTGACTAGTGCAGCTCCGCAGAAGCTGCTTTTCGAGGCGGCCGGCACCGCTCTCGCAAGCCGGGTCCATGCGCGCCCCAAGATGTTGCAGCGTGCAACCGAGAAACCTCGGCTCTCGTCAGCTCGCTGCCGGGCCCGCCGATGGTGGGGCGCGGCCGCCGCGCTCCCGGCTCAGCCGATCGCGGCGCTTAGGACAGGGCCGAAGGTCTGGAAGCGCTGCCCGTCGAAGCGCTCCATCCGCACCTGCGTGATCGCGACGAACTTGGCGGGGCTGGTATTGATGGTGATGCCGGTCTGCAGCATCGGCAGCGGAAAATTACGCAGGTTGGCCGCCTGCCGCATCACGTTCTCCCGGGTCAGCTCGTCGCCGCACTGCTTCAGCACTTGCACGGTCGTAGCCGCGATCGAGGGCCCGTAGACCGCGGCATTGTCGGTCTTGTCGCCGTTCGGATAGTACTTGTCCATGAACGCGGCCCACTCTTTGTAGCCTGCGTCGTCCTTCCATTCCGGATCGGTGGGGTCCTTGAACGAGTTGTCGGTGACGATGCCTTTGCAGTTTTCGAGGCCCGCCGGCTTGAAGGCTGCCCCTACGGACGCAGCGATGCCGTTCGTGATAAAGAGCGGTTTCCACTCGATCTCGGCCACCTTCCTGATCGCCTGCGCCTCGAATTTGGGTATCGCGATCAGGAGGAAGACATCGCAGCCGGCGGCGTTCATCTGGACGATCTGCGAATCAACGGTCGGATCCGTGGTCTCATAGCTGACCTTGACCTTGACCAGCGAGGCCGCCTTGCCGCCGAGCCCATCGAGCAAGCCGTTCAGATAATCCTTGCCGAAATCGTCATTCTGGTAAAGCACACCGACCTTGGCATCGGGCTTTTGCTCGAGGATGTAGCCGGCGTAGATGTGGCCCTCGGCCCGGTAGCTTACAAAAAATCCCATCGTCCACGGGTGGCCCTTGGGGTCGTTCCATTTGGTGGCACCGGTAGCCGGGAACAGCTGCGGCACCTTCTGCTGGTTCATGTAGTGCCAGATCGCGGTGTTGGTCGGCGTCCCGACGCTGCCGGCGAGGAAGAACACCTCGTCGCTTTCGACCAGTTTGCGCGTCATCTCGACCGTCTTCGGCGGCGAATAACCGTCGTCGTAAGAGATGAAGGTGATCTTGCGCCCGTTCACCCCGCCCTGGTCGTTGATCATCTTGAAGTATGCGGCCATCGAGATCGGGAGCGGGCTGGCGTTCGACAGCGGACCGCTGTAGGGGCCGGTATTGCCGATCTTGATCTCGGTGTCGGTGACGCCGGGGCCGTATTTCTTGGCGGCGCGCGCCGGCAGCGGCGACAGGATGGCGCCGCCGAGGGCAAGGGTGGCCGGGCCCGCGGCAAGAATGGTGCGACGCGTCAGACGCTGCATGGTGACCTCCCGTTCGTGAACCCGCTGTTCGTGCGTATTTTTGACACCCCCCGGAAGCGGGGAGCCGCGCGATCAGGATCGCCGGTTTCCCGGTCTTCGGCAACTACAAATTGCACCGCGGCGGATGGCGGGTTGCGCCGCGCTCCACCCGCCCTACGAGCTACGGCTACACTTCACGCTTCTTTGTCGATTGGGGTTCTCGGCGACCACCCTCATGTCGCATCTTGGTTCTCCGGATGAGCATCTGTTCCTTTGTACGGGCGGGGTTATGGAATGAGGCGGCGTGAGCTGATAATGGGCGCGGGGGTAGCGGCGATTTTTCGACCGTGCGCTGCTCGCGCGCAACAGAACGCACTGCCGATAATCGGCTTCCTCAGTTCGCGGTCACCCGAGGATTCGAAGCCTCAGATCGCTGGCTTTCGGCAAGGCCTTGCCAGATGAACTACATCGAAGGCGAGAATCTGGCGATCGAGTACCGTTGGGCGCGCGGCGATTACGAACGGCTGCCTGCTTTTGCCGCGGATTTGGTCGGCAAGGCGGTGCGCGTCATCGGGGCCGTAGGCGGCGATCCCTCGGCCATGGCGGCCAAGGCAGCAACCTCGACAATCCCGATCGTGTTTGCCGTCGGGGGCGATCCTGTACAGAGCGGTCTTGTTGAGAGTTACAATCGGCCGAGGGGCAACATCACTGGCATCGATGTCGTGCTGGACACGACCGACGCCAAGCGGATCGGCCTGCTGCATGATCTGGTGCCGCAGGCAACGGCGCTTGGGTTCCTGGTGAACCCTGCTTTTGCCAAGGCGCAGCAGCAGGCCGTGGAGGAGACCGCGCATGCGCTAAAACTGCAGGTACCTGTGCTCAGCGCCAGCAGCGATGGCGAGATCGAAAAGGCGTTCGAGACCATGGCGCAGCAGCACGTCGGTGCGCTCGCCGTCGGAACCGCCCCATTTTTCGATACGCGCCGCGCTAAGCTTTTGGCCCTGCAATTTCAACATCGCCTGCCGACGGCTTACGCGTTTCGTGAATACGCCGCCGAAGGCGGAATAATGAGTTACGGCCCCAATACCGCTGATGTTTATCGACAAGTCGGGCTCTATGTCGGACGGATCCTCAAAGGCGATAAGCCTGCGGACCTGCCGGTGATGCGGCCGACCAAGTTCGAGCTGGTCATCAACCTCAACACCGCCAAGGCTCTCGGCCTCACCGTGCCTTTGCTGCTGCTTGGCCAGGCGGACGAGGTTATCGAATGAGCATCGACAGCGCCCCGCCGTGCTGACAAGGGTCGATCGCACAGCGGGGGGTAGCCGGCGATGGCGCGAAGAAATGCCTCACCCTGAGGCGCCTCGCACGTCGAGACGTCGCCCGCGGCGGCTCCTCAGGGTAAGGCGAGGCCTCGAACGACGCACGACCGCCCGACCTTAGGATCCGATGCTCACGGGTCGGGTCGGCACAATCGCCTGCCGACGCCGGTTTCCCGCGCTGCCGCTCGGACGCTCCTGAGGCGCGCCCGCAACTCCGCGGGTAGCTTGCTCGAAGCCTCGGCGAATGCAATCGCCGACAGTTGCGTCGAATATGCCTCGATAAGCTTGACGGTCTCCTCAGGGTATGCCTCCCGCGCTTCGCGGAGCGTCCAGCCGATCGCTTTCTGCACAAAGCGGTCCTTGTCGTCGATCAGTCGTTCGATCAATGGAAAGATTTTGCCGGCCGGCAAAACCGCGCGTCGTGACCGGCTGTAGTAGAAGAGTGAGACAAGCGACTGCCGTCGCTTCCAGGCGTTCGTCGAGCGGTTCCAACGGGCCAATACCGGGTAAACCTTCTCGGGTATCACTTCCAATATCCGGCTGTAGATGGCCGACAGCTCGTCCGAGCGGTCCCAGTTGTCGACCAAACCGATCCAGCGCCGAACGACGGACCAGGCACGAATGAGATCCTCGGGCCTGCGCAACGTCCCGCAATAGTAAAGTGCCTGGCACTTGGTCTCGTAGTAACGACCCTCGCGCCATACGGCGTCCCAGATCGGCAGCTGTGCCTCGACCGGAAGCGCTGAGAAGCTGTAGCGTCGGCGCAGAGCCGTCCGCTGCGGCGGCACAGGCAGTCCGAGATGCGGCTCCGCCGAGCGGTGATAGGCACGCGCCTTCTCCGCGTCCTGCGCCGAGACCCCGCGCGCGGCCTCGATCAGCCGTGTCTCCACCTCTCGCACGAAATCTCCGAATGACCGGGGCGAAGCGGTCAACAGTTCAAGCTCCGATGAGGAGAGCCGATGTCGATGATATGCCCGTCGGGATCGTAGACGCGGATTGCGCGCTGGCCCCAAGGGAGCTCGCGCAAGGGCTGGGCAAATCCCACCCCCGCCTGCTTCAACCGGACAGCCAGGGCTTCCAATTGGGGTGTTTCAAAACTGAACTCCCAATTGCCGCAGCCGAGCTTGTCCGGCCGTGGTGAGGATTGGTCGAAGATGACGTCGTAGGCGTGGTCTACCTGCCAGATCGACAAGCCCGCCTTGTACGCGACGGCGATGTTCTTTGCGTCCTCGGACATCACCCGTGCGATCTCCAGACCCAGCAATTCCTCATAGAATCGCCGCGACGCCGCCAGGTTCCGCACATACGCCGCGGGTCCAATACCTTGGAGCAATTCAGCCATCGACCGCCTCCTTTCCTTCAGATGCCGCGCGAAGCGATTCGACCGCCGCCAGCACCGCGCGGATCTCCTGCCCCAAAGCCGCGAGGTCCAAGTCCCCGAGACTGCGGGCCAGAGCTTCGTGGTGCTTGCGCGCGGCCCGCGTGAGGGTCGCCAGCGTGCTCCGCCCCTCACCAGTCAGGACCAGATGCGGCGACCTGCGATGGTCCGGGTTGTCGACAAAGCATGCCAGCGAGGCGCCGACCAGCGCCTCGGCGATGTGCTGTACGTTTTGGCGCGACACCCCGAGCCGGCGCGCGATCTGAGGTACGGTCTTCGGCATGTCCGAAGCGGCGCTGAGCACCTGCCACCGCGCCTGCGTCTGCCCGATCGTCCGCGCGATCCCTTCGCCTACGCGCCGGAAACCGCCGGCCAGCTCATAAATGTCGGCCACGATCAGCGGGACCAGATCGAATCGCCGCTTCTCCCTATGCATTGCAATATCATGTCATATAGACAATGTGTTGTCAAGATATCCAGCCAGCCGTTTCGCTCGCCGATACGCCGGGACCGATGGGGTGGCGGGTGACCCCGACTTCCGCTGGGGGGCCACCCGTCGGCTGCGCGTGCCTACTCGGCGGCGGCGAGGTTCGGCGTCGGCTCGAGCGGCAGGCCGGGGTGGCCGGTCAGCCTTTCGCCTTCCGCCCACATTTCGAGAGCGCGTTTCTTCATCGCCGGCAGGACCAAGGCGATCTTGTCGGCGTCGAGGTCGGCGGCCACACCCGGATAACCGGCCCGCTCGATCATCGCCCGTAATTTCCCGCTCTCGAACTGCTCGAGCGTCCAGGCGAGCGGGTTCTCGACGAGAGTCCGGTCCCAATAGATGCGGTGGTTCTTGTTGCGCGGGCCGTAGTGGTAATGCGCGCCATTCCAGAAATGGTCGAAGGCCAGCAGCTCGGTTTCCTCGGTGTAGGCCTTGCCGGGCGTGCCGCCGATATCAGCCAGCACATGGATGGCGAGGCCGCCATCGCCCATTGCCAGGCGCCGCATTTCAAGGCCAAAGCGGATGTTGCCGGCCTCAAAGATGTCGGTGCCGCGGTTGTGTTTTACGGTGTTGCGCTTGGTGGCGTAGAGCTCGCGGGCGCAGGACTCGACGGCGGGGAGGACGCTTTGCACCTCCGCCATGTCGGTTGCCGCGGCGATCGCCGGATAACCCGCACGCTGCAGCATTTTCGGCAGCTTTGTCGCTAGTGTCTTGACTGTCCAGCCGATCGGGTTGCCATCGACGGTAGCGTCCATGCGGTAGAGGTTGGTCAGCGCCGTGCCGCCCAGCATCTCCGGTCCGGCAACGGCAAGCTCCGTATTTTCCGGGCCGTAGACGTAGCTTTTTTCGAAGTCGAAGCAGTTGAACCGCAGCAAGGTCGTCTCCTTGCCGACGATTTGGGCCTTTACGTCGATCGAGACACCCTGATCGGCATGATCATGAATGTTGCCGTCCCACAATTCGTGCTTGACGACGAAGGTCAACGGACCTGCGGTGAATTTTTGCGCTGCTTCTGCCATGCGCGGACACTCCTTTTTGCTTCGAGACGCTCGTGAGAGTGTACAAAACCGACGCGATTATCGCACGGCTTTCTCTTTGCATATCAGCTAACCCGCAAAGCGGGTACAATTTGGCGCGACGCCGGCGGCGGGTCGGACAGCGACCACAGCCGCGCGGGTAGGCAAGCGGCGCGTTGAACTGGTTCTGACCGCCCGCACGCTAGCGGGTTGGTTCAGCGGCGCTGTAGCAGATCGAGCTCCGGCGCGAGCGGCGCCATGTCTCGAGAAAGGTCGTGCCGCGCTGTTTCGATGTTGATGAATGCGCCGTTGCGCGGGCACAGGGCGCGCAGCTCATCGCATACCGGGCTGGCATCGCGTATCTTGTCGAACAGCTTTCGCCGCTTGCGATCGGTCGACCATCGGCAGCCGCTTCCGGCATACCAGCCGGTCACCCTGGCCTCGGTCCTCGATCGAAGTGTAATGCAGTCGGGCATTAACCAGGCCCTTCCCCCCACAAAGGCGCATTCGCGCTTAGGTGAACGGTAAACGCTGGCGCATCCCGATCGTCGGCATTGAATCGATGCGCAGCCCAAAAAAGTCACAAGTCAAACCCGGCCCTGATCGAGCCTGCTGCCCCGAACTACCCCCGGACATAATTTGCTCAGATCGGTTTACTAACAAAATGCATGTCAGCGGAGAGCTCAGCCATGGTAAGTGATCGGCCGCGAGTCGTGCTCGTCGGCGCCGGCTTTGGCGGGCTGATGGCGGCGCGCGGGCTTGCGCGAGCGCCGGTCGACGTCCTGGTGATCGACCGCCACAACTATCACCTGTTTCAGCCGCTATTGTATCAGGTCGCGACCGCAGCATTGTCGCCGGCCGATATTGCCGAACCGATCCGGGTCGCGCTGCGCCGCCAGCTCAATGCCACGGTATTGCTCGACGAGGTAATCGGCGTCGATCCAGCGGCGCGTGTGGTGAAAACCCGCAGCGGCACAAGGCAGCGCTATGACTGGCTAATCCTTGCCACCGGGTCGCGATACAACTATTTCGGCCATACCGATTGGCCGTCACGCGCGCCGGGCCTCAAATCGCTCGACGACGCGACCTTGATCCGCCGGCGCGCGCTGCTCGCCTTTGAGGAGGCCGAAGCCGCTTCCGAGCCGGCGCCGCGCCAGCGTCTGTTGACCTTCGTCCTGGTTGGTGCGGGCCCAACCGGGGTCGAAATGGCGGGGGCGCTGGCCGAGCTCGCCCACGCGACCTTGTCACGCGACTTCCGCAATATCAATCCGCAGACCGCGCGGATCGTCCTGGTCGAGGCGGGGCCGCGGGTGTTGGCCGGGTTCCCGGAAAAGCTTTCTGCCTTTGCCGTTCATTCACTCGGGCGGATGGGGGTGGAGGTGCTGCTCGATACGCCGATAGAGGCGATCGACGACCATGGCGTCACCGCCAAGGGCGAGCGCATCGAGGCGGCGAATATCATCTGGTGCGCGGGTGTCGAGGCCTCACCGGTGGCGCGATGGCTCGACGTCCCGGCAGCAAAAGGTGGTCGCGTGCAGGTCGCCCCGGACCTCTCGGTACCCGGCCATCCCGACATCTTTGTCATCGGCGATGCCGCACTGGTAACCGGGCCGGGCGGCGAGCCGTTGCCGGGGCTGGCAGCGGTTGCCAAGCAGCAGGGACATTATGTCGGCGAACTGATCAGCAGCCATTCGCGTGGTGATCCAACGACGCCGCCATTCCGCTACCGCGACCAGGGTGCGCTCGCCACCATCGGCCGTCACTCGGCGATTGCAGATTTCGGCTGGGTCAGGCTCACCGGGTGGGTCGCCTGGGTCATCTGGGGCATCGTCCATATCTTTTTTCTGATCGGCTTTCGCAACCGGGCCT
>Ga0306920_100003965_pt1 | contig 18889 bp, 20 predicted proteins | sample flu12Cox44000170_FD_204666 | JGI IMG/M metagenome (GOLD analysis project Ga0306920, IMG submission 204666) | Lab enrichment of tropical soil microbial communities from Luquillo Experimental Forest, Puerto Rico - flux4day.12C.oxic.44.000.170 (v2)... | ecosystem: Environmental > Terrestrial >... | reverse complement strand
TCCGCGCCGTTCTACGGGCCTGGTTACACAATATGGGCCTGCTCTATGACCGGCGCTTCGACTGCGCTCCCGCCGGATATTCTCCATATATGCCAAAACTTACCTATGCCAGCCCGCACAAGTACGCACTCGAGCATGTCTCGCCTGGATCTCGCGTCGTGGACCTCGGTTGTGCCGGTGGCTACATGGGGTCAGCTTTAAGGAAGACTAAGCAATGCTCCGTCACCGGTGTGGACATATTTCCCGGGGAAGGTGATCTTGATACCTTCCACTTTCACGACCTGAGCGATGGTCCCCCCAATTTCGACTTTTCGCAGTATGACTTCATACTCATGCTGGACGTGATTGAACATTTGCCCCACCCGGAGCGCTTCCTCGATCAGTTGCGGACGAAACTAGCGATGAATCTGGACACCGAGTTAATCATCAGCACGGCAAATATTGGTTTTTTTGTTACTCGCCTCATGCTGGTTCTGGGCCAATTTAACTACGGCAGACGCGGCATTTTGGACTTGACTCATACCCGTCTTTTTACATTTGCCTCTCTCCAACGGGCCCTCGATCAGGCGGGCTTTGTGATACTGGAAACCCGCGGGATACCCGCCCCTTATCCTCTCGCTCTCGGGGAGAATTGGTTCAGCTTATTCCTGGTAGCAGCCAATCACTTGGCAGCATCCCTCTGGCGTGGATTGTTTGCCTACCAGATTTGCATGCGTGCTAAACCTCGGCCGTCCCTTGAGACCCTGCTGCGCACCGCGAGAGAGGAGTCTCGCGTTCGCGTACAGTCTCTGGAGACTGCCCAGGGAAGCCGACGGTGAGAAAAGCGCTGACCGTGGCTACCTCGCTGTCACCTGAAACCTAGCTCGTGCCTCCACCAATAGCATCTGTCCTCTTTGCCATCGGCATCGCCGGGCTGTTCTACCTCGACCGTGACGAGGGCACGCGCCCATCGAAAGCTCTCTGGCTACCCGTCATCTGGCTCGCGACCAATGGGTCCCGGCCTGTCTCCGGATGGCTTGGGATGAGTCCGCCGGCAACAATCCCGGGCCAACTTCCCACGACGAGCTTCTTGGACCAGTCTGTTGCCGGCGCGTTAATGCTCCTCGGAGCCATCGTTCTCATTCGGCGGCGCTGGGACGCGTCTGCTTTGCTTCGAGCCAGTTGGCCGATACTGCTTTACTTCTCCTTTGCCTTAGTCAGCCTTGCCTGGTCGGATTTTCCTGGGTGGGGCTTTAAGCGCTGGATTAGAGCTTGGGGCGATATAGTTATGGTGTTGATTGTTGTTACCGACGCCCAGCCGGCCACCGCTTTCAAGCGCCTGTACTCGCGTGTGGGCTTCATTCTACTACCGCTTTCTTTCCTTTTCATCAAGTACTATCGAGAGCTGGGCGTGACGCATGACGATTGGGGAGCCATGGAGAATACTGGGGTGACGACCGACAAGAATATGCTTGGCGTCTTGGTGTTCGTCATTGGGTTGGGAGCCTTATGGCAGGTGGTCAGCCTCCTCCGCGACAAGGAGCAGCCCCATTTCAAGCGGCGCCTCTTGGCCCATGGCACGCTGCTCGCCTTTGGCATCAACCTCTTGTTTACGGCGCATTCCGCCACGTCCGCAGCTTGCTTTGCTCTCGGAGCGGGGTTGATGCTCGCGATCGGTCTTCCGCTTTTCCGGCGCGGTCCTGCAGCCGTGCATGTGCTTGTTCTGACTATACTGCTGGCGGGCGGCCTCACCGCGCTGCTTGGCGGCAAAGATGACGCCGCAAGGGCTCTGGGCAGGGATCCGACTCTGAGCACGCGAACTCAGATCTGGGAGATCGTGATCCCGATGGTACCGAACGCGATCGGCGGCGCCGGCTTTGAAACCTTCTGGGCTGGGCCCCGTGCTAAAGCAGTTTTAACCCAGAACGTCGCGGCTGGGGGAATTGGAGGCCCCAACGAGGCGCACAACGGTTATATCGAAACGTATCTCAACTTGGGCTGGATTGGCGTGGCTCTGATTGCTCTTATTCTCGGCCAGGGCTATCGCAGGGCGGTCGGCGCCTTTCGTCACGATTCGGAACTTGGCGCCCTCCTGGTCGCTTATGTGGTCACGGCGGTGACGTACAACATCACCGAGGCCGGTTTTCGAATGCTTGGTCCGTTATGGTTCTTCCTGCTTCTGTCAGTTGTAGGTGCGAATCGTATCATCAGCCTCGGTGAAACCGCGTCGGAGGCGGCCGAGGAACTCACCGGCCCAACTCCGGTGGTTCGCGAGTCCAACGTGCCTGATCTCAAGCCGACTTGGATGGAGCTGTAGGCTCTGGTCCTGACACTAGCAGCTTGAGACTAAAGCCGCCTGGATTCGAGTTTCCAATTTGGAGCTTCGGACGCCGGACCCAGTAAGCGAAAGAGGGATCACCGAACCATGGAACTCTGCGGCAAAGAACTCAGAACCAACGGAAAGATCGTCCGAATTGCATCCCTCGATGTAGAAGGTACCAATTTCTGGAGGATCCGGGAGGCGGCGCTACGCGCACTCCGAAACTCCCGGACCGGGGTCGACCTCTTACCTTCATTCAGAGGCTATCCGGAACCTCGCCGAGGTACAGTTACCCGACGGAGTGGGACAACTTGGCAGTTCTACCGGTCTGACGTTCGATCACTGGTGGAAGACAATAGGATTTAAGATACGCAATAAGGCGAAGCAGGCGGAAAAGAAGGGCGTCGTCATCCGCGAGGTACCGTTTAGCGATTCCCTCATTCGTAGCGATGCGCCATTTACAACGAAACCCCGATCCGCCAGGATGGCGTTTTTGGCACTTGGCAAAGATTTTGATACCGAGCTGAGAATCAATGCCAACTTCCCTGATCGAAGCATCTTCATCGGTGCGTTGTTCGAAGGTAACCTGATTCGCTTCGCGACACACCGACTAGGAGCAGGTTCAGGCAGGTCTTATGCACATCTTTTCCATGATTCATCCTTGGCATGAGCGCGGCTCATTGAGGCGTGGCCGAGAGATTGCTCGGAGGGTTGGGTGGGTTGGGTGCGCCCCCCTGAGTCAGCGGGTGCGGATACGTGTAAGGTGAGTAATACGGTGTCCAAGTATTAGTAGCAGTACACGCATACAGCACGCCAGGATGCGCGGTATCACCATTCAGGTTCGCAGCATCCGTGGCCCAATAAGCAACACCCGGAGCGGCGATGTTTCCATTGGCGGGGTCTACGCCAGCCGTACAACTTCTAGGTCGATTGGTTGTTATTCCCACCCCGACACCGAGCGAGGAAACCGTACCTTGAGCAATACTGCCGCTTGCGCCGAACCCTTGTGTAGAAGCCATTGAAAGACACACACCGCTACCACCGGGACAGCTTGCCCCACTGTTGATAGCTGTAATGGCCGCAGTTACATCTTTGAGGCCAATCCCGCCATCGTTGAGGAAGTTTGTGTTTACCATTTCTCCGACGCTAAATCCGGCAGTTGATGAAACGGTGAGTGTCAGCACACTGGAAGCAAGCGACCAACTTAATACAGACGTACTTACGAGAGTTCCATTAAAAGGACTGGTCGCAGAAGTTTGCGTCAGAGAACTTAGAGCATAACTCATCCCATCGTAAAAGAGATCCCGATTGTTTCGCCATACAGCACAGCATTGACCCACAACGTTTTGTTGGCCCGTATTAGTGTTATTCCAGAGGTAAACCGGATCAAGCAGCATGTGTGGCCAAACTAGTGTGCCGGTTGTGGCATTGATGCGCGTACCATCGGAAAATAGTCCTGTGAGCAGATCGCCTTTACCACGGCCAGCCTGATCTATGCAAGGATAGCCGGTAGTATCGGCATTGCCGTCCCAAACGCTAGGGACATAATAAGGGACATTGGTGGCGTTGGTTGCTGGTTCGCCAAGTGTTAAGTGTGTCGCATCACTAACTCTACTAACCGTGTGCTGTACACCATTAATGTAGATGTAAGGATTCGACAATGAATAAGGCCATGATACGGGACTTGTAACAGGAAACTGTATAGTCACGCCCCAAGGATTAGCAGCTGGATGCAAAGTTACGGTTGTGTTTGTTGTTACATCTACCGTTCCCTGCCATCCGTAGCCTGAATAGCCATTGCCGCACTCTCCCGGTCCCTGTGGCGACCAGATTCCGTTAACTCCCTGTTGTCTATCTAAAGTAGGAGTAAAAATTTGCGAGCTTCCTACTAAAGCATTGCCCCAAATCAAAGCTCCCCCGGCGCGACCTCCAGCAGCACCCGAGGAATAATAAATACCCCTGTCAGTCCAAGTGCAACTTCCATCGGGGCCGGTGGTACTGCCGCTATCGTTCCATGAAGGAGTACTTGAGCCGGAAGTACACGCGCCGCTGGTCTCCTGCATGTGATTGGATGGATCTGTAATGCGCTGTTTGCTGAGATATGCTGTCGTCTGCTGCCAAGCTGGGTAAGCAGTATAATTGTTCTTGTAAACTTCTTTGGCTCGGCAACCGCGATCAGCGTGCAATCCTTCGTGATCTTCAACTCCTGCTTGGCCCATCAATGTGTTGTATCGTACAACCATCCTGCCGCCAGCAGAGCAATCGCTAACAAACAAACCTGTGTCTCCGGTTTGAACAAGCCGATTGTCCTCAAAGTAGATGAATTTGCTCGACCCCCAGTAGGAATCATCAGCCCATGAAAAGTTACCAATTGTAGTATCGGGCACTCCACCCCGAAGCCACTGGGTTCCGTTGTTGGCTATAATGGTTTGACTATTCTGATAAGCCTCTGAATAGTTATGGTCCATCACACCCTGAACAGCACCGTAGAATCCTACCATGCGTTCCCTCTCTGGAGAGGTAACAAAGTGATTGTGATCAATGCGAACTGCCGTGGAAAATCCATATACACAGAACGTACATTCGGCAGCTTTGCAAGAACCGCCACAGTCGGTCTGTTCAACTGCGTTTACGCCAGTAAATCTGAATGATTTGCCGGCTGCCGTGGTGACACGAAACCAGCCCACAGTATGGGTAATTATCGTTAGATCGCTACCTGTAGTAGATGCCCCGCCATCTGTTGCGGATTTTGCGCCGGCTCCTTGAATGGTCAGACTATTAGACGGACTTATACTCAACCCGCTGGACCAAGTGCAGCTTCCGGCTGGAATCGTGATGATATCGCCATCGGCGGGAGTCAACTGCTCTGTAGTGTAGGCCGCCTGCACATCGCTCTCATTGCAGGATGCCGCGGGATAGGTAGTGGCCGACAGCTCTGTCCCGAAAAAAGTAAATACTATAGCCGCGAATACCAGTCGTCTTATGGTCATCGAATGCAGTCTCCTCTTAGAGGAAGAATTTCTGAACGGTCCTAGATCGGGATACCACCTTGCTCGGCGTGATTGAACTCGCCCTGCTCGCTCGACCCCCTTATTCCGACACCATCATTCGTTGGCAAACCATTGATTAAAAATAACTAAATAGATGCTCTACGTCACAGTGTACCGATACAAAGAACAACTTGCCCATCAAAAAAGGATCATACAAATAAACTTTAGTAACCACAAGGTAACAGCTCTAAAGGAACGCCGCCAGGATTATAAGCCAGGGAAGGGCCTACCTGTTCTCGAATCAATCGGCGAATATCGGAATCCTGACTGTTTGTGGGATTGCAATCTGGTAACTCGGCAGCTCCATATTAATCACTTTCTGAAACTTTCTGAGTAACAGATCGCCACAATCAGCCAGAACTTGAGCAAAGCCTCCCGACTAAAACAGAAGGGTGTTGCGGGTGAGATCGTCTCTCACAAGCGACAGTATGACCCAAGAGATCGCCGGACTAAACCTCGACTTACGGCGGCTTTTTGGTCGTGGGGGCCGCAAGGAGAGCCGGAGGCCCTGAGTGTCGGTTGTGCTGTCTGTCTAAGAGGCAGATTATCGGCTAGGATTCGAGTCCGGTGAATGGAGTGAAAATGGCAGATCATAAAGTAGCCGTGGGCGCGCCTCTCTTGACTCGCGGCACCTCGAAGCCCATCCTCGCTGCGGCTGAGACGTCTCGCGGGATCAGGGAGATGAAATATGTATTCGTGTGCGGTATGCCGCGCAGCGGGACCACGATCCTTGCCAAGGAGATCGCAAAACTCGCAAACTGCACGGGGTTTGAGAACACAGGCGTAATGATGGACGAGGGGCAGTATCTCCAGGATGTCTACCCGACGGAGTGGGCTTGCGGCGGCGCCGGCCGGTTCGGCTTCGCCCCCGAGGCACACCTGACGGAACACTCCACTCTGCTAACTCCAGCCAACGCTACCCGGCTCCGCCAAAGCTGGGAGATTCATTGGGGCCGGGACGAGACGATCCGGGTGGAAAAAACACCCGGAAATCTCCTGAAGACGCGCTTTCTTCAGTGCGCTTTTCCCAATGCCTACTTCGTCGTGATCAAACGTCATCCGGTGCCTGTGAGTCTCGCTACCCAGAAATGGAGCCTCACCCCTCTCCCTGAGCTGTTCGAACACTGGCTGCAATGCCATAAGATCTTTGACGAGGACAAGAAACAGCTGAATCACTTATTCGAGCTTTCTTACGAGGACTACATCGAGAACCCGAGAAAGTGTCTTGAGGAGATTGCGGACTTCATTGGGGCCGAATTCTCCAGCTCTTTGGAAGAGCGAGTTGCGGATGGCTTCAACAAGCGATACTTCGACCGCTGGACTCGAATGCTGCAATTGTCCCCATTCAAGGCTTATTACCGTCGGGTTGCCAAAGAGTACGAACGGAGATTTCGAGAGCACGGTTATTCGCTCGCGCCGCCGCCCTTCAAAACCACGTTGTCCCCTCACAAAGGCGAGCCGGTTCGCGGCATTTTTACTTCGTCGCTTTATCTGGGAGCCGACATTTTCTTTGTTGTGTGGCGAGCGGGCCGATGGTTAAGGATTCGGGTGGAGAATGCAGCAGCTGGCAGATCCTTGGATTTTGGTCTCTAGATGATGGATTCAATCGATCAATCTACAGCTCGATTACGTATTTTGCTCCTGGCACCGGGCTGTAACCCTGAGAGCATTACCATTCCTCTTGAGGGCTACTCCCAGGCCGAAGCGCTCGCCCGACTGCACGACGTGACGTTGGTTATACGGCCGTCGAGCGAGGATGCGATTCGCCGCGCGAAGGCCCCGTTCCGCGCCGTCGAGGTAATCAGGATGGCATGGCTGGAGCACATTGAGGCCTGGGCTCTACGCAGGATCTTCAAATTTAACTATCGTAGTCAGGTCTTGACCGCTTTCGGTGTTCCCATTTCTCTAGTCTTTGAATGGTATACATGGCGGCGAATGCGAAGCCGGATCATGGCCGGAGAGTTCGACGTTGTGCTGCGCCTGCTGCCGCTAAGTACGGTATGTCCAAGTCCGTTCGCGTTCTTTCTGCGGAAAGGCCCTATCCCGTTCGTGCTTGGGCCCCTCAACGGCGGTTTGCCTTGGCCGCCAGGTTTCAGCCAAGCCGAAAATCAGAAGCAATGGATCTCTGGGTTAAGGGGCCTTTACCGGTTTCTACCGTTTGCCCGCTCCACCCGTCTTCATTCCGCAGCCATCATCGCAGGTTCCTCTCACACTTGCGCCGAGTTTGGGGAACACTGGAACAAAGTTTTCTATGTTCCGGAGAACGGGCTTAGCCGCTCGGTGGTGTTGAGTGAATTGCGTGGTTCGCACCGCACCAGTAAGTTGGAACTGATTTTTGTGGGCTCGCTTGTACCCTTTAAGGCTTGTGATCTGGCACTGCGCGCGGCGGCCCCGCTTTTGCGAAGTGATCTGGCCCGCTTCACGGTGATTGGCGATGGCCCTGAGCGAAACCGTCTTGAACAACTCGCGAGATCTCTTGGGATCGAGGGACGTGTGTCGTTTCACGGCCTTCTCAGCCATGCCGAGACCATCGAGCGACTCCGTTTCGCGGACGTATTGGTATTTCCATCCCTACACGAATTCGGTGGTGCTGTAGTCGTGGAGGCTCTCGCGGCCGGTGCTGTACCCGTCGTAGCGGACTTCGGCGGGCCGGGCGATAACGTTCATCCAAATGTGGGATTTAAGGTGACCCTCAGCAACGAGAGCGATGTCGTGTCAGAGATCGAAGGAATCCTAGAACGGCTCGCGCACGATAAGGACCTCCTTGAACGCCTGCGGGAGCAAGGCATGTCCTATGCGCGTGAAAGCTTCGCGTGGGATGCAAAAGCGCAGAGTATAACTGCGATTATCCATTGGGCCTTGCGGCGAGGTCCTAAGCCAAATCTTCCGCCGCCAAAGATGCTGCACCTCAAGACTGCGAGATGATCTTGAGAAGGGTAATCCTGGGCACCCAGTTTTTCGGGACACTCAGGAGGAAAGTTTGGATGCCCACGAACCCAAAAAGGCAATGGTCCTCATCGGACGTGGCCTGAGGCGATCAAGCTGGCGCCGGTAGTGCTGGAATTGGAGAAGCGTCGGGCGAATTTCGAGACCCAGATCTGCGTCACGGGGCAGCACCGGGAAATACTCGACCAGATGCTACGAGTTTTCGGCCTGCGACCGGACTACGATATAGGCGTGATGAAAGCGCGACAAGGCCTTGCCGAAGTGACGACGGCCTGCCTGAAGGGGCTCGACCGGGTCCTGCGGGACGAACGCCCGGACTTGGTGCTTGTGCAGGGCATATAACCACTACGCTTGCCGCCACGCTCCCGGCGTACTACTACCACATTCCGGTTGGGCACGTCGAAGCAGGCCTGTGCGCGGAGAAGAAGTATGATGCCTTCCCCGAAGAGGTCAATCGCCGCGTCGCGACCCACCTTTCGGATTTCCATTTCGCTCCCACGGAAGCCGCGCGGATATTTACTCCGAGAAGGGATCAGCCCGGAGAACATCTCGGTAACTGGAAACACGGTAATCGATGCTCTGTTAATCACATAGGCGCGCTTGGCCGAAGAACCAAGCCTGGCGGTCGATTGCTTGGGCTTGACCGATGGGTTGCGCATCATCGTAGTGACCGCTCATCGGAGAGAGAGTTTCGGCACACCATTTCGCCGAATCTGCGAGGCGGTTCGAGCCCTTGCAGAGAGACGACCCGATGTCCTGGCCGTTTATCCCGTTCACCTGAATCCCTACGTAGAGACCCCCGTGCACGAAATTCTCGACGGGGTGTCCAACGTCACGCTGCTCGCGCCGCTGGACTACGCCTCCTTCGTGGCCTGCATGCGCGGCTATATATTGCTCACCGATTCCGGAGGGATCCAGGAAGAGAGGCCCTCGCTGGGCAAGCCAGTTCTGGTGATGTGCGAAGTCTCAGAGCGCCCTGAAGCGATTGCTGCCGGCACCGTCTGCCTCACGGGCACAGACCCGGAGAGGATTGTCGGAGCCGTGAGTTCGCTCCTTGACGACCCGGCTTGCTACAAGCGCACGACCAGCCCCCCAATCCGTACGGCGATGGTCATGCCGCCGAGAGAATCGTCCAGTTCCTCATCAGCCGAGTGGCATCCCCTAGCACTTCCAACGGGATACGCTCATTGAGTATCGGTTCGGGGTCTGCGATGTCGGAGTTGGCGAACCGGTAGTGTATTCGACTTGTGCATATAACAAGATAGATACTTGCGAGGGCAACCTTCTGTGCGACAACTCGAGGGTTTCAAATGAAACACTTCCATTCCTTACACAGGATCTATGGTGAGTTGCGAATTATTCAGGTTTGCCGGGACTGGCCGAAATGGTTCAACGAATACTTCGGCTGGTTCAACGATGGATCCCGTGATTGCTATAGGGATTGGGAGTGATAAGGCCTCTGGCTGTTGAAAAACTCTTTTCGACGTGTTTCGGCCGAAAATAGACGCGCTAGGAAGCCTTATAAACGTCTTTCTCGAAATTGGGATACATTTACCTTCATTCGCAACCATCAACATAGGAGTTTTTCAACACCCACGCCTGATTACGTCAACCACCACCGTTCCCGCTGGCATAGAGAAAAGCCACGGAGAACCTGAAGGGCGGGGTTTTAAAAGTCACTCAGGAGTCCGAAAATGCAATACTTCGTGGAAAACTTCATTGTACCACTCGTGGCGAAACGGAGATGGACGCGCGTGTGCGAAATCGGCGCGAGCGTTGGCCGTAGTACAGAACTCTTGGCTCTGCTCCCCTCCATTACTCTGACTGTGATTGACCCCTGTTTCGACTGCGACCTCAACGAAAAATTCGCGGTCAACCCACATGTGACGGTCAAGAAAGGGATCAGTCTGGAGGTATTACCCAAGCTGCACGACGCCTTCGACTGCATACTGATTGACGGTGATCATAATTGGTACACTGTTTATCATGAACTGAAAGTGATTTCTGATCGGGACCTCCTCAAGCAGGGCGGCATTGTTTTTTTCCATGACGTTGAATGGCCTTGGGGCCGTCGGGACATGTACTATCAGCCCGAAATGATACCGTCGGAGCATCGGCATGATTGGGCACAGAAAGGCGTTGTGCAGGGTCAACGCAAGTTATCAGATCGCGGGGGATTCCGGCCGGAGATTGCTAAGGCTACGTGCGAAGGTGGCCCACGCAATGGAGTACTTACAGCCATCGAGGACTTCTTGCGTGAACACAAGGGTGAATACGATTTTTTTTGCCTGCGTGGAGACTTCGGGTTGGGGATAATGTACCGCCGCGAGAACCTTACGAACGATCTCGGTTTCTTGACTGTTAAGTGCAAAGGCGTTGCGTACTACGTTCTCACCTGGCCAAAATGGTTTATCGAGGTTCACTTTCCTTCCGCGGTCTCCTGGGCCAAGTTGCTCTTGAAGAGGGCCTAGCCCAATTCAGATTGCAAGACGCTTCCGGTAAGCCACCTCAAATTCCGTAGTTTGAGGGCGCAGATGCGCAGGCCGCCGGATCGCCACGTAATTCGCTGCCCTAAGCGATGGGCAAGGATATTGATATTGATTGATAAGCACGAGCAAGGCACTGGAGACCTACCTGATTTGACGCCCACCCGCGAGGCTCACGAGATCGCAGTGGCACTGCTTAGCGGCGGAGGGGACAGACCCTACGTATTCGGCTTGGCGACAGCTGTGATGTCCAAGGGCGCAACCCTGGACCTGATCGGTAGCGACGAGCTCGATTGTCCAGAATTCCACAACGAGCCGGGAGTGAACTTTCTCAATCTGCGAGGCGATCAACGGCCGGATGCCAGCTTGGTGGCAAAGGTGTCTCGGCTGTCGAAGTACTATGCTAGGCTGATCCGCTACGCGGCGACAGCGAAGCCGAAAACTTTTCACATCTTGTGGAACAACAAATTCGAGACCTTCGATCGAACCCTGCTGATGCTTTACTACAGGCTCCTGGGGAAACGGATCGTCCTTACGGTGCACAACGTGAATGCCGGCAGGCGGGATTCGAAAGATACGCCCCTCAATCGGCTTACGCTGCGAATCCAATACCGGCTAGCCGACCACATCTTCGTTCATACGGAAAAAATGAAGCTTGAACTCATTGAGCTGTTTGGTGTCGAAGGGGCACGGGTCACCGTGATTCCGTTCGGGATCAACAATGCCGTTCCGAATACGCCGCTCACCCCGGACGAGGCAAGGCGGCGGTTGGGCATTCGGGATGGTGAACGGACAATACTTTTTTTCGGCATGATCAGGCCTTACAAGGGTCTCGAATACCTCATCGCCGCATTTCACGAGATCCTCGTCCGGAGCGAAGATTATCGGTTGATTATCACCGGCCAGCCATTGAACTGCGAGAGATACTGGACCGTAATCCAGCAGACGGTCCGTCAGGACGTGCAGAGGGGAAGGGTACTGCTTAGGCCTGACTTCATTCGAGATGACGAGACGGAGGTTTATCTCAAGGCGGCAGACGTTCTCGTGTTGCCCTACCGCCACATCTACCAGAGCGGTGTCTTGTTCCTCGCGCACAGCTTTGGCCTGCCGGTTCTCGCTGCGGACGTGGGGTCGCTGAAGGATGAGATCGTCGAGGGCAAGACAGGATTTGTATTCCGGCCTGAAGATCCAGTTGACCTGGCGAGGGCCATCGAAAGGTACTTCGCGAGCGATTTATTCAAAGACTTAAACAGCCGCAGGCAGGAGATCATCGACTTCTCGACGGAGCGGCATTCCTGGGACGTGGTCGCTCGGATGACCCTGGGCGTATATGCCGGCTTGCTGGGTATGTCCTCGCCAGAGGAACTGTTGAAACGTGAAGCATCGAGCGCTTCACTCGACGTGAATACCTCGTCATGAAAACGTCTGTCGCCAGCCCTGGCCCGAAGACTTAGTTTTTGATTCTTGGGCACCGTGACGTATTTTACCCTCTCCCCAGGGAGAGGGCAGGAAACTTAGAGAGCATGTCCGCACAGTTAGACGCGCTTACCACTGAACATCTGCAGGCAGATCTGAAAGGTCGGTCCGTCCGTGGTGGATTGGCGACGATCACCTCCCAAGGCGTCAACTTCCTTATTACATCCACCTCAACAGTAGTCCTGGCGCGCCTGCTGACCCCTGCTGACTACGGACTCGTCGCCATGGCCACGGCGATTACCGGACTGGGGCAAGCGTTTGCGGATCTGGGCCTCTCGGAGGCAACTATCCAGCGGGAAGATCTCAACCATCGTCAGGTCAGCGCTCTATTTTGGATCAATGTGGCGATCGGGCTGACGCTCATGCTGATTACGGTCGGTCTGGCTCCAGTGCTGGCTTGGTTCTATCGGGAGCCCCGCCTGAAAGATATTGCGCTCGTGCTGTCATCGACCTTCCTCATTGGCGGTCTGAGAGTACAGCACGAAGCTCTTCTCAAGCGCCAGATGCGGTTCAAGGCACTAGCTGTTCGAGATGTGGCTTCCAGTGCTGCAGGTGTTTCTCTCGCGATCATCATGGCCCGGCGAGGAGCCGGTTACTGGGCGATAGTGGCCTTTCCCGTCGCAGCGCAGTTCACTCAAATGGCACTTTCCTGGTTGGCGGTTCGATGGATACCGGGCCTTCCCCGACGCGACGCCAATGTTCGTTCTATGGTAGTCTTTGGCGGCAATGTTGCCGCATCTTATCTGTGCAATAATATAAGTCGCAATGCCGACAACGTTCTGATCGATCGGTGGTGGGGAGCCACTCCACTGGGGCTGTATTCAAAGGCTTACAATCTCCTGATGCTGCCTGCGTATCAGCTCAACGTGCCGGTAGGCAGCGTCCTTGTCCCCGCCTTCAGCAGAATCCAGTACGACCCAGAGCGCTTTGCGCGATACTATCTGCGCGCCGCGAACCTGATCATGTGGGCTATCGCTCCGACATTCGCCGTGCTCTTTGTTGCTGCCCAACCGGTGATTCTCGTGGTGCTTGGGCATCAGTGGAGGGCAGCGGCCCCGGTTTTTCAGATCCTGGTCATCTCCGCCTTGGCTCAACCGCTCTTTCAGTTAACAATTTGGTCTTTGGTGAGTCGGGGGCAATCGGCACAGCTCCTCAGACTCTGGATAATTATGTCCGCCATCATGGTCGGCAGCTTTGTGGTCGGTCTGCCCTTTGGCATCAAGGGGGTGGCGCTATCGGGCTCTCTAGCTCAGATTGCTATGCTCCCATGGATACTGAAATCCACCTTCCGCGGCACCAACCTGACCCTGAACCGCATTGGGCACGCCATCGTGTGCCCCATTTTGCTGAGCCTCGCGGGCATCTGTTCGACGGAGCTTGTCTTACGGCCGCTCGCGCCACAACGTATCGTTTCGCAGCTCATAGTTATCGCTCTGGGTTTCGCAGCGGTCTTTTCGTTTTCGGCACTTATACCTCCCGTACGGAAGGAGGTCATGTCCTTTAGAGAGTTATGGGCCGAGTTGCGGTTCTCCAGGCAACTCGCCTAGGTTACTGCGCAGATCCTCATTTCTGTCTTCTTTCGAAGGGGAAATATTATGGTGATCACCAGCACCCCGCTTCGCATCTCCTTTTTTGGAGGGGGTACAGACTACCCAGTGTGGTATCGAGAGTACGGTGGATCTGTACTGTCAACCACGATCAATAAGTCCTGCTACATTACTTGCCGACGGCTACCGCCGTTCTTTGAGTATCACAGCCGCATCTCCTACAGCCAAGTGGAAAATGTCCGCCGTAACGATGCGATTGAGCACCCATCGGTACGCGCCTGTCTTCAATTTCTGGGAGTTGAAGAAGGTGAGAGATTCACCATGTGGCTGACCTACCTGCTCGAACCGGTTTGGGTACAAGTTCGGCTTTTACCGTAGGTCTTCTTCTTGGTCTGTACGCTCTCCACGACAGAATGCGAGACAAGCATGCTTTGGCTAGGGATGCAATTTACGTTGAGCAGGATCTGCTTGAAGAGACTGTTGGGGCGCAAGACCAGGTGAGCGCCGCCTACGGAGGCTTCAATCGTATCGACTTTCACGCCGATGGCTCGATCGAGGTCAAACGAGTGCTGACCGCGTCGAGCAGAGTAGCGGAACTCGAGCAGCATTTAGCCCTCTATTTTACGGGTTTTGCCCGGACCGCTTCCGAGATCGCCCAAGAACAGGTCAGATTAACGCCGCAGCGCAAACAAGAGTTAGGCACCATGCTGCAGCTGGTTACCGAGGCTGAGGCGATTGTTGCCAGTCCCAGTCGCTCGCTGGACGAGTTTGGCCGTTTGCTGCATGACGGCTGGCAAATCAAGCGATCGCTAACGCAAAAGATCTCCAACGCCAACATCGATGAGATTTACGAAGCCGGGCGTAGCGCGGGGGCTCTGGGAGGTAAATTGCTGGGCGCCGGTGGTGGCGGTTTCATGTTGTTTTTTGTATCGCCGGAGCGGCGTCAGGCATTAAGGGAGCGGCTGAAGAAGCTATTGTGTGTTCCGATCTCCTTCTCAAGTAGAGGCAGTCACGTCGTGGTCTATGAGCCTGATGAGGTCTACGACAAGTCGCTTGTCAGTGAGCGAGACGCGGTCTATGCCTAGCATGCCTGATGCGGTCTTGTTGTGCGGCGGCGCCGGTCTTCGGTTGCGAAGTGTTATTGGAAACACTCCCAAGGGGATGGCGAATGTCAGCGGCCGACCGTTCCTGGAACTGTTGCTTCGGCAGCTACGTAGGCACGGGTTCGAACGTGCCATTTTGGCTATTGGCTACGGCGGGGAAGCTATCCGTTCATACTTTGGCGAGCAAGCATTCGGCTTGCAACTGGAATACTCAGTGGAGTCATGCCCACTCGGGACCGGCGGCGCTTTGCGGAACGCCGCGGGCGTCGTTGGATCGGAAAACGTCCTTATTATGAACGGGGACAGTTACACCGACGCTGGCCTCGGTGAGCTTGTTGCTAATCACCACAGGGTAAAAGCCGATGCGTCAGTAGTTGTTGTGCCCGCCGACGGCCGTGGTGACTGTGGGTCGGTGCAGCTGGATGAAAATGGAAAGTTGGCATCCTTTGAGGAAAAACAGGGACCATTTCACGCTCTGCACATCAATGCCGGTATCTACATACTTTCAAGGGAAATGCTCTACGAAATACCCACTGACGTTGAGATCTCCTTGGAACGGGAACTTCTTCCAGAGTGGCTGCGGCGAGGCAAGTGCATCAAGGCATTCATCGCCTTAGCGAAGTGTATAGACATCGGCACTCCAGAGCGGTATTGGAGGGCGCAGGATATTCTGGCAAACGTCGAAGTAGATGCAAATGTTTCTCAATGCGGGAGCCAATAATGAGAGTCATGATCACAGGAGCCGCCGGCTTCATCGGCGGATATCTGGCAAAGCGATGTCTGGAAATCGGTTGTTCGGTGCTTGGACTTGGCTGCAGCGAACCTGAAGATGCATGGGCTACTGGCGCCTTTGAACTCTGTGACATCCGTGACCGAGTGCGTTTATTGCACCTTCTATCTACTTTTCAGCCTGATCGCATATTTCATCTGGCGGCTCAGAGTTACCCGACCATATCCCTCGCACAGCCGCGAGAGACCATCGACATCAATGTGGGTGGGACTGTAAACCTATTCGAGTGCTTGCGCAGTGCGGGGATTCTGCCAATTATGGTCGTCGCATGCTCAAGTGCGGAATACGGACTGGTGGCGAGTAGCGACTTGCCAGTACGGGAGGACCATCCCCTTCGTCCCTTACATCCTTACGGTGTTAGTAAAGTTGCGCAGGATCTACTCGCCGCACAGTACTTTGCTAATTACTCAATTTCAACTATTCGGATTCGCATCTTCAACACTACTGGGCCGGGCAAGATAGGTGATGTGTGCTCAGACTTGACGAAGAGGGCCGTCGAGATAGAACTCGGAATGCGCCCTCCCTTACTTTCGGTTGGCAACCTCACGCGTCGGGCGATTATCGATGTGCGAGATCTTGTACGTGGGCTTTGGTTGTCGGCGGACTATGGTGTGCCGGGCGACGTCTACAACCTGGGTGGAGACAGGATCTACTCAGTTCAAGAAGTCATCGATACCATTCGATCTCATGCGAAGACACATTTCTCAGTAGAGCAGGATCCAGCTCTGGTGCGCGGCTGCGACGAGCCGATTATTGCCGGCGATATTACCAAGTTCCGGCGCTGCAGCGGCTGGGCAATGGAAATAGGGTTGGCGAAAACGTTGCGCGACATGCTCGATTGGTGGAGATATCGGCTGGGCGCTACATCCGTTTCTGATCAATTGGCGATGGATAGGCAACCATCGAAGTTGCCCGCTTAGAAAATACGGTGAGTTTCTCTGCTTCGAGTTAGCATTTCAATGTCCACTAGGATCGTTTCCAGACCATTCTAGATCGAGAGCTTACCATGTGTGAATCGGTGACCGACCAGGCTGCGATCATCAGTGGCATTCTTCGTGCGAATCTTGAGCGTAGTCTCGAAATCCACAATCGCCTCATCGCGGAGTGTTTGCCGTCGCTCACGTCGGCCGCCCATGTGCTCATTGAAGCCTATCGCACCGGGCACAAAGCGCTGTTTTTCGGTAATGGCGGGAGCGCTGCAGACGCGCAGCATTTGGCTGCCGAATTCGTCGGCCGTTACTTGCGCAACAGAGATCCAATGCCAGCGCTAGCGCTCAACGCTAACAGCTCGGCCGTCACGGCGATCGGAAACGACTATGGTTACGAGGAGATCTTCGCGCGCCAGCTCAAAGCGCTCGCTAATCCTGGCGACGTAGCCGTTGCCATTAGCACCTCTGGAAACTCACCGAATGTGATTCAAGCTGTACTATCTGCGCGCGGGCTGGGCCTCTTTACGATAGGGATTACCGGCACATCGGGTGGCCGGCTGCGCGATCTGGTTGATGTTCTGATTGCCGCGCCATCGGAAGAGACGCCACGTATTCAAGAGTGTCACATCCTGCTCGGTCACGCGCTGTGCGATGCCATCGAGCAGGCAGTTTGCACTGAACCGTAAATTGCCGCACCGAACATTCCCTCCCACACCGTGAGGACGCAAAAGTTGCATTTATGGAACCAGTTCTAAGCACAACAACTCGATCATCAGACACGAAATGGGCCGACCAGATCAAGTCTACCTCGACTGCCACAAGTACCTCGGGGCTGCCGTTTGAGCCAGAGCCAAGGTTCTGGGGCTCACTGAGGAATGAGGGAATCCTCGCTGACAATCGGGGCTTCCGCATTGGAGTTCTCATCGTCACTGAAAATGCGGTGACTACCATCTCTAAGGTCCTAAAGCGCATCACACTTTGCTCTCTTGTCGTCGGCTCTGCGTCGGCCCATGCTGACATAACCCTTCCAGCGACCGCTCGCACTTTCCCCGCAGCAGAAATCAACACTCGAAGCTCTGGTGCGGGACGGCTCCACTCCCCAAAAGATGGCTTTGCGTGGCCGCATCATTCTGTTGGCACACCAAGGATGGGCAAACCACTCCATTGCGCAGCAGTTGAGTATATCGCGCCCGACGGTCATCGCCATGCGAGCGGCTTTCGCCGCCCAGAACATGGAGGCGGTCACCGGTATTCGCAAGCGAAAGCGCAAAGCCAAGCTGCTTACTGCCGAGTTGGAGCAGAAGATTGTCGACACCACCCTGAAGAGCCCCGTCCCGGTGACGGTAGCACGCACTGGAGCGTCCGGATGCTGGCCCAGCAGTTGGGTATCAGCCGCACCATGGTGCACCGCGTTTGGCAGCGCCACGATATCCAGCCCCACCGCGTGGAGCGTTTCAAACTGTCGAAAGATCCACAGTTCGAAGAAAAGGTGCGGGACATTGTGGGGCTCTATCTCAATCCCCCGGATCGCGCGCTGGTGTTGTGCGTTGACGAAAAGAGCCAGATTCAAGCCTTAGATCGCACCGCACCCCTTCTCCCCTTACGACCCGGACTGCCGGAACGGCAAACCCACGACTACAAGCGGCATGGCACCACCACCTTGTTTGCTGCTTTCAATATTCTCAACGGCAGGGTCCTGGGCACCTGCCAGGCCCGCCATCGTGCCCGCGAGTTTGTTCGCTTTCTCAACCGACTGGAGAAGGAGCTACCAACGGATGTGGAGATTCACCTGATCATGGATAACTACTGCACTCACAAAAGTTCAGCATGGTTTTTCATAGCGGTAAAATTGTAGCACAAAAATTATTGACACCCGACAATTATTGCGCTACATTGATGCGGCTCGGCGTCCGCGTTGGTTCAAGGCTGTGCGCAGTTACTAGATGCCAAGATGCGTGACGTGCTTCATATGGGTTCTGTGACATCTGCTGTATTGGCCGTTAGAGCCGCAATCGTGGAGGAGTTTAGGAATTGTGAATCAGCAATCGAAGAAGCGTAAACCAGGAAGGCCGCGATTGCCAAAGGGAGAAGCAAAGCAAAATGCTCTGCCAGCAGTCAGATTAGACCTTTTTGATTTTCGTCTAATTGTTGCGGCTGCGAAAGCGACTGGCAAAGAGCTTTCCGAATGGGTCAGAGAGTCACTGCGAACGACAGCCGAGGAGCAAATGTATCAACGCACATTGCACGAAGCTATGCGAATCGT
>Ga0306920_100003964_pt1 | contig 18889 bp, 17 predicted proteins | sample flu12Cox44000170_FD_204666 | JGI IMG/M metagenome (GOLD analysis project Ga0306920, IMG submission 204666) | Lab enrichment of tropical soil microbial communities from Luquillo Experimental Forest, Puerto Rico - flux4day.12C.oxic.44.000.170 (v2)... | ecosystem: Environmental > Terrestrial >... | reverse complement strand
GCCCGCGGCGTATACGTCATCGGGTTCTCCTACCCGGTAGTGCCCAAGGGCCAGGCACGTATCCGCACGCAGATGTCGGCCGGACTGACGCGCGAGCAGCTCGAGCGGGCGCTGGAGGCCTTCACTCGCGTCGGCCGCGAGCTCGGCGTCATTCACTGAAAGACACCGCAGTAAGGCGGCGCGGCTGTTGAGCCGCCGGCCCTGCCCCCCAATAAAGAGAAGCGCATGAAAGCACTGGTCAAGCAGCAGGCGAAGCCCGGCATCTGGCTCGAGGAGATCCCCGAGCCCAAGGTCGGGCCCAACGACGTGCTCATCGAGATCGCGAAGACGGCGATCTGCGGTACCGACATGCACATCTTCAACTGGGATGCCTGGGCACAGAAGACCATTCCCGTGCCGATGGCGGTCGGGCACGAGTACTGCGGACGCATCGTGGAGATGGGCTCCGAGGTGAAGGGGCTGAAGAAGGGCGACCGGGTCTCGGGCGAGGGGCACATCACCTGTGGCTACTGCCGCAACTGCCGGGCCGGACGGCGCCACCTGTGCCGCAACACCGTCGGGGTCGGCGTCAACCGTCCCGGCGCCTTCGCCCAATACCTGGCGATCCCGGCCTACAACACCTTCAAGCTCCCCGACTCCATCTCCGATGACATCGCCGCGATCCTGGATCCCTTCGGCAACGCTACGCACACCGCACTCGCCTTCAACGTGGTGGGTGAGGATGTGCTCATCACCGGCGCGGGTCCGATCGGCATCATGGCAACCGCTGTCGCGCGCTTCACGGGGGCGCGCCACGTGGTCATCACCGATGTCAACGACTACCGGCTCGAGCTCGCCCGTCAGATGGGAGCGACCTGCGCCATCAACGTGCAGCGCGAGTCGATCGATCAGACCATGAAAGAGCTCGGCATGCAGGAAGGATTCGACGTCGGGCTCGAGATGTCGGGCCATGCCGCCGCCTTCCGCGACATGCTCCGCACCATGCACCACGGCGGCTCGATCGCCATGCTCGGCATTCCGCCAGAGGAGATGGCGATCGACTGGAACCAGGTCATCTTCAAGGGCCTCACCCTCAAGGGCATCTACGGGCGTGAGATGTTCGAGACCTGGTACAAGATGGCGGCCATGCTGCAGAGCGGGCTGAAGCTCGAGCCCATCATTACGCATCACTTCCCCGTGCAGCAGTACCTCCAGGGCTTCGAGACCATGGGGTCGGGAAAGTCCGGCAAAGTGATTCTGGACTGGTCGACGCTCTAGGGCGCTGCCGCGCGTAGTGCCGCACGCACTTCGCGCGCGTTGGCGGGAGTGCGGGTCAAAGCCCGCTCAGCGGACTTCGCAGAAGCAGTAGGCGTACAGGTGGTTTGGCACGCTGAAGCGGGCGAGGCGCTGTGCCTCCCGCGTCACCGGGTCGAGCCGCTGCGCGAGCTGCGCGAGCGCAGCTTCACCCGGGCTTGCATGCAACACCAGGGCCGCGAGGCTCGAGCGCAGCTGCATGGCGAGCGCCTGCGCCCAGGTGAGCTCGGGCTCGATGAATTCCAGCGCGTAGTCGGTGACCTTGGCGCGCCGCGCGGCTGCCTTGGTGGCGTCGTTGAACGAGCCAATCTGGTCGACGAGTCCTAGCCGGTGCGCATCGGTCCCGGCCCACACCCGCCCCTGCGCGATCTGGTCCACCTCGTCGCGGGACTTCTTGCGCCCGTCGGCCACCCGCTCGAGAAACTCGGAGTAGCCACGCGAGACAGTCGACTGCAGCAGTGCGCGCGCCTCTTCCCCGAGCGGCCGGTCGATGCGCAGCTGCCCCGAGAGCGGCGTCGTACCCACCCCATCGACGCTCACGCCAACCTTGCCGAGCGTCCGGTCGACCGTTGGGATGATGGCGAAGATGCCGATCGAGCCGGTGATGGTGGCCGGACTCGCCCAGATCTCATCGGCCGGGGCCGAGATGTAGTAGCCGCCTGAAGCGGCGTAGCCGCTCATCGACACTACTACAGGCTTGCCGGCGCCGCGCAGCGCGACGAGCTCGCGATAGATCTGCTCGGAGGCGAGCACGCTCCCGCCCGGGCTGTCGACGCGCAGCACCACGGCCTTCACGTCCTTGTCGTTACGGGCCTGGCGCAGCAGCCGTGCCATGCTCTCGCCACCGATGGTTCCCGGAGGCTGCTCGCCGTCCAGGATCTCACCTTCCGCGACGATTACCCCGATGCGCGCCTTGCCATCGGCCTTGAGCTTTTTCTGCGCATGGGCGTAGTGCGCATAATCATCGGCGGACACCGACTTGAAGGAGCCGTTGTTGTCGTCCTTGCCGACCAGCGCCACCAGGCGCTGCTCGAACTCGATGCGCGTCTTCAGGGCCGTGACGAGCCCCGCCTGCAGCGCCACGCGCGCCGCATCGCCCCCGGCGGCGGGCACTGTCTTCGATAGCGAGCCGACGTACTTGGCGAGCGCATCGGGCTGGAGCTTGCGCGCGCGCGTCACCGCTTCCTGGTAAGAGGTCCACAGAGCGGTGAGGTAGGCGCGGCTCTCCTCACGATCCTCGGCCGACATGTTGGTGCGCGTGTAGGTCTCTACCGCACTCTTGAAGGCGCCGACCCGGAACACGTTGATCTCGACCCCGAGCTTGTCGAGCGCGTCTTTCAGGTACATGCGGTAGCGGTCGTAGCCGTCGATGAGCACGAAACCCATCGGATCGAGCAGCACCTCATCGGCCTGCGCGGCGAGGTAATAGCGCTCCTGGGAGAGCTCGACCCCGTAGGCGATCACCTTCTTGCCGCTCGCGCGGAATTCGCGCAGCGCCGCGGCGAGCTCTTCGAGTGTCGGCTGCGTACCGCCTTCGAACTTCTCCAGGTCCAGCGCCACCGCCGGGATGCGGGGGTCAGCCGCGGCGGTACGGATCGAGTCGGTGAGGTCCCAGAGGAGCGTCTCACGGTGCTGCTCGCCGCGAGTCTCCTGCACCGCGCGCTCGAGCGGATCACCTGAGAGCTGCTCGACCAATTGCCCCTCGGGCACGATGAGCAGCGCCGCCTTCGAGGGAATGCGCGGGACACTGCCGCGCAGGACGCCGATGAGGAGCCCGAAGATCACCAGCAGCAGGATCAGGTGCAGCGCTTTGCGCAGGCCATCGAGGCCACGCCACAGCGCGGAAAAGAACGAGCGGAGCGTCATCATCTACTCCCGCGCCACCGCCGGCGCTTGCAGGTGCTTTAGAGGCCCCCTCAGATCTTCTCTTCGATCCTCGCCGCCTTGCCGGAGAGATCACGCAGGTAGTAGAGCTTGGCTCGGCGCACGCTGCCGCGACGCTTCACGGTGATGTCGCTGATCGCGGGGCTGTAGGTCTGGAACACGCGCTCGACGCCCTCGCCGTGGGAGATCTTGCGCACGGTGAACGAGGAGTTGATTCCCCGATTGCTCCTGGCGATGACCACACCTTCATACGCCTGCACACGCTCGCGATCGCCTTCGACCACCTTCACCTGCACCACCACGGTGTCGCCCGGCTTGAATTCGGGGACCTCGCGGGTCATGCGCTGCTTGTCGATTTCCTGGATGATCTTGCTCATTTTCGTCCACCTCGATCCTGAATCTCTTTGAGCAGCCGCTGCGCCTCGTCCGGGAGCTGCGCCGTGCGCAGCAGGTCCGGGCGGCGCTCAGCCGTGCGCGCCAGCGCCTGCTCGAGGCGCCAGCGGCGGATGTCGGCGTGATCGCCCGACAATAGTACCGCCGGCACCGCCCGACCCTCGAACATTTCCGGTCGCGTGTAGTGCGGCCAGTCGAGCAGCCCCTGGGCGAAGGACTCCTCGACACTCGAACGCTCATCGCCCAACACGCCCGGCAGCAGTCTCGCCACCGCATCGATCACGGTGAGCGCCGGCAACTCTCCACCCGAGAGCACGTAGTCGCCCACCGACAGCTCACGGTCGGTACCGAGCTCGATCACGCGCTCATCGACACCCTCGTAGCGGCCGGCGATGAGCAACATCCCCGGCTGGGCCGCGAGCTCCTGTGCCTGTGCCTGGCCAAAGGGCTCGCCCTGTGCCGAGAGGTATACCCGGGGGCTACCCGCCGGCAGCCGCGCGTGCGCCGCGCGTATGGCCGCCATCAGCGGCTCGGGCTTCATCACCATGCCCGGACCACCACCATAGGGCCGGTCATCGACCGTGCGGTGCACATCGCTCGTGTGCGGCCGCGGATCCTCGGTGCCGACACTCAGGAGTCCGCGGCCGATGGCGCGCCCCAGGACGCCGAACTCGAGTGTTGCCGCGATCATGCGCGGAAACAGCGTCACTACCTCGATCTTCATGGAGCCTTTTATTCCAGCTCCGCAGGCCAATCCACCAGAATCTCTCCGGCCGTGAGGTCCACCCGGCGCAGATGCGGGGGTGCCGCCGGCACCCAGTGCTCGCGCCCACCGGCTTCCCGCGCCACCATCACGGCGCCCGCAGGTGCCTCCACGAAGTGGCTTACCGTCCCAAGCTCTGCGCCTTGGAGGTTGCGAACCCGCAGGCCCAGAAGGTCGGCCCGGTAATACTCGCGCTCCGGGAGCCGCGGCAGCACCGCACGATCGACCTCGATCACCGCACCGGTGAGCGCCGCGGCACCGCCGCGGTCATCGACTCCTTCCAGGTGCGCCACCAGCCCCTCGGCATGCTGGCGCCCCTCCAGGACACATCGCGCGAGCCGTTCGCCATTGGCCAGCCTCAATACCCACTGCCGGTATCCGAGCAGCCCCTGCGGTGGATCCGTGTGGGACTCGATGTGAACCCAGCCCTTGATGCCAAAGGGCGCGCCCACGCGCCCGAGCTCAATCCACTCCACGGCCGCTTCAACCCGTCTGCGCCGCTACCGTGCGGCGAGGCGCTTCAGGCGGTCGCCTGCTTCCGATAGGAGGCGACGAGGTGGCGCACCCGGTCGGAGGGCTGGGCACCCTTGCCAACCCAGTAATCGATGCGCGGCAGATCGAGCTTGAGCTTCTGCTCGCCGCGACGGGCGATCGGGTTGAAGAAGCCCACGTGCTCAAGGCTCGGGCCACCCTGGCGCTTACGGCTGTCGGTCACGACGACGTGATAGAAGGGCTGATTGCGCCCCCCGCGCCGCGTCAGGCGAATGGTTACCATGGTCTTACTGCTCTCGCTCCAGCGGTGACCTCGCGAAAAGGCCACCCAAAAAAGAGCGGGGATTCTACGCAACGTGCGAATCCGGCGCCAGTTTTTCTACCCCTGGAAGCACCCCGCTAGCGGCCGGGAAAGCCCGGTGGCAGACCCCCACCCTTGAGGGCCCCGAGGAGCCCCCGCAGCCGTCCGCCCTTCATGCTCTTCATGACCCGCTGCATCTCCTGGAACTGCTTGAGCAGACGGTTGACGTCCTGAACCTGGACACCGGAGCCCCCCGCGATGCGGCGTCGCCGGGAGCCATCGATGATCGCGGGACTACGCCGCTCGCGCGGGGTCATGGAGTTGATGATGGCGATCTGCCGCCGCAGCTCCCGGTCGCCTTGATCGGCCGAGACCGCCCCTTTCTTCGCCACCGCGCCGGGAAGCTTATCGAGCAGCGCCCCCACACCCCCCATCTTCTGCAGCTGCTCGAGCTGACTCCTGAGGTCGGTCATGTCAAATCCCTTACCCTTGACGACCTTGTGTGCGAGGCGCTGCGCCTCGGCGTGATCGACCTTCGCGTGCACCTGCTCGACGAGGCTCACGACATCGCCCATCCCGAGGATGCGCGAGGCCATGCGCTCCGGATCGAAGGGCTCGAGCGCCTCGGTCTTCTCCCCGACCCCGATGAACACGATCGGGCGACCGGTGATCTCCCGCACCGAGAGCGCCGCACCGCCGCGTGCATCACCGTCGGCCTTGGTGAGAATGATGCCGGTCAGATCGAGTGCGGCGCCAAAGGCGCGCGCCGCATTCACCGCATCCTGCCCGGCCATGGCATCGACGACGAAGAGCCGCTCCGCAGCACCGATCGCGGCGTCGATGTCGCGCACCTCGGCCATGAGCTCCTCATCGATGTGCAGCCGACCTGCGGTATCGACGATCAGGATGTCGAACACGCCGCTGCGCGCCCGCTCGAGCGCAGCGCGGGCAATCTGTGCGGGCGCGGCTCCGGCGGGTGCAGGGAAATACTCCGCGTGCACCTGTCCGGCAAGCCGCTCGAGCTGCAGCATGGCGGCCGGCCGCCGCACATCCGTGCTGGCGAGCAGCACGCGCTTCCTGTCGCGCTCGATGAGCCTTCGTGCGAGCTTGGCCGCCGTGGTGGTCTTGCCGGCACCCTGGAGACCCGCGAGCAGCACGACGACCGGCGGCTGCGCACGGAGCGCGAACGCCGCGCCGCTTCCCCCCATCAACTGCACCAGCTCCTGGTGCAGGATGCCGATGAACGCCTGTCCGGGGGTGAGGCTCGAGAGCACCTCCTGGCCGAGCGCCTTGGCCTTGACCGACTCGATGAACGCCTTCACCACCGGCAGCGCCACGTCCGCCTCGAGTAGCGCCACGCGCGTCTCGCGCAGTGTCTCAGCGACATTCTCTTCGGTGATGCGGCCGCGACCCCGGAGGTTATCGACGGTGCGAGACAGCCGGGCGGTCAGGTTATCGAACATGGCAAGCCGTGATTCGGTTAGCGAACGGCGGATTATAGGGTGCGTGACCGGGTTTTCCCGCTGCCCCCGCGAGCTTCTATGCTTAGGGGGAACAGGTCTTGAGGAATTACGCCTTGAACCTCACTGAGACACCTGCGCTCTTGCTGGCGCTGCTCATGCTGCTCCTCGTGGTGGCCTTCTCCTCGGGCACCGAGGTGGCCATGCTGTCGGTCAATCGCTACCGCATTCGCCATCGCGCCCAGTCGGGCTCCGGCACCGCGGTGACACTCGAGCGGCTGCTGGCAAAGCCCGATGAGTGGCTGGGGGCGAACCTGGTGATTCTCGCTGCCGCCAGTACCTTCGCATCCGCCATCGCCACCATCCTGGCGCAGCGTAGCGGTTACCCCTACGCGGTGCCGTCCGCGGTGGTGCTGCTCACGATCGTCGTCATCGTGTTCTGTGAGCTGGCACCGAAGATCTACGCCGCCTCGAACCCCGAAGGGGTGGCGCTGCATGCTGCGCGCATCTACCGGGTGCTGGTACTGGTCACGCGGCCGGCACTCTGGCTCACGAACGCCCTCGCCTACGGCTTCCTGTGGCTCGTGCGTGTCGGGCGGGCGCCGCTCACGGCGACGCAGACTCTAAGCGCCGAGGAGCTGCGCACGGTGGTGACCGAAGCGGCTCCGGTAATCCCCGCGCGCCACCGCCAGATGCTGCTCTCGATCCTCGACCTCGGGCGCGTCACGGTGAACGACATCATGATCCCGCGCCAGGAAATCGCCGGGATCGATGTGAATGAGAGCTGGGAGGACATCCTCGATCAGCTGCGCCAGACACCGCACACACGCCTGCCGGTGTACGAGGGCGAGCTCGACAATCTGATCGGACTGCTGCACATGAAACGCGTAGCCAACGAGCTGGTGCGCGGCACACTCAGCCGCGAGCGGCTGATCGAGATCGCGCAGAGCCGCGAGCCTTATTTCGTACCCGAAGGCACTGCGCTTTCCGTGCAACTCGGTTTCTTCCAGCGCAATCGCCGGCGCTTGGCGTTCGTGGTCAACGAGTACGGCGACATCGAAGGGCTGGTCACGCTGGAAGACATCCTCGAGGAGATCGTGGGCGAATTCACTACCGACCCCGCCACCGTGATTCACAAGGATGTACACCCCGAGCAGCCGGGCGTATTCATCGTCAACGCCAGCGCCACCATCCGTGCATTGAACCGGGCGCTCGGCTGGCAGCTCCCGACCGGTGGACCGAAGACGGTGAACGGGTTGCTGCTGGAGCACCTGGAGACCATTCCCGACAAGGGCACCATGCTGCGCGTGGGCAACTACGAGTTCGAGGTGCTGCAGCTCGGCGACAACGCCATTCGCACCGTCAGAGTACGCGCACCACCGCTCGGGCAGGCCGCCTGAGGCGGCCGTCTGATCCGGCCGAGAGCCGTTCTGTGCGGGGGTCAGCCGCTGCGGGCGAGCGCCGCTTCCAGCGCCTCCGCAATACGCGTCACTGCGATCACCCGCAGGCCCGCAGGCGCGGTGCGGGGCGCATTACCCTGCGGCACGATGGCGATGCGAAAGCCCTGCGCCTGAGCCTCGCGCAAGCGCTCATCGCCGTAGGCTACCGGGCGCACCTCACCCGTGAGGCCGATCTCGCCGAAGGACATGAGCTGCGCGGGGAGCGGCTGTCCCTTGAGGCTCGAGGAGAGCGCAATGAGCACCGGCAGGTCGGAAGATGTCTCGGCGATCTCCATGCCGCCCACGACGTTCACGAATACATCGTGCTCCTGCAGCGCGAGCCCGGCGTGCCGGCTCGCGGCGGCGAGCAGCATGGCAAGGCGATTGGCGTCGAGTCCCTGCGCAATGCGCCGCGGTGCACCAAAGCGCATGCGATCGACCAACGCCTGCAGCTCAATCAGCAGCGGCCGCCCGCCCTCGCGCGTCACGGTGACGATGCTCCCAGGAGCCGGCTCACTCGGGCGTGCGAGGAAGATGGCGGCAGGGTTTTTCACCTCACGCAGCCCGCCTGCGGTCATGGCAAAGAAGCCGAGCTCGTTCACCGCGCCGAAGCGGTTCTTGGTGGCGCGCACGATGCGGTAGCGGCTGCCGGCCTCGTGCTGGAAATACAACACCGTGTCCACGAGGTGCTCGAGCAGGCGCGGACCTGCGATCGTCCCCTCCTTGGTCACGTGCCCTACGATGATCACCGCGGTGCCGCTCGATTTGGCAAAGCGGACGAGCTCCGCGGTGCACTCGCGCAGCTGCGAGACCGCGCCCGCTGGGGCGCCCGCGGAGGCCGACTGCACTGTCTGAATGGAGTCGATCACGAGGAGCGCGGCGCGCTGCTCGGCGGCGAGCGCCAGAATCGCCGCCAGGTCGGTCTCGGCAACCACGCTTAGGGCGGCATCAGCGAGGGAGAGCCGCTGCGCACGCAGGCTCACCTGTGCTACCGACTCCTCGCCGCTCGCATACAGCACCGCGCGCGATCCCGCGGCGAAAGCAGCGACCTGCAGCAGCAGTGTCGACTTGCCGATGCCAGGATCGCCGCCGAGCAGAATCACCGAGCCCGGCACGAGCCCGCCTCCGAGAACCCGGTCGAGCTCGTGAGCGCCGCTGGCGATGCGCCCCTCGGCCGCCGCCGCGGCAACAGCGCTGCCCAGCGCGACCGCTTTGGCAGCGGGCGTCGAGCGCGGCGCCACGGCGCGGCGCTGCTCGAGCGAATTCCACTCGCCGCACAGCGGGCACTGCCCCTGCCATTTGAGGGTCTCGCCCCCGCAGGAGCCGCAGACGAACACCGGACTTGCGCGTGCCATCGATGCGCCTTCAGTCGAGTTTCAGCTAGGATGCGCGGGGGCCGCGGGGCCCGAATGGCGCCTTTTGTGAACAAGGCCACTCGGACCGCCTGGCGGCGATGCTAGCGTATGACGCTCGATCGGGGACGGGAAAAGTGACGCGTTTCACAGTTTTTGGGCCACGGGCGGTGCAGGGCGCAGCATGAGCTTGCGAAACAAGCTGCGCTGCGTCGGGCTCTCCGATACCGGCAAGGTCCGAGAACACAATGAGGACACGATTGCGGTAGATCCGGACATTGGTCTGCTCGTGCTCGCCGACGGCATGGGTGGCTATAACGCCGGTGAGGTAGCGAGCGGCATCGCCGTGAAGACGATCGTCAACCTGGTGCGTGAGCACGTGGAGCGTGAAGACCTGTCGGTGTCCGACAACGACTCGGGCCTGTCACGGCCGAAGATCATCCTGCGCGATGCCATCAATCGCGCGAACAAGATCATCTACCAGACCGCACATACGCAGGCAAATTGCGAGGGCATGGGTACGACGGTGGTGGCGGCGCTGTTCTTCGACAACAAGGTCACCATCGCCCACGTGGGCGACTCGAGGCTGTACCGCCAGCGCGGGGATAAATTCGAGCAGGTGACCCTGGACCATTCGCTCCTGCAGGAGCTCGTCGACCGCGGGTTCTACTCGGCCGAAGAGGCCCAGCGGGCCGCGAACAAGAACTACGTCACACGGGCGCTTGGAGTCGAGCCCCAGGTGGAAGTGGAGATCCAGGAAGTCCCGGTCAGTAAGGGTGAAGTGTTCGTGATGTGCTCGGACGGGCTCTCGGATATGGTCGAGGATGAAGATATCCATTTAACCATAAACACCTTTAGTGCTAATCTGGATACGGTCGCAAAGCAGTTGATTCAATTGGCCAATGACAATGGGGGGCGCGACAACGTGTCCGTGGTCATGGCGCATATTCTGGACGCGTTCCCGGCGCGTACGAAGATTTTCGACAAGATTCTTGGTTGGTTCGGCTGAACGCGATAAAGGCAAACGCACATGGCAAGGTTGGTCTTGAGCCTGGATGGCCAGGTGATGGCGGAATACAACATGAACAAGGAGCGCTACACCATCGGGCGCCTCCCTGATAACGACATCCGCATCGACAATGCTGCCGTCAGCGGTCACCACTCGCTGATCATCAACATCCTCAACGACTCGTTCCTCGAGGATCTGAACAGCACCAACGGTACTTACGTCAACGGCAAGCTGATCAAGAAGCATGCCCTGCAGCACGGGGATGTGATCACGGTCGGCCACCACCAGCTGCGCTTCGTCGAAGACGACGAGCAGCAGGATGAGTTCGAGAAGACCATGGTGATCCAGCCCTCCGCCCGCCCGGTGGAGAAGCTGCGCACCGCCACAGCGGCGGCCGAAGCCGTCGGCGCCGGACCCTCCTCGACGGGACGCACGCGCGCGCTGGCCGATAGCGCCGCGGCGGTGAAGAAGGCGAAGCTGCAGGTGCTCTCGGGTGCCTTCGCCGGGCGCGAGGTCGAGCTCAGCAAGGCGCTCACGACTCTCGGCCGGCCCGGCGTACAGGTGGCGGCCATCACGCGCCGCGCCGACACCTACTACATCGTGCACGTCGACAGCGGCAAGGAGAACGACTTCCCGCTGCTGAATGGCACACCGATCGGCGCGAATGCGACGCGGCTCAATGACAACGACGTCATTCAGCTGGCGGGCGTCAAGATGGGATTCTTCGTCAACTAGCGCGCAGACCCGCTGCGGTCTCAGCGCGGCTCGAGCGGCACGCGCGCACTTACGCGGCACAGAAGCTCGTACGGTATCGTGCCGGCGTGCTCTGCCGCCTCCTCGACCGGCAGCCCATCGCCCCAGAGCACCACCGGCGTGCCGACGCGCACGCCATTGAGCACCGACACATCCACGGCGAGCATGTCCATGGACACGCGGCCGACGATCGCGGCGCGCGCACCGTTCACCATCACCGCCGCTCCCGCCGCGAGAGTGCGCTGTACGCCATCGCCGTAGCCCGCCGCCACGATGGCGATCAGCGAATCGCGCGCGGCGACCCAGCCGGCGCCGTAACCGACGGACTCGCCGCGGCCGACACGGCGCACCGTGATCACCGAGCTCGTGAGGGTCATCGCGGGACGCAGGCCCAGCGACTCCGCCGAACAGTCGGCGAAGGGTGAGGCGCCATAGAGCGCGAGGCCGGGCCGTACCCAGTGGCAGCCGAGCGGCACGGCGCCGAAGATGCCGGCCGAGTTGGCAATGCTCACCTCGTAGTCGAGCCCGTGCGCCACCGCGTGAAAGCGCTCGAGCTGCGCGCGCGTCACCTGATCCTCACGCTCGTTGGCGCAGGAGAGGTGAGTCATGAGACGCAGCTCCCGAGGTGCCGGACGCAGGTTACGGATACGCGCGAGCGCCGCCGCGAATTCGCGCGGTGCAAATCCGAGGCGATTCATCCCGGTGTCGATCTTGAGCCACAGGGGACAGATCATGGCCTCAGGCGAGCGCTCCAGCAGCTCGATCTGCGAGGCATCGTGCACCACCAGATCGAGCCGCTCGTACACCGCCTCGTCGAGCTCGGCGGGACTGAATATCCCCTCGAGCAGCAAGATGCGTCCACCGACGCCGGCGCGGCGCAGTGCCAATGCCTCCTCGAGGCGCGCCACCGCCAATGCGTCCGCATCATCGAGCGCCAGCGCCGTGCCCACGAGTCCATGACCATAGGCGTTGGCCTTGACGACCGCGATGACCTGAGCCCCGCCGGCGCGGGCGCGGATGACGCGGAGGTTGTGTCTGAGGGCGTGGCTGTCGATGAGGGCCCGAATGAGCCCGCTCACCTCAGCACGCCCTCCGCGTAGGAATCCGACACGTAGTTGGCAAAGCGCGTGTACTGACCCTGGAAGGTCAGCACGAAGGTGCCGATCTCGCCGTTGCGATGCTTGACGAGGTCTATTTCCGCGATGCCTTTCTTGGTCGTGTTGCGGTCGTAGACTTCGTCGCGGTAGATGAGCAGGATCATGTCTGCGTCCTGCTCCAGGCTGCCCGAATTATGAGATGCGACACCATCCGCTAACCAACATGCCGGACCGGGAACGGTCAGGTCGAACACGTCTTCTTCGCCGTCGGGCGTGATGGCCACGATCCGATCCCACAGCAGGTCAGAGGTTGGTGGCGGCTCGAGCTCGGGTGCATCCGAGTGCGACGCGTAACCTGCAGTCTGCGCACGGACCATATTTCTCGACCCCGCCACGGCGCCGCGCGACATGCCCTGTGCCGTCATCTGCGCGCGGCCAGCGGCCAGCGCCCCCATGCGCAACTCGACATGTGTGCTCGCGCTCGCCTCCTGCAGCGCTTCGGCCAGGAGTTCCGCCGCCTCCCGCCGCGGACCAAATGCCCCTACCGTATCCAGGAACGCCTGGTGCGATTCTGAGCTCACGCACACCAGGTAAACCGGGCGGTAGTAGCCGACTTTGACGGTATGGATGCGCGATGCAATACCCAGGCGCAGCAGCAGCGCGCCGACATCGTCCGCAAGACGACGACTGCAGGTCGAGAAGCTCACCGCGTGCCCACCCCGCTGTGCGCTCTTGCGCACCGTGATGGACCCGTCGGTTGCCCAAAGATGCTGCAGGAACATGGCGATCTGGCTATTGGGCAGCGAGAAGACTCCGCTAGGCAATTGCTTCTGGTGCGAGCGCTGTCCGAAGATGCCGAGATCCTTGAGCCACTTGCCGACTCCGATCGGGGACCAGCGATTGCCGTTACCGCTGATGACCAGCTGGTGCCAATCCCCCTCGCCCTGATTAGAGGTGACTCGACAGCCGAACATTTCAGCCGCGCCGCGCACCGCTGCCGCGTTTTCCCCCGACGCGGTCGTGTACCGCAGCGGCTGGTGAACCGGATAGCTACCATCGCCAACAAGATGCGCCAGCAGCACCACCCAGTGATCCGGCCAGCGCTTCGGCTGCAGGGGTTCGGGCAGCCGCCGGGCGAGCGCGAGTTGCTGCCCCACCTTGAGGGCACTCACGGTCGCCCAGCCCGCGGCGCTGAGCAGTCGATGCTCGGCCGTTGCCCGAATTGAGCGGCCGCTCGCCAGCTGCACGTTGAACACCGCACGTCGTCCGACTTTCCATACCTTGTCGGCGCGCGCTGCTGTCAGCTGGTGTCGGTCATCGACAGCCCACACCTCTGGCTCGCTCCCGGCAAGCTCCGCAATTGGCACGCGCCGTCCGCTGGTGAGGCAAACCAGAGTCTCGCCGGTCACACATTCGCGCAGGTCCGACATCACCGGCTTCTTGTGCTCGCGCTGCTCGACCGCACGATTCAACTGCGAGAGCGCAATCACCGGAACCTGCAGCTCCTTCGCGAGCGCCTTGAGTCCGCGGGAGATCTCAGCAATCTCCGTGGCACGATTTTCCTTGGTCCCCGGCACCTGCATCAGCTGCAGATAATCGACGACGATGAGACTCAACCCGTGCTCGCGCTTGACGCGCCGCGCACGGGCCCGCAATTCGGTCGGGTTCAGCGCCGGGGTCTCATCGACATAGATCTTCGCCTCCGAGAGCTGACTGGTCGCACTCGTGATGCGCACCCAGTCCTCATCGGAGATCTTGCCACTGCGCAGGCTGTTGAGCGGCACGCCACCGATCGAGGACAGCATGCGCATGATCACCTGCTCGGAGGGCATTTCCATGCTGAAGATCGCCACCGAGGCGCGCGTGCCCGGGTGCACCGCCGCGTATTCCGCCATATTAACCGCGAGCGTGGTCTTTCCCATGGAGGGACGGCCCGCCACGATCACCAGGTCGCCGGGACGCAGTCCGCCGGTGATCTTGTCGAAGTCGGCGAAGCCTGTGGGGAGCCCGCGGAGCTTGTCGGGATTGTTGTGCCACTCATCGATCTGATCGATGACTCCGGGAAGCAGCGTGCGCACGGACACCGCGCCCTCGCGCCGACGGAAGGTTCCCTCGGCGATCTCGAATACGCGCTGCTCGGCCCGGTCCACCAGGTCGCGTGCGGTCTCGCCCTCGCTGTTGAAGACGGCGGTCGCGATGTCGGTGCCGGCACGGATCAGCTGGCGCAGCAACGAGCGCTCGCGCACGATGTCGGCGTAGGCGCGAACATTGGCGGCGCTCGGCGTGTCGCGTGCAATGGAGCTGAGGTAGGCGAGACCACCGGCGCTTTCCAGCTTACCGGTGCGCTCCAGCTCCTGCGACACCGTGACCACATCGCACGGCTTGCCTTCGCCGGCGAGCGTGGCGATGGCATCGAACACCAGCTGGTGGTCGGGACGGTAGAAATCCTCGCGGGTCACCGCATCGGCGACGTTGTCCCAGGCGACTGCATCGAGCAGCAGTCCGCCGAGCAAGGACTGCTCCGCCTCGACCGAATGTGGCGGCGCGGGCGCGTCCAACAGCGCGATTGAAGCTGCGTCCCCCCGGGCCTTGGCGGTCCCCACCACCGCGATCGAGCCGCCGCCGAGAGTTACTCTTCCGCCACGAGCGTCACGTGCACCGGCACGTCGATGTCGGCGTGCAGGTGCAGGTTGACGGTGTGCTCGCCCAGCATGCGCAGCGGGCCGAGCGGCAGGCGTACTTCGCTACGCTCGACGTTGAATCCGGCCCGGGTGCAGGCTTCGGCGATGTCACTGGTACCGATGGAGCCGAACAGCTTCCCCTCGGTGCCGGCCTTGGCGTGGATGGTGAGCTTGAAATCCTTCATCGCGGCAGCACGCTCCTCGGCGGAGGACAGATGCTCGCGCGCCAGACGCTCGAGCTCGGCACGGCGCGCCTCAAAGCGCGCGATGTTCTCAGGGGTAGCGAGGGTCGCCTTGCCTTGCGGCAGGAGGAAATTGCGGCCGAAGCCCGAGCGCACCTTCACGCGGTCGCCGATGTTGCCGAGGTTGGCGACCTTCTGCAGCAGAATGACGTCCATCGCTTAAAGGCCCTTAGTGCTGATCGGTGTACGGCAGCAGCGCGAGGAAACGCGCGCGCTTGATCGCGACGGCAAGCTGACGCTGGTAGAAGGACTTGGTCCCCGTGATGCGGCTCGGCACGATCTTGCCAGTCTCGGTGACATAGCCCTTAAGTGTCGCCAGATCCTTGTAGTCGATCGATTTCACCCCTTCGGCGGTGAACCGGCAGAACTTCTTGCGACGCGAGAAGCGGCTGCCGCCGCCACCGGGTCCTCTGGACATTGCCATGAATCTGTTCCTCGAAATGAGTTTAGTGCAGTGAGGTCCGGAACGCTCGCCCTTCAGACGTTGTCACCGACCTGGTCTTCCTCATCGCTGGGCACTGCGCCCTCATCGCGTGCGCGCTCACGACGCTTGCCACCGCCCTCGCCCTCTTCATCGGCAGCCTTGGCCATCGGGGAAGGATCGGTGACGGCGGCATCCATGTTCACCACCAGGTGCCGCAGCACGGCGTCGCTGAAACGGAACGCCCCGGTGAGCTCATCGAGCGTCTTCTTGTCCGACTCGATGTTCATCAGCACGTAGTGCGCCTTGTGCACCTTGGAGAGCGGGTAGGCCAGCTGTCGCCGGCCCCAATCCTCCAGGCGATGCACCTGGCCGCCACCGGTGGCAATCATGCCCTTGTAGCGCTCGATCATTGCGGGCACCTGCTCGCTCTGATCCGGATGCACCAGAAATACGATCTCGTAATGCCTCATCGATAGCTCCTTTCGGATTAAGCCGCCCGGAAATGCGAGGCTCGCCCGGTGCGGCAAGGAGATAGCTGTTCAAAAGGGGCGCGAAGCATACTGAAAGGGCCCCGTCTCCGCAATGGCGGAAAACTGCGCCAGTCTTGATAAACAAGGAGTTGGGACCTGTCAGGCGCCAAGGTGCTCCTCGACCTCCTGCCAGGCGAGTTCCGCGGTGGCACGCGCCTTCGAGCCAGCATCCCGCGCGTGGCGACTCGCCGCGGTGCCTTCCAGCACACGCTTCATGATCCCCTGCTGGATGCAGGCGACGCGGAAGAGGTTGTAGGCCATGCAGAACTCCCACACCCGTGGCTCGATGGCCGGCCTGCCCGTGCGGGCACAGTAAGCCGCGACGTACTCGGCCTCGCTCGGAATCCCGAGCGCCAGCAGATCGAGCCCCTGGAGGCCACCGGCCTCCCCTGCCGGTATGCGCCAGAGCATTACGTGATAAGAGAAGTCCGCGAGCGGATGCCCGAGCGTCGAGAGCTCCCAGTCCACCACCGCCAGCATGCTGGGCGAGCGCGAGTGAAAGATGAGATTGTCGAGCCGGTAGTCGCCGTGCACCAGGGCGGTCTCATCTCCTTGCGGAATATTGGCGGGCAGCCAGGTGAGGAGTTTTTCCATTGCCTCGATGCGCTCGGTCTCCGAGGCGCGGTACTGCCCGCCCCAACGGGCGATCTGCCGCGCGAAGTAGTTACCGGGCTTACCGTAATCGCCGAGGCCGGCGGCCACGTAATCGAGGCGATGCAGCGCCACCAGGACACGGTTCATCTCATCGTAGAGTGCCGCCCGCTCCGGCGGTGTCATTCCGGGCAGCGTCGCATCCCAGAAGTTGCGCCCAGCCACATATTCCATGAGGTAGAACATCGTGCCGATGACGCTCGCATCGGTGCATAGGCACAGCGGGCGCGCGACCGGCACAGCGCTTCCATTGAGCCCACTGATGACCCGGAACTCCCGGTCGACCGCGTGCGCGGATGGAAGAAGCGCGCCGGATGGCTTCTTACGCAGCACGTAGCGAGCGCCATCGTCGGCGGTGAGGAGGAAGGTGGGATTGGACTGCCCGCCGCGAAACTGCTCGATGCGGGCGAGGCCGGTGAAGCCCGGCAGGTGGGCACGCAGCCAGCACCCGAGGGATCCTTCATCGAAACGATGCCGGTCGCCGACCGGCATCGTGCCCGAGAAATCGGGTCGACTCATTCGCGCCCGCTGCCGCCGTATTTGCGCAGCTCGAGGCGACCAATCTGGTTGCGGTGCACCTCATCGGGGCCATCGGCGAGGCGGATCGAGCGCGCGTATGCGTAGGCGCTCGCGAGCTGAAAGTCCCCGGAGAGACCCGCCGCACCGTGTGCCTGAATGGCCCAGTCGATCACCTCGCAGGCGGTACGCGCGGCGGCGATCTTGATGGCGGCGATCTCGGCGCGTGCCGCCTTGTTGCCCACCGTATCCATGAGCCACGCGGCCTTGAAGACCAGCAGCCGCGCCTCATCGATGCGTATACGCGACTCGGCGATGCGCTCGAGCGTCACGGACTGCTCGGCGATCGGGCGTCCAAAGGCGACACGGCCCAGCGTGCGGCGGCACATTCTCTCCAGCGCGCGCTCCGCGACTCCGATGAGGCGCATGGCATGATGAATCCGGCCCGGGCCCAGGCGTCCCTGCGCAATCTCGAAGCCGCGCCCCTCGCCGAGCAGCAGATTGCCCCGCGGCACACGGACGTCGCGGAACTCGATCTCCATGTGGCCGTGAGGTGCATCATCGAAGCCGAACACCGGCAGGTGGCGCAGGATCGTGATGCCGGCTGCCTCGCGCGGCACGAGGATCATGGATTGCTGCAGATACTTCGGCGCCGCTGGATCAGTCTTGCCCATGAAGATGAAAAGACGACAGCGACTGCTGCCGGCGCCCGAGGTCCACCACTTGCGCCCGTTGATGCGATACGTGTCGCCGTCGCGGACGATGGAACTTTCGATGTTGGTGGCATCGCTCGAGGCCACGCGCGGCTCGGTCATGGCGAATGCCGAGCGGATCCGGCCCTGCAGCAGCGGCTCGAGCCACTCCTTTTTCTGCTCCGGTGTGCCGTAGCGCTCGAGGGTTTCCATGTTGCCGGTGTCCGGCGCCGAGCAGTTGAACACCTCGGGAGCCCATGGCACCCGTCCCATCATCTCGCAGAGCGGCGCGTACTCGAGATTGGTGAGCCCTGCCCCGTGGGGTGAGTCCGGCAGAAAGAGGTTCCAGAGCCTGGCGGCGCGTGCCGTATCCTTGAGCTCATCGAGCAACGGTGGTTCCTGCCAGCGATCGCCGGAGCGGTGCTGCGCGTCGAAGCGCTCCTCGTTCGGATAGATGTGCTCATCCATGAACGCGCTGAGGCGCTCGAGATAGTCGCTGGTCTTCGCACTGTATTGGAAATCCACTGCAGTACCCCCGTGGCGCGGCGCGTACGCGCGCTGCCTGCACTCTAATCCATGACGAGAACGATCTTGCCAAGCACCTTGCGTTGCGTGACCGCCCCGAGTGCCTCGCGATGGTGCTCGAGCGGGAAAGTCGCGGATACGTGCGGGCGGAGCTTCCCCTCCCGGTACCAGTCGAGGAGCTCGGCGAAGTTCACCGCGTTTGCCTGCGGCTGGGATTTCGCGAATGCTCCCCAGAACACGCCCACGATCGCGAGCTGTTTCAGCAGCGGGACGTTGAGAGCGATCTTTGGAATCTCCCCGCTCGCAAACCCGACGACGAGGTAGCGGCCACCGGCCGCCATGGTGCGGAGTGCCGGCTCCGCGTAGCCGCCGCCCACCGGATCGTAGACGAC
>Ga0306920_100003962_pt1 | contig 18891 bp, 15 predicted proteins | sample flu12Cox44000170_FD_204666 | JGI IMG/M metagenome (GOLD analysis project Ga0306920, IMG submission 204666) | Lab enrichment of tropical soil microbial communities from Luquillo Experimental Forest, Puerto Rico - flux4day.12C.oxic.44.000.170 (v2)... | ecosystem: Environmental > Terrestrial >... | reverse complement strand
GACCGCTCCCCGCCCCATGGGTCGGAGGGTCGCCGCAAATCCGACGGGTCGACAACGCGAGCGTTGGGTTCAGCGGCGATCGCGCACTGCTGGAGCAGCAAAATCGACTCGCGCGCACTCACAGCAAAGTTCCGTCAGCAGGCCGTGCTCGAACTGGATGGCAGTTCAGGCGGTTATTCGTCATCGCTGGAGTGACAGGAATGCTCGTTGGGTGGGGCATAGTATTGCTATTGCTGCCTAGCGGAATGAAGGCCGCGAACGAGACTGTACAGGCCGAGACTCCTCCGCCGGAAGTCGCTGCCAACGTGGAATCCGCGACAGGGGTACCGCCGCTAGTTCATGACAGCCCGCCGACGGAGAGCACTGAACTGCCGGTCGCCGCCAACGTGCCATCCACGACAGGAGTGCCGCCCCGGGCTCATGACAGTCTGCCGCAGGAGAACACCGAACCCAAGGTGCAATCCGCGACAGAAGTGCCGCCCCCCATTTCTGACGGCCCGGCGCAGGCGAACGCGCCACCACTGCGGGCAGCGGAGACCCCGCCCGTCCAGGGGCAAAAGGGCGGGTTATCACAATCGATCGGCGGTCCGCTCGTGCTCGACGCAGACGAGATTGCCGCGCTCGTCAAGCGCGGCCAGGATTTCGCCACCAATGGCGATCTCGTATCTGCTCGTTTGTTGCTTCGACGCGCCGCCGAGGCCGGCAGCGCGGAAGCTGCACTGGCGCTCGGTGAGACATTCGACCCAATCGTATTCCAGCGACTCCACGTTATCGGCATAGAACCCGACGCTGCTAGTGCGCAAAAATGGTACCAGAGGGCTGCGGAGCTTGGCGCAGCCGCCGCGTCACAGCATCTCGCAAAGCCAGCAGATCGGGCGCCTTAAGATTGTCCAGGTTCAGCCGCGAGCTCATTTGAGCCGCCGGCGAGGGGGCCGATCGGGTTGGGCAACGCAAGCTCGGCCTGGGACAAACGCGTTCAATGAAGGAACAAGCAGAGATGCGGCTTGAGGCTGCTCAGTTGTCGCCGCTAGGCTTCTGGGCTGGGCGATGGGGTGTTTGGGGGAGGGGTGCCGCTCTGCCGACCTAATTGGCAACGCACTATGACACTCAGCGCTCAGTCGCCCAAGTGTTGACCACACGAAAAATACGAATCTGAGCAATTCTTCAAAGGCTCCGGGTCTCACTCGATCTTCGGCTACTGGGCCTCGCCGATGTGGTTGGCCGCCATCCTCCGGAAATTCGCGGCGGAATTATCGAGACGTACCGACAAGGGCGTGTTGGAACACAACACTATAAATATCGCCCTAGGCCGTTGCACCGGCATCGACGGTTAGAACAGTGCCGGAGATATTGCGTGCATTCTCACCGAGCAGGTACTCGACCGCATTCGCCACATCCTCGACCTCGGTGAGCCGGCGCAATGCGGTGCGCCGCACAATCTGTTCTCGCTGCTCCTCGGAAAGGCCGTGCGTCATTTCGGTTGCCAAAAAGCCGGGCGCCACGGCGTTCACTGTAATGCCGAGTCGCCCCACCTCGCGGGCGAGCGAGCGGGTGAAGCCGATCATTGACGCCTTGGTTGCGGCATAAGCCGAAAGACCGCTATAGCCGGTAAAGCCGATGATCGAGGCGACGTTGACAATGCGGCCGGCGCGGTCCGACATCATGTTGCGCACTATGTATTTGGTGAGCATGATCGGAGATAACGTATTCACGCGCACTAGCTCTTCGATCTGCGTGTTGTGCATCAGCGCTAGTGCGCCGCCGTGCCCAACTGCGGCATTATTGACGAGGCCGAACAGAGGACCGAATTCCTTGCGCAAGTCGCGGACGAAATTGGGAATCTGTTCGATTTTGCCAAGGTCGAAGGATACGAATTGAATTGAGCCCTGCCCCCCGTGCACGGCTTCCGCAGCTGATACGTCCTTGCTTTTCTTGCGCGCCACCGCGATGACGCGATAACCGGCGGCGGCGAGCCTTTGCGCGATGCCCAGGCCGAGGCCGCGGCTGCCGCCCGTCACCAAAACGCTGCGGGTTGTTTCTGGCATGGTCAGCCCTGGCGTCGTGCCAACTTCCCGGTCGCCGCCACCGCGAGAGTTGGTACGAACCTGATCGCAGCCGGAACCTTATGGCGTGGCAACGCTTCGCGGCAGAGTTTTAGAATGTCGTTCCTGACTTCAATTTGCTGCGCGCTCACGCAATCCGGTTCCGATTTCAAAACAACTTCTGCGACCACAATTGAGCCGGTGACGCCGCTCTGCTTCGGCCGCACAAACGACATGCGCACTTGCGGATGCCGGTTGATCACAGCCTCGATCTCCTCAGGATGAATCTTTAACCCACCGACATTGATAATGCCGCCCCTGCGCCCGGCGAAGTAGTAACGGTCGCCGCGCTGCTCAAGGATGTCGCCGGTGTCAACGAAACGGTCAGAATCGGTGAGTGCCGGCTGTTCCGTACCGAGGTAACGCGAAGCAATCCGCGGCGAGCGGATTTGGAGACAGCCGTCCAATACTTTCATTTCCACGCCGTCGCGGATCTCGCCGATGAACGCGGCGGGAAAGCCAGCCAGACCGTCGTTGACATCGAATGCGACGCCGGCTTCGGTCGAAGCGTAGGCGTGACCGATTGTGGCATGCGGAAACGCCGCGCGTAGACCGTCTAGAATAGCTTGGTCTGCGATCTCTCCGGAGAGCCGAAGGTAGCGCGGCGCGATGGCACGGAGATCTGGGCTCATCATCGCGCGACGCCAATGCGACGGCGTACCGGAGATGTGCGTCACGCCGTGTTTGGCGAGCCGCGCAAGATGGTCGGCAACTGGCTCGTCGGCGCTCGAGAGGACCAACGAGGCGCCGCCCAGGACTGCGCGCAGGAAAATCTGCAGCCCGCCATAGCGGCGAATGTCATAGAACGTGCCCCATACGGCCGCGCCGTCCGCAGGGCTCGCGACTGCCGCGGCCGCAGTAAGGCTGGCAAGATCGTGCAAGATTATCTTCGGTAGACCAACCGTACCGGAGGTCAGCAGCACCCACTCGGTACGCAAGGGAACAAGCTCAGCCTGCTCATTCGAGACGATCGACGGAGTGCAAACGACGCGGACCGCAAGATCGAGCGGCGCGCATCGCGGCGAGTCGCGATCGATCACCACGGCATCGACGGCGGCCGCTGCCGTCACGGCACCAATATGATCGGTCTCGACATCGGGCGGCAAAATGGTGATGCGTCGCGCGCAGCCGTCGAGCTCGATCATCGTCAAAGCTGCCGTAAGCTGATCGTGTGTCGCCACAAGAACGGATAGACCGTAAAGCTCGGAGCGACGAACACTAAGGCTCGAACCTTTCAACAGGCCGGTCAGAAGAAAGCTCGAACTGGTAGCATGGAGGTATTGCTCGGGCCGGGCGGCGCCGAGCATCAATCGATCGCGCAGTGACTTGGTGTCACCAGACAGAGGACAATTGCTCATGAGATTGTCAGCAGCGACTTCAACGCAGAAAATTGGTTAGGTTAGCCAGTGGTCCTTCCATGCCTGGAAAACGAGCACGACTCACAGCGAGTCGTGCCAGACTCTGGAGGTGCTTACGCCAGCCCTTCACGATGGCACGAGTCGGGTTCAGCGGCCGAACGACGGCAAGCACCTTATGCGGCTCTCTTTGAATTTCTAGGAAAAAAGATATCCGACATTTGTTGTCAGCGCTGTAACGATGACGTAACAATCGTGCCGATCCGGCGCCAAACACGCGACTAAAAATGACAACTTCGTAACGAATGGGTAGGGTTAAGCCGAGATCAAGGAGCGATCTGATGAGGGGTGTTTTTCTCCAACCGATTACCACTGACACGAGCTGCTAACGGCGATGATGGCTCTCGTCGAGGAGCTTTTCCCAATTTGCCGCAGCGGCAACGGCGTTAGATGGACGCTCGAAAGGCCGCTACATCGCACTGGAGATTAATGAGCATGTCTACGGATGAAGCGCGTGCGGTTCTTTGGACTGAAATCCTCGCTGTAGCAAAGCACATCGGAAAGCGGGCGTGGCAACCGATTAAGAATCCTTCAGTGATTCAGTTAAAGGAGGGCGCGGCCGAAACTCCCGTGTATTTAATTGGCGCCGGGCTCACCGAATTGCATCTCGCGCAATTAATTTGTTCGGAGCGTTCGATCTTTGGAGTTGACATCCCGCTCAAATCGGCATGGCGTAACGCTGCTGCTAAACATCAGTCTTATGCCTTACCGACAATGGAACAACTTGTCGCTCGGTACGTAGCGGCACTGAGTGTCCATGCACGCTCGTCGCCCTGTGTGCTCGTGGGACACTCGTTCAATGGATTAATCGCCTTTGAAGCGGCTCATCAACTCAATCGACAGGGCGGCAAGGTCGAAATGGTGATATTATTGGATACACAACTTAAAGATCCGACTCCCCATCATGTTGCGTGGCAGAAATTGCAAAAGGACTGGAAGCAACCCTTTAACGTGCAGTTGACAGGTCGAACGTTAAAATCGATTGCCTCCCGTCTCGGAAGTTCATGGTCCACAATCCGGTGGATGCTCGTAAACGAGATGAGAAGATCGGGGCGCCGCTTCCTAGAGGTGGTGCTGCGAGATCCAGGCAAACTTACTACGTCGTTTGACGAAGAGGGTTTGCCGTGGCGCTGGCCATTACTGAGCCGATTGTACTCGAACGCGCTGCGATCTTATCAGGCGCGCTGCCTCGACTGTCGCGGTGTCTTTTTTCGGGCGGACCCTGAAAGCCCTGTGGACGGTAGCCTAGATTGGGACAATCTATTCAGCAGAGGGCTGGAGATCATTCAAGTGAGCGGGGGTCACACAGCAATAATGCAGCAGCCACATACCATAACGCTCGCTCGAGAGATGAGCAAAGTGCTGGATCGCTTCAGGGTGGGCTCCTCCCTGGAAGTGACCGCCTCCGGATCTTTGGCCCCTCCGAATCGAGAGTTTTCTCTGCAAGATCGATGATGGGTTGCTGACCCCGTACTCCATTTTCGGTGATCGCTTCGGCTCTCGATCGTACGTCAGTGCGAGCTAATATCGATCAGTCGCTCGCTATTTCTACGGTGAGCCGACAGCGGAGAAACGAAGAGCGTTGCGGTTGATGCATCTTGTCGACTAGCAGTTCCTGGAGACGCCTTGGTACGGCGCGCGGCAAATGGCGCGGTATCTTTGCCGGCAACTGGTGCCTTGGGCACGATCAAGTGATGGTGCTTAACGTTTCTCCGCAATTGCGGACAATTTGTCACGAGATTCCCTGCGCGGCTTCAACGCGCGAAGAATTCACAGCATGTTCGTATAGAGCTAAAAAGTCACCCAACGTGATTGGGAAATCGACAGCCTCGGAGGCCGTAAACGGATCGACCGTCAATTCGTCTTCGAGGCGAGCAACGAGCGCCGCTAGGGAAAGGGAGTCGAGCCCTGAATCAAACAGAGCCAGATCATCGGTCAGTGGGGCCAACGTACGCTCGTTATCTTTAGCAACCTGTTCGAGCGCTACGATTATTTTCGATCTCACGGACACTTATTTAGCCTTTATTGTATTGGGCCACCCTGCCAATTGGGGCCTCTGCACTTCCTATCTTTACCATTATCGAGTTTGCTGAGCATCTACCTCATCGACGTTTCATGTCGAAAGTGCCGGACTGTTACATTGCTGATACAACGCTACCGATAGGCTTTGGGTGCTTTCGTCATATAAATAGGTGGGTTTTCTTAGACGGACTGCGACCGAGCTGCAGCGCGAAATCTTGCAGCGGAGGGTCGGTAATTACTGCCCGGAGCGCTTTATCCAAGCCTGTCGACGTTGCGGAAATCGATGTGGTGCTAAATCACACGGCAGCACATACCAATGTGGATGTCCTCGCAGAAATGAACTTGGAATGCGGAGATGAAGGCTATGCAATATACATGTTCGCTTCCGACTTCGACCGCTTTTGCTGTAGCGATGCAGCGAGTCTGATCCCTCGGGAATTCCGTGAACACAATGCAGGATCTGAAGGAAAAGATAATTCGTGGTAGTCTCGCAAGGCTTTGCGCCCAAGGCGCAAGTCTTCTGTTACGGGTGGGCTCTCTTATGATATTGGCTCGACTCCTAAGCCCGAAGGACTTCGGACTGGTGGGCATGGTCACAGCTTTCACGGGAGTCTTGGTTTGGTTCCGAGATTTTGGGCTTTCCGCTGCTGTCGTTCAACGTGCGACGGTTACAGAGGAGCAAATTTCAACATTATTCTGGATCAACATAACCTTTGGAACGGTGCTTGGCCTGGTGTCGATGGCGATGGCGCCGACTATTGCCGCCTTTTACCATGAGCATCAGCTCATTTGGGTAACGATTATTCTGGCGGCAGGATTTCTATTCAATTCAGCAGGAGTACAACACTCTGCACTTCTCCAACGGCAGATGCGTTTTACAGTCTTGGCGGTGATAAGCGTTGTCGCCTTGATTGTCGGAACTGCCATTGGCATTGGTGGTGCGAGAGCGGGCTACGGATATTGGGCTCTTGCAGCGATGTCGGTCACTCAGCCCCTAATTGCCTCTATCGGTTTCTGGATGGCCACGGGCTGGGTACCGAGGGTACCCAGCAGTCGGGTTGGAATTCGCTCTATGGTGCATTTTGGCGGCATTCTCACTTTGACTGGGCTCGTGGCTTATGTTGCGTTTAATGCCGAAAAAATCATGATAGGCCGTTTCTCTGGTGTCGATGCAATCGGGATCTACGGAAGGGCTTACACGCTGGTCATGATCCCCACTGATATTATGAATTCAGCGATCGGAGAAGTAGCGTTTTCGGGGTTGTCCCGACTCCAGAACGATCCCATTCGGCTGAGGAGCTACTTCCTGAAAGGCTTCTCCCTGGTCCTTGCACTGATCCTGCCTGCTACGATTGCCTGCGCTCTTTTTGCGGATGATCTGGTTCTTTTTTTTCTGGGGCCTAAATGGAAAGATACGGTCGCAATTGTTCGCTTGCTGGCTCCGCATGTGGCCATCATTGCGATAATCAATCCCTTAGGATGGCTGATCTCTTCGATCGGACTGGTAGCTCGAAACTTGAAGATCCTTCTTGTCTTCGCGCCAATCATGATTACGGGCTGCGCTATGGCATTGCCTTACGGACCAAAAGGAGTCGCATTCGCCTACTCGGCGGTAATGATGTTGTGGGTCATTCCGTATATTTTATGGTGTGTACACGGTACGGCAGTTTCTTTCCGGGACATCGTTATGACGGTGAGCTGGCCCTTTGCCTCAGCGGCCCTTGCCGGAGGCGTCGCCTTTGGAGCGCGGTTAATCTGCGGCGAATTCGTTTCTCCTTTGCTCCGACTTGTTCTAGAATGTAGTGTTCTTGTCATTGTGTTCCACGGCGTGCTGCTGGTTGCCGCCGCAGGACAAAGGTCACTGTACTTGGATCTCCTTAGGGGATTAAAGGGGCCTCCATCAGCTGCAGAGAGCATTTCAATTTCCGCTTAGTGGAAACAACCACGACCCGGCGCGGGAAGATCGAGTATTTGATAAGTTGCCAATTCAGCTCAGGCGAATCCGCGACCGGTGTCCGAATAAACCTCGATCAGTTGGATTAGCACGTTCCAGCTTCCTAATGCTTGGAAAAGAATTCGGGGTGAAGACCTCGATCGTCACCACCAATGCCCGCGCTCAGGCGGCCAGTTCGTGCTGCACACCAAGACGCTGCCGGGCAATCCCTACGACGGTCATACCCTCAAAGCTGTGATCGAAGACACTGAAAACTCACCGGCTGCGCTATCGCGCGCGCCTTTGTCGACAAGGGATACCGCGGCCATGATGTGGAAAACCGGCACCGCATCTTCATCTCGGGCCAGAAGCGCAACGCCGAGCAGCTCTCAACAATGGCCGCCAGATATGTCGAGCGGCTAGGGGGTTGGCGGCTACGACTTTCAGGGCCAATCCTATGTCGCGCCCTTTCATCGCGGTTAGCAGCTGGGAAAAGTGACGCACGTCTCTCCAGCTGCTCTCCCGTCGGCGCTGGGCGTGACGAGCTTCGGCATTCAGGACATAACGCTCCAGAAGCGACCGCTCGCAGGCAATGAGCTGGTCAGAGTCGAAGAACGGAGGCTGACGTGAGACGGAGTTGGCACGCACGGTATACCGGTAACCTGCTGTTGGCTCGACTGAGCAAATGGCGCCGCAGGCCAGCACTTCTAACATGAGGAGATAATCCTCTCCCACACGGAAGTTTGGGTTGTAAGAGAGGCCACGCTGACGGAGGAAATCAGCTGAGAACATTGGTTTCAGGTAGCCGTATGTCCGGTCGCCGAGGAAGAAGCGATTGCCGTCGATAAACGCGGCAAGGCTCATGGTGCCCAGTCGGGAAAACGTCCGAGGAGGAAACAGAGGGTATTGCATCCCATCCCGTTCTTGGAGGGCGATCAGGTTATCGACTACGATGTCAGCTTTCTCATCTCGTACACGTGCAAGCATCCGGTGCAAGCGCTCCGGTTCTAGCGCATCATCACCGTCGAGCACAGCAATCCAGGGAGCACTTGCGGCAGCGAATCCGGCGTTGCGGGCTGCGCCCGGTCCACCATTTCGTTCAAGCCGGATGGGACGGATACGGGGGTGGGTCATCGTCGAAATAAGTGACCATGTGTTGTCGGTAGAACAGTCGTCGACTATAATTATTTCGATGTCGACATATTTCTGTGCCAAAGCACTGGAGACGGCTCGCTCAATATAGTGCTCGATATTATAGGCAGTGATAACGACGGAGACATCGCGCATGGCTCCCCTCAGGGTATTGTTGGACATGGCAGGTGTGGCACACCACTTTGAATTACCGACCTGGCGGCGTTGGCTTCGGTGCCAATAATTTTATTTATGCATTCGGAAAGACCGTCGCCATGCCTAGGTGGCTGCCGGCAGCGGAAAAAATCTCCAGATCTCGGACGCGATTATGCCATGTCTTCAACGCTGGTATCTGGCATGCTTGCTTCGTCGAGACCACGGGCCTCGATAGCGAAAACCGGCATCGGAATTTGAAGGTAGGGCGCAAGTTTGACAAAACCGTCGATCCTGCCACCGGTGCCTGGTACAAGGAAGAAGCATGGGCCTGGTGCTCCAGACGTTAACTGGACGATGCGCGCGCTTCCCGCCTGATGGCTACACCCTACCGTCATCTTAGACGCCCGTATGTCATTTCTGTTTTCACGCGGAACGAGGAAAAGACCGTCCACGGACTAAGGCCCGCAATTGCTGCCGAAACCGTTGCGGCGTGAGCCAAAACGTCAGAAAAAGCATGACATGCCACAACGTTGGCGAGCCGTCCCGGAAGGCCCTGTAGAGCAACTCAGGAAATGCCGCATAGGCTCCCTCCTTCGCTGCCCGAGATCCCGCAACACCCAGACAGAAGCTACTATAGGCTCGCGGGGTAATGATCGGTCGCATGCTCTCGAGCCAACTGAGGGAAGCCGACCAGGTTGTGCTGCTGGTAAGGGAGCCACGGTTCTCCTCGAAATAAAGCAGGACCAGCACCTCCGGTACAGTTTCTATTCTAATTCCTTTTTGCTTGGATAGGCGCAAGATGAATTCCCAATCGTCGTGAGGGCTCTCGACGTTGAAACGTACCCTGTCAAATAGCCGGCGGGGCAGCAGATAACTCGATGTTTGAATGAAGCCCTGTCCCATGACCAACGAGCGACGATCGAACAGGTACTCATCGAGGGGGGCGGAATTATCATAGATCGCCTGCGGCAGGACATAGGTCGCGATCGGCGTTACCACTCGACTGAGACAGCTCACGAGTGCTGGTTCACACTCGGACACAAATGCAATCTGCCTTTCTAGCTTGTTCGACAACCACTCGTCGTCGTCGTCGAGAAACGCAATCCATTCACCTGTCGCGCGATCGGCGCCGACGTTGCGCGCCCCTGCCGCCGTCAATGACCGGGGATTAATAACGACTTGAAGGCGTGGATCCTCCATCGACCGAACAGCCGTGATCGTGTCCTCGTCCGGCCCGTCAACAACCACGATAACTTCGATCTCCTTGTGTGTTTGATTGAGCACACTGTTAACTGCACGCACCACTAAGTTTGGCCGGTGCAGCGTCGGGATCACGACAGAGATCAGGGGCTTCATTAAAATCTCCGAAAGGTTTCAGTAATTAATCACCTTCGTCGGAATCAAGAGCATACAATGTGCAGTACGCGAGGTCGTTTGTGGGATTGACCAGTAGGATGTTCCACTCTTAGAGAAGCGGATTTCGTTTGAGACCACTTCGGCGGGCCGCCTCGGAGACAATTTCCGCGCATCCTGGGGCGCAGACCTTTACCATGCAACGAGTAAAACGCGCTGCAGTTATAGCTCGGAAGGCCACACTGTTACATTGCTGATACAGCGCTACCAATAGTCTTCGGGTATTTAACTGGCGGAAGGCGCGTCTGCTGGGCCGGAATAGAGCCGCCAACCCAACTATGAGCAGACGCAAAGCCGTCGGTTTATTTTGCGCTGTCCGGCGACGAAATTCCGACACGGTGGTGGCGAGGCGGGCAGATGAGAAAATGTGCACTTGTATGCGGGGCTGGAGGGTTCATCGGCGGTCATCTTGTCAAACGTCTGAAGGAAGATGGGTTTTGGGTCCGTGGGGTAGATTTGAAATTTCACGAATTCTCCGAGACAACCGCCGACGATTTCGTCGTGGGCGACCTGCGGGACCAGGGATTTTGTCGCACCATCGTGGACCGCCGATTCGATGAGGTCTATCAGCTTGCGGCAGATATGGGTGGCGCCGGCTATATTTTCACCGGTGAGCATGATGCCGACGTGATGCACAACTCTGCTACGATCAATTTGAACGTGCTCGACGCCTGTCACAAGCGCGACGTCAAGAAGATCTTCTATTCATCATCAGCTTGCATGTACCCAGCCTATAATCAGGAAGATCCGTTGAACCCAAAATGCTCGGAGGATTCAGCCTATCCAGCCGCGCCCGACAGCGAATACGGTTGGGAAAAGCTGTTCAGCGAGCGGCTGTATTTGGCCTATCGGCGGAATTACGGGATGCAAACGCATGTGGCACGCTACCACAACATCTTTGGGCCGGAGGGAACTTGGGTCGGCGGCCGCGAAAAAGCCCCCGCAGCGATTTGTCGCAAAGTCGCCATGGCACGCAGAGGCGAGGACATCGAAGTGTGGGGCGACGGCGAGCAAACCCGCTCTTTCCTTTATATTGACGAGTGCATTGAAGGCACCTTGCGGCTTATCCGCTCAAGCTTTGCGGGCCCCGTCAACATTGGTTCAGAGGAGATGGTTACGATCAACCAGCTTGTGGACTTGGTGGCGGACATCGCCGGCAAGGAGATCGGAAAAAGGCACGTGCTTGGACCGCAGGGTGTCCGAGGGCGCAACTCTGATAACCGCCTTATCAGGAAGAAGCTGCGATGGGATCCGAGCCAGTCGCTGCGCTCGGGGCTGGAGCCCACCTACCACTGGATTGAGGCTCAGGTTAGAAGAAACTCACTCCCCGAAACTCGTGTGGGTCCGGGAGCAGCTGCAGCATGCCTTGTTCCGCTGGAATCGGAATTTGCGAAGTAAGTGCGCGCCGCCCATCCAGCGCTGAGTGGGTGTGCCTTGATGTGGCGATGTCCGCGAGGGGGTGTCAAACTTTTTGAAGTAAGTGCTCCGCTGACAATTGAATGTGGGAGTACCTCTCGAACTATGGACCGCAGCTTTACCAAGCGTACTGACCCTCACGCAGACGGACTAGAGACTGGCACCGTTCTCATTGTCACTCCTGGAGGACTAGAGCACGGCGGTGGCATAGGCCGTCAGATGGGCTACTTCCTCCGAGCCAACCAGGTCAGTGAGCAAAAACTGCGTTACCGAATCGTCGATTCGCGTGGCCCATGGTATCTCGGCGCTTCGCCGATGCATATTGTCGGCGCCGTCATTTATTTTGGCCGCACCGTGCTTGCACTGCTTCGGGCGCGTCTTTTTTCATCGCCGTGTATAGTGCATGTCAACATCACGGGCCGCGGCAGCACCATTCGCAAGGTGATCCTTGTGACCATTGCCCGAGTGCTCAGATTGCGTTACGTGCTGCATCTTCATGACTACGATTACGCTAAATATTATCGCAACCAGGGACCGTTTCTAAAGCGGCTGATTGCAACGATGTTTCGAAGTGCAGCGGCAGTCGTGGTTTTGGGACGGCACGAGTTCGAAGGCGTCTCGCAATCGCTTCAACTAGGCAGGGACCGCATGGTCGTCCTCCACAACGCTGTCCCCGATCCCCTGCCGAACCTCAATAGAACTCCGCGCGTGGGAAGGCCGTGTCATCTGCTCTTTCTTGGATACCTCAGCGCTCGAAAAGGCGTCCCGGATCTCCTCCGGGCTCTCGCCAGCCCAACGATGAAGCTCCGGCGCTGGCGAGCGACGCTTGCCGGAGGTGGTCCGATCGACGAGTTCCGCAAGTTCGCGGATGATCTCGGCATTCTTGATAGGCTGTGTTTTCCCGGCTGGCTCGACCAGAACGCGGTGAGCGCCTTGTGTGCCGATGCCGATGTTCTTGTCCTTCCCTCCCATGCCGAGGGCTTGGCGATGTCGGTGCTCGAAGGCCTTTCTCACGGACTCCCTGTGGTCACGACCCCAGTCGGCGCGCATTCGGAAGTGATCGAACCGAATGTATCTGGAATACTGGTACCACCGGGAGACGTAGCGGCACTTGCCGAGTCCTTGGTAAGCATGATCGAAGATGAGACCCTGCGCCATCAGTTGGCGAGGGGGGCGCGCGACCGCTTCCTCGATGGGTTCGACGTGCGCCGCTACGCGGCTCGACTGAGGGAGCTTCACGCTAGCCTGCTTGCGCCCCGGCACGACCAAATGGAAACGGTGGGCAAAGAGCGGGTATCATGAAACGTCCAGCCGATCAGCGTGAAAGCGGGCCAGCGGGCTTCCAGAGTACGTCCCCCAGGGTGAACATTCTTGGAGTGGGCGTTACACCGGTGAACCTCCGACAGGCCGTCGAGATACTGGAAAAGTGGCGCGATGAAGAGCGTCGAGAGTACGTCTGTTGCACATCGGTTCACGGCCTGGTAGAGGCGCAGCGAGATCCAGAGATGCGAAGTGCTCTCAACAGGGCCGGCCTGTTAACAGAGGACGGGATGCCTCTTGTTTGGTGGTGCCAACGCGCAGGCTATCCGGATGCTGGCCGCGCGAGCGGATCAGATCTGCTCCTGGCGATGTGCGAAAGGGCACCCGAGCGCGGCCACCGGCACTTTTTCTACGGGGGAAGCCCTCGCGTGGTGGAGGCCCTGGTTCTGCTCCTCAGGCAACGCTTTCCAGGCTTGGTCGTTGCGGGGTACCGATCACCACAGTTCCGCCCGCTCACACCGGAAGAAGATGCTGCCGATGTCCAAGCGATCAACGAAACTCGCCCCGATTTCGTGTGGGTTGGGCTCGGAACTCCAAAACAAGATAAATGGCTGGCACAACACGTCGGCAAAATTCATGCCGCCGCGTTGCTTGGCGTAGGGGCCGCCTTCGACTTCGTGTCCGGAGCGAAGCCCCGCGCGCCGTTATGGATGCAACGCTCCGGTTTGGAGTGGCTATTCCGTTTCATGACAGAGCCTCGGCGGCTCGCCCCCCGCTATTTCGTCATCATCCCGATTTTTGTGGTCCGGGCGTTACAGCAGCTCGCGGGATGGAAATTCTACGCTCGCGACTGGTGAGCTCGTTGCGCGCTAAATCTCACGTCCATGTAAACTGCAACCGTTCCGCAGCGAAGCATGGGCCGGGAGTGGCTGACGTCACACATTGCCCAACCTCGACGGCGCTTTTTTTCGAGTGCTGACTCATCGGCGGATGCCAGTAGATAGATTTTTTGAACAATGTAGAAACACAATCGGCGTCGGTGTTCACAATACCAGCAATGACCTCCTAGCAGCGGAATTATGACGGATGAAATTGTTGATTTCGAGCTACGCGTGTGCTCCCAATCGCGGTTCTGAGCATGGTATAGGTTGGAATTGGACGACTGAGGCCCATCGGCTCGGCCATGAGGTGTGGGCACTAGTGTCGCCGGCGCATCGTGATGCTATCGAGCAAGCTTCCCGAAGTGATGGCGTTGTCCGAGGCATCCATTGGGTCTTTCCCGAACTGAGCTATTGGCCTCTCAAACGCGCAACGGAGCCGAAATGGGAACGTACCTATAATTTAATCTGGCAGAGGGCGGCGTTGCGAGCGGCCCGAGGGTTGCAACATCGAATCGGATTCGATGCGATTCATCATCTCACCTGGGGTGGGGTCCGGGCACCGACGTTCTTAGGGTCGCTCGAACCGCCTCTGATCGTCGGGCCGATCGGTGGTGGCGAGACATCACCTTCTTGCCTGCGCGACAGGTTTCATTTTAGAGGCAAGATTCTCGAGACTGTACGCGATCTCTCGAATTCAACCATCAGCATAAACCCGATCGTCCGTGGTGGCCTTACCAAGGCTGCAGTCATTTTTGCGAAAACAGCTGACACCCGGAAGCTGCTAAGCGGAGCCATGCAGAAAAAGACGGTTGTCTTCACAGAACTGGGTATACACGAAATGCTAATAGGCTCACCGCGGGCGCCCCGCCAATCACCGCCGCGATTACTCTATGCCGGCCGGCTCCTTTACTGGAAGGGAGTTCATATCGCCATAAAAGCCTTCGCAAAGCTTTTGACAAAATTTCCGAAAGCACGGTTCACGATAGTCGGTAGTGGGCCGGAGGAAACTAGGCTGAAGGCTGATGCTCTGGCATGGAAGATTAGGGATAGCGTTGATTTCATATCGTGGCTACCGCAGAGTAACTTGTTTGAGCTTTACGATAGTCATGATCTCCTGCTTTTCCCTAGCCTCCACGATAGTAGCGGCGGGGTGGTGTTGGAAGCACTATGCCATGGTATGCCAGTAGTGTGTCTGGATCTTGGAGGTCCCAAGGACATTGTGACAGTAAACTCAGGCGTAATCATCAGAACTGACGACCAAAATACTGCACAGGTTGCCGCAAAAATGGCCGTGGAAATATCTCGTTTACTTGCCTCTCCAGAAACACTTGCTGTATTATCCGCCGGCGCAGTCTCCCGGGCACGAGAGTTCATTCTAGCAAAACGTATCGAAGATTTTTACAATTGTGCGATGAACTTCATAATGCAGAGCAACTGAACCGAACTGCGATCGCCAAGCAGCGCTGCCACGCGGCCTCGGGAAAACTCCAGCTGTCGGATGGCCATGCCAGGCACCCTTGGAGGCCACGTAAAAAAGCCGTATGGGCATGAGTTTGATCGATCGCAGACAATCATAGTCTGAAACATGCGGTATTCGGCGCACTTATTTCTAAGCATCATTTTTCTCGGTATTCTGCCAGGTCTCGCGGATGCGTGTGTCCTGAATGGTCCGCATTATCGGCTGCAGGCCGACACCGTACGCTGGTCATTAGAAGTAGGCGATGGCGAAGATTGCATACGCGGCGTCCGTTTCAACAATATGGTGGTCGACAAATTGATGGTTGCTTCTCTGCCTCAAGTCGGTCACCTCACGTTGCATGGGACGGGTTTTTCGTACAAAGCTGCAAGCGATTTTCAGGGACGCGACTTCTTTTCGCTCGTATTGTCTGGCACGGCCAATAAGATCGCTGGAAGTTCAACGATCGAGGTATTGGTCTCCATCTCGCGTGCTAGTGAGTTGGGAAGTCTCCCTTCCGTAATTTCGCTTCCAAGTCATTCTGACCTAGCCGGACCGTCTCCGACGGGCCCAGGGACATCGTCGCCCCCACTTCCTCCGCCTGTCAACGATTGCGATTCATCGAACGGCGTTGCGGTGATCAGTGCGCCAACTACCAATGCTTGCGGCGCCGGGTCGGCTGTTGGCGCGAGCGAGCCATGGCCGCATTCGAGTTGTACCGATAGCAATGGTGGCACCACCGCATCATGTTCGGTCCTGCCCTTCACCACGACAGAGCCAGCAGAAAAGCCAGGCCCCAGCGCTGCCCTATTCTCAGCTCCTTTCTATATCTGCTTGCGGAATTTCTACGTATCTCCGTCGGGGAACGACCGCGCAGCAGGGACCGAAGATGCTCCGTGGAAGACGATCCAGCGTGCGGACAACGCTGCCGGGGGCCGTGTCGCCGGCGATTGCGTGAACGTTGCTCCGGGCACCTATGCGACGGGTTTGGCTGCCAGACATGGCGGCAGCGCCGCAACTGCCACGGGCTATGTGGTTTATCGCTGTCAGCAGCTAGACGCCTGCAAGATTACCGCACTCGGCGGGCAGGGCGACCCCGCGTTTTTCGTCAGCTCTTCTGGCAACGGACCTAACTATCTTGTGCTCGACGGGTTCGAGCTAGCGGCCTCTAGGTATGCGGCCTACGGCGTCGGTGCCGGGATGTACTTCCCCAACGGAATTGACAATCACACACCCTCATCGCACCACGTTTGGGTCATCAACAACATCATCCACGGCTTCGGTCAATCCGGTATCGACATGGGAGGAGGCGACTATCTCTACTATATCCATAATTTGTCCTACGCCAACTCGCATGTGACATGCGATGCGCAGGGGTCCGGTATCGGCATCGTCATCCCTCGCGCTGCCGCGAACTACATACCGACCACGATGGATAATCAGTACGCGCCGTTCCACAACCTCGTTATGTGGAACGTTAGCCACGACAACATGCTGACAGAGTGCGGGAATGCCACATCCGCCTACGATACTGACGGCAACGGGATCATCATGGACAGCTTCAAGAACAAGAATAGCACAGGGATCGCCTATCCGTATCAGACCCTAGTTGCCAATAATGTTGTCTACGGCAACGGCGGCGGTGGAGTAAAAGCGTTCTTCAGTTCATTCATAACAATCGCCAACAACACGGCATATAATAACGATCTAGATCCCTTTAACGTCGCAACCGGTCGTGGCGAAATTGGCACGCTCGGTGGCAACAATAACGTCTTCCTCAACAATATTGCCTATCCGGTGCCAGCAACCACTGCGTCCGATCCTCGATGCAAGGGTGTGTCCAATCAGTCGCCGGCGCCATGTCCATTAATGCTAAATGCCGCGTTCGTCGGTGGAGATGGCAATGGCGGCGACCAGACCACGAATATCTGGTCGCACAACATCTCGTTCGGCGGCACGCCGCCGTGGGGTTGGGGACCACAAGGAAACGCAATGCTGGACGCCAACACGATGAACTGCTCGTCGGGCGCGAACTCAAACAAGTGCAACGTCGACCCAGGGTTAACTAATCCGTCGGCCAGCAACTTCACCCTTACGGCGGCCAGCCCAGCGATCGGCTATGGTCTGGCGGAGAGCTACCTATCTTCGCAATCGCTCGACGCGGGCGCATACGACCACAGGCTGAGCGCGAGATAGCAGAGCAACCGTCTTTGCAATGACATGTTTAGGCGCATCGTCCGGCATGATCTCGGTGCCGGACTGAGCGGCTGACGCTACTTGTACTTGAATGAAGGACCCAGCAGATGAGAGGTGCTATCACCGCTTAAGCCGGTGCCGGGCGCCGCTCAGCCCAAACCAAATGATCGCGGTAGGGACGCTCATTACTGAGCGCCCCCCGCACAGATCCGAGCGCGCCTATTAAGGCACTCGGCTCCTACCTCGGGTGCCTGACGGCAAAGCGTGCATGTGGCCAGGGATGAAGGATACGGGCTGGCGGAACAAAGTCGTCAGCTAGCTTTTTGATCGTGTTCCAAGTCATCCGATCCTTCTGGCTTCGATCGTCGGAGCGAGCGCCGCCAGAGATCGGTAACGCGATGCCGGAACGTGTGCAGTGCACGATGCCGACGCCATTGCGAAGCTGGGAAGGCGATTCAGACACGCACGGCTTCATAGAGGAGCGTATCGGGCCCTGCCATCCCGACGGGTTTACATCCCCAAACCGGACGGACGGCAGCGCCCCCTCGCGGTTGCCGCCCTTGAGGACAAGATCGTCCAACGGGCGACCACCGGAGTCCTGAACGCGATCTACGAGGAAGACTTCCTCGGGTTCTCGTACGGGTTTCGACCGAAGCGCGGCCAGCACGATGCGCTGGATGCACTCGTCGTCGGAATCACCACCAAGAAGGTGAATTTCATTCTCGATGCGGATATCCGGTCCTACTTCGACACGGTCAACCAAACTTGGCTGATCCGTTTCCTGAAGCACCGGATCAATGACCCGCGCATGATCCGCCTAATCCAGAAATGGCTCAAGGCGGGCGTCCTCGAAGCTGGAGTTGTGACGATTAGTGAGACGGGAACAGGGCAGGGCTCGGTGATATCGCCGTTGCTCGCCAACGTTTACCTGCACTATGTCTTCGACCTCTGGGCCGAGCGCTGGCGACGGCGGGAGGCCACGGGCGACATGATCATCGTGCGCTATGCCGACGACATCATCGTGGGCTTTCAGTACGAGACTGATGCCCGGCGGTTCTGGGATGCAATGCGCGAGCGATTGGCGGAATACTCGCTGTCGCTTCATTCGGACAAGACCCACCTGATCGAGTTTGGCCGCTTTGCGGTGGACCAGCGCGTTCGACGCGGGCTCGGCAAACCGGAAACTTTTAACTTCCTAAGCTTCACATTTATCTGCGGACGATCACGACGCGGGCGATTCGCGCTTAAACGAAAATCCCGAAGTGACCGAATGCGGGCGAAGCTCAAGGAAATCAAGAAAGAGATGCGACGGCGAATGCATCATCCCGTTCCCGAGCAGGGGAAATGGCTGAGGCAAGTCGTGACGCTATGGGGCACGCGGGTGTCGCCATCGACCGTCTCGGAGCTGAACAAGAAGATCTACGGGACAATTGAGGCCTGGCGCAATCGGCCGATCGAAGGCGGTCATCCTTACGTTTACCTCGACGGCATTGTGCTCAAGCGCAGCTGG